>Ga0208117_100117_pt1 | contig 57865 bp, 51 predicted proteins | sample LakWasMet26_LOW6_2_FD_183870 | JGI IMG/M metagenome (GOLD analysis project Ga0208117, IMG submission 183870) | Freshwater sediment methanotrophic microbial communities from Lake Washington under simulated oxygen tension - Sediment Metagenome... | ecosystem: Environmental > Aquatic > Freshwater >...
GTCGGCGCGCGGTGTCGCCCGCCGCGGAACTTGCTGTCGGCCGAAGCCGGCGAGGTCGCCGTCACGAGCCCTCCGAGGGGGAGCTCGCGGCCGCATGACCCACCCTCAACGCGAACCGCGAAGTGTCGGCCAAAGTGGGTCAGTTCTTCGTGGCCATTGACACTCGTCGGGCGGTCGCCCGCGATGATGGGCCTGAGGACTCCCGTCGACCGTCCATACGCACGAGAGGAAACGTTCCCATGCCGCCCATGACCCTCGACTCGGCCGACATCAACGCCCTCGACGCGGCCGTCGCGCTGCTGCGACGCGCCGCTCCGGATGAAGCCCTCCACCTCGGTGCCCTGGAACGGATCGTCTACGACCCGGCCGGCTGCGATCATCCCCAGGCACTCGCGTGTACCGGGGGGCGCTGGGCGCGCCACGGCCGCATCGCCGTGCTCGTTGAGAAGCCCTCCCGGCTGGCCCTCGTCGACCTCGCCGAACGCGTCTGGCACGAGGGGGCGCACTGGGTGTGGGTCCCCGCGGAAGGTCGCTACGTCCTTCATCACCACGACGACGAGACGAGTCCGGACCGGCACCTGACCGATTGGCTCTACCGACGTCAGCATGTGCTCCGGACGAAGCTCGTCGCGGCCCTGCGGCCGCAGCCATCCCTGTTCGCCCGTATCGTTGAGGGCGCAATGCTCGTGGGGGGCGTCACGGGCGCGGTCGTCGGCGCGGTCACTGTTGGTGCCGCCATCGGTGAAGCACTCGCTGATCGGCCGCGACGGGCGACCCGTCGAGCACGGTGAGTAGGTCGAGGGGATTGCGAGACCCTTGGGTTGTCCCTGACGTGGAGTATCGACAACCGCCCCCTTCGCGCTCGCTCTCGGCCTCACGGACGTACCCATGCGTCGTGTCGATTCTCATGCGCCCGGCTGCACATCGCCTCAGCTGGCCGTCGAATACGTAGCGCCCCGGGTCACCGAGACGCGCTCGATGAACGCGCGGTGGAGCGCGGGCCACGCGGCGAGCACGGCGGCGGGCGCGTGCTCTTGCTCGTCGAAGAAGACGAGCCCGACCTCGCTCTCGTTGGCCCCCTGGTAGTCGTTCGACACCTTCGCGAACCGCAACGTGGTCCCGGCCTCCGCGCGGGCGGCATGGAGGTGCGCCTTGTACTCGGCGAGTCGCGCGAGCTTCGCCTGCCGTGCGCCCGGGTTGGTGGCCTCCCGTCCCTTTACGTAGGCGTACTGGCGCAGGCCCAGGTAGTAGCGTCGCTTGCCGTCGTCATCCTGCCGCGCGTCGACGCGGAGGTAGAGCGCCTCGTCGATACCCGCGAGGGCCTTGGGGAAGGACGCGATCGTGTAGTGGGTCCATGGCGCGCCGCCGATGTTCGCCCCGCGCGAGATCCACCCCGCCGCGATGTGCTCGGGGCAGCGAGCCTTCAACGCGCGGAGGAGCTCGTACTGCACGAAGTCCCTTCCCAGCGCCCGGTAGCCGTCGAGCGCGGCGCGGCGGCCGTCGAGCATCGCGGTGACGTAGCGGCGGTAGTCGTCGAGGATGTCGCTCGCGGCGGGGTGGGCGCCGAAGAACCCCACCACATCGTCGAGGTCCACCACCCGGTAGCCGTGGGCCGCGGCCGCGCGATCCTCGTCGAAGTGGTAGCCGGTCTTGAAGTACACCTTCACGTCGTCGGCAGCGCCGTACCTCAACCGCTGTGCGTCGAGCCACTTCGCGTACCGTTCGAGCTGCCCGTGGTGGTGGGAGGTGTGGACCTTGTCCTCCACCAGGAAGGGCACCACCGCGCCGCGGATGCGCGCGGAGAAGAACACGTCCGTGTGCGCTTGCTGGCGCAGCGGCGCGCTGTGCAACGAGACGTCCTCGGGGTCGCACGGCGCTGCCGGGTGCGATCGGTTCCAGAGCCAGGCGATGAACGCGCGCGCGACCCGCCGGAGGTCGGCGCGCCCGTTCTCGCCGGCGTGCGCGACGAGCCAGCAGAGGAACGCGTCCTGCGAGAGTTCCGAGTTCGCCCAGTCGAATAGGTTTGGAGGCGGCGGCACCGTGCGAGGGTATCCCAGCCACATCGTGGTGGCGGTCAACGGGGGGCTCCGCCAACTGTCGCACAGGCTGCGCGACAACTTCGGGCGCTGTCTCTCCCGAGGAGCGCAACGCCTGACCCGCAGGGTGCACGAGGTAGAAGGCGTGCACGCGGTCGCGTGTTGGGGGGTGAGCAACCAGCTTCCCACGGGAAGCGTCGGTGGACGTCATCGGCGAGCTGGTCGATCACCTTCACCCTCCCCCAGGGCAGCGACCTCCTGGTGCCCTGCCCGACGATCGCGCGGCCGCCGCTCGTGTGCGGATCCAACGGCGACGTGCAGAAGTCCGCGACTTCGGTCACCCATCGAAGCGCACCTCCACTGCCTGCTCCATGAATAGGACGTTCGCGTGGAAGCTCTCTTGAGCGCCGAGTTGGTCGCCGCCGGCCGTGCCGTGTGGCGCGTGATCAACTCGTGGTTCGTCGTGAAGGCGCCCCGTCGGAGGTCGAAACGGTTCGCGATCATGCGCAGCAAGATGTGAGACGTCGCAATCTCCAGATCCTTCGCAGCCACCAGGCCGACAGGTAGACGTCGTGGATGCGTTGCGATACCGATGGGCGCGGGACCATGGCTACTCCCTCCGACGGATTCGACGCGACGCACCGTGAGCGCATCAAGCTCCATGTTCGGACGTTGGTCACGGAGTATGGCTCGATCGTGCGGGCTCGGGAGATCGCCCGAGAGACCCGTTTGCTCGGCGCCGAGGTTAGCCGCGGCGACCCCAGCGAGCTCAAGCGGCAGATCCCGGACGCGGACCGGCTTTCCGCGGTGTTGATCTCTGCCTTCGCCGACCCCAGTCGACGCCGAGCTGCAGCACAGACCGTGTTCCGTCTCGGTGACGAAGCGCTCCATTCCAAGAAGGTGGACCCGCGTCTCGGAGAGATCTTCCGACGAGCTCGCGCGGCGATGAACGAGTCCGACGGGGATCGCATGACTTCCCGCCTCTCACAACTCGGTGAACTCGCACGACAGACGGACGACCGGCGGCTCGCCGAAACCGTGGGCTTCGTTCTCGTGTGCGGCGCCGGTGCAACCTCCGGGCAGGTGCCCATGCACCGCGTCCAGGCAGTGCTCGGTCCGACAGCCCGAGTCCAGGTGTCTCGAGGGACTCCCGTCGCGGCAGCGGCGACTCCGGAGGCGCCGGTCGCGAGCCCCTCTGGCGGAACGTCTGAGGTCTCCGATTCCCCACGCAGGGAAGACCTCGGGAGCGCTACGGAGGACGCTTCTCGTCCCGTCGAGAACGATGCTCGGCCGCTCGTCCCGGAGGAACAGAGCGCCGTCCCCGCTGGCGATGCTGGGTTGGACGCCGGCGTGGATCCTCAAACGCCGCCCGTCAGAACCTGGGCATCGATGGCCGACTTCTTCGAGGACGACCTGGCACAGGCCAGGGAGGTCATGCTCCGCGCCCTTGGTTCACGCGAAGCAACCGAGCAGGAAGCCACGGAACACTTCTCCCGCGTTCGGACCGCGAGGGGCGAACTCGAGGGAGCGGCCGACCTGGAGCGGTCTCCCGACTACCTGCCGGTGATCGTCGAGTTGCGGCGCCGCGCCTCGCACCTTGCCGCCGCCACCGAAGACTTGATCGCGGCCGAGAACCGTTGCGCGACCGCAGCTCAAGAGGCTCGTCGCGTCGCGGGGAGCGTCGCGGGGGCTGAACCGATCGAGAACATCGCCCAACTCGACGCGCTGGTCGCCGCGGTCAGGGGGGTGATGCAGGAGCTGCGATCAGCGATCGGTGAGGAGCCGGCGTGGCTGGAGTGGCAGCGGGCGACACCTTCGGACCTTGCGGCGATGGCCTCCGAGGCGCGCTCGCTCCTCGACCACTTCGCGACCGAACGGCGGGGGCGTCGCTCGGTCCTGGTGGCGGTCCCGGAGGCAGGCCCCACCGCGCGTCTGGAGAGCACGGAAGGCGTGCCTCGCCTGGAGCACCCGTTCCTCCTTCGCTTTCTCGAGCAGGCGCGTGAGGAGGGAGGCCCCGCGGGCTTCCTTCCCCTCGACGCGCGGACTCCACCGCAGTTCGCGCGCGGGCTGGGAGCGGGCGCGGACGACGCCATGCGCGTCGACATGCTGGCTCACAACCTGCTCAGGTTCTGGTGCCTTTCGGCGATGCGACGGCAGTTTCCAAGTTCGCGGCTTTTTGCCCTGGTCCACGACGGGGGCGCGATCGCTCGGCACGCACGCCGGAGCGCCGACGCGGGCTGGTTCAACCTGCTCCTCACTGGCCTCGCGCTCGACGCCGCCCTGGACGACCGCGCTCGATCGCCGGGGCGGGCGCGCCGGGCCCGACTTCTCGACGCACCCGATGCCGCGAGCGCGCTGGGGCAGGTCGTCGAGATCGCGACGGAGGCGTCGTCGACCGACGCCATCGTGCACGCGGTCACCTCGCTGCTTGAGGCTGAGCTGTCGAGCGAGATGGCCGCCGTGATTGCGCGCCTGCCTGCACAGGACGCGCTCGCTGGGCGCCTCCTCACGGACGCCATCGCCACGGCGCTCGCCGGGCTTCGTTGGGGGCCCTCCAGCGCCCGAGCGCTCGGAACGTTCCTGGCGGCCTTCGCGGAGCTGCCTCGCTCGGTCGAAGACGCACTCGGCTACGTCGAGGACGCCCTCCAACTCGGCGTCAAGAAGGCCCTGCCGGCGCTCCCGCGGACCGTGCAGTCGCGTCAGGCGTCCACGCTGATCCTGCGCGTGGCGGACCTCCTCCGCATGACGGGAGGAGCCGAGGCGGCCCGAATCAACGTCTCGGTTCCCGGCCATGTCCCGGCCCTCATCGCGCTTCCGGGCGAGACGACGCTCGAGATTCCTCTCTTGGTCCGCAACGCCGGCAGCGGCAGCGCGGCTGCGATCGAAATCCTTGCGCGCTCGCCGCTCAAGCCGACGCCTCCGGTCCTTGCCGACTACTACGCAGAGAAGCAGCTCCCGTTCCTCGCCCGGCAGTCGATGGAGCAGGGGTCTTCGACGATCACTTCGATCGAGGTCGAGGTCGAGGAGATCGACCCCGCCCGTCACCAGACCCTCAACGTGGTGCTGCAGGTCCGCTGGCTTGGAAGCGGATCGCAGACCACGATGCCTCTCGAGATTCCGCTCCGACACGAGAAGCCTGCGATCACCTTCCGGCCGATCGACGGGGCCCTCGGAGAGCCGGTCGACCTGAACGACGCGGACACGCTGGAGCTGTCTTCGAGCGTCGTGCGACAGGCGTTCGTCACTTTCCGTGATCGCCTCGCGAAGGGGGACGCGGTGCGCGCGGTCGTCTACGGTCGGCGTCGGCGGGGGAAGAGTTCCATCAGTCGCTCGCTGGAGCTCAACACGGGGGTCACTCAGAAGTGGATCGTGGTGCGCGACACGCTGAACGCGGCGCCATTGCGCTCGCTCAGCGAAGCCCTTGCGAGGCTGGCTGGTGCCCTCAGCCCGGCGCTGCGACGCGCGGACATCGGGGTCTCAGATCCCGTGTTCCGTTCGGGGGAGTCTTCCGCCGAGTTCGCAGGGACCTTCAAAAACTGGCTGGTCGAGTGCAGTCGCGCGGCCGCCCAACCGGTGCGAGTACTCCTGTTGCTCGACGAGTTCCAGCGGTGGCTGAGCGCCCTGGACCGCGAAGGAAGGTTGTCGCTGCTGGGCATCCTGCGGGACTTCAACGAGGCCGTGTACGGCACGATCACGGTGGCCTTCGTGCTCTCCGGTCTGCGCAACCTGGAGACCCTGATCGAGGCCTCGGCGGACTTCAAGAACTCCGTGGACCGCTACGAGGTTCCGGCGCTCACCGAAGGGGAATCGCTCGTCTACCTCGCGCGCAGGATCGATCCCCCTCTCGACGGACGTACGCGCCTCCGACTGCACCGTATGTCCGGCGGGAACCCCTACCTCCTCAACCGGCTGGGGCTGCGCCTCCATGAGCGCCTGCAGGCGCTCGGACGGGGCTGGGCCACGATGCTCGACGTTGACCGCCTCTTCGACGAGGACGCTGGAGACTCCCGCATCGACGACTACGTGCAGTATATGCTCAGAGAGGACGAGGAAGACGCCTCTCCGACGTTGCGGCAGCTCTCCGCCTTGCGCGCGGTCGCTTCCGTTCTGAACCTTCGGCGCGACTACGAGGGCTCCGTGGCGGTGGAGGAGGTCGAGAGCTGGCTCCGGCAGCATCGCGTGACGTTCGAGACCGGCGTGCCGCTCGAACACATGCGTCAGCTGGCCTCGATCGGCGCGCTGGAGACGCGCGGCGACACATTCTCCCTTCCGGGCGAGTGGCTCTGCCGACGTCTCGCCGCGATCGGCGGGGACCTCCAGCCGGTGACGCGCCAGACAGCGACCGACCTGATCCTTGGTCGATACCGCAAGGTCCGCTCACTCGGCGGTGGCGGCCAGAGCGTCGTGTGCCTGGCGCAGAACGTCCAAGAGGGCGGCCACGACGTTGTGTTGAAGGTCTACCGCTCGGGTGACGGCAACCTCGAGGACATCCGCACTCGGGTCGCCCGCGAGGCCGAGCTGCTGTCGCGCGTGCGTCACGATTGCGTCGTCAAGTGTCGCGGCAGCTCGATCGACGAGCGTCACGGCGGCGTCGTGATCCTCGATCACGTCGACGGGCAGTGTCTCGACGAGATCGTGGAAGAGGCCCCGGAGTACGCGCGCGCGATCCTGGTGGGAGGGGATCTGGCCGCCCAGACCGGCTTCTTCGCGAGTCTCGCGGACGGCCTCGCCGAGTGTCACCGTCATCGCATCGTCCACAAGGATCTCACCCCGCGCAACGTGCTGGTCGTTCAACGCCTCGGCACCCTCAGCCCCATGCTCATCGACTTCGGTCTGGCCGCCCTGGAGGGAGAAGCCGAGGAGACGCCCGCGAGCACCACGCACTGGGTGTCGCCCGGCTTCGTCGCGCCCGAGAAGCTCGCTGGTGCGCGGCGGACCCGGGCTTCGGACGTGTGGTCGCTCGGAGCGATCATGCTGCACGGTCTCACGGGACGCAGTCTGCTCCACGGTCCGGGCGCACTGGCGGTGCTGGGAGAGGTCCGCGAGCAGCTCCCGGTGCGCCTCGCCGCCTTGTTGTTCGAGATGCTGGACCCTGACCCTCGAGTCAGACCCGCGGCGACCGTCGTGCGTGATCGACTGAACACGATCCTGGAGCCCACATCCTGGGAGGATCTCAAGGAGGTCGGCGAGCAGGCCTTTGTAGAGGAACGACTTCAGGACGCCGCCGACGCCATGCTTCGTGCGATGCACCTCGCCGGACCCGCCAGCCGAACCGAGCCGGCGTTTCACGAGTTGCTCCGTAGCGCGGTCGACCTGATCGCGATCCTCCCCGCCCACACGGAGTGGTACCCGACGTGGATCGAGGACGCCCTGCCCATCCTGCTTGCCGTTGACGCGACAGGACTCGAACCGCGACACCACGCCTCGATCGCGGCACGGTTCGACGCCCCTGCGCCCCCCGCCGCGCGCGCTCGAGTATGGGGGACCATGCTCAGGACGCTCGCCGAGCAGGCTGACCCGGCGGGCGCGCCGTCCGCCCTCGTGGAGGCCTTGTGCCGACGGGCGCTGGAGGTGCCTGCCGAGCAGGCCCTGCCGCTCTATGGGGTGTTCGTCGACGCCCTCCAACGCGGGTCCCTGCAGCGGGGAGCGCTCCACGACTACTGCGTCGAGCGGGCGCGCGTCGCTTTCGAACGCGAGACGGCGCTCGTGCAGACCGTTGCCTGGTTGCGCCGCGCCCTCTACATCCTGCCGACGCCGTCGCGCGACCACACCGAACTCCGAAAGCGGTTCGACGCGCAGTACAAGTTGACCGCCAACGCTCCGCCGCTACCAACCGAGTGCGCCGAGGATGCCTTTCGCGGTGCAATCATGGGCGACAAGGAGGGTGGGCACACGGACTTCGAGCGCCTTGACCGGTTCGCCAGGAAACTGTACGCACGCCACTCGTTCGTCTGTGGGGTTGAACGGGTCAATCTTCAACGACGGATCACGGGAATCCGGCGGCCGACGCTTCTACCCATCACGTCCGCTCGCGGCCTCCGATCCGCGGATCAGGGCCGCTCCGACGTCTTGGCGTGCGTGCTCGACGACGGATTTACGCGGGGGGCGGGCCCTCTGCTTGTGCGGATCCTCCTGGACCGCGACACCACACCGAAGCAGCGCGACACCGCGTTCCGCGCGTTGGCGGACGACCTCGATCTCTTCGAGGTGCGCGACGTAGGAGAGACGTGACGCGTTTCCATGTTCTTCGTATCAACGCGGCCCCGTCGGTACAATCGAGAGGCGCCTCGCGCCGGATCTGATGCCTGGCAGTTCTATTCTGTGCTCACCCATCATCCGAGACACCTCATCGGGCAGTAGCTGCAGTTCGAGCCCAGCCCCGCCCGCCACGCCTCCTGAGCGCAGCATAAGAGGATTGTGATTTAGCTGCACCTCGCGTAGAACGGTGCAGTAACCTCGGGAGTACCATGGCAGACCCTACCATCGCCAGTCTGTTAGGACGGCTCGTACCGGACCCGGTTCGGCGAACGCTTCCATTCTCGCCCGACTTTGCCGAGGCCAACGAACAGCTCCTGCTGGCGACTTCGGACGCCGAGGTGGCAGGACACCTGAAGACCTGGGTGCGGTTCCATCAGCCATGTATCTTCGGCCGCATGGTGGCTAGCGCCTCAGACCTCCTAAGCTTCTGCATACTGACCGAGCGTGACCTCGTTCAGCCCGACTCGACGATCCAAGAGAAGATCCAACGGTGTCGCCTTGAGTGGCGCCGCCGGGCGTTCCTTGGCAAGACCAGTGGTTTCATGATTCTCGCTCTCTCGAAGCAGATTGTGAGCGCCGCGCCTGACATGAACCTGCGACGCCTCGCCGTCCGCCTCGCAGAACTCTACCTGCAAGAGGCCATTGAAGCCGACCGTGCCTTCCACGACCGGATCACACTGGAGATCGAGCCAGATCACTTCCGCGAGTGGGTCGTTGGAGTGAACTTCTTCGGGGCGCAGGGGGACGGGCGATGGTGGCAGGATCATCGTGTGCCGGGAGGCATCGCATTCTCGATGAACTCCATCGGGCACATGATTCGTAGCGGCGCGGAGCACAATCGAGCCGGCGCGCTCGCGGAAGCCGCGGGGGAGCCGAAGAAGAAGCTGCCGGTCGACACCCTCGACGTGGCGTTGCGCCATGCGATGCAGACCATCAATCGATCGACGCTCGCGCCTTCGGGCAGGGCGACATGCTTGAGGCCCGCCGATCAGATCGGAGAGGAGAACGCCCTGCTTGAGTGCCCGCTGAATCCCATTCCGCCGGAGCTCGCGGGCAAGGATTGGACGAAGTATCTCGGGTGGTACCACACGGATCACACGATCCCGAGTCCGTATTTTCGTCCGGACGTCGACCGCCCAACCGATGTTCCCGAACTCGAGCTGGACTTTACGTATCTGTATGACCCCAGGAACATCGACCACGCCCGGACCGGACCAGGAGTCCAAACGCGATGACGCTTCCTGACAAGAAACTTCGCTTTGTGGGAGTCAAGGTCACCCGGGAGCATGCCTTGGAAGGGCTGGGTGACCCGAGTACATGGCCAGAGGCTTCGGCGGCATTCGACGCCGACTTCGTGAGGGGCTATGAAGACTCGTCGCCCGCATCCGCCGGAAGGAGCCGTGCCGACCGGAAAAGGCAACACCCCCGCGAGACGCCCGTGCGATCGACTTCGAGCAGTGACGAACTTCTCGCGGCCCTGGTGCGTCCCGAGGTGCTCGCCGTCGGCCTACGGAAGGCGCCAGTGGCACCGCTCAGGCAATCAGCCGGGCCTCTGGCGACGAAGAAGGGTTCCCCATCCAAGGCGGCGAAGCGAAAGAAGAAGTAGGCGTGTCGGGGATGATCGTCGGAACGCCAACGCTTCGCGCTACGCCAGCGCCTCTTGACGGGTACGAGCACGATAGAGTGACCGGAGTTCGCCGAAACTCTGCGCGACTTGCAGCCCCAACATGTCTGCGAACCGTCCCAGGTACACCTCACCGTGATCGAGATGCTTAACATGAGGGCGCATGCCCAGGCTCTTGCAGATCGCAGCCCCGCCCGGTGTGAACGCGTTCGCGCAGACCTCCCCGACGAAGACCTCCTCCCGTGCGAGCGACTCCAGGACCGACAGCAGCGACCAAAGTAGCGTCTTCATGACCTTCGGACGACGATACTCCGGCCGGATGCAGATGCCGGCGAAGTAGATGTCGTATGTGCCCGGTATCTCGAACGCCTGCACGCGGTCGGCCGTGATGTCGATGTCCAGAAGGCGTCCTTTCCTCGCCGATTCGTGGTCGTTCGGAAACAAGGTTACGAAGTGCCAATAACCGATGAGCTCCCCCTCTTGCGTGTAGAGGAGGCGCCACGACTCTGGATGCTCCGAGAAGACGGGCCCCCACTGCTCAACCAAGCCTGAGTGCTCGTCGGTAAGACCTGCCATGGTCTCGTAGTCGAGTTCGTGCAGTGCCTGTTGCAACCGAACGTCGTTCCATCCCCATGCCCGCACCGTCGTGAGGTCGGCGACGCTGATCCTGTCCTGTCCGCAGGCCGGCCCTTCCGGCACGCTCCGGGTGGTCGGCAGAACGATCACGTTTGCGCCCCGCTTCGCTGGAGCGGGACGCGTCGGCCCCTTCGTCGGCAGGGCGTTGAACATCTTGGCCGCCGACTCCTTCCAGGACAAGAGCGGCGCGAGTCGTTCACGCAGGTCGGTCGCCCTCCGCACGGCTGCGTCTCGGTTGCGGAGGATCCAACTGATCTTCCGCGCCCAGACGGGGCCGTCCCGTTCCAGGTCGCCGGACACGGGCACGACATGCGCCTCGGCGATGTCGGGGACGAGCGTCGTCATCAACTCCGCAAGGCCACTCCGATCGCTCAGCAGAACAGGGAGGCCAGCGGCGATCCCTTCCAGTCCCACGAGGCCGAACCCCTCGCTTCGAGACGGCATCAGCATGACCGACGACTGGGCAAGGTCCTGCGCGAGCTGATCCAGGTCCGTGCTGAAGGACCGAACGCGGATGTCCACCCCGGGGTTGTTGGCGACCTCGAGCATGTGCCGTCGCAGCTCATCGCCCTTCCCTGGAGGCGCGCCCCGCACCATGAGCACGGGGCGTGGGGCGGTGGAATGGTCCAGCAGCGCGAACGCTCGGGCGGCGATGTCCAGCCCCTTCAACGGTGCGTCCTCGGCGCGCCCGAGGATCAAGCACTGCGCTCCGGCCCCTTTCGTCACCGGCGGTCGCAGTTCTCCGAGTCCAGGGTGAAACTCGAGCACGTCGCTGCGGAACCCCGTCAGAAGGACGCTGATCTCACGCTGGAGGAGCGGTCCGACCGCGGCCACGAGTTCGGCCGACCTCGCCAGCGCGACTTCGAGCCTCTCGCGATCCTCCGCCCGCTCGGTGGCGGGGGTCTCCTGATCCTTGAACCACTCGATCGCCCCTGGTGCCACGTGCACGAAGTGCACCCGGCGGCTGTTCTCATGCCGGTCGGTCAAGATCTTCGCGATCTGACCCGTCACTCGGCCGTGCCCGATAATCACGTCCGGCTTCTGATCGTCCGGCAGGCGCTGAAACGCGCTGAGCCGCGTCTCGTCCGAAAGGCCTGGCGCGTCGCCCGCGACCAGGAGCGTCACTCCGGTCGCCCTGGCGTTCGCGATCTCGTCGGGCCGAGCGGACGGGACCAGGCAGAAAACCTGATGACCGAGTGCTCGGGACGCCCGGCATAACTCTCGGTTGAAGGTCGACAGCCCCCCGTGCCGCGAATCCCACTCCGTGGCGATCACCAAGATATTGAGCGACACCGATCTGTCATTCCCTGACGGACCCATCGAGCCTCCTCCTGCGTCTGTGGCGCGACGCTATGGTGGCCAGGCACGGCCGTCAACTCCGGGTGTGGCTCCCATCGTGCTCGGAACTGCCGCATGTGTTTTCGCGGGGTTGCGCGCCGGCAGACCGCTCGCAACTGCCAACGATCGTGCCGTGCTGGCCCGTAGCGAGGGGGCCCGGTTTCTGGAACCGCTGGTTTCCCCGCTCCGCCGCGAGCACGATGGGAGCCACACCCTCAACTCCCACGGAGCGTCATTGCCATGCTCGAAGCTCGTGATCGTGCGGTGTCCGTGTTCGGTATCGCGATCCGAGGAGCGGGTGGCGGGCGGGTGTCACGGCCCGGAGGTTCGTTGGACGGGGCCGCGGACCCAGCCGGTAGCGTCGCGACACCCGCACTGATACCGTCCCGCTCAAACGCCAAACATGCCCACCTACACCCTTCTCGAAGCTCCGTCGATCCTCGGCCTGCGGCCGAGTGGCGTCCAGCTCCTGCCTGCCGCGCTGCAGCGGGTGGGGCTGCAGACGATGTTACGGGCAGGGCATGCGGGGTGCGTCGAGGCACCGCCCTTCCGTGCCGAGCGTGATCCCGAGACTCACATGTTGAACCCCGAAGGGATTCGGGAGTATTCGCTGCGACTGTCGGAGGCCCTGGATCCCCTCCTCTCCCGGGGTGAGTTCCCGGTCGTGCTCGGCGGCGACTGTTCGATCCTCCTGGGCAGCATGCTATCCCTTCGACGGCGGGGTCGATACGGCCTGCTGTTTCTCGACGGGCACATGGACTTCTATTCCCCCCTCGCGTCGCCGACGGGCGAGGCCGCGGACATGGATCTCGCGCTCGTGACCGGTCGTGGTCCGCCGGCGGTGTGCGACATCGACGGTCTCAACCCGTACGTCCGCGACGAAGACACCTTCGTCCTGGGTTACCGGGATGCGGAGGACGTCGAGCGCGACGGGGGCGCGTCGTTCACTGGTACGCGCATCCGCTCGCTTCCCCTGAACGAGGTTCGCCGTTTTGGGGTGCGCGCCGCCGCCAATGCCGCACTGAAGGCTCTCGCCCGCGAAGACCTGTCGGGCTTCTGGATCCACCTCGACGTGGACGTCCTCGACGGCGAACTCATGCCCGCGGTCGACTATCAGATGACCGGGGGGCTGACCTTCGACGAGCTCACGCTCGTCCTGCAGTGCGCGATCGCCTCGGGACGGGCCGTCGGGCTTGAGGTCACCATCTTCAACCCGAACTTCGACCCTGACGGGTCGGTCGCCGAGCGATTGGTTTCCTGCCTCGTCGCAGGCCTCCGGGGCGCCTGATCACCCGTCGCTCCGGTCGCTCCAGAGCGGGATGCCCGGTCGGGAGAACGGGAAGTCGTCGACGATGCCGTGAGGGCCGTCGCGCCGCGGGTTTCCGACGCACAGGTCTGGCCGGAGCAGCACGACCCCCATGCAGTGCGCGAAGATAAGCGAGGACTCGCTCGTCACCGGAGCCGTCGCGTCGAAGTAGAGCTCACCGAGCAGCTTCCGCCGCGAGGGGTCTGACTGGGTGAAGAGATCAAAACTCGTGAACTCGGCGACCCACAACCGACGGGGCAGCGGGGTGTTGCGGAAGAGGTCGCGCACCCTCGGATGTCCCCCCGCCATCGCCTGACGGGCGTCCGCCTGGCTGCGGCACCGCAGGGAGTACACGAGTCCACCCGCGTCCGTCCGCCCGAGCGCGGACTCGATCAAGGTACGGGCACCCTGGCAGCCGTGACGGGCAAGCGTCCTGATCATCCCCTCGCACTCCCGGATGAATCCCATCTCCGGATCGAGGAGGTTTCGAGTCAGCAGGTCTGCGTCGTGGGCCGTCTGATAGATCCGTTCCGGGAGCGGGATGATGACCCCGTCGACGTCGTCAACGGTCAACCACCAGCGCTTGCTGGCGGACGTCTCGTGGCTGGCGTGACTGAGCAGGTCCCCGAGGCCGCTCTTCTCGAACCTTCGGTAGTAGGCACGGTTGCGGGGCATGAGGCGGTACGGGCCGAGAGCGTCATCCTGAATCACCAGCCCGCCGACCCACTCCGCGACCGATCGGAGGGGAGCCCGGTTCATGGCGTGACGAGCCCCTCTCTTGACGAGCCCGCACGCGGTGACCGCGTGACCGGGGACCCCGAGGATCACCGGAATCGACGAGGCAAGATACGGCGTCACCAGCTGCAGCGGGTCCCACGGCGCCGTCGAGGAGTTCTTGTCGTAGACGATCGGCCCCAGGTCCAACATCGTGAGCGCGTGGGCCATCTGGTCCGTCGAAAGTCCGGCGCTGGGGATCAATCGTCCGTGAGAGGAGAAACCGATCGTCACAGGAGAGGTTATGTCACCGGGCAGGATCAGCGGATGATCGAAGTGCTTGTGCATGATGCGCGCCGCGGTCCAGATGGCGGTTTCCGCGCAGCGCATGACCACCGAGTCCTGCTGGGCGAAGGGCACACCCACCACGGACGGACGATACACGTCGAGATGCGGCTCGAACTTCCCCGCCGAGCACACGCAGGCCCCGGGGATGAACCCCTCGACCGCGAGAACCGACCGCCCGACAGGGGATTCGGGAGATGGGCGTTGGATGATGTAGCCGAGGTACGAGCCGTGCGCGATGAGGGCATCGAGGTTCCCTTTTCCCCTCAGCGGATCGACCGAGAAGAAGTGATACCGCGCGCAGACGTTCGACGTTGAGTGAAACTGTCTTGAGTAGAAGTGGGAGAAGGCGGAGCGGTGGTCCCGGTCGATGTATCGCCGCTCGACGACGACATGGGTCGCCTTCGCCCGGTCGCGAAGGAAGGCGATGGAGGCAAGGAGAGGTTTGGGCAGGTCCACCAGCGCGGTGCCGACCCCCCTGTGACCCATTACGCGGGTCAGGGCATCCCAGTCCCTGACCTTCCGAACCGAGTAGAGCGGTTGCACGAGGCGTCCCCCGGCGACCTCAAGAGATCGCATATGAGCGAAAGCGCGACGAAGAGAAGACGGTCGGGGAGTACCCTCCGCCAAAGGCTCAGCGGTAGACTCGTCTTCCGGCGTTCTCGCGGGATCGTCTCAGGAACTCATCGTGGCTGCGGGTCTCTTTTTCGATGTCAGTCCGGCGACGGATCTCCCAGTCTTCACGCTTGTGCTGAATGTTCTGCGAGATCTCTTTGAGTCGGGCTTCGATCCCTGGTTTCTTGGGAGCGCCAACTGGCATCGTTCGGAGTCTCCTTCACGTTCGCGATCCTGACGATTCCACAGGAACCTATCCGAGGTCTTTGACTCGCGTCAATCGGGGGGTACGAATGATCAGGTCCGGGCACGCTTCCCGCGTGTCCGACGACGCGCTGCCGTGCTCCCGTCGCGGTACGCTTTGGAGCTCCGGAGTTCCTACACGGCGGAGAATGGCCGGCGGCTCTCGTCTCCCCGGCGGTGTGTCCATCCTGCCGGATGCTCGTCGAGCAGCTAGCGCGCGTCGGCCTCGGTCAACGTCCCACCGGGACCGCTGCGGCGGAACCGCGGGACCTCTCGGACGCCGTCCTCGTCGTCGCGCGCCACCTGCGGGACGTCGGTCGGGCCTACACGGCGGCGCAGTTTCCACGCGTGATGATGACGATCGACAACGCGCCCTTGCATCGGGACGAGCCCGTCCGCGCGGCCCTCCGCGATCACCCGAACCTCTGGCTGTGCCGGCTGCCCAGCCACAGCCCCCAGCGCAACGTCATCGAGCAGCTGTGGAAGTTGCTGCGGCGGCGGGCGACACACAACCGTCTCCTCGAGGCACCACCCGCGATGTGCGCCGCGCTGCGCGAGAGCTTCCGCCACTACCAGGTCATGCAGGGGCGGATTCTGTCGATGATCCGCTCCCCAAGGCGCAGGTCAAGGTCTCACGCCCCCTGAATGAGGGCGCGGGCATCGCTAGCTCTCGTTGCGTATGTGTTGACCGGTCGTAACGCGTGCACGGGGCGCACACAACCTATGGCCTACCCGTCGATGGCATGGCTATCTCTTGATTGCCCACGTAACTCGATCAAGTCCTTGCGCGTCTTGCTCCACAGTCGGAGTCTCCCAAACGCTGGACTCAAGCATACGAGCGATTCGTGCTGCATGGTCGTCACCGTGCTCCACCACAAGCAAACCGCGCGGCCGCACGTGACGGTCGATCAACGGGAAGAACCGTTGGTAGACCTTGAGATCGTCGCCGCCGGTGAACAGCGCAACCCATGGTTCGTAGTCGCGAACCTCTCGGGGGAGTGCATCGGGGCGATCATCGGCAATGTACGGGAGGTTGGCAAGAACGACGTCGAAGACGTCGTTGCGGAGTGCCACCGCGAGGTCACCCTCACGGATCTCGACCCGACCGGCCACATTCAGCCGTGAGGCATTCTCACGCGCAAGAGCAGCCGCTTCGGCGGAGATGTCCGTGAGCACCACTTGGGCGAGCGGACGTTCTGCGGCTATTGTGAGCCCAATGACGCCGGTTCCGCATCCGATGTCGGCCACGAACGCGGCGTCATTCTTCCCAAACGCGCGGAGTGCCCGATCAACCACGAACTCCGTCTCTGCGGCGGGAATCATGGCGCGTCGATCGCACGAGAACGTCCGCCCATGAAACTCGGCCAGGCCGACGATGTACTCGGTCGGCTCACCGTTGATGCGTCTCTCGAGGAGACCTTCAAAGCGTTCGATGGCTGGTATCTCGAGGCAGAAGTCGCGATTGACCTCCAGCTGGTCGTGAGCGACGCCGGTGACGTGCGCCAGCAACACGTCGGCTGACCGATCCGGATTGCTGACCTGATGGGACCAAAGTCTTTCTCGGGCCCAGTGCTGGATAGCCTTGACCGTTCTGGTTCTCTCCGACATGGACACATTCAACCATTTTGCAGGGCTCGCGACGAGCGTCGACCGACGGCGTCCCCCAGACCGGGAGGCGTCGCGGTTGGCGAAGAGGACGATGGCACTGCGCAGGGCATCGAGGCTGCGCTGGTCGTGGGCGATGGCGACCAGACCGTCGAAGGAGCGACGGAAGTCGACCGGGTCGAGGTCAGGCCGAGAACATGGGGCGCCAAGTACGCACGATGTGCATCGCGACGGAGCGCTCCACCAGCCCCGCGCCTCCGTTCGGGTCAGCGCGCATCCGCCTCCGATTCGCCCACCGAATCATGCCAGTAGTTCCGCTGGCAGCATGGGGAACACCTCCCCGAACTCCTCGCGCACGCTCTCCGCCTCGCGGATGTACCCCTGCGTCGTGTCGAAGCCCGTGTGCCCGGCCGCGCGTTGGATGCGCAGCGGTTCGTCCCCGCGGATGGCGCGCCAGGTGATCCCCGTCGCGCGCAGGTCGTAGAACGTCATGGGCTTCCTCGTCGCGTCGCTCGCGAAGAGGTCGGGGCGGGTCACGCCGGCGCACTTGAGGTGCTCGCGCAGCTGCTCCGCGCCCTCCTTGGGTACCTCGGCGTCGAGCACGCGCGCCCGCCCGTCGCGGGCGTCATGGAGCGCGCGCAGGAGCGGCAGGAGGTTGCGCTCGACGGAGAAGCGCCGCGCCTCCTGGGTCTTCACTGGCTTCGTCTCGCCGGTGTCATAGTGGACCGCGCGGTGGATGTGCACGGTGCCGCGCTGGAGGTCGAGGTCGTCCCACTCCAGAGCCTCCAGCTCGCCGGGGCGGGCGTAGAGGTAGGTGGCGATGGCGTAGAGGCGGCGCGCCCGGAGCGGCACCGCCTCGCACGAGACGAGCGCGAGGAACTCGCCCGGCATGACGTACTGCTTCGACTTCTTCGCGCCGCGGTCCGGCGGGGCCACGCCCTCGCAGGGGTTGTCGTCGCGCACCCGGAGCGACGGGTTCTTCGAGCGCGAGGCGTCGCGGAACATCGCCCGCGCGAGCGCCCAGCCGTTGAGCGAGGTGCGCCACGACTGGCCGCCCCGGGTGTCGGCGTCGAGCTTCGCCACCAGCCGCTCTATGTCGGCCTTGGCGACCCCCGCCATGGGGAGCTGGCCGATCACCGGCTCGACGTGGGAGCGGAAGCGCGAGCCGTCGGTGCGCACCGCGGAGAGCCCCTTCTCGCCGCGGTCCTTGATCCAGCGCTCGAACCACTTCGAGACGGTCTCGCCCGCCGTGCTCCCAGCCCGAGCCGTGGTCTGGGCTCGCACCGCGACCTTCGCCGCGGGCACCGGCACGGCGGCCGGCCCGGGGGAGACAGGGGCGGGCACGCGCGCGGTGATGAGCGTGACCTGCTCGACGCGCGGTGAGGTGTCGGGACTCCACTCGCCGCGGTCGTGGCGCGCCTGGAGCTGCATGCTCACGGCCTTCGCCCAGATGACGTTGGCGGGGATGCCCTCAGGCGGCGGCGCGACCTGAGAAACGGGGCGTACCCAGCGGCGACCATCCTTCAGACGCACGCCGGTGTAGAGCACGCCGTGCTGCACGAAGCCGATGCCGGAGCGCGGCCGGCTCATCGCCGCCGCCCCGCGATGAAGTCCGCGACCGAGCGACTCGCTTCCGCGTGGACCCCGCCCGCGTGACGCGCGGGGAGCCCTTCAACGGCGCGATCCACGTCTCGACGATCGACCCACTGCATGCGTCCACCCACGTCGCACCGCACGGGCACCCCGTGACGACAGCACCACCGCCTGAAAGCCAGCGCGCTCTTGAAGCCGCGCGCCTTCGCCTCGGCAGGCAGTAACACCCAGACGACCGTGGCGCTTGTGGAGGAGGCCAGCCTGAGATCGGAGCTTGGCGGAGCGCAAGAAGGGTCGGCGTACGTCGTCGCCGGAAGCTCCTCGTCGTGCGGCTCGGTTCGCAACAAGGCCCACCGGAACCCTGGCGTCACCGGCGGAGGAGACCCGGACGCATACGTCTCACGACGTCCAGCCACCTGCGATGACGAGACCATCGAGACCTCCCGGATCCGGTCAGCCTCACCGAGCGCCGTGTCGGAGGAGCGCCCTGTCGGTGCTTCGACTCGCGAAGGAGCGCCTGCGTGTGTCGTGGGTCGTCGTGTCACCGGTGGGCCTCCCGAGATGGAAGAGGTCTGTCGTCCGCCGGGCAGGGTGCGTCGGACGACCTCGTGGTCACCGCGCCCGAGAACCCGCACGACGCGGACGCTGCATGCATGCGCCCGAGACGAACGGCGTGTCGCGGAGCGTGGCGAGTTCCGGCTCGGCCCACGTCCCCGCCCGGCGGATCAGCAGATGACACTCAGCGTGCGACAGGGCGCGTCGTGCGGGCTCGTGGCGTTACCTGCCGCGCTCCACGCCGAAGCCGAGGCGGGCGACCTTCTCATACCAGTCTGCGGACCGGCGGAGCGTCACGACCGTACCCTCGAACATGCAGCGCAGCAGCGGGTCAGGCTTTCCGCCGGTGGCGGCCAGAACCTGTTGCTCCGCGAACGGTGCCCACTCAGCGTGTTGCATCTCCTGCTTCCCGAGGCGGCCGGCACACTGGCGAAGCGACGTCGCGAGTTGAAGGGCCTCTTCTACGCCAAGGTCCCTGAGGACGTCTTCGTAGAGATCGGTCTCTCCCATACCCTCGAGGTCGAAGGCCAGCATGTCACCCCGTAGCGAACAACAGATGTCCATCGAGCTGATCGGGAAGCCGTCGCGGGCGAACGGGCACGGCTGGTCGGCCGGGTGAGTCATGCCGCGCGGTAGCGCCGTCGTGATGTCGGAAACGTTCGTGCGTCGTGGAAGCAGGTTGATGATGTGGATGTCGCGTCCCATAGGTTGGATCGTAAAGAATCAGTTCATTGGGCCGAGCTGAACCTCGCGATCGCTCCGGGAGCGCCGCTCCCCGTCACACCTCCGAGTGTCGAGGTGTTCATGACGCAAACCGGTTGGACGTTGCATCGCGATGCCGATCTCTGCGGATTGCCTCGTGGCGCCGCCGATGGGCGTACCTCTGCTGTTACGGCGGTGGCCCTGCGTGACGCTCTCGCGTCCTTCGTGACGAGGGACGTGGTCGGGAAGATCCTCCGCGTCGCCACCACGGAGGAGCTTTGCGTCCCAGCTACCCGCCTCGTACCTTGCTTGCGCATGCGACGGCGGGTTTGCGCTCAGACACCTGGGGCTCCGCCCGCTCGACCCTTGCATCGAGCGGACGCGGGCGCGATGGCCCTCCTGGGGGCAATCACCACGCGGATCGGATCCCGAACTCGCGTGGCGAGCGCGGCCTCGACACGGCATCGGTAGGAGAGGTTCAGGAGCACGCTCAATGGCGCGGCAACGGATCGAAGGAGTCATCGCGGCCCGGCAGGAGCTGAACGCTGACCGCACGCGCCCGGTCTGGCTTGAGCGCGGGCACAGCCTCCCATTCGGGATGCTCGCCGACGACGAGTTCGAGGTGTTCTGCTACCTGCTCCTCGTTCGCGAGCACCCCGACGACAAGATCTACTACTACGGCAAGACGGGCGACGCGGGCCGCGACATCGTTCATCACCGAGCCGGCGGGACGGCCGACCTCGTGCAGTGCAAGCGGTACGCGTCGAACGTCGGCGTCGGTGAGGTTCGGGGCGAGCTCGCGAAGCTCTGCACGAACCTGGACTCTGGCGTCCTCCCGGAGCCCTTTCACCGCGTCATCTTCTACGTCGCAACCGACCTCTCGGCGCCGGCGCAGGATCTTCTCGCGTCCGTGAAGAACTGGCAGAAGGTGGCGGTGAGGAGCCTGCGCGAACATCTGGGCGCGGAGCCTTCTCGCAAGCTCCGCGTCTTCGCCAAGGCGTGGCGACCCGAGTTCGGGTGGGAGACTGGTCTCAAGCTCACCACCCGGGCCTTGCAGTACCCGGACCTCGTCGAGGAGTTCTTCGCAGCGCGGAAGGTCGTGGACGCGAGAGCGCTCGCACCGATCGTCGAGCAGGGGCGGGAGACCCATGCGAAGCTCGACGCCCTCCTCGCGCGCCCCGGAGAGTCCAAGGGCAGCCCTCCCCACTTCGAGGGTCCCGGTGGAGGACCCGCGCTCCCGGTCGCCCGATTCTTCGGGCGGGAGGTAGAACTCGCCGCGCTGCGTGACGCGCTTCGCGAGGACCACGCGTCCGCGGGCGCCGTCGTCACGGGGCTCGGCGGCGTGGGCAAGACGGCGCTGGTCCACCACTTCGTCGCGACCGAGGCGAGGGAGCTGTTTCCGGACGGCGTGTGGTGGCTAGACGCGCGGGCGCTCGCCGCGGAGTTTCAGCGAATGCTCGTCCGCCTTGAGCGCCCGAGCGCCGCCGACGAAGACGAAGCTCGCACGGCTCTCGCTCGCGCCCTGCACCATCAACACGCGCTCGTCGTGCTCGACGACGTGGATTCGAGCGAGGTCGATCCGCACCGGCTGCTTCTTCCCGGCGGGCACTGCCGGACGGTGTGCACCACCCGGATCGCGACCCTCGCCGATCAACTCGGGACGCGCGTGACGTCCGTGGCGCTCGGCTGCTGGAGCCTCGCGACGGCGCGCGACTACCTGCGCGGCGTCCCTCCCAATGCCACCGTCACGGGCGCCGAGCTCGAAGCGCTCGCTGGCCACGTGGGGTGCCTCCCGCTGGCATTACAGCTCCTGTCGTGGTGGCTCCGTCGCCCGGGGATCACATTCGATGTTCTCCGCGAGCGGCTCGCGCGGGACTCCCTCGGCACGCTAGACCGCTTTGCGAAGGTGGTCGGACGCGGCGTCGCGCAGACGTTCCTCGTGTCCTTCGAAGCGCTCCCGTCTCGTGAGCGCGGGGTGCTGCTTGCGCTCGCGGCCTGCGCGCAAGGCACGAGCGCGCAGACGGTCGCGACCGTCGCGGGGCTGGGGACCGACGAGGCTGTCGTGGCGCTCGGCGAGCTGTGGGACCGCTCGTTCGCGGAACACACGGAGAGCACCGAGACACCGTGGGGCGTGCATGACCTGGTGCGGTTGTTCCTCCAGACTCAGGACGGTGCCGAATCCGGTGAGGAAGCCCACGTCAGGTACTGCAAGGAGCAGCTTCAGCAACTCCACCGTGCAAAGGCGACCGATGGGTTCGACCGCGTCATCCCGGAGGTGCTCGCGGCAACCGATCGCGCCATCACACGACGGCAATGGCGTGCGGCCTGGGAACTCCTGGCGGAGGTCGACGAGCGGTTGAGGCGGCGCGCGCGCCATCAGGATCTCGTTGTCCGCTACGAGCGCATGCTCCCGATCGTCCTGCCCGAGTCGATCGAGGCTGGAACCATCTCCGGCAACCTCGGGCTCTGCTATCGCGCTCTCGGCCGGCTGGACCGCGCCGTCGAGCTCATCACGCACGCCCTCGAAACCGCCGTTCGTCTGCAGGATCGGAAGGAGGAGGCCACCCAGCTCTCGAACCTCGGGATCTGCGAGAGCGCTCAAGGGCACACGCGCCTCGCCGCCGGGCACCTGCAGCGCGCGCTGAATCTCTCGATCGAACTGGAGGAGCTTCACCTCGCGGTCAATGCCCTCACGAATCTCGCGCTCTGCCATCTAAACCTGAGCGACCCCGGGCAAGCCGCGCCGAAGTTCCGGAAGGCCCTGGAGATTGCCGAACGACGGGGATGGGCCGAGGAGCAGGCCAACCTGCTTGCGAACATCGGCATCTGTGAACGCCAACTGGGAAGGCCGCGGGAGGCGATCGGTCTCTTCGAGCGGGCGCTCGCACTGGAAGAGAAGTTGGGGCGTCTGAGCGGCGTGGCAGGGGCGCACGGAAACCTTGGCAACTGCTACAGCGAGCTCCACGACGCAGCGCGGGCGTTCGATCACTACCGGCGAGCTCTCGCGATTGAGGAGAAGATTGGACGGGAGGAAGGGGTCGCCCTCGCGCACGGGAACCTCGGCAGCATCTACGCGAGCAGGGCGGAGTTCGACCTCGCGCTCCAGCACTTCCGCTCCGCGCTTGAGATCGACGAGCGCCTGGGACTGCGGGATGGGCAGGCGCTCGTTCTGGGAAACCTCGGTCACACGTACCTGCTCTTGGAGGACCATGTTCAAGCGCAGGCCTGTCTAGAAAGAGCCCTCGCGCTCGACGAGGCGCTTGAGCGACCGGAGAGGATCGCCGGACATCTGTGCGGACTGGGGGCCTGCGCCGAGGCTCGGGGCGAGCTCCTTCGGGCGACCGACCTGCTCCTGCGTGCGCTCGCCATCGAATCCAGGCTGCAGAGCCCGCACCGTCAGATCACCTGCCTCCTCGGCCTCGGATCGACGTTTCGAGGCCTCGGACAGTTCGAGCGATCGGCGACGTTCATCGAACGGGCACTGGCGCTGTCGACGAGCGCTGGCTTGTCCGACGACGATCCGGCCGTGCTGCAGATGCGCGAGGAGTTTCAAGTGACGCAGGCCGCACTGCGCGCCGGGGTCGGACAAGCCCCCTGGCGCTCCGATGCCGGCGGGCCTCCCGAAGCACAGAGCGCTGATGGCTCGACGGGGCCGGCGGTACGCTCGACGGCGCCCCGGCCGCGGCGTTCGTAGCTCTCACCGCTCGGCCGTCCGACGGCCGGGACACGAGGATGTGAGATGAGATCGTCGTACGGATCGAAGCACCGGTGCAACGATCACGGACCTCGACGTGCCTGATCAGCGGCGCAGATCCGTGGCGCTTCGCCGGAGATCCCGCGGTCAGCGGACGGCCTGGACTCCTTCGATGATGAGTTCGCAGTCCTCGCGAACATTGGGAGGGAAGTAGGCCCACGCGGCGCCGCGGAGGTCTCCCGCCTCGATCTGCACGATGGCGAGGACGGCGAACCGCGCGTGGGTCTCGGGGTCGTTCACGATCTCGAACATGCTGGCGTCGTCCTGCGCGCTCGGGTGGAGCGCGAACGACGGGTGCGAGTGCCACTCGCCGAGGTAGTTGAAGCGCGTGTAGTCCCGCCCGGTGCGCTGGAGGAATCGGTCGAGGCTCCTCATGCCCTCCGCGAGCGCGCGGACGAACGAAGCGAACCTGCCCGGGGCCGCGGTCGTCACGTCGAGCACGCGGAACACCTCGGCCTCGGCGTGCTCCGCGAGCAGCATGCCGCCGGTCTCGCGGACCCCCGCGCGCTCGCAGGCGCGGCGCACGCGTCGGGCGGCTTCACTCGCGATTCGGATCGTCAGCACCGGTCGTCTCCCCTCCGAGGATCGCGGTCGCCCGGCCGAGGGCCTCGGCGTCCGGCGCCTCCGGCTCCGCCCAACACCACGGACAGAACCAATCGTCCGCGAGCACGTCGACACGCACGGTGTCGAAGACGCGCTCGAAGATCCAACCGCGCCGCAGCCCGAGGAGCACGACCGGAGCGGCGGGGTCCGCGGCGGCGTCACCAGCCTCCAACACGCGGGTCGCGCACGCGGCGGCCACGAAGCTCACGTCCGCGTCCGTCGCGGCAAGCGGAGCGTCTCCGCCAGTCTCGTAGGGTCGGAGGGACTTCGACCGGGGCGCCTCGGGCCAGGACTCGGCCTGCGCGAGGAACCCGGCCCGCACGCACTGGGGACAGGGCGTGCGGGCCGGGTGCGCGACGCCCACGAGTCCGCCGAGTCCCCCCTCGAACACCTCGGCCCAGACGAGCGGGATCCGTTCGCGGGAGGCGACCTCCGCGAGCGTGTTGAACGCGTCGGCGTCGGCGGTGGCGTCGACGAGCACGTCGACCTTGCCGAGCCCGTCGAGAAAGACGGCGTGCGACTCCGGGTTCGTCGCGCTGGCGATCATGACCGGGATCGCGACGCACTCGACGTCGGCACGGGCGACCTCGCGGAGGAGGGAGGTGACCACGTTGACCTTCATCCTCCCCGCCTGCTCATAGCGGCCGGCGTGTCGACAGACGTTGGGGCCGAGCAGCACGTCGCCGTCGACGAGCACGAAGCGACGGACGCCGCTCCGAGCGAGCGAGACGGCCACCTTGCTCCCGAGCGAGCCCAGGCCGACGATGCCGACGCGCAGCGACGCGGTGAGGGCCTCGGTGCCGGCCGGCAATCGCGCTTCCGCCTCCTCCAACGGGACATCCAGCAGCGGGCTCACGAACTGCGCGCCCACGAGATACCCCCGGGCGAAGCCGTCCGGCCAGATCAGCAGGAGGATCTGGTAGGTGCCCTCCAGGGTGTACCCCGCGTGCTGGGCGAGGACCTCCGCGAACGGCGCGCGTTCGCGGGGGAGACTCCGCGGGACGTCGGCACCCAGCCGCAGGAAGTACCCGGTTGTTGGCTTCACCGCCCGCAGCGCCGAGGGCACCCCCGGGAGCGGGGTTCCCGCCGGCAGCTCCAGCGGCCAGACCTGCATCCCCTCGTCGCTGAAGATGGTGCGGGCGCCCATCTCTCCGCGCTCAGGCAAGGACGTGAGGCGTTCCGTGAAGTCGCGCGGTCGGATCAGCAGGAGCGGGTCCTGCCGCACGAGCTCACCCAGGCGCGTCACGTGGCGCGACGGGATGACCCACGGCTCCGTCGCGGCGATGGTTTCATGGACGAGCAGGCGCCAGGCGCTTTCGAGCATGTCCGCGGCGGTGTAGCGGGGGTGCCAGTTGTCCGGGCCGATCTCCAGGCAGAGCACCCCGTCGCCGCCGAACTGGTGGTCGCTCAAGCGCGTGCCATAGGGCACCGGCCGGACCGAAGGGCATGCCCGCGGGTAGCGGGTCGGGAAGCGGACCTCCACGGCCACCTCGCGCGCGCCGAGCGCTAGCTTCGCTTGCACTCGCATCCCCGTCTCCGGCGCGCACTCCCAAGCGTACGACGTCAGAACACCGCCGCGCTCGACGAGGGCGCGCAAGGCATCGTCCTCGATGAGGACGCGCCGCGGCTCGCGCGTCCACCAGCCCGTCACGCGAAGCCCGCGGGCTTGTTCGGCCGGACAGGCACCGCCGGGAAGGACGCGGTCCGGTTCAGTCCCTGGGCCGGCGGAAAGGAAGGGCCGAAGAGCTGGCGCCAGAGTTCGACGCTCCTCTCCTTGTCCTCCTCATCGAGCGCGCTACGGGCCGTCGCGAGCGCCCCCTTGACCTTGTCCATGAAGGTCGCGAAGTCCTGCGCGCTGAGGCGGGCCAGCACGTTGTGTGACGGGACGCCGGCGTCGGACAGGACCGGCACGCGCCCCACCGCGGGGTAGTACCCGTAGCTCGCGACGATGTTCTCGAGGAGCGCGACGAACCCCTCCGCATGGTCGCGCTTCGTCACGTCGCAGCACTCCCCCACGAGGCGCTCGAGGAGGTAGCCCTTGGGGTATTTGGGCGTCTCGTACGCGCCCTTCCGCCACCACTTGAACATCTTGACGAGGGGGACGAAGTGCCCGCCGCTCGCCGCGTTCTTGCTAGTCGTCCACTCGAGCTGCCGCTTCGGGTCGGTCTCGATCCAGCGCCCGAGATCCCGGTCCGGAATCCAGAGGGGATGGTCGAGCCAGGCGCCAGGGTCCTCCAGCTCCCTGCGCACCCGCACCTCGTCGAGCACCGCCGTCTTCCGGAGCTCGGTCGATGCCGCGAGGACGACGTCGAGGGTCACCTTCGAGAGCGTGATGCCGAAGGAGCGCGACTGGGGCTTGTGCTTCCCCTCGTAGTAGCGGTCGAGGCAGGCGGCGAGGAGCTCGTTCGCCTCCATCGGCGTCGTCTTCTCCGGGTCGAGCGAGGTCACCACGACGACGTCCACGTCCTTGCCGGGATGGGTGGCGGTGGAGCGCTTGTAGGACCCCTGCAGGAACGTGTTCACGTGGATCGAGCCAAACACGGCGTCGCCCGCGAGGCGGCGGCGCAGGCGCTGCTGGCCGTCGCGCTGCTCGTCCTTGTAGGAGGGGCTGGGCTCGATCTCCGCGAGCAACTTGTCGAAGTAGGAGGGCAGCTTCATGGCATCACTCTCGTGAGGGGAAGGCGCATTCCCGGCGCGTAGGCGCGGGTCCCGCCGAAGGCGAACTCGTAGACGGTCGTGGGGCCGAGCACGCCTGCGTACTGGCCGAGGAGGAAGCCGAGGCTCACGGGGCAGGCCGCGAACAGGTGGAGGTGCGTCACCCCGAGCGCGCGGATGCGTTCGACGAGGTGGGCGACGAGTGCGTCGGCGAGGCAGCGCGCGTGCGCTCCGCCTTCGACGGCCGTCGGGCCGGGCTCCGGGACGGTGGCGTGGAGGAGGACACCGACCTCCGGCGCGAGCTGCGGCAGCTGCGGGCGCACGTCGTCGACGGCCGACCACGTGACGGACAGCACGACGGCGAGCTCCCTGCCACCGCCCGTCGGCTCTTCGGTGAACCCCCAGCCGGCGGTCCCGCGCGGCAGGGGCTCCGAGATGTCCCAGACCTCGATCCCCCGGTTCCGAACCTTCTGCCGCAGCACGACCGGGATCCCGCACTTCGAATCGAGGACGGTGCCGAGGTACCACGCGACGGAGAGGTGCACGTCGAGCGCCACCTGCACCGGCGTCTTCAGCATGGCGACGCCTGCGAGGGCCGCGTCGATCCTGCGCGGGATGTCGTCGCTCCAGACCCTGTCGGAGCCCGGCGCGCGCCCGTCGAAGAGGTCCGTGAGGTCGACGAGCATCGCGCCGTCACCCTCCGGGACGTGGGCGAACCGCGTGAACGAGCGAACCGCGAGGGTCGACGCGTGGGCCGCGGCGCGCGCGTCGTCGAAGAGCCCCTGCTCGGCGCAGAGCGCCCGCAGCTCCGCGGGCGTGAACTCCAACCGGCCCGACTCGATGAGCCGCTGGCCGAGGTCGTCGTAGCGGCTGTGGTCCTCCCACGCGCCCACCGGCCGCAGCCCCGCGAGCAGGCAGCGATCCTGGAGCCACAGCTCGGCGTCCTCCTGCGAAACCGCCGTGTGGGAGAAGCGCAGCCGCCGGGCGAACTCGGCGAACTCGGGCTCGGAGAGGCTGGAGTCCTGCTGCCAGGCCTTCCGGATGCCGCCCACGGCCGAGTGCGGGCCCGCGGTGAAGAAGTTGTCCGCGAGCGCGCCGCCGTCGCGCAGCAGCGGGGCGACCTTGTCCTCGGGGTGCCAGGGCCAGTTGGTGACCAGGCTGAGCAGCGCGTCCGGGTGGGTCGCGCGGAGGACCTTCCACTGGTCCGCGAAGCGGCGAAGGATCGAGTCCGTGGTGCCCGTCCACTTGGGGTCGGTCACGGTCGCAGAACTCACGTGGCCGTTTCGGGCGACGTGGAACTTCAGCTGGAAGAAGTCCGCCGAGACGCGCGCCCCCCGGTCGTTCCGGCCGGGCGGGTGGTAGTAGACGACGACGTCATCCACGGCCTGCACGCCACGGTGCTCGATCACGGCGCGCGCGATGTGGGGGCGGTAGAGCATGGGCAGGGCCTGCCGCCAGAAGAAGCGGACCTGATATCTGGCCCCGGCGAGCGGGGCCCCGAGCGACGGAGGAACCATGGAAGGCGGAGAATGCACGGCATGCGTTCACTGGTCTAATATCCAGCGGACATCCGGCCGTGGCTGCGTTCGGATCCGTACTTTCTGGGCGTTCGGAGCCGTGTCTGCCTGTTCGTTCAGGTGTCGGCGCGCTGGCAGTCGTGAAAGGCACCTCTCCTCGCAGATGAAATCTTCGACTGGAGCAGCGAGGTTCGACGGGCGGTGAGCCGCCTGCCCAAAACGCGAACGGGGTGGACCTCCTGCGGTGTCCGCCCCGCCCGTCCCTTCGCTCGTACCCAGCTCCAATCGCGGCCGCCCTCCAGCGCTCGCGCGGCAGCTCGACAAAGCGCGAAGCCGGTCCCCTGGATCATCGGTCGCGTTCGCCACCGTGCGACACGCCGAGCGTTCACCATGCATGAGGTTCTGGAGGATCCCATTCCAACGCCCCTCGACCGAGATGCAGACGGCGCTCCTCGGGTGCGCGCGCGACGAACTGACCGGGCCCGACCCTTCACTCGTAACGCTCGACCTCTATGGACAGTGCTCCTCTCCTCAGCCTCCTGGGCGAACTTCCGCCGCTGGACCGCTCGCTCGTGCTCTGCCTCGCCCTCCTCGTCCTCGTTCATCTCCTCACGCGCCGTCGGCGCCGGAGCCGGTCGTGGTTCCGGCCGTTCCGCGGATGGTCCCGAACGGCGCGCCGGATGTCCTTGCGCCGCGCGGTCCGTGATGAGCGACGGGGACCAGAGGCGAGGTAGGCACTGCGACCCTGGCGACGAAAGCCACCGCCCGTCCGGAGGCCATGACGTGCGGCGTCCTGCGGTCGTCGTCGCGACGGAGACGAACGTCGTCTCCGTCGTCGCGATGTCCTCGCAGGTCGACCGACGTGCGCTTCGGTGTCGCGGACCTTGGACGAGACCTCCTCGCGAGCGCCGGCCGGGCGCGCGGGCCCGGCCGCTCGGCGCGCCGCTCCCGTCGAACCCCCGACCTGCGCCCGCCCATGGCGTGAGCGACAGGTCGTGCTGCCTTCGGACGGTGGTCGTGGGTGGTCCCACGCCGCCCGGCCGGCTCCTCGCCCTCCGCATCAACGCGCTTGGAAGGGACGCCGCCGTCGTGCCTTGCACGTCGGGAGGCAAGTCAGTCGCAGCACGCCGGACATGAAACGGCGCCCGGACGCAGTTCGCGCCGGGCGCCCTGTGGTTCGCCTCGGACTCGTTGGGTCACTCTACCGGCCGCCAGTGCTCGTCATCGTCGCCTCCTTTCAGCACGGACATGTCGTGATCCTCGCCGTCGTTACGTCGAGAACGATTCTCCCCCCGTGGTACTCCAGTCCCCTCGTCCCTCCACACCGTCGGGCGCCTCACCCCCCAGCAAGCCCTCCCAGGGCCTACATGGCCGCGCTCAACCCTCACCACGTGCTTCAAAACAAGCCCATTCTGCGCACTCCGGTGGACGCTCTGAGCGCCCACCTCGAACGTCCACTTCGAGCGTCTACTTCAAGGAGAGGGAGTGAGAGCGGGGCCATGTGCTGCCTCGTCGAGCGCAGACCCGGCTGCGGTGCCGCCTCATTCAGTCGCCGAGCTCGCAGAGGGCGATCACGATCGAATCGCCCTCCTGAACACCGGCCGGAGCGAGGCGGTTCGAGAGCGGGAGTTGCCGACCGGTCCGACGTAACTGCACCCAATACTTCGGCTGGTCGGCTCCCAGGTCGTCGAGGAACCCGATCTCGACGAGCGCCTCGACAAGGTCGGCAACCGTGGCATCGCCGCGAACCGAGAGTTCGATCGCGCAGGCTCGGCGCGGGTGGCTCACGCTGAGTCGGAACCTCTTCATCCCGGTCGCCGCGCCCACCCGGAGCGAGTCCCGAGGCGAGAGGGGGTACCAGATCCGCCGCGCCGGCCCGGCCGTCGGTCTGCCCCGCGGCTCACGACGTCCTGACCGCTTCGAAGGAGGCCTCATCCGTCTGCGCCGATACGGCCGGTCCACCAGTTCGAAAGGACATCTCGTGCGGCCAGCCTGAGGCGAACAGCGCGGGCAGTTCCTCGACGAGCACCACCCGCGCGCGGGGAGCGAGCAGGGTCTCGGTCACGGCGCGCGAGAGCGTGGCGCGTCGGCCCGCACGCGTCACGACGATGAGGAGTGCGGAGCCCCGGGGTAGGATCGCGGGTGCCGCGTCGAGCAGGGTGCGCCAGCGCTGGAACTTCGCTCGCAGCGTCGCAAGAGTCTCCGTTCCTCGGTCGACCTCGACGCCAACCCGGCGCTCACCCCCCGGACAGTCGAGGACGGCGAGGCCGTCTGGGATGAGCCCGACGTCGCGCAGGAGCGGCTCCCGGGCGAGGTCGCGGTCGAAGAGGAAGTCATCGACGCGCAGGTGCCCTTCCCGCTCGGCGAGCAGCAGGGCGACGAAGACGTCGCGCAGGAGGAGTGTGTGCGGGAGCTTGGTCGCGCGCGGCGCGGGCGGCGGGCGCGGCGGTTCGCCCGGGAGGAGACCCTCGACCTCCAGCAGCCGGAGCCCCGCGGCGGTGATGGTGTACAGGTTGTCGCGGTGCCACGCCTCTCCGTGCAGGCACACGCGGACGAGCCCGTCGTCGAAGAGCGAGCGCATCCCCTTCTGCGCGCGCCGCCGGGAGGGGAACTCCAGCCGCTCGATGTGGGCCGTGGAGAGCACGCCCGCCCAGGCGAGCGTCGCGAGGATCGTCCTGGTGCGCGCGATCGAGCGGCGCGACGTGCGGGCCTTCGACGGGTCCACCCGGACGCGGTGCCGTCTTGCGGGGGCCATCACGCGCTCCACGGCAGGCGGATGGAGACCTCGCAGACCGTGCAGCGGACCCACCCCGCACCGGCCCCGCAGATCCCGCAGCGGCCGACCCAGCCGGTGTAGGTGCCGCCGCAGCGCGCGCAGTTGTAGCGCCCCGTTGTCGGGGTCTCGTGCCCGTTCGGACACCGCAGCGTGGCGTCGAGCGCGCGACGCATACCGCGGACCCGGCCCACGAAGCGGACAACACCGCGCACGAGCACGAATGCGCCGTAGGGGGCGAGGAAGGGCGCGAGGAGGATGAAGCCGATCACGCGCCAGACCGAGATCTTGCGGGTTTCCTTGGACATGGAGCCTCCCGGGGCCGCCGCTTCAGGCAGGCGTCGACCCCGGACGTTCCATGCGGAAGATGGTCTCCCCGTGACGCGCCTCAACCCCTCACCGGTGGCCGCGCGGCGGCCGCACGCGCCCCTGGGGCGCCGGGGGCGCGACCGGCTCGAAGCCGTCGTCCTGCTCGACCGGGACGAGCTCGTCGATGGGCACCGCGAGCGTGCCGTGCGCCAGGCGCCAGCGCACGGCGGCCGGATGCGCGACCGGGTGGAGGTCGACGTCCACCGCCCGCACCAGCTCCGCGCGATACGACCGACGACGATTCCAGAGGTAGAAGCACCGGTCGGGGAGCCGGGTCACCTCCTCGATCCGGTGTTGGAGTTCTTCCTCACGCGTCAGGAACACGCTCCGTCGTCCCTCCTCCCAGGGCAGGCCAGGTGCTCGACGGGCCCGACCCGTCACCGGCAGCAGATGGGCCATGGCCCGCGCATCCTCGTGCGAGGCCCGAAAGAGCAACTGCACGTCCGCATTGGTGCTGACGACACGGGGCAGGTTGGCCGAGATCTTCGCGGCGTTCGCCAGTGACTGGGTGATCAACACCAGCGTCACCCCCCTGCTCCTGGCCATGGTGAGGGCCCTTTCGTACTGCTCGACCGCGCCCGAGCCGCCGGCCAGCCCCTCGTGCCACTCGTCGACGAAGACCGTGACGGGCCGGGCGACCTCCGCCGCGCGACGGCTGAAGACGGCGCGCATCAGCTTGAGGGTGAAGAAGTTCGACCAGAACCGGCCCAGGTCCTCGCAGCCGAGCGGGGGCGTGCCCGTGTCGATGAGCACGATCTTGCGGTTCAGGAGCTGCGGGAAGGAGATGCAGTCCGCCGCACCGAGCATGGCGCGCATCGAAGGCAGCAGGAGCAATCGTCCCAGCCGCGCGCGCACGCCCGACAGAGAGGCCGCGTTCAACCGCGTCCCCGCGCCGAAGAACGACCGCACGGCGGGCAGCGGCGAGCGGGCCGCCGCGGCCGCGAGCTTGAGCGGGTCGTCGACGAGCCCGAGGAGGTCCACGCAGGACATCTTCAGGGAGATCCCGAGCAGGATCAGGTGGAAGGCGAACGCGTCCTGGTTGACCCCCAGCTCGGCTCCGCCGATGCGGCTCAACACCGAGGTCACCTCGTACGCCTGCTCCTCGGGCGAGATCCCAGGCTCCGGTCGCAGGATCTGGAGCGGGACGAGGGCCTCGGTGGAGAACGGGTTCACGACGACCAGGTCGTCGAGGAGGCGCCGCGCGAGGGCGGCGGGCGCGGTGGCCACGAGCTCGCCGATCACCTCCTGCACGAGCGCGACGAACTCGCTCTTGTGATCCTGCACCCAGACGCCGTGGGTGCCCGGGTGGTGGAGGATGTGCCGGAGGACCGCGCGTAGAATCGCCAGACAGGCGCGCGTCTTCCCCGCTCCCGACCCGCCCACGATGAGCCAGGCCCCGTGACCGGAGAGGTCGTTCATCGGCACGCGTACTGGGAGCGTCGGCGCGGCGAAGGCGTGCCCCAGGTGCAGCGTGGGCGCGGCGGTCGCGGCCAGGGCGCGCATCTCGGCCTCGAAGCGCGGGTCGACGGGCGGGAACGCGGTGTGCTCACGAATCGTGGCGCGCTCGGCCCGAAAGGCTCGCACGCCCTCGTTGCCGAAGCGCAGGCGGCGAAGGCGTGCAAGCCAGTCGTTCATGGGAGGGGTTCGCTCGGCGCGGTCAGGGCGCGTCGTCGGGCGGGTCGAGGGCCTCGAAGTCGTCGGCCCCAGGGGGCGGAGGCGATGCCCGGCGCCGCTCCTGGAAGCGGTGGGCGTCCGCCTGTCGGCCGTGCGCCTCGCGCTCCATGGCGGAGCGCGTCCAGGCGACGTGGCCCAGCCCACCGAGCCCCAACAGCAGGAACCCGACGCACGCGTCGACGAGACGGATCGACGGCAGCGGGGCGAAGCCGCCCGCGGGGGGCGGCTCCATCCGTCGCACGAGGTCGAGGAGGTCCGGCAACCCGGCGTACAGGGCCGCGAGGACGAGCAGCGCCATCGCCCACCGCATCGCGCCGTTCAGGTCTCGGGGCCACCCGAGCAGGCGCACCATGACGCGCCCGATCGCGAGGGTGACGAGCGCGGCGAGCACCGCGAGGAGGAGCGTCACGGCGCACCTCGCCGGGCGGATCGCGATCCCGACTCCGAGCTCGCCCCGGGCTCCGCCATCGGCGTGGCGGTCGACCCCGGGGTCGACCTCGAGATCGACGGGAGCGAAGGGGCGGGGCAGGTCGGCGCGGCGGACGTGGGGACGGCGAGGGCGCCGATGTCCCCTCGCCCGTCATCCAGGCGCGAGAGCCCCCGCAGGATCAGTCGCTCGTGGTCCGACAGGCGCCGCTCCATCCGCGCGACCTGAGCCTCGGTGCGACGGCCGCCGGCGAGGCAGAGCGCGACGAGGGCGACGGTGACGAGCGAGGTGCCCGCCAGCGCCGCGAACCGGTGGAGGACGCCCGACGGCAGCCGCGGGCGACGCGCCTTCGGGCGCTGCAACGCGCAGGTGACGGCCGAGAAGGACGTGTCGTCGCCCGCGCCTCCCCCGGCGACGCGCGGCGCGAGTTCCGAGTCGGGCCCGCGGTACACCGCGAGCTCGGCGTCGTCCCACGGGTCGAAGACGAGGCCGAGGTGATGCGCCTGCGTCCAGCTCCGCTGGTTCTGACGGTCGCGGCCGGAGAAGTGCACGCCCACGCGGTGGTGGCCGTGCGCCCAGCCGACGATTACGCAATCGGGGTACTGGGCGCGGGCGAGACGCCGGGTGCGCCACTCCGAGGCGTGGGTCGTCTCGGCGGACCCGGGGGTCGTGACGGCGTCCTCGTCGAGCACGATGCCGTGCACGACGACGTGACTGCCGCGCTCGTCGCGACCGACGACGCCCACCACGAGCCCGTACCACTCGTTGGGGGCGGACTCGCGTCCCCAGCGGAGCGCCCGTCCGACGAGCGCCTCGGGGATCGCCACCTCGAAGCCGTCGGGCGCGCGGTGCGTGCGGTACCCCGCGCGGAGCAGCTCGCGGGCGACGCGGGTCACGGGCTCCTCGGTCACGCCGAGCGCTTCGAAGCCGGTGTCGGTGAGGTCCCTCATCGCGGACCTCCCATGGGAACGAATGCGTCGGCGTCGACCGCGCCCATCGTGGCGCCGAGCGCCTCGAAACCGCCGTCCTCGTCGGCCGTGCCGTGCGTCAGTTGCATCGGCAGGACGGGGTACACGAGGTCGGGGTGGAGGGGACGACACCGCATCTCGGTGCGCCAGTAGCGGATCGCGTCGGCGTTCCAGCCCGTGTAGTGCGGGCCGCGATCCGGCTCGTCGCAGTTCAGGCAGTGCATGACGTGGATGAGGAGCTGCGCGAAGAGCATCCGCCCCCGCGCGAGCTTCCACATCTCGCCGATGCACACGCCGCCCGTCGAGGGGTGCACGTGCGGCGACCAGGGCAGTGGTCGCGACACGATCGTCACGAGCGGCTCGGTGTCGGGGTACTCGCTCCCGGAGCGCAGGTCGAAGACCGCGCGGGTCTCGGGCGTGGTGCGCGCGGGGCCGACGAGGACGGGAAAGCGGAAGAGGGCCGCGTAGGCCACGGCCCTCCCCGCCTTCCCGTCCCCGACCCCCAGCGCCCGACCAGCCATCGCGTCCGCCGTCGAGGCGTGCGCGGTGACCTCCAGGCGCGGCGAGCGCAACTCCGAGACGACCTCGTAGTCGAACGCCAGCCGCGCGCGGAGCTCGGACGGGTCGAGGCGCGCCACGGTCAGCCCCCCGCCGAGATGCCGGTCATGGTGATGGCGACGCGGTCGCCGTTCTGCACGCCGGAGGCGACGATCGCCGCCGAGAGCGGGAGCGACTTCCCGGTGCCCTGGTGCTGCAGGGCGTAGAGGCTCTCGCCGTTGGGCGCGTCGAGGAAGCCCGCCTTCACGAGCTCGTCGAGCGCCTTCTGGCCGGTCGTCGCGTTGCCGATGGCGGCGCGGTACTCCTTGCAGTCGCGCGGGTGCAGAAACAGCACTTCGATCTTCCCACTGGGGTTCATCGTCATTCCTCCTGCCGGTCGCCCCTTGCGACCGACACCCCTCCATGATCCGGGCGGTCGACGCGTGTCTTGGAAAGAGGCTGGGGAGACACTTTCGATGATGGCGCACGCGAGCACGCGTGCGTGCCCGCGACACGTCCGAACGTGTCGCGACGGAGGATGTGGAGTGGATGAGGAGGAGGTTCAGGAGACGGACGCGAACGACGCGTCGTCGTTCGAGGGCGCGACGGGCTCGGTGCGGCGCAGCGTGGCGTAGAGCTGATCGAGCGAACCGCCGAGGCGCACGCAGCAGTGCGCGCCCGTCGCGGCGTCCCTCACGTCGAGGAGCGCTCGCGGGCGGAAGCCCAGGCGCTGGAGCGAGCGGTTGGCGAGCGCGTCCGAGCGCGCGATGGCCATCGTGACGTTGGGGACGGAAGGCTCCTCGGCGGGCGTGTTGGCGACGTCGGGGTCGCAGCTCTCGCAGCGCGGTGCTGTGCGCAGCGCCCACGTCGGGCGTCGGACCGGGACGGAGCGCCCGCAGGACTCGCACGGCGCGTCGAGGACGAACTCGGTGGGCAGATGCAGGACGGGCTCGGCGAAGGCGGGTGACAAGGCGTCGAAGACCTGCCGCGGCGTGGCGGCGACCGTGAGGTCGAGTTCCGTGGGGGCGTCGAGCCGGCGGTGCGTGCCGGGGCACTCCGGGTCGCGGGAGACCTCGACGAGCGAGCTCCGGCCGGAGCGCACGTCGAGGAAGAGCACGCGGTCCTCGAGCGGGAACTCGCCGTGGAGCGCGAGCACCGTCGCCTCGGTGACGAGCCCGGCGATGGTCGCCGCGAGCGGCTGCGTGGCCGGGATGCCGCCCTGCGCGGTGACGCGCGCGGCGTAGTCGCGGCACGAGAAGCGACCGTAGGTGATCTGCGGGTGAAGGCACCGCCAGCAGGGCGCGTCGGCGTCGCGGTTGGGGAAGACCGAGACCTGCCCGCGCGGAGCGACGAAGCCCGCCTCGATGAGCGGGACTCCGAGGAGGCGCGCGACGTCGGCAAGGTACGCCCGCACCACGAAGGAGTCGACCGCCGAGACGATCGCCCCCGCGCCCTCGAAGGCGCCGAAGCCGAGCTCTTCGATGCGGCCCACGTAGAAGCGCGAGACGGGGTCGGGGGCGAGGGAGATCTGATGGTGGTAGCGGGCGAGCTCGCGCGCCTTGTGGCGCTCCCGCCCGCCGCCGCGCCACTCCCGGCGGAAGCCAGGTGAGCGGGAGACGTTCGAGGGGTCGACGGTGTCCATGTCGACCTGGCGCACCTCGCCCACGCCGACCAGGGCGAGGTTGAGTGTGACGTTGTTGCCGAGCGCGCCGCTGCCGACCTGGACGACGACGGCGCGGTCGAGCACCTCGCGCCGGTAGCCTGCGCGTGCCTCACGAGAAAACAGTTCATTGGGGTTCATGGAATGCCTCCTGGCACGAGCAGCGCGGGTCCCGATGGGCGCCGCTCGCGCCTCACTCCATGCGTCGACGAGACCCTGCGTGTCGCTCAATGGCACGTGCAGCAGGCCTTCTCGTGGCGGCAACGCCAGCAACGCTGTGCTCCCGCAGGCGGCGCGTGGGGCGGCTCAACGACGGGCTCGAAGCCGTCGTCCCCGTCCGTCGGACCCAAGGGGGTGAATGAGTCGTCCTGGGGCGGGGGCAGTTTCAGCATGAGCGCCGCCTGATCGAGCGCCTGATCGAACGCCCGGCGTAGCGCCCTCAGGGCGTTGTCGACCCAGACGCACGCCACAAGCAGCAGCAGGAAGAGCAGGAACCCCGAGCCCATCACGTCTCTCCTCAGGCCGCCGCGCTGTCGTCCGACGCTGCGAGTTCGGCCTGCGGAGACGAGGACGGCGCAGGAGAGACCAACGCAATGGCCCGACGCCCCTCCCGCACGACGCCAGCAGAGCCTATCTGCGCTTCGATGAGCCGAAGCCCTCGCGCCAGCGCAGCCCTGGAGCGGTTGCACTTCGGCCCAACAGAGGCGTCACCGTTGTGCGCGTCTTCCAGGCGTTCGCGAACCGCCTCGCGCGCCGCGTGCGGGAGGCTCTCCCAGGCGCGCAGCAGTTCTCTGTGGGTCTGGCGGGCCGCGACGATGGCCTCGGGCGTCATCGTGTCGACGATGCCCGCCTTACTGGCAAGCCGTTCGAAGACGCTGTTCGGGTCAGACCCACCGGCTTCATCGTCGACCCCGGCGCGGACGAGGCGCTCGCGCTTCGAGGAAGAGCCCACACGCGGCACACCGCGGAAGAACTCCATCATGACGTTCCATGCGAAGCCGTACGCGACGCGCCGCAGCTCCTCGGCGGGCATCGACTCCAGGTCCGACCGACGCTCTAGGAGCCGCAGGCAGACCTCCTGCGCAAGCTCGTCGGCGTTCGGCCCCACGCGCGACCCGAAGTATCGCGGCAGTTCCAACGACAGCTTCGCGAGCCGTGCGTCGAAGCTCGCTTCGTTCCGCGGCCGATGCGTGCCCTCCGCTCTCCCGTCCGGAGTACCGGGCGAGGCGGCGAGAGGCACGGGGAGTGTGACAAGGGTCTGCGAACCCTTGCCAGGGTGAGGTTCGCGAGCGCTCGAGGTGAAAGAAGAACGATGACAGGCTTCGTGGTTCGTCACTGGTTGGGCCCTCCGGGTTTTGTCGTTCGGCGTGCTGCCGCTCCGGCGGGTCTGGCTCTGTGACGTGGTGTGGTCTGACTCTCGAACTCCTCTCGTTGGGGTACGTCGGTACATGCGACGCGCCCGTCTCCTGTGACGACGGCCGGACGTCGGGGTTCCAACTTTCTCCGCTCCCAGAGAAAGAAAGGAAAAAACACCACCAGCGAGCGTTGACCGGTCGGGCGATCTGTCCGCGACACGGGTGCCGCCTGCGCGGCATGACGCTCCGCACTGTTCGAGGGCAACGACTACGACGACGTGCGCAACTCAATCTCGGTGCCTGCGCCCATTCCCGTGCGCGGATGCCGGAAGCCACGGCCCACAACTCAGTTGCCGCGCCGTCCCTACCAGTCGTTCAGCAGACCCAAGCCCGCGCAGAGTGCACCGTCCGCGTGGACGTACCCCAAGGCAGGTTGCCACGAGAGCGCCTCCTAGTGACCGTCCCACCTTTCGCGGCTCGCGCCGAAGAAGCAGCCTTGGTGACAGCGACGCAGAACTCGGCGACAATCCCCCCCGCCCAGGAGGTACTCAACGAGTGAATGATGACTCCTCACGCCTCGCCTTCGGACAGGAACAGCAGGCAGCCTCGCTGGTCGCGAGCCACGAAGTCCACAGGGCCAAGCTACCCGCCATCGGTTCCTTTCCTCGCTCTTGGCGCGGCCCACTGGCAGAGAGGTTGCTTTGCGTAGGACGCTGGCCAGCGAACAAAGAAGAGTTACTCAGAAGTTCCACTGACGAGGATTGCATCTTCGTTGCTCTGGCCATCCCTTACACCGTCGATCAAGCAGAGCCGCGGAATAGAGTCTCATGTCTCCCGGCACGATGTTCAATCACAGCCACAGTGCATGGCAGCAACGATCGCCCTGTCGGTGGCGCTACGGGCACGTCGAACACCCAGAGGCATCAAAGCTGGGCACTCCGGTTTGCTGCTACGAATCGCCGCATTCCAACCTGGGATCTACCACGCCTGCGGGGGTTGACGGATATGCCCTATTATGCTATGATGCTGGGTTGGCCTGGAAGGGTCCAGGCAACGATCGTCAACCATCGTGGATGCACAGACATCCGCCAACACCCTGCGAGCTGGAGTCCTCCCGCGCAGCATGGTGCTGACGGGTCGAATCCTAGCTCCAGGGTAGGAGACCACCATGCCCAAACCCTGGGAGATGACCGCCGAAGCCGCGCGACGCGAAGGCGAGGCACTGCGAGACCGACTCGCGGAGGCCGATCGCGCCGACGCCATGTTCTTTCACTCAGTCTCGGCGAGGGCAAGTCTCGCCGAGACCAAGGGAGGCCGACGTGACCCGTCGACCCCTCTCACCACTGCGCGGCGCACTAGGCAAGGATCCGACTAAAGATCCGATGCAGTGCGCCGAGGAGCTGCGGAAGTCCTTTCCGCAGCTCTTTGATTTTCGAGGGGAGTTCTCCCGAGCAGACGACCTCTATCGACAGTCTCCAGTTGAATGCGGGGAGGTCTGGCGAGCACTTCCACGAGACGCGAAGGTCTCCCTCCATCACTCCCAGGAGGGGTGGCATTGTTCGGGGGCTATCCGAGACGGCCAATGGGTTCCGGAGCGTGAACCGGTCGGGCCGATGGCCAACAAGTTGATCTTTACCAAAGGGGGGGAACCGCCACTAGACTCGAGCCATATGCGCCCGGGCGCCGTCCTCATCACGCCCACGGCCCATCTGAGTCCAAGCGGAGTCGGAGTGAAGAAGGAGCCCCTCGCCGCCTATGGCCGCGCGGTCTTTGTGCCCGGCCAGAGCGAGTCGATCAACGTTCACGGTCAGCTTCTGTGCCACCGGCCTGGTACGCAGGACAAACGTAGCAGTTTTCAGTTCTGGCAGAGTTGGGGCATCGAGAGTCGCCCCGGCGTCGAGTTGATATCTCGTCCGGTGCGGTCCGGTCACCTTCGCTATTACGTGCCGATCGGTCCGCGTGACGAGGTCCGTGCCGGCGAAGACACCCACGCCGCCGCCAGACGTCTCCTGGCCGAGGTCCTCGGCGCGATTCCTGCGAGCAGACCGTGGGGACCAAGTCGGCGACTCCTGTCTGATCGTCCGGATCGCGGTGAGGTCGTCCGCGTCACCTTTGACCCCACGATCGGCGCCGTGCCTTGTGTCGTCGTTTCTCCCCAGGAGATGAACAAACAAAGCCTGGATGTCGTGGTCACCTTGCGCTGTGTGACCTACAAGCCCGGCGACGAGGAGAGCGCGATCCTTATCCCGATCGGGCCGGCCGGTTGCATGGAGGGGATCGAGGGGCGCTGGTCGGTTTCGGTGTCGGGAGTCCGCGGCATCACCAGCGCCTCCAAGCACGTCAGGTCTCTCTCCCCCTCGGTCCGACTGTCGTCCGAGGTCTTCAACGATCTTCAGAGGCGACTGGAGTACTTCTATGCCTAAGCCTTGGGAGATGTCCGCCGTCGACGCGTACCTCGAAGGAGAACAACTGCGCGACCGCCTCACGGAAGCGGACCGGCAGGACGCCCCGCGCTTCGTCGAACAGCTCGCGGAGGGGGCCGGTCCGTCCGCAGAAACTGACGACGATGGGGACGAACGGGGCTCTCTTCCGGGGGCCCTATTGGCGTTCCCGTCCTTGCGCCTGGCCACTTGGAACCACGTCCCCGACACCGTGTGCGCCATCACCCGTTCCATGGCCCACCGAGCCGGGTGGCAGACTCAGGCGATCGTTCGCGGCGCGGGCGGCGGCGTAGCGCAAGGTTTCGAGATCGATACCAGCGGCGGGGTCCGTTGGACGTTCGTCGAGGGGGACGAGGGCGAGAGCGTGGTCCTCTGGACGTCGGCTCACGACGAACCCCTCGATGGCTTGCTGGAAATCTGGGTTGACGCGTCGGAGGAAGCACTTGAGGTGCTGGCTCCCTTTGAACCTGGCGTCTTCCACCTTGGCGGGGAACTCCTCGATCAGGTGGCGGACGGCGGATGCACCCTACGCCTCGTATCCGTTCACGCGAATGCGCCGGAAGAAACCTAGGCCCCGAAGACGGCCGATCCACTTCGGCGCGACCAGGGCTTCTCTCGTCGGCCACACGCCAAACGAGCTGGGCAACGCCCTGTTCCACTCGTTCCCGGCCGCCTACGACGCTTGGCGCGCATGCGACGTCTTGGGGCCCGAGTCTGACGAGACGATCCGCGTGAGGGCCGACGCCGAGGCCAGGGTTCAGCACGTCTGGGACCTCTGGCAGTTGGCGACGAATCCGAGCGCCGAGATCGCAGACCACGTCTACCGGCTCGCCGCGTTCGCCGCGGGAACCGCGCAGATCTGCGCCCGCGACCACATGGCGCGGCAGACCACCAGCGACGCTTTCTTTCGTCGGATGGTTGCGGCAACCCTGAGGTGGGCAGAGATCGTCTGGAACCGCCCCTCGGTCCATCCCGGCTCCGACCACCTGGACGTTGCCTACCGGGCTTGCGTGGTCGTAGAACTCCTGATCATGAAAGGCGGGCTTGAAGACCGCCACAGGGAGAATGCCTACCTTCTTACCCACCAGTGGGCGCTGAATGCGTGGTCGGTTCATGTCGAGGGGAGGAACGTGAACTTCCTCTGCGGGGCGGCAGCGATCGCGATCGAGGGACTCTTCCAGAGGATGAGGGCGAACGATGATCTCCCCGAGCTGCGGGAGCAGATCCGTTCCATGATCGTCGATTGGGCCGAGAGAGCCTGGGCGCTAGGAGACAACCCCGCCGTTCAGCGCGATCATCTCCTCCAGGTTGCACCGCGCGCCATCGACGCATTGCGTGAGCTTGGTTGGCAGTGGACCGAGAAGGACACGAGTCGTCCAGTGGACCTGGAGGGCGCCTGGAAGTGGTGTCTCAGAGGGCTTTCCATCGGACCGGAGCACGGCACTCAGAGAGAGTGGGCGTCCCTCCTCGGGCGAGCCGTGACGACCGCGCACGACCTCTCGCACGCCACTCGTGGCCGACCGTGGCCCTACCATCAACACACCATCGTGCTTGCCCGGCGCTTGTGGGATGTTCGGGAGGGCGACTGGAACTGGGCCGCCGGCTTCGGAGTTCCGGACGCGATGTGTGCATTGATCGAGCTCGCTCAGAGACCGGAGTTGTCGGATCACCAGGACGCCCTCTTCGCCGAGACGCTTGCCTGGGCAAAGAGGGTGCGAGAGGACTCGGACTGTCCCGATGCGACACTGTGGATCGCAACGGGTACCTTTGCGCTCGATGCCCTCCTGCAGTGGTCCCGCGCGCTGGCACACGGGGGGTCTCGCCGGTCAGGGGGCCCGTTGGCACCCGACCTGCGCCCGTTGCTCGCTGCCGTCTACGAGCACGGGGACGCGGCTGCCCGTCCCCGGACGCCACGCTCCGCCGCAGGTGAGAAGCTGAGGATGGCGCGGGACGCTCTCGTGGCAATGGCTGCGACGGCCAGGAACTACCAGACGCCCACGCCATTGGTGAGAAGCGATCGCTTGGCACAAGCTTCCGCCGGCGTCGTTGCGCGGTGGATGCTGGGCCACGGGCCGCGGTCGGCGACACCCGTTCTGGACGATGCGCTGGCGGTTTGCCGGTGGGCGGGTGCGGAAGTCGCGTTCTGGAAGGCCGTCCCCCTCCAGATCAACAACGAACTTGCGCTCCTGCCCTTCTGGGAGAGACCTAGCAGGATGACAACGCTGGCCGGATCCTCCGCAGAGGCCGATGACCCGCGCATGGCCTGGTTGGTGGCCCTCTCGAGGGTTCTGTTGCAGGGCCTGCTTGTGCGACACGACGCGTCGCTCTCGGAGACGGACGAGCGGGTCCCCCCCGTCACCCTTGGACCGACGATCTCGCGTGTAGGGCGAGTCTTGAATCTGGCCTTTCGGTGGCTCCCGTCAGTGATGGGGGGGGTCGCCGACGAGGAACTGCGGAGTCTTCGGGCGTGCTTCGCAACCCTGGCGCTGGACGACGCTCGTCCGTACAGCCTTTCCGGGTTGCAAGACTCCGTCCGCGCCATCATCGACCATAACTGGCGGGCCCTCCCTGAGCCACGCGAACGAATCGCCGAACAGATCTTCGAGTTGCTCGCCATGAGTGACCTGCACGGACGCCTGCGCACCACAAAGGAGGACGATGTTGCGCGCGACCTGCCGACCGGGCCGACGTTGCTCGCCCGTGCGCGCCAGATCGCGCAGCGAGAGGCCAGGACCTTCGTGCAGTACTTCGACACGGGGAGGCGCCTCCTCCGCACGGTCGTCTCGCCGTCGGGGAACTGCGCCGTCATCGAGCTTGAGCGCCATGCTGTCGTGGTGGCCTATGAGCGCTTCTGCTCCCTGGCCGACGACCTCGCGGCGAGTCTGCGGGACGTCCGTCGCCCGTGGCTACGGGACGAGGAGTTGATGGCCTGCATCTCCTCGCTCGCGTCGCTGCTTCTCGGCGATCTGCCGGTTGGACGGATCACGGTGTTGCCGCACGGCTTCCTCCACGATGCGCTCTCCGCGGCGGCGCAGCGCTGGTGCGACGAGCGCGAGCACGCGGTGTTGGAGCAAGCGTCGTCGCTGGCGAACTACCTCGCGCTCCGAGAGCGGTGGCAGGCGTTGAGCACCCACAGGGTCCGAACCCAGGTGCTCATCGTGGCGGCCGGCGACATCGCGCTCTACCGTGACAGGATCAGCGGCATCGTCGGCCGTTTCGCAGGCCCACACTGTGATGTGTTCCGCTATCGTCTTGAGAAGATGTCAGGTACACACGGTGAGACGCTGGATCCGCGGACACGGTTGGAGCGCTGGGGAGCCGACGGGCGCTGGAAGACTTGCAAGGCGGACAGGATGGATCCTGACGTCTGTGTGTGGCTACTCCATGGTCACCACAACCCGGAAGCGTCGGACCCCATCCGCAATGCCATGTTCAGTCTTATCGCGTCGACCAAGACTGAAGGGCTTCGGGTTCTTGTGGATACGCTCGGTGGTCGTCGATCCGTGACGCTCCCGATCGTTGAGGATGTGCACCAGACAAGCAGGCGCCTCATCATTAATCGGGACGTTGCTGGTCTACAGATCGGGTTCGACCGATGCAGGCTAGTGCTCGCCGGAGCGTGTTCGACCGGGCGCGTGGCGAGGGAGCTGAGCGAAGACCTCCCCGGGTTGCTGCGTGGGTTCTTCCTGGCAGGCATTCCGGCGGTCGTCGCGGCGTCGTGGTCCGTTCCGACGCCGCTCCCGCCTCCGGGGCGCCTGGGCGTGGCGGAGATCCTCTGGAGGACGCTCCTTCAGGAACTGGTCGCCCCTGCCTCGGAGGGTCGTACAATCGCGAGTGCCGTTCGACGGGCCCGCGCAGCGGCTCGCGGAGTTCGCGAATCGCAGGTGGCGGAATGGGGACATCTGGCCCTGCACGGGTACGGCGACGTTGCCTCGCCCTTGACCCCCAGCGGGACGAGGTAGATTCCACACCAATGCACGCGGGCACTCAATCGCGCAGGACCGGCTCATCAATCGCCGCGCCTCCGACCAGATACAGGAATGCCCGGTCCTCTGAGCAGAGGGCCGGGCATATTGAGGTTGAAGGCGTGATTACGCGATCCCGGGGGCGGGCGTCGCGGCCAGGTAGTCCCCTGCCAGCCGCTCCATGGCGAAGCGCGCGTCGGGGTCCTTGTTCGTCTGGTGGGCGACGAGCGTGATCGCCTGCACGACGCCGAAGCGCGTCAGGTCACCGTCCCGGAGGACGACGCGCTGCGCCTCTTCGAGCAGGGCCTTCGGCACCTCGGCGCTGTCGCCGAGGATCGCCGCGACCGCGTCGTCGGGGTGCGGCACCGTGATCCGCTTCGCCGACTGCATCCAAGCGAAGGCGGTCGCCCAGCGCTGGGGGAGCCTTCCGACGGCGATCACGAGGGCCGCCGCGAGCTGGTCGTCCTCGATCGCCCGGTGGGTTCGGTAGAGGGAGCGCTTGCCGCCGACCCGGACCATGAGGCCGTTCAGGCAGACGAGGCGCATCCAGTGGTCGTCGAGCGAGAGCGCCGAGGCGCCGACCTCGGAGTTCCGCAGGTGGAAGCCAGGGTGGAGCAGCTCGCCGTCGAGGTCGAAGGCCTCGGTGTGGACCGCGGTGTAGTGGGTCGTGGAGTCCGTGAACTGCACCGCCGTGAAGCGGTACTCGTCCATGAGCCCCTTCATCATCGTCATCATCCGCTCGAACAGGCGGTGGTCGTCAATTGGCGTGAAGGACGGCGCGAGGAAGGCGCGGGCGATGCCGTCCGCCTGTCCGTCGCGATCCATCCAGGCGCGGATCTTCTTCTCGCCCGGCGTGCGCGAGAAGCGGCGGTTGATCTCCTCCGCCCGCTCTTCTCCGCTGGCCGACGAGAACCAACGGTTCCATCGGAGGCCCAGTGCCGCCGAAAGATGTCGCACCGCGACGTCATTGAGGCGGTAGCGGAGGCCACCGGGCAGCTCGATGTGTCCCTCGGTCGTCATGCGGAGGTCGGCGACGTGCACCACCTGGTCGGGGAGCATCTCGCCGGAGCGCTGCATGACCGACTGGTAGACGTCGGCGAAGGAACGGCCCCGGACCGACGTCGGCGGGGGCGGGGGTGGCGGCGCGGGCGGTGGAGCCACCGCGAGCGCGACCGAAGGAACGGCAGACACACGTGCATTCATGGGGAACCTCGACTTCTCGGGAGAAGCGCCACGCGCGTGCACCATGCACGGCGTCGGGCTTGTCCGGAGAAGGGAGGCGGAGAGCCAAGTGGGAAGGGACCCGAGGTGGGACCATCGACAAGGGATGCGGCGGACGGCTCTCCGTGGTGAAGGGGGCGGGCGAGACGCGGACGGCTCACAGACTGTCGCGAGTGATGTTGAAGCGGCGGATGTACGAACGGAGGGTGGAACGGGCGATGCCGAGCCGGCGGGCGGTCGCCGAGATGCTGCCGCGATCGGCCTCAAGCATGCCCGCGACCATCGTGGCGTGCGCGCCGTCGAGGATCTCCCGCTTGGCCGCAGGCTCTTCCGCGAGGGCGCTGCGCAGGTGATGGCTGCTCAGGACGGGTGACACGCTCCGGACGGCGGCGCGGTGCAGGACGTTCGCGAGCTGTCTCACGTTCCCAGGCCAGCCGTAGTCGGCGAGGGTCTGGAGGGCGGAGGCGTCGAGCGTGCGGGCGCCGACCTCGTTCTCCAGGCGCGCGAGGAGGTGGGGCACGAGGTCGACTACGTCACGGATGCGGTGCCGGAGCGGCGGCACCCGGAGGACGAGGGTGTTGAGGCGATAGTAGAGGTCCGCGCGGAACGTGCCGCGCGCGACCATCGCCGCGAGGTCGCGGTGGGTCGCGACGACCAGCCGGACGTCGACTGCAGTCTCGCGCTCGGCGCCGACGGGACGCACTCGCCGGGTCTCGAGCACGCGCAGGAGCGCGGCCTGGGCCTCGGCGCTGAGCTCCCCGATCTCGTCGAGGAATAGCGTCCCGGTCGTGGCCTGCTCGAAGAGTCCGCGATGGCGAACGTGGGCGCCGGTGAAGGCTCCGCGCTCGTGGCCGAAGAGCTCGCTCAGAAGGAGGGTCGAAGGGAGCGCTGCGACGTTCGCCGCGACGAAGGGACGCTTCGCCCGGTTCGAGAGCGCGTGGAGGGCACTGGCCGCGATCTCCTTGCCGGTCCCGGTCTCGCCTGTGACGAGCACGGTCGCGGAGGTCGGTGCGTACGCGACGAGCGTCGATCGTACGCGGGCCATGGGGCGTGAGTCGCCCACGAGTCCCGTCGAGCGTTCGAGCGGGTCGAGCGGGCGGTCGCGCGGGTGGACGGTGTAGGCGGGCGGACGACGGGGCAGCGGACCGCGAGATTCCTCGGAGCTGTCCAGGGACTGATCATGTTGCATGAGGCGCTCTCCTCCCCGGGACGAAGGATTCTTCCCGGCGAAAGAGCACTGGACCTCCCCCTCGCGTCCGCTCATGCGTCGTCGGACGCGATCGCAGGCGCAAGGAGTGGGTCCGAAGACAGCGTACCGGTCTCGGCGTCGATCGTAAGGCCAACGCCCAGGGCGAGCTCGCTCCGCGACTGTGGACATCTCTCTGCGCGATCCTGGTGGGCACGTCCGGCGCCGGTTCACCACCGCCCGACTTCACAGCGGCAGGCGCATTGTGTGGCCGGGCTCCTCCGCCGTGGGCTCGGACGGTTCACGGCCGACAATCCTGGCGGTGCGCGTTCTCGGAGCGGGACGTGCTCCCTCCTGCGCGTTCCGGAGACCGAGCTGGCGTTCGATGTCGCGCTCGACCGTCGATCTCGGCGTCCCATACCGCTCGGCAGAGATCCGCCGGATGATGTCGGCGTGCCCCTCCCGCTCGACCTCCTCGAAGGGCGCCAGCGTTTCGGCAGTGAAGGGCGGCGACTGAAGGCCGTCGATCGAGAGGCGCAACGCGATCTGGTGGCGCGCGAGGCGGGTGAGGTCGCTCGGTGTGAGCTCGGGGGCGAACTCCCCTCTCATGCGTTCGGCGTCGTCGGCGCCGAGTCGAAACGCGATGAGCGTGCCGGCGTTGCCCATGACCGCTGCGCGCAGCGCCTCGTCGAGCTGTGCGAGGTACTGGTGGGCCATGACCAGCGCGAGCCCGTACTTCCGGGCCTCGGCGAGGAGCTCGGCAAAGGACGCTGTGACGAATGACGCGAACTCGTCGATGACGAGCGTGAACGGTCGCCGCAAAGCGGGAGCGACGTCGGCGCGGCGGTAGGCGGCGAGCTGGAACGTCGTCACAAGGACGGCCCCCAGCATCCGGCTCGCGTCCTCGCCGATGCGACCCTTGGCCAGGTTCGCCACGACGATGCCGCCCGAGTCCATCACCGCGCGCAGGTCGATGGTACTCCGACGCTGGCCGAGGATGAGGCGGAGTACCGGCGAAGTGAGCGCCGCCGAAACCTTGTTCTGCACGGGCGCGAGCACCTCGGCGCGGAACGCCGCCGGGAACGCCGGAAACTCCCGGCGCCAGAAGTGGGCGACGAGCGGGTCCTCCAGTCGCTCGACCACGCCCGCGCGATACTTCTCGTCGACCAGGAGGCGCAGCACGCCGAGAAGGGTTGTGCCCGGGACCTCGAGGAGCGCGAGGAGGGCGTTGCGGAACACGTGCTCCAAACGGGGCCCCCAGTACTCCGAGAACACCTTGTGGAAGATCGCGAGCACTCCCGAGGCGACGAGCGCCCGGTCGCCAACGCCGTCGTGTTCCAGGAGATTCAGCCCCACGGGCCGGGCCGTGTCCCACGGCTCGACCACGATAACCTCCTGCTGCCGGTGACGCGGCACGAAGTCGAGCATCCGCTCTGCGAGGTCGCCGTGCGGGTCGAGGAGCGCGAGCCCGTGCCCGGCGCGCAGCTGCTCGACGAGGAGCCGTTCGAGGAGCGTCGTCTTCCCTCCCCCCGTCTTCCCCAGGACGTAGGCGTGGCGCAGGAGGTCCGCCGGCCAGATTCCAAAACGGCGCCCGCGGTTCAGGCGGGCGTCGAGTCGTGCGAAGAGCAGGGGTGTCGGGGGTTGCATACAGATCGTGTCCATCGCCCCCCTGCGCGGGTGCCGCCTGGGCGCTGCCCCGAGGCGGAACCCGCCGCGTCGCCGGACAGGCGGACGGCGCGACGGCCGAACGTGTGGTGGCGCTCCGGCCGCCAGGAGGGCGATCAGGCGACGCTTGCGGAGACGCGCGAGAGCAGCGGCTCACATGTCTCGTCTGCACGCCCGAGCACGCAGACAGGGGCGAGGAGTCGCTCCGGCTCCGCGACCGTCACCTCGCGCTGCAGGACGAACCAGAAGAGCGCCGAGCCCTGGCCTCCGCTCGCGTCGAGCGCCGTGGCGTGCAAGCGGGCGAGGCGCGCGGCGGTCGGGGCGATCGTGAGAACACGCAGGCTCTTCAGGCCGAAACGACGGGCGGGTCCCCCGATGCGCCACCACGCGAGGTACCCCCGGTACTTCTCACGCATCCGCTCGGTCGAGACGGTGCCCTGGTCCTGCTCGACGAGGAGCCCCGTCTCCTCCCCTTTGACCGCGACGAGCGCGAGTCCGTCGGCGACGAGGGGGATGCGCGTGGAGCCTGCCTTCGTCGGGACGTGCGCGACGTCGGCTAGCGCCGTGCGTCGAGTCTCCCAGCGCAGGAGGGTCAGGAATCCTCGGTCGGCGAGTCGCCCGAGCACCAGCGCGAACTCGTTGCGCGCCAGGTCGTGGGCGAGAGTGTAGAGCGAGCGGCGGGCGCTCGGCACGCGAATGGCGCGGGAGTCGGTCGCGAGCGCGAGCATCTCTGCACCGCGACGGGTGAGGAGGTACGCTGGGGAGAGCGTCTTTTCGTGGAGCGGCCGCGAGGGCGTCAGGCGGCGCACGAGGCCCTCGGCGACGAGAGCCTCAAGCACCGTCACGAGGTCGACGAGGGCGAGGTCGAGGACCGCGGCGATCTGAGGGGCCGTCAGGAAGTCGTGCCGCCCGATGAGCGCGAACGCGCGGGGAAGCCACGCCGGGCGCGGGGCGAGCAGGGAGTCTTGGAGCATAGGAGTAGGCGCGAGGTGGGAATGAAAGAGTTGCGAGTGCGGCGAGGGCGAGCGGCAGCACGGCGCCCACGACGATGGCGGGAGCGCCCCGAACCTCGGGGTACTGCGCCTCGATCGCGGGGAGGTCTGGCAGGGCCGCCCGCAGCCCCGGGAGGGCCGCGGCGGTCACCGCAACTATGGGGAGTCCTGTGCGCGTGGCGACGGCCCGGAGCGCGGCGGAGACGGCCGGCGCAGCGCGCTCCGTGAGGGCGAGCGGTACGAACACCGTGGGGTGCGTCTGGAGGCAGAGGCGGGTGAGCGCGAGCCGCAGTCCGACGCCGGCGGGAAGTTCGCCGAGACCGCGTACCTCGTACGCATCGACGACGGCGTAGCTGAGCGTGCGGCCGACGAGCACAAGCGCGAGCAGGCGTGGTTCTCGGCGCGTGGGGTGAGGTTCGAGCATAGAAGTGTGGATTCATGAGTGAAAGGACGGGGCGTGGCCTCCCTGGCGTCTCCTCGCCGCCGCGGTGAAGTACGCTCCGCGTGACACCCTGATCCGTCCGCTCGGGACTGCGAGCGTCTCGTCGAGGGCGGCCTTGAGCACCTCCGGGGTGCAGTGCGCGACGAGGTGCTCGAGCGCCGGGAGATGGCCTTCGTCGGCGAGGACGTCGGCGAGGAAGGTGGCCGTGAGGTGGCACGAGGCGGGTCGCCCTTCCCCTCGGACCCCTTCCCCTCCGAACGTCCCGAGCGTTCGTTCTCTTTCTTCCTCGGGGAACGCTTCGAGCGTTCTGGGGAGCGGAACGTCTCGTTCGGACTCCCCCTCTGTCGTCTCCCCCTCGTGGCCGCCGCCGGTACACGTGAGCGGGGACGCGAAGAGTAGCCCCGTGAGCGACTGGCGCAGGGGTTCTCGCGGGAGGTGAAGCGTCGCCGCGATGGCGACGAGAGGGACGCGGCGGCGTCGGGAGCCCAGGTGGAGCGTGATCTCCAGATCCATGGGCTCGGGCGTCATACGGCGGGTTCGACCGGGGTGTTCGAGGGTGCCGAGCCGTCACGGACGAACACGGGCCCGAGTTCGACGAGGAGGAGTGGTCGGCGGGTCGGTTCGACGAGCTTCACGAAGCCCGCGCGGACCAGCCGCTCCAGGACGTGCTCGACGAGGGGGGCGGAGAGCGCGAGTTCGTCGGCGAGACGAACGTACGTGGTCCACACGTGCCCGGTCGTCGGACACGCATGCAGGGCGAGGTGCAGGAGCGCCCTCGCGTCGGCGGGCGGCAGGTCGTGGACGGCGCGAGCGAGCGCGGTGCGACGCAGGGCCAGGACGGGTTGGAGAGAGGTCATACACGGATGGTCGAGCGATGGAGTGAGGTGAGGAGGTTCGCGTGGAAGCGACCCATCGTGAAGGCTCCGGGGCGTGCGAGGGCGGCGGCGGCCATGGGCGCACGTTCGACGAGCTCTGCGATGGCCAGTGCCGTCGAGTGCCATGCCGCGCGGTGGTACCAGGCGACCGCCTCGGTCTGTTCGAGGTGCGGCGCGAGTTCCGGGGTGAAGCCCTCCACGAGTCGCCTCGCCAGCGTGTTCGGTCGATCCCCGCGCGCTCCGCGCACAACGAGGGAGACACCGAGGTGGACGCCGCGGATCACGAAAGGGAGCCGCAGTGAATCGAAGACGCGAGAGGCCTCGGCCCGTAGTGCCTGCGAGGCTCTGTCGTCCCGGCGGGAGACGCCGAGCACGGCGCGGGTCGGAGCGAAGCGGCGAACGATCTGGGTGAGGAGGCGTCGCAGAGCGCGCGCCTTGTAGCGGACACGATGCTGGCTGACGCGACGCATGCGAAAGCTTCGGGGGACGACGCCATAACCATCGACGACGACGTGGCCCGAGCAGCCGGGATGAAGGACGAGCGCGAGTACCCGAACAGAGGTTCCGGGAGGATCTTGCATAGGAAAACAGTGTGCCTTGACGGAGTGATACGCGACTCGTAACGTCGTGGGTCGCCCGGGCGGGCACAAGAAGAACGAGACGAGCGTGCGGGGAAGCCTGATCGCGACCCGCACGACTCGGTTGTGAGTTAGAACTTCATTGTGTTCCGCATCGGGCGGCAAGCGAAAGCCAACTCGATGACGGACAGCGTACCGTTATCCACACCAAGATACCATCAAAGGGAGAGCCATCGCAGGCTCTTCCTTTGTGTACAACCGCGACCCACGATCACCTCCGATTGGCCTTACCTGCGGGCCCGGTCATGGCACCGTTGGGGGATCCGCCATTCGCGGATCCGCGCCGTTCCTGGCGCGGCCTCGCTTCCATTTCTTCTCCTACCCCCGTATGATTCACGAGCAGATCGCTCCGACTCCTCAATCGGCGTCCGAGCAACCGGTTGGACATTCACAACCTGACTCTATGACTCAATATCCCGTACTCCCGGGAGACGCGACGTTCGTGTCGCCCCGGGAGCTTGCGTGTCTCCTTCGCGTCTCCGTCGACTGCATCTACCGGCTTGTCGCGAAGCGCACGCTCCCCACCTACCGACTCTTGCGCCGGATCCTGTTCCGCCGGGGCGACGTCGAGCGCTGGCTCGCGACCCATCGGAACGACCCGCGCGACCCCGACCTATGGCAGTAACCAAGCTGAAAGGGTCGTGGTGGGTGGCCTTCATGTACAACCGCGAACGGCTGCGCAAACGCAGCCCGCTGAATACCAAGGCGGGCGCCGAGCAGTTCGAGGTGCACCTGCGCCAGCTCGTCGCTCAGCACGGATCGGTCGAACGTGCTCTCGAGGTGTTCACCGCCATGAGCAAGACGCACATCACGTTCGCCGAGTTCGCAGGCCGCTGGATGCGTGAGTATGTCGCCGTCAACAACAAGCCGTCGTCGCGCGACGAGAAGCGCCACGCCTTGAACGTGCACCTGCTCCCGGCCTTCGGCCGCTACGCCTTGTCCGAGATCACCAGTCGTGAAGTAGAGCGCTACAAGGCAGCGAAGCGGTCTCTGCCTCTCTCCCCCAAGTCCATCAACAATCATCTCACAATCCTTCGCAAGTGCCTCGACACGGCCATCGAATGGGGCGAGCTGGGGACGCTCCCACGCATCAAGTTCCTGAAGACGCAAGACCCATCCTTCAGGCATCTCTCGCGGGAAGAGGCGAGCGCTCTGATCGAGGCGAGCCCCGCGGGTCTCTGGCGAGCCATGATCACAGCCGCGCTGCGAACGGGCTTGCGATTCTCGGAACTCGTGGGCCTCCAGTGGAGCGACATCGACTGGACCGTAGGACGTCACGGCGTTCTCACGGTTCTGCGCGCCAACGTCAACGGGTACATCGGCTCCCCCAAGAACAATCGCACCCGCCACATCCCCATCACGGGTGATCTTGCCAGCGTGCTCTGGAAGCTCCCACGGCAGGAACTCGTCTTCACGTTCGAAGGGCGCTACGTCCGCTACGACACCGCCTGGAAGCACCTCGCGGCGATCTGTCGTGACGCGGGCGTTCCTCGCGTGAGTTGGCACGACCTGCGGCACACATTCGCGAGCCACCTCATCTCCGCCGGCGCGCCGCTCAAGGCGCTCCAGGATCTCCTGGGACACTCGACGATCGAAATGACGATGCGCTATGCCCATCTGGCCCCCGATGTTCGCCACACGACCATCGAGCTTCTCGAACCGCAGGCTCGCCAACCGTTGCCAACCTATTGCCAACCGGAGCCCTTTCTCGCCACCGCGCGCCCGGCAACTCCCGTCTTCGAAGGTGTGAATCTTCTCTCTGCCTAGCAAAAAACGCCACGTGGTCGTGACGTTTCTTGCGTGGTGGGCAGGGAAGGATTCGAACCGTACCGGCCCCCTCCCGACCCGAGTCGATCCAACCCGACTTCTCGGCTCAGCAGAGCCCCATTCCGACCAGCCTACGAACCGGGTCAGCCGACCCGAACCGATCCAATCTTACTCTTCATTGCCAACCTGTTGCCAACCGATCTGCCGTACAACTCCCGCCTCACGGCGGGAGTTTGCGTGTTCCGCAGATGCTCACGGCATGTATCGAGCCAGGAACATATCGCCGTCCCTCGCGCCTGCCTCAGGGCCGCTGCCGAAGTCGAAGCTCCCCCTCGTCAACGCCCCCGTGACGTAGAGGCTGTCCGTCGCTCCCGCGGCTATGTCGTCGATCGTGATGGTCGCTGCCGAACCCGTCGGAGAGACGTTGCGTGCGAACGACCGCGCCCAGCGATACGTTCCGGTGTTGGTGAACGCAGCAAGGAATGCGGCATCGCCGGTCGTCGAGGTCAGCGTGCCACCGCCAAAGTCGATCTGCACGGAGGAACCGTAGATTCCTACGACGTAGAGGTTCCCTGCGCGATCGCGCGCGAGTCGCATGCCAACGGGCTCTCCGCTGATCGGGCAGCTGGTCGTCGCATAACGGCGTGACCATCGATGTTCGATTCGGGGAGAGAAGGCCGCGAGAAAGATCGAAGCACACGCCTCGCTCACGAGGCTTCCTCCGCCAAGATCGATCGTGCCTCGGAAGGATCCCACGACGTAGACGCCCGTCCGGTCCGCGGCGATGTCCGTCGGCGAGATGTAGTTCATGGAGTTGGCGAAGCCCACCGCCCCAAGGCCATGAAGGTCTCCGCCCGGATCGCGTAGGTACCAGGTTGCCCCTTCCGACCGACCGACCGGAATGACTGTCAGTTCCCCCGGGGCGAGCGATTCAACGGTGCCCGCCAGATAGGGTGTTCCATCTCCCGCGACCGCGAAGGTCACGATCGCACTACGCCCTTGGAGCCTGTAGATGGCTTGGCTGCGGTAGGTACCGGCCTGCGAGTAGCTCGCCACGAAGGCGAATCCGCGGCCCGAACTGCTGCTCCCGAGGGGATCACCGCCGAGGTTGATCGCGTGACTTGAGACACCGGCGATGTACACGTTTCCGGCGTCGTCCGTTCCCACTCCCTGGATCTCGTCCTGGCTGAAGTCGTACCCCACGCGCCGCGACCACCGGTGCGTCCCCGACTGGTCGAAACTCGCGAGGAAGCCATCCAGATCTCCGTCCGGTCCGCCGTCGAGAGCCATCCCACCGAACCCGACCCGCCAGCGTACTGAACCGCCCAGATACACGTTGCCGGCGGCATCGGTCGCGATGCCCTTCCCCATGCCGATGGTTGCGAAGGGGGGCATGCCGGTCCCGGATCGAGATCCAGAGTCACCCGCGAAGACCTGCGACCAGCGGTGGGTGAGGGTCTCGTTGAACGACGCGGCAAAGACGCTCGTGTAGCGGCCCGTGAGGGCTCCACTTCCGAAGTTGACCATGTCGGCCGTGCGGCCGGTCGCCAGCACGTTCCCGGTTGGGTCGACCGCGAGAGCGATGCCTTCATCCGGCTCGCTCGTCGCGAAGACCGATACACCCCCGAGGCACGGGGATGTCCCCGGCGCGCACCGGCAGGCCCCCGTCGAGCAGGTTGCACCAGAGCCGCAGGCGTTACCGCACCGGCCGCAGTGCATGGGATTGCTGGTCGTGTCGATGCACCCGAGGCCCGGCCCGCAGTCCGTCATGGCGCCCGCGCAACGACACGTCCCTGCGACACACATTCCCGAAGCGCCGCAGGATCGACCGCACAGCCCACAGTTGTCCCCGTCGGTCTGGAGGTCGACACACGCCGTCATGCAGCGCGCACCGGAGCAGGTGCAGACGCCGCTCGTGCACGCGAATCCCATCCCGCACGCCGTCGTTGCTGCGGGGCCGTCGACGGTGCCGTCACAGTTGTCGTCGCGGCCGTTGCACCGCTCCGTCGCCCCGGGATGCACGTCCTCTTGTCCGTCATCACAGTCGCTTCCGCCGCAGACCCGCGGGGGAACGCCATCTCCGTCGCCGTCGAGAACCTCGCTCACGCAGACGCGCGATGCCGTGTCGCAGTGCTCCCCCATGGTGCAGGGGTCCGTGTCGGTACAGTCGGCGTCGCGCCCGCAGATCCGCCCTGCCTGGCAGCCAACGCGGACATCGCAGGTCTGACCCGCACCGCAGCGCGCTGGGACGGAGGTGTGACGACAGGTGGCGTCAAGGCATGCGTCCTCGGTGCACGCGATGCCGTCGTCGCACTGAGCATTCGAGGTGCATCCTGGTGAGGCCGCATCGCCCGAAGCGGCCTCAGCGACGTCAGCGACGTCCACGCCAACCGTCGCTTCCGCCAGAGGTGCGTCGACGCGAACCGAGGCGTCAGGCGTGGCTGAGCTCCCCGTGCATGCGATGGTGAAGAGTGTAACAAGGAGCAACGTCGTGGCGCGGATCATCTCGGTCTCCCTCCGTGACGATTCGCCACGGTCTCCTTCAAGAGGACAACCGACACCGCGCAAGAGAGCCTCACCCGCCTCAGGAACAGAACACGCACCCGTTTGGGTGCGTGTTGCGATGGTGGTCGGAGCGACCCGCATGCAAGCGGGATCGTTCGCGTCGGACTTTGCGACCAACCTGTATTGGTCGCATACGCCCTTCTGGGCTGTGGACAACCAGCAGTGACACGCTGTGGCAATGCTGGTTGAATGTAGCCATAATTCACTTAACTTCCCACTCTCCATCTGCCCCATCCTATGAACTCCATGGTCCCCATCGCCGCCTGGGCGAAGATGTCCGGGATCTCACGTGATGAAGCTCTGACGATGGTCCGTCGCGGCAAGATCCCCGGAGCGAAGCTCCGGAAGGTCGCTGCCAACCAATGGTTCGTCCCTGCCGGTGCCCTCCCGAACGTCACCGACCGTCGCAGAAAGGACACCGGACAACGGGAGGGGCCGAACACTCGTTTGGCATGATCGCCCTCACGATGTCGGATCACCTTGCAGCCCTCCGGGCCAACCTCCTGAGCGACCAACGCGCCACGCGCACCATCGAGACCTACGTCAAGATCGCCGGCGCCTTCCTCGGCACGCTCTCCGGGTCCACACCCACGACCGTCGCGGTCGAGACCTTCCTCGCCCGACCAAGGCGGGACGGTGCTCGTCGGGCCGGCACCGCGCGGAACCAGGAACTTGCGGCGCTCCGATCCCTCGCGAAGTTCGCCGTCCGAGAGAAGACCTGGGGAACCAACCCGACCGAAGGGGTGCGGTTCACCAGAAAGGTCCCGCGAGATCCTCCATTCTTGGGCGCGGACGAACTCCGGCAGCTCTTCCGAGCCGCCGCGGAACGCCCTCCAGTAGGGGAAGGCCCCCAGATCCTCGCGATCCTGGGCCTGCTTTCCCAGACGGGTCTCCGGGTCCACGAACTCGTCGGGCTCGACCTCCCGCAGGTTGACCTCGTGACGGGCACGCTGCTCTCGGTCCGCGGGAAGGGCGGCACGGTTCACGACCTACCACTGAACGCCCCCGCCGTGACGCTCCTCACGGCCTGGCTGCTGGCGCGAACAGATCGGGCACCAGCCGGGGAGCAGGCGCTCTTCCTGTCCGCACGGCGCACACGGCTCGCGGCGCGAACGATCGAGAACTGGTTCGTGAAGCTCCGCGCGGCGATGGGCACGGCGAAGAAGGTGACCCCGCATACCCTCCGCCACTCGGCCGCTACGCTTGCCCTCACGACGGGCACCGATCTCGCGACCGTCGCGGAGTTGCTCCGCCACTCCGACCTGAACACCACCCGCGGTTACCTTCACCTCGTCGACACCCGCCGTCGGGAGGCCGTCCACCGCCTCGCCGTGACCGTCCCGCAGGACGTGCTCGATGCGGTCGGTACGGAGTCCCCCGCGTTTGCCCCCGCACTGATCCTGGCCAAGGAGCCCGCCCCAGTGACGCTGGAATCTCCGGCAACTCCTCGTCCCGAAGACCTTGACGACCAATACAGGTTGGTCGCCGCCTAACTCCTCCATCCCTCACGCTGTCTATGTTCCTGACCGATCTCTTTGGTCTCGGAAGCAACGCTTCCTACCTCGTACAGATTCTCCCGCTACTCTGTGTCCTCCTGACCTTCTTCTGGCTCGTCCGCCCAAAAGCGCCGACGCCGATGGAGCAAGCGCCGATGCCGTTCTATCGAGCCCAAGTTCTATTCATCACTCACCTACAACACGATGAACTACGTCAAATCACTCTCCATCGGTCCGACGTAGGCTGACCCGGTCGCGCACCACGCTCGGCTGACCTGTGCAGCGGTCTGCGCGGCCGGAGCCCGAGACATCTTGGGACCCGAACACGTCGCAGGAATGCGTAGGTTGCTGCGCGGACGGGCCTTCCGCCGGGAGGTCGCGGCATCGGTGCGGCGGTGCTCTACCCACGACGACGGATGGCCCCTCTTCTCATGATCGAAGAAGCCGGATCATCTGCCGCCGGTGTCCTCACCTTCTCTTCGAAAGACACATGGTACTACCTCACGCGATGACCCTGACGCGCTCGGAACAGATGTCGCGGATCCGCGGGAAGAACACGAAGCCCGAGCTCGTCCTTCGGGCGGCACTCTGGCAGCGTGGTCTGCGATACCGCGTCCAGGCCGTTAGGGCGGCGCAGCAAAGTGCTCGGACTGAACGGACGTGGGGTGTCCGGGGATCTCCGGAGCTCCCAGAGGGGCGAGCATGAAGCTCGCGGCGGACGTGACGAAGGTTTTGCAGGAGACGGCTGCG
>Ga0208117_100118_pt1 | contig 56495 bp, 47 predicted proteins | sample LakWasMet26_LOW6_2_FD_183870 | JGI IMG/M metagenome (GOLD analysis project Ga0208117, IMG submission 183870) | Freshwater sediment methanotrophic microbial communities from Lake Washington under simulated oxygen tension - Sediment Metagenome... | ecosystem: Environmental > Aquatic > Freshwater >...
GGTGCTGCGCCGCCACGACCTGGGGTGGCTGCTGGTGGCGACCTTCCGGGGTGACGCCGCGGTGCGCGCGGAGCCCTTCGACGCGGTGGAGATCGACCTCGCGGGGCTCTGGGCGCCGTAGCGACCGGTGAACGCGGCGGTCTGATCCTGCCCCGCGGCCGCGGCCGATGAAGCGACGGGTCGATCGCTCGACTCCAGCGGCGGAGCTCCTACACGAAGGCGATCCACTGCGTCACGACCGCGGCGAAGGCCGCTCCCTGTGACTCGATGTCGGCGGGCTCGGCGAAGCGCACGATCGCCCGGTCCTTGCCGAGCCACCGGAGCAACCCGGTCGGGTCTGCGATGACAGGCGGTGCGCCCTCTCTTGCCTTGGCGCCCAGGTGCAGGATGACGCTGAAGCCGACCTTCTCCCGGAGGTGGAAGGTCGCGAAGTACTCGACCGTGCGGAAGCTCGGCGCGTTCCACTTGATCCCCTCGGCGATGGAGGGGTCGACGCCGAGGATGATCCTGCGGACGGCCTCCATCTCTGCCTTGAAGGGGTGATCCAGGGACCGCATGAAGGCGTCGACGGCCTCCGTCGTGTCCGCAGCGGTACTGCGAGGTGATGCGCTGGCCTTCCGTGGTGACACTCGTCTTCTCCTGGGTCTGAGCCGCCTCAGGGGTTGCCCGAGACGTTGAGGACGCCACCCTGCCCACAAACTCACGTCCCTTCCAGCGGCGGACCGGGCACAGACGGCACGGCCCTCGAACGCCTTCGCCAGCCGAGAACGCCACCGCAGACCAGCGCCGCGACCATGTGAAGATCAGAGCCCCACAGGCTCAAGAAGTAGGGCCAACCCTGCTCCCGCAAGAGCGCGTCGCCAAGGTCGCGGTCCGTCGTTGAGAGGGCCGCGTGTGTCGAGACGATGGCCGCCAATGGGAGTGCAAGAGGCAGCGCCAGCCACCACCGCCATCTCGTCGCAAGCAGTACGCAGGCAGCGACAGGCAGTGCAACGATCCAGTGCTCCGAGGTCGTAGGAAACTTGTCGGAAACCTCAGCGAACGCAGTCCGAGGGGTGAGCGCGACCACGAAGGCTGCGAATGCCGCCCATGGGTCGTTGCGGGCGCGGCTCCCTTGCCCCCTGCCGCACCCTGAACCGTCCGTCGCCTGTCCGTGGCCACCGATCGCTCGCTGCAGGAAGTCCTCCCGCATGTGATCGATCTCCGGGTCGCGCACCGTGTGGCCCCGTCGCGCGCTCGACGCCATGGGCTCGCAGGGTGCCACGTCGAGAGGGACGGCGTCAGCCTCCGAGGCGCCGCTTACATGCCCATGTTGAGCCCGTGACATGTCCATGTGGACGGCGCGCGGCGGTGCGCCGGGTGGGCTAACGTGCAGTCATGTCTGGCGACGCTGCCCGCACCCTCGACCCGGAGTTTCCCAACCTCGCGCCCGACGTGGTGGCGGGCTACCGCAACGCTCCGGAAACCGTAGTGGCGGAGATCATCGACGGGGAGCTGTCGCTCATGCCACGGCCGCGACTGCGACACGCTCGGAGCGCGAGCGCCCTCGGCGGCGAGCTGCAGGGCCCCTTCGATCGTGGGCGCGGCGGACCGGGCGGTTGGATACTCCTCGACGAGCCCGAGCTGCACCTCGGGCCGCGGCCTGACATCGTGGTGCCCGACCTCGCCGGGTGGCGGCGCGAGCGGGTGCCCGCGGGCTTCATGGACGACGCCGCGGCGACCCTCGCGCCGGACTGGTGCTGCGAGGTGCTCTCCCCCTCGACGGAGGAGGTCGACCGCGGCCGCAAGCTCGACGTCTACCGCCGAGAGGGCGTCGGGCACGTCTGGCTGGTGTCCCCGACGCTGCGCAGCGTCGAGGTGCTGCGCCGCCACGACCTGGGGTGGCTGCTGGTGGCGACCTTCCGGGGTGACGCCGCGGTGCGCGCGGAGCCCTTCGACGCGGTGGAGATCGACCTCGCGGGGCTCTGGGCGCCGTAGCGACCTCAGGGCGTCGGGGGAGGACGCGGGGCGGTGGTCATGGGGTCGAAGGCTCCTTCGGCGGAGAGGCCGAGGCGCGCGGCCACGGCGGGAGCGGGCGTGTACACGGTCTCGCGAGGGGTGATCAGGCGGGCCCGGTCGTGGCGGAGCTCGCGCTGCTCGGCGACGAAGGCCGAGAGGTCTTCGACCCCGACGGTCCACTCCTCGACGAGGCGTCGCAGGGCCGCGCCGCGCAGCCCGAGCTGGATCGCGCGCCGCTCGCAGGGCTCGCCCGTCGGGCCGTGGTCGGGGTCCCACTGGAGCCGCACGTCGGAGCCGCGCACCGCGGCCTCCCAGGCCTCGCGCGACTCGAACTGCCCCGGCTTGAAGCCCGACGGCACCGCCGCCGCGAGGATCTCCTCGAAGCCCGCGCGGGTGATGCGCAGCGCGAGCGTGACCTCCTGGTCGGGCTTCGTCCCCCACCCGCTGCGGAACATCATCCAGAGGAAGTTGGGCTTGATCCAGCTCATGCGCCCCATGCCGAACCCGCCGCCGCCGAGGCGACCGTCGGCGACCGCCGCGGCCCCGATGGAGGGCCGGTACGCCTGGTAGACGACCACGGTGTCGGCGTCGTGCTGCGCGAGGATGTGCTGCCCGGACGCGGGCCAGCGGGCGCGCTGCGCAGCGTAGGCTTCATGGTCGAGGGGCATCTCCATGCTTGTACCTCGTCCCCGAGCGCCGTCCCTCTCAGGGTGCCGATTCGAGCGCCCACCACCGCGCGGCGAGCGCGTCGAGGGACGTCGCGCCGGGCGCCGGCAGCCGGTCGAGGTACCAGCGCAGGTTGCTGTACCGATGCAGCAGCGCGTACGCCATCAGGCGCCGCGGCAGCGCCTCGTCGAGGGCGCCCTCGGCGTATCCGTAGGCGCGCAGCGCGCGGCGCAGGAAGCGCCCGTCGCCGCACGACACGAAGAGCCCGAAGGAGGCCAGGTCGTACTCCGGCGCCCCGACCATCGCGGGCTCGAAGTCGAAGAGCCCCGTGACGTGCCACCGCCCCGGAGCGGGCGAGACCAGCAGGTGCTCGCGCATCAGCTCGGTGTGCAGCAGGGCGCGAGCACCTTCGAGGGGCGGCATCCACGCGTCGAGGAAGCCTGGGATCTGCGCGAGCCAGCGCTCGTCGAGCCCGCGCGCCCGCTGCCGCTCGACCGCGCTCGCGCGCTGCGCCGCGAGGAAGGCGCCCCAGTCGGCGGTGAGCGCGCCGAGCGGCGCCACGTCGAGCGAGTGCAGCGCCGCGAGGCCCGCGCCGAGCTCGTCGGCGAGACGGTCGCGGTCGGCGGCGGTGAGCTCGGGCCACGCGTCGCTGAGCAGGCGCCCCGGCAGTCGCCCCATGAGGACGTAGCTCCAGTCGCCGAGGGCGTCGGCGGCGACGAGGTCGGGCGTCGGCAGCGGGAGCCGACCGGCGACCGCGGCGAGCGCGAGGGCCTCCGTGCGGGCGTACGCGGCCTCGCCCGCCGGAAACACCTTGAGGGCGTACCGTGCCCCGAGGGCGTAGACCGGCACCGATCCGCCGGGCAGGCGCGTGACCTCGGGGGCGCCGAGCCCGTGGCGCGCGCAGATGGCCTCGACGCCCGGGCGGAGGGCCGCGTCGTCGCGGCGGAGCGCGTCCCACGGAGACGCCTCGGTGATCGACGGAAACATCGGGCGTCGACCGTACACCACCCGCGGCCGAGGCCGCGCACCGTGGCCTCCCACGGCCTCGCGCGCCGCTGTTCTGAGCGCGGATCGTGACACCATGAGCGCATGAACGTGAACCCGCCGCCGTCCCCTGTCGTGTGGAGTGCCGGGCGAGCCCTGTGGGGAGCTCGATGAGTGAGGGCGCCGCGCGGGGTGTCGACGCCTACGGCGACCCGCTCCCTCCCTTCGCGCTCTCCCGCGACGGCGAGACCCTCGTGACCTTCGCGGGCCACGGGGAGGCCCGCTGGTGGTCCATGTCCGGGGCGAGAGCGCCGTCGACGAGCGCCGGGGCTCCGCACGTCGTGGCGCTGCGGAGGCTCCCGGGGGAGGGCGACCGCTACGCCGTGATGCAGCCCGTCGCCCAAGGGACCAACGTGCTCGACCTCGACGCGCGAGCCTTCACGATGCGCCCCGAGAGCTGGGCTGACACGCACCAGAAGTGGTGGGGCCGCGGCGTCGAGGCGACGCTCTTCCGGGGGAAGCTCGCGCTCACCAACGCGCGCGGAGAGTCCCGCTCGCTGAAGGTGAACTCGCACCTGCTGGCGATCACCCCCGACGATCGGTACGCGGTCTTCCTGGAGCGCTCCAGGCTCACGGCGTGGGACTCCACCGCGCTCCTGTGGAGCGTCGACGAGGCCATCGCGGGCTACGTGCCCGCGCCGACGAAGAAGAAGGCAGCGAGGCGAAGGGGCTGAGGAGGCCTGCGGCCGTCAGCGCAGCACCGCGGCCAGGGTGTCGGCCAGGGTGTCGCGGGCGTAGGGCTTGGCCAGGACGCCGCGGCAGCCCTGCGCCAGCAGCCCCTCGACGCGCTCGTCGACGTCGAAGCCTGTGGTGAGCAGCACCCGCACGTCGGGGTCGATCGCGCGGAGGGCGCGCAGGGTGGTGGGCCCGTCCATGCCCGGCATCGTGAGGTCGAGCAGCACCGCCCGAACCTCCGACCCCCGCTGCCGGTAGCGCTCCACCGCGGCCGCGCCGCCGTCGGCCTCGAGGGTCTCGTAGCCGATGCTCTCGAGCAGCCGCACGGTCGCCTCGCGCACCGGCGCGTCGTCGTCGACCACGAGCACGAGGCCGCGCGCGGGCGCCGCCGTCGAGGACGCGGGCGCCGGGAGCGGTGCGGCGGGGGGCGCCACGCCCGGGAAGCTGAGCCGCATCGTCGTGCCCCTGGGGGCGTTGTCGAGCACCTCGATGGAGCCGCCCAGCTGCTGGACGATGCCGTGGACGGTGGCGAGCCCGAGGCCCGTGCCCCGCTCGGCGCCGGCCTGCTTGGTGGTGAAGTAGGGCTCGAAGATACGCGCGCGCAGCGCCTCGGGAATCCCGGGCCCGGTGTCCTCGACCTCGAGCACCGCCCGGTCGCCCTCGTCGCGCGTGCGCAGCGTGAGGTCGCCGCCCTCGGGCATCGCCTCGCGGGCGTTGATCGCGAGGTTCATCACCACCTGCTCGATGCTCGTCTCGTCGCCCAGCACCGCGAGGCCCCCGCCGGCCTCGACCTGCACCCGCACCTGCCGGTCGAGCGTGCGGCCGAGGAGCGCCGCCATGCGCAGCACCACGGTGGCGAGCACCACCGGCCCCGCCGCGCGCCGGCCGCGCCCGGCGAAGCTGAGCAGCGTGCGGGTGAGCGCCGCGGCGCTGTTGGTCATCGCGTCGATGGTCTCGAGGTCGCGCTGTCGCCCGGGGTCGGCCTCGCCGTGGCGCAGCACGCTGGTGAGGGCCTTGATGCCCGCCAGGAGGTTGTTGAAATCGTGCGCGATGCCCCCGGCGAAGGTGCCGATGCTCTTCATGCGCTCGGAGTGCCGCGCGCGGGACTCGCTCTCCGTGCGGGCGATCTCGGCGACGGCCTCGCGGCTGATGTCGATGAAGGCGATCACCACGTGGGTGATCTCGCCCGCGCCGTCGAAGACCGGGCGCGCCGTGGCGCGGATGTACACCCTGCGGCCGTCGGGCCGGTGGATCACGATGTCGTCGACGATGACCTCTCGGCGCGCTGTGAGGGCGCGCACGAAGGGCATCCGGTCCTCGGGGTAGAGGTCGCCGTTGCGGTCGTGGATGCCATACGGGGCGGCGTATTCGCCCGAGGCGACGTCGTCGCGTCCGCCCACCCCGAGGATGTCCTCGAAGGTCTTGTTGGCGTAGACGAACTCGCCCCCCGGAGCGCGCGCCACCCAGACCCCGCAGGGGAGCTCGGCCGCGACCGTACGGATGATCTCGTCGTTGCTCGGAGAAGAATGTCCCATGGGGTGGCTCGACCGTACCGCGGAGGGCCGCGGGTCTGACGTACGCTCCCTCTGTCCGAGCCAGATGTATGCCGCGCGACAGGCGGGAATGTGCGGGCCCTTGCGAACACGGTGTCACCGCCCGACGGTGGTCGACGTGAGCGACTCCCTGCGGATCACCGAACCCGCACCTGCGCCGCCCGTCATCCTGGTCGTCGAAGACGACCCTGACTTCCGACTCCAGCTGGCCGAGGCGTTGCGCCGCGAGGGCTTCGCCGTGCGCACCGCGGCCAGCGCCGAGGAGGCGATCGTGGCGCTGGGCATGGAGAATCCCCCGGCCCTGATCACCCTCGACCTGGGTCTGGCCCCGGATGAGCGGAAAGGAGTTTCTCCAGCTCAAGGACCAGTACTACCGCTGGGCGCGGATCCCGGTCGTCGTGGTCTCGGGGCAGGTGCAGCAATCCGGCCCCATCGCGGCGCGAGTGACGGTGAACAAGCCGGTGGACTGGGAGACCCTCCTCGACGCCATCCACCTCCACTGCCCGATCGTCGGGCGTGGCGAGCACGGCCCGCTCACGAGCTGACCGTAGACGGCGAGCGCGCGGAGGAGGGGTTCGCTCCAGAGGCCGGTCCACGGGGTGGTCATCGCGGGTCGCGAGGATAGGCGCGCGGCGTCTCAGGTCAGCGGCTGCTGGCGAGGTCCCGGACGCCACCCCGTTGATGCCCGTCCCCCTCCACAGTCACGTCGTGGCAGGCACCTCGCGAACGGCACGCGAAGCGCGTCCTTGCGCACATCGCGGTCCTGTCCCACGAAAGGACCAGCGTCACCTCCTGGGGGGTGGTGTCGCCGCGACAGCAGGAGGGAGGATCTCATGCGAGTTCAAGACCTGTGGCTCGGCATCATTGCCATCGCATCGCTGAGCGCGTGCCTGGGTGAAGACCCCTCGCAGCGTAGCGACGAGGTCGCCGCCGCGCCGCCGCGCATGGTGGCTCCGCTCGCGGGCGCCACGCTCACCTCGCGGCGCCCGGTGCTTCGGTGGGGCCGCGCGCTCGCCGGCCTGCGCGTCGAAATCTGCGCCGATCGCGCCTGTGCGCAGGTCGAGCAGTCGCTCGTGGGCTACGGCCGCAGCGCGCGGCCGACGGGTGAGCTGGCGACGGGCGTTCACTTCTGGCGCCTCGTGGCGGGAGCCCGCGCGACGACCGCGTGGAGCTTCGTGGTGCCTGCGCGCGACACGACGCTCAGCAACACCACGGGCTACGTGCCCGACTACGACGGCGACGGCATCCCCGACCTCGCGGTCAGCGCGCCAGGTACCTTCCGCGACCCGCGCGGCACCGCCCCTCGGGGCTTTCTGCACGTGTTCTACGGGCGCCGCCCGCTGTCCTCGGGCACCGTCATCACCACGCCCGACGCCACCTTCGGTGACGAGCTCCCCGACGGAGGCAACGCCATCGGGCTGCGCACCGCGGCCAACCTCGGCGACGTGAACGGCGACGGCTATGGCGACCTCGCGGTGAGCGCCGACGACTCGATCTTCGTCTACCACGGAGGACCCGACGGCCTCACGACCTACGCCTCGCGCCTTGCCGCGAACGAGTACGCGCGCGGGGCGGGCGACGTGAACGCTGACGGGTACGCCGACGCGATCGTCGGACGCTCGCTCTACCTCGGGAGCGTCGACGGCCTCTCGGCGTCGCCCCTGTACACGTGGGTCTCGGGCGGCGATCCGGTCGCGCTCGGCGACGTGAACGGCGACGGCTTCGCCGACGTGGGGGTGTTCGACGGCGGGCGGCCGGTGGCGAGCCTCGGCGCGCCGGCGGGCCTCAGCGGGCGCACGCGCACCGTGTGGCTCGCCCGTGGATTCGTGCTGCGCGCGTTCGTGAACGCGGGCGACCTCAACGCGGACGGCGTCTCGGACCTCGCGTGCGAGGGCTCCACGCCCGACGGGGCCGCCGCGGTGTTCGTGTACCTCGGCACCCCGAGCGGATACCGCAGGACGGCGGACACCACGCTCGCGCCGACGACGGACCGCACGCTCCCCTTCGGCGCCGTGATGTCGTCGGCGGGCGACGTGAACGGCGACGGCTTCGACGACCTGATGGTGCGCGGCGACCGCATCCCCACCAACGACGTGTTCGTGTCGGTGTACCTCGGCGGCATCGGCGGCGTCGCGACCTCGCCCGCGACGGTGCTCGCCGGTCGTCGCGAGGTGCGCTACGGGTCGGCGCTCTCGCGCCTCGGCGACCTCGACGGCGATCGACACGACGACGCCGTGGTCACGCGCGCGGCGGTCTCCGACTTCGTCGGCGGCCAGGCGCTCGTACACTTCGGAACCGCGAGCGCCGTCGAGACGAGCCCGTCGGTCGCGTACGTCCTGGGCTCTTCACGCGACATGTTCGCGCAGCAGCTCGCGGGCTGGAACTGATCACCGCGCGCCCGGAGCATCGGTGTCTTGGAGGTGCCCCCGATCGACTGCGTGTCGCTGCGCGTGGGGTTAGAGTCGCGCGCATCGACATGACGAGCCAGCGAGGGGTCACGTGTTCACGGTGCGGGGCGAGCACCCCGATGCCCGACGACCTGCGCACGCCGACCTTCGCGTGCGCCTTCTGCCGCGGCGAGCTTCGCACCGCCGACTACGCGGGGGCGGCCGCCGTCTCGGCCGACGCGCTGCTCGGGCACGTGAGGGCCGCCGTGGCGCTGCCGAGCGTCGCCGAGGCGATCGAGGCGGCCCGGAGCGCCCCGCGCTTCCAGGAGACCAGCAGCGCCTCGCGCGCGGCGCAGTGCCTGAAGTGCGCAGGGCCGGTGGAGGTTCCGCTCGACCTCTACCAGCACCAGTTCACCTGCCCGGGCTGCCACGCGGTGCAACAGGTCAACGACTACGTCTCCGACAAGGAGCGCCTCGAACTCGACATGGCCCGCCAGGTGGCCGGCAACGAGGCCTGGCGGCGCCTGCTCGCCGAGGGCGTCGCGTGCGGGCGCTGCGGCGGCGTCAACGCCGTGCCCGACGACGGGAGCGTCCAGCTCACCTGCTCGTTCTGCGGCGCGGCGGTGCTGCTCTCGGACCACGTCGACGCGGGCGCCGTCGCCCGGCATCGGCTCAAGCACGGGGTCTTCGCGATGCGCGACGAGGCCCTGCGCGCGAACGCCGCGCACACCCGCAAGGTCAACACGGCGGTGGCCGTCGTGGTGGCGCTGATCTTCGTGGGCTTCGTCGTCGCCAACCTCGTCGCCACGCGGCGCTGACCGCGCGACGCGGCACGCTACCGGATGTAGCCCCGGTGCCAGGGCGCGGTGGGCTGCGGGGTCCATGAGAGCTCGACGCAGGGGCCGTCGACGTGGAGCCGGTCGGGCGGGCCGAGGCGCGTCGGAGTCTCAGCGGCGGGAGCGCCGTCGCGGGTGATCGTCGCGCCGCCGTCGGGCCGAGGGAGCGCGAGGACGAAGGCGCCGTCGGTCGAGCAGCCTGCCTTCACGGGTGCATCTGGGTGCAGCGCGGCGCGGTCGAGGCCGGCCAGCAGGTCGAGGGCCTCGCTCGCGCCCGTCGCGGGGTCCCAGAGGAAGGCGTGCGCGGCGCGGGCCGAGGCCACCCAGGCGACGAAGCGCCCGTCGTCGAGGTCGAGGCCGTTGGCGCAGGCGCCCGGCGCGAGGAGCAGGTCGGTGTCGTCGGGGCGCCAGGTGATCACCCGCCCGTCGCGGTGCACCCGCCTCCGCGCGAAGGGCATCGCGCGGTAGGGCGGCGGGCCGGTGGCGACGCCGAGGTAGCCCGTGAGCGTGTCGGGGGAGCGCCAGCCAAGGGTCCAGCCCTCCAGCGGCGCGGCCCAGCGGGCGAGGGTGTCCTCGGGGGCCTGGAGGTCGAAGGTGAAGGCGTGGGTCCAGGAGGCCTCGTCGAGGTCGCCGACCGACCACCGCCGCGGCTGCCGGGCGGGGGCCTCGAAGGACAGCGCGACGCGGTCGCCGTCGGGCGAGAGGGTCCCCCAGGGGACGAGCTCCCCGGCGCCGGTCGGGAGCCGGGCGAACTCGTCGACGAAGGTCGAGAGCGCCGCGGCGAAGCGCTCGCCATCGACGGCCGCGACGCGCCGCCCGGAGCGCAGGTCGACCGCATGGCAGAGGGTGGCGCCCGAGTCGCAGCGCACGCGGCCGCCGTCGTCCACCCGCAGCACCGCCTCGCCCCAGAGGAGCAGGGTCTCCGGGGTGTGGCCGGCGAGGGCCCACGCGCCGGGGAGAGGAAGCTCCGTGACGCAGCCGCCGTCGGGGAGCGCGAACGCGCGCAGCGTGCCGGCGGCGTCGAGCGCGACGAGGGTGTCCTCGTCGGGCATCACCTCGCACCGGCCGCCCGAGGGCAGCGGGATCCAGGTCACGACGCGGGCCTCGTCGAGGTCGATCACCCACGCGCCGTCGTCGACGGCGAGCGCGCAGCGCCGCCCGGAGGGCGAGCGGGTCACCCGGTCGGTGGGCGCGAACTGGCGCACCAGGGTGATCGCGCCCTCGCGGGTGACCATGGGCTCGACGCGGACCACGCGGCGGGAGCCTACCCCGCCTGCGCCGCGGCCACGACCCGCTCGGGCGCGGCGCCTCACCCGTGCGTCTCCGCTACAGCGGTGGTGTTCGGGTTCCTTCTCCAGAGCGCTCGGGTCACGAAGCGCCGGGTCATCCTGGCGCAGCTCCTCCTGAGCGACTGGACCGTCGCGAAGACCATGCTGACCGCCGGAACGGGCGTTGCTCCATCGACGGCCATGACCAGCCGACCGCCGCCCCCCTCGCCCGACGAGCCCGCGCCCCCACCCGTGGAGGAGCCATCGAAGCCCCCCATGGAGGACCCTGCTCCGTCGAAGCCGCCCGCGGGCGACCCCGCGCCCGACGAGGCCCCGCGGCGCGATCCGCCCGTGTCGCCCCCGGCGCCGGGCGATCCCGACCCCGACGTCATCGAGGACCCTCCCGCACCCGGGGCGCCGCCTCCAGTGCGCGACCTCAGCGCGCGCTGCCGTTGAGCATCTGAAACACCTGCGCGAAGCGCCCCTCCGCCTCGGCGTTGCGCAGGAACTTCACCCGCTCGACGCAGACCTCCTCCGCCCCTGCGGCCGCCTCGAAGAGGCCCATCACCTCGTCGATGTACTCCTTCCGCGGCATCGCCTGGGGGTTGGTCGCCGAGCCCGGCATCAGGTCGGTCTGCACCGCCCTCACGGCCCGCGGGTCCGAGCTCCTCGCGGCGTCGCACCGCCACCTGCGCACGCTCGTCGAGGCCGTGATGGCGCCCGCGGCCTTCGACCCAGCGACCTCCGCGGCGACCGTCCGCCTCGGGCTCCCGGACTCGGCCGAGGGGTGGGCGCTGCCGCTCATCCTCGCGCGCCTGCGGGCCGAGGCGCCGTCCATGGTGCTCGTCATCGTGCCGGTGCAGTTCCGCACGGTGGAGGAGGCGCTGCTCTCGCGCCGCGTCGACCTCGCGCTGTGCGTCGCCGACGAGCTCCCCCGCTCGGTGCTGCGCAGGCCCTTCTCTGTGGCGGGCTTCGTCTGCATGTATGACCCGCGCCACGCCCGGCTGCCGAAGCGCCTCACCGAGCGGGCCTACTTCGCCCACGAGCACGTCGTCGTGTCCTACGCGGGCGACCTCCGCGGCATCGTCGAGGACTCCCTCGGCAAGACCCGCCGGGTGCGGGTGTCGGTGCCGGCCTTCAGCTACGTCGGCGGGGTGGTGGAGGGGTCGAGCCTGCTCGCGACGGTGCCCGAGCCGCACGCCCGCTACCTGCTGAAGACGCACCCCGGCCTGCGCCAGACGGCGCTGCCCTTCGCGCTCGATGGGGCGGCCCCGGAGCTGCTCTGGCTGCGCAGCACCGACGACGACCCGGTGTCGCGCTTCGTCCGAGGTCTCATCGAGCGGGCGCTGCTGCCTCGGCCCACGGCGTCGCGTAGATCCTCCAAGGCCCTCGTCGATGGCGGGCACACGGCGGGCTGACCCTCGCCGGGGCGCGTCGACCGGCGGCGTTACGACCCGAAGCGCACGCGCGGCCGCACCGCGAGGGGAACGCCGTCGAGAGACACCTCGACGCGCGCGCTTCCAGCGCTCCTCGGCGCCCGCAGCCAGCGGTGCATCCGGCCTGCGGCGTCGGCCGCGGCGGGCCCCGTCCAGTCGCACTCACCGCGGCACTCGATGGACACCCCGCGGGCGCCCACGGCGTCCATGTCCACCACGACCTCCACGAGGGAGTCGCCATCCGCGGGAGCCACCCGCGGGGAGACCGAGAGCACCCGCGGCTCCGCGACGGCGGTGTACCGGTTGGCCTCGATCCCCCGGAGCGTCTGCCGCACCCCGCTCGGCCACGCGATCGTCACGTCCGCTCGGGCGCGCGAGCCGACCGCGAGCAGCACGCCGCGGTCGTGCTCGCCGCCGACGGGCGACTGTCCCCCGGCGACCACCACCAGCGGCGGCGACTCGCCGTCGAGGCTCACGCGAGCGCCCGAGGCCTCCGCGGACGAGACGGTTCCACGGAGCCTCAGGCCCACCCAATTCCCTTGTGGCGTCAGCTCGTCGCGCAGCACGACGAGCCCCCGCATCGCGCGGTCGCTCGCCAGGCAGTGCGGCCGCCCGTCGAGCGCGAAATCACCGCACGCGAGGCGCTGCGCCTGCGTCGTCGCGGCGAAGACCTCGGACGAAGCGCAGCCGAACGAGCCGCCGCGCTGGTTGAGGTAGAGCGTCGCGGGCGCCGCCCCGCTGTCGCGGCCGTTCAACGAGAGCACCATCAGGTCGGTCCAGCCGTCGAGGTCGGCGTCGAGCGCGGCGCAGCCCCAGGCGAAGTCCGTCGAGCGCGGCGCGATGGGAGCGGCGTCGGCGTCGGGTGCGAGGTCGCGACGACCGGTGGCGCGCAGGAGCAGGTTGGCTCCGGTGACGCCGCTGAGGAAGTAGTCCATGCGCCCGTCGCGGTCGTAGTCGAGCGGACAGAGGCTCATCGGATGCGCGCCGGCGAAGGCCGAGGTCAGCCGCGCGTCCTGGTCGAACGCGGGCTCGTCGGAGCGCCGACCCCAGCCCAGCCAGCCGTGGTCGAAGTCTGCGATGACGAAGAGGTCGCGGGCGCCGTCGCCGTCGATGTCGTCGAAGAAGGTCCCGTATCCCAGGTAGGGGTCGCCCGCTGCGCGGCGTGCGAAGGCGGGCGTGCGGTCGACGAAGCGGCCGTCGCCGCGCGCCGTGAGCAGCACGATCGGCGACGCGGCGCGCCCGGTGTACGAGACCGCGAGGTCGGTGAGCCCATCGAGGTCGATGTCCGTGGCGAGCACCTGGCTGGGCTCTCCTCCGGTCGGCGCGGCGAGCTGCATCCCCGGATCGAACGCGCATGCTCCGCGCCCCCGGAACCACGCGACGTCAGGGCCGGCGGTGACCAGGTCGGCCACGCCGTCCGCGTCGAGGTCGGCGAGCGTGGCAGCCGACGCGTTCGAGCGGATGGTCGCCCCGAGCTCGCTGGCGTCGAAGGTCCCGTCGGGCCGCGCGACGAAGAGGTGCGTCCCGTTGATGACATCGGGGCGCCCGTCGCCGCTGCAGTCGCCCACCGCGACGAAGGCCGACGCCGAGCCGCGCCCCTCGAACTCGACGTCGACTTGCCCGGAAGCCTTCACGATCGGGCACTCCGGGCTGCGGCATGCGGGCCCCGCCACGCCAAGGGTCCCGAGGCTGAGAGCACAGGCGATCAGGCCATCGGCTCGGCGCATCGGGCTCGAACGTACGGCCAGCCGAGCTGGGGTGTCCATGGCGCATGCGATGGCTCCTGGGCCGCAGACCCTGCTCCGCGCTGCTCGCGCTCGGCCGATGGGTCGCGACAAGCAGGCAACCGCTTGCTCCCGGGCGCGCCTGGCCGTATCACCCGCGCCGCCGCCATGCTCGTCCTCCGCTGACTCCCCCCACGTCCCACCCCAACGACGAAGGGCGGCGCCGAACGATCGGCGCCCGCGGAGATCGAGCGCCTCATGAGCAGGACGATTCCATGGTTCCTCCGGCTGCCCCGCGGGGCGGTCGCGCGCCGCGACGTGATCGAGCGGCTGTCGTTCGCGCTGCACCGCGAGCGCCGGGTCGACCCCGGCGACGTCGTGCACGCGTTCGGGTTCAAGTGCGACGAGCTCGCGTTCGCGCGCGAGGTGCTGACGCGGCACCCGCGCTACTGGGTCTTCCGCACGCACCAGCAGCGCCGCTGCGGCGACTTCGCGGCGGTCGACATGTCGTCGCCCGACCCCGCGCGCCGGGCGGTCTGCGTCGTGGAGCTCAAGTGGGCGGAGGCGCTGCGCGTCGACCGCGGCGCGGGCCTCCAGCTCGCCAGGGCGGCCGAGCTCCTCGCGGCGCTCGCAGCCGAGACCGGCATCGTGACCGCGGACGCCCCGGTGGTCCGCGTGACCGGCGACGGGCGCGCCCTCGCGGGGTGGCTCGGCCGGGGCGCGGCGGCGTAGGCGCCCGCGGAGGGATCAGGCGCCCGCGGGCAGCAGGACGAGGTAGAGCTCGCCCGCCGCTGCCTCCGCGCGCGTGCCCGAGGGGAGGGCGTGCGCCGAGAGCAGCACGTCGGCCGTGGTCCCGTCAGGCAGCGTGGGCATCTGGTCGTCGCGCATGAACGCGCGCACCTCGGCCACCAGCCCGTGGCGGTCTGCGAGGCGGTCGCCGACCCTGAGCTCCCGCTCGACATCCAGCGTCACCCGCACCACCGCGGCGACCCCCGGCGGCAGGTCGTCGCCTCGGTACGTCCGCTCGATCTGCCTTCGGCAACGCTCTGCCAGCGTCTCCAGCGCGTCGGCGGCCTCCGGGGCCATCGCCGTGCGCGCGACCTCCTCGACGCGCGCCCACAGCGCCCGCTCGGCCTCGCGCAGGGACTCCGAGCGAGGCGACGGCTCGTGTCCACGGCGCTCGAAGATCGCCACGCCGCGCACCGTCGCCGCGGCGTCGCGCGCCCGCAGCGAGGCGTCGCGCCAGCCGCCGTCGGCCGAGGGCGTCCGCCTCCCCACCAGCACCTCGCCCGATCGCAGCGCGGCGCCCGCCAGCGCCACGCCCGACGCGTCGAGGTGGCGCGCCTCGGGGCCCGTCACCCCGGGCGGCGTCGCGGTGAGCTCCTCTCGCCCGAGCGACGTGTCGCGCAGCTCGACCTCGTAGGCCGGGCGGGACCGGGACGCGAAGCACCCCTCGCGCGACACGCGCTCGGAGACGCGGACCTCCCCCTCCGCGAGCTCCGCCGAGAAGGCCACGCGGACGTGTCGCCCGAGGGCCAGCGCGCCGCCCTTCACGCCGTCGCCCTCCGCGACGACGTCGCCGGCGAGCACGCGCGCCCCGTCGGCCAGCGTCGCGCGCTCGGCCCGCAGCGCGCACACCTGCACCTCGGCGCTCGGGTCGTCGGGGAGCACCAGCACCACCCGGTCGTCGACCACCGCCACGCGGCCGTCGCGCTCGGCCACGATCACGGCCCCCGCGGCGAGCGCGACCTCGGCCTCGACGCCCGAGCGCGACCTCGGCGCCTCCGGGTCCACCAGCGGCGCCGCCACGCAGAGCGCAGCCGCCGCCCGACGCGCCTCGGCCAGCGCGTCCTGCGCGCGCGTCGGCGAGAGCGCCTCGGCCAGCGGCCACGGGCGCTCGGCTCCCTCGGGCGACGGAACGAGCTCCCCGCGGGCACCGAGGTCCACATGGAGGGGCAGCGAGGCGGCGGCCGAGGGAGAGGCGTACACGCGCCCGCGCGGGCTCGGGCACGCGTCGAGCGGCGACGGCCACGAGGCGCCCTCCTCCGCCCTGACCCTGCGCAGGTGGCACACCGCCGCGAGAGGGTTCGCCGCCTCCAGCGGGGCGCACGCGTCCGCGGCACCGAGCCACGCGCGAAACGCGCGCATCAGGGGGGCCGCGTTCAGCAGGTCGTGCGGCATCAGGGTCTCGACCTCCTCGCTGGCGTCCATGCGCAGGCGCGCTCCGCGGGCCACGACCCACAGACCGCGAAGCGCGCGCTCGGCGAGCTGCTCCCCGGCCGCGGCCGCCGCGTACCGCGGGGCGTCGCCGTCCGAGGGATCGACGAGCCACGCGAACGCCGCCTCGAGGTCGTCCCTGGTGAGCGACGTGGCGCCTTGCGACGACGACACGCCCAGGGCCTCGTCGGTCGCCGAGCGACCCGCCTCGTCGAGCTCGAAGCGCGCGAAGTGCTCGAAGGCCCAGGCGAGCGCGGCGTCCGCATCGGCGACGACCGCGGGCGCCGGTGGGGTGGGCTCCTCGTCGGCGAGGTACACCGCCGCGGTCGCGACCCCCGCGGCCACGAGGCGACGCACCTCCGCGGTGCTCAGCGGCCGGTCTCGCCCCAGCGCGATGGCACCGTCGGGCGCCCGCACGTCGCCTGCGCCGCGGTAGCGCTTGAGGTCACGCGGCGAGAGCGGGACGCCGGGGCACCCCGCGTCGCGCAGCAGGGCGCTTCGCCGCGCGGTGATCTTCTCTCCCTTGCGCGCGACGACGCTTCCGTCGGGCGCGTGCACGTCCCAGGGCGCGGCGGGCGCGGCGCGCGGGGCCTGGTCGAAGGGCGCGAAGGCGCCGTCCGTCGTGAGGTGCACGACGCGGGTCGTTGCGCGCGTCTGAAGCACCAGCGCGGGCGGCGTGTGGGGCGCGAGGCGCACGCGGGCCGTGATCGCGCCGCCGCGCCGCTCGAAGGTGAGCGCGTCGCCGTACACGTCGCGAAACACCACGACGGCGGCGCCCTCCACGCGCTCCCGGCGCACCCCGGACCGGGGACGGATCGTCGGCACGCACACGCGCTCGCGGCCCGCGGCGATGAAGGTCCCGCGCGCCGTCATGAGTGGGACCTCGCCGAAGAAGCACTGCTGCTCCTTGATGTCGCGGATCGCTCGGGCGTCCCCGAGCGTCCCTGGAGGGTCCCAGATGATGATCCGCACGGTGACCTTGAGCGGCGCGGCGAAGGTCATCCCGCGGTGCAGGCACTCGGCCTCGTCGAAGCGCGGCGGCTCGAGCGCGTACTCGACGAACTCCAGCGACGCGAGCCCGTCGCTCGATCGCACGGGAAAGACGGCGCGGAGCGCCCCCTGGAGGCCCTCGTCGCGGCGCTCGGCCGGGGCCTCGCCCGCCTGGAGGAAGCGCCCCATGGAGCGCAGGTGGTGACCCACGAGGGGGCTCGTCGGCGCGGGCGTCGTGGCGTGGGCGGAGCGCATGGCGCACCACTGGTGCACGCGCCCTGCGCGGGCTGTCAATCGCGGCGGCCGGACCCGACGACGCCACGCTCGCGCCCCCGCGGTCGTGCCCTGCGCTAGCATCGCAGCGATGCGATACGGACGCTGGCTGCGTTGCGCATGGTGCGAGTCCGAGGCGACCCTCGGGCGAGGCGCGGAGAGCTACCTGATGCCCGCGTGCGAGGCCCACCGTGCCGAGTCGACCGCGGCGTGCAACGAGGTCATGGCGCTGCGGCCCCCGAGCCCCTCCGTCGGGGCGTCGACCGCCCACGCCATGGCCACCTACGAGCACCGGCGAGCGGTGCTGGCCCGCGACGCCGCCGAGCAGTCCGACGGGGACCTCGACTGGACCCGGCCGGTCGTCGGGTGGGTGCTCTTCGACTGAGAGCTTGTTTGACCGGGAGGCCTGCGCGCGTCGGTGCTGCGCATCGTCCCGGGGTGGGCACCCGTGGGCCACGGCACACGGAGCGCCCGGGCGGGCGCCGACTGCATCAGGGGGCGCAGAGCCCCCGCGCCTGCGCCATGAGCTCGTCGGGCGAGAGCGCCCGGTTGTAGTAGGCCACCTCGTCGAGCGCCCCCGTGTACCAGGTGCGGCCGTCGTGGGTGCCGTTGTTGCCCGGCGCGCCGGGGGTGCAGCGCCCGACGCCGAGGTAGCTCGGCGACTGCGTCGGGTCGACGAAGTCCCCGGAGATGGCGTGCGTCGCCGTGCTCGATCCGTCGACGACGAGCTCGAATACGTCGCCGCGGCGCACCATCGCGGCGTGGTGCCAGGCGTTGTCGTTGAAGCCCGGCGGCGAGTGCACCGAGAAGTACCCGGGGCCGGAGGTGAACACCTCGACGGCGACGTAGCCCTCGGGGGTGAGGTCGAAGTCCTGGCCGGTGAAGGGCGGAACGCTCCAGCAGCCCGCGCGGCGCCCGAGCATCACGCCCCAGTACCTCGTCTTGAACCACAGGGCGATGGTGAAGTCTCCGTCGAAGTTGCCCACGGTCGGCGGGATGGTCACGAAGTTGCGCGGTCCGTTGATGGAGAAGCCCTGGCCGAAGCGCCCTTCGACGTAGGCCACTTCCCCGGTCGCGGTGGCGTGCTGGTCGCCGGCCGAGTCGAGCGTCGTGCCCTCGCCGCGGTAGAGGGTGAGCGGACCCTCGCCGCACGCGGTCGCGTCGGTCGCGGCGATGTCGGTCGCGTCGTCCGCGGCGCCCACGTCGGTCGCGTCGTTGTCGGTCGCGTCGTTCTCGGTCGGGGTCGCGTCGGTCGGGGTCGCGTCGGTCACGGTCGCGTCGGTCGCGTCGTCGCGCGGCGTCGGGAAGTTCCACTCGTCCCGGACGCACCCGAGGACGACCATCGCGGACAATGCCGCCCGAGCGGTGTGCGTGACGAACAAGGCGCGACCATACCCGATCCCGGCGGCGGAACTGCGGGGACGCGCCGGGGCGATCACTGCGCCGCGCGGAAGATCAGCACGTACTGGCGCGGGAGCGTGTCGAGCGAGCCCGCGAGGGCGTATCCCGCGGCCTCCATCTCGGCGCGCACCGCCTCCGGGGCGAGGCGCATGGAGACGGGCGGGCCCTCCGGCGAGTCGAGCCTGAAGTCGACGACGGCCACGCGCCCGCCCGGGCGCAGCGAGCTCCGCAGCCGGGTGAAGTAGGCCGTGCGCGCGTCGATGTGGTGGTACGTGTCCACGACCAGCACGAGGTCGACGGGCTCGGGCAGCAGCGCGTCGTCGGCCGAGCTCAGCACCGCGGTGAGGTTGGCGATCTGCTCTCGGCGCGCCCGGTCGATAACCCAGCGCACCATCGTCGGCTCGACGTCGACGGCCCACACCCGCCCCTGCGGCACCGCGCGCGCGAGGCGCACGGAGAAGTACCCCGTGCCCGCGCCCACGTCGGCCACACGCGCGTCGGGCGCGAGGGCGAGCGCAGAGAGCACGAGGTCGGGCCGCTGCCACGCGTCGCGCTCGGGGCCCTCGAAGCGCTGCGCCCACTGCGCGGGGTTGTCGAAGCGGTGGTGGTATCCGGGCTGATCGCCCGTCGCGGCCGCGCCGTGGTGACCGTGCATGGCGGCGTGCCCATGCGGGTCGGAGCAGGGACCGCTCGGCGCACCGTGCGCGCAGGCATGGAGCGCGGGGGCGAGCAGCATCGCGGCGGGGAGCGTCTTCACAAGAGGGGGGCATACCACGCGGAGCATGCGGGGCGGCGCCCCCGGGCGTGGAGCGGGAGGCGCGGAGGCCGATTGCCCGTCGCTCCTCGGCGGGCCTCCGTCGCGGTTGCCACGATGCGCGGGCCCCGGCCCGACGTGGCGCCGGGAGCGGTATGGTGGCGCCCCCCCGATGCCACCCCCCGCCCTCCGCCTTCGCCGCCTCTGCCTCGCCGCCCTCGGCTCGTACGCCTGGGGCTGCGGCACCGAGCCGCTCGTCGACCCGCCCCGCGACGCCTCGGCGCGCGACGTCCCCGCCCTCGACGTCCCCGCCCTCGACGTCCCCGCCCTCGACGTCCCCGCCCTCGACCGCCCGGCCGACGTCCCCGCCCTCGACCGCCCGGCCGACGTCCCCGCCCTCGATCGCCCCACCGACGTCCCCGCCCTCGACCGCCCCGACGCCGCGGCCGTCGACGTGCGCCCCGCCGACGCGCCGTCCCCCGTCGACGTCGCGCGCGACGTCGGCCCGCCTGTCGACGCCGGCGCGGTCACCGGCCGCCTCGCCTTCGACGCCCCGGAGGAGTGGACCCGCCTCGGCACCTCGTACGCCGTCGCCGCCGACCTCACCGGCGATGGACTCCGCGAGTCGGTGCTGCTCGACACCTTCAACCCCGTCGGGTCGGTGCGCGTCACCTTCGCCGTCGCGCGGCCGGGCGCCGACTTCGTCCCGGCCGGGAGCTTCGTCGTCACCGGCTACTCCGCCTCGCTCGACTACGCCGACTTCGACGGCGACCGCCGCGTCGACGTGCTCGTGCGGGTGCAGTCCGCCTCGACGCCCAACTCGTACATCGCGCGCGGCCGCGGCGACGGCACCTTCGCGCCCGTCGAGGCGCTGACCTTCACCGCGCGGCTGCCCGCCGACCTCGACCGCGACGGCCGCTCGGACCTCATCGACTCGTCGCTCCGCTCGCCCGTCGTGCACCTCCGCACGGCGGCCGGCGGCTTCACGAGGGTGCCCACCACCATCACCCTCGGCGACGCCCCCACCGCCGTCGGCGACTTCGACGGCGACGGCGCCCCCGACCTCGTCAATGGCACCGTCGTCTACCGCGGCCTCGGCGGAGGGCGCTTCGCCGCGGGCCTCCCGGCGACCTGCGCGGGCTGCGCGCAACCCTCGCGCGTGCTGGTGGCGCGCCTCGACGGCGACGCCCGCGACGACCTCGTCATCGCCGACAACGCCCAGGTCACGGTGCTGCTCGGCCAGGCCTCCGGGGCCCTCAGCCGCGCCGCGGCCTACGCCGTCCCTCGGCCGGTGCAGCTCGCCGCGGGCGACCTCGACGGCGACCGACACACCGACCTCGTCGTCATCGGCCAACCCCTCGCCACCACCAGCGACGACCTCCTCCAGCTCCTCTACGGCGACGGCACGGGCAGCTTCCCCGACCGGAGGGACTACGAGAACACCCGCCCCAACAGCCGCCTGCCGGTGATCACCGACGCCGACGGCGACGGCCGCAACGACGTCGTCCTCGACGGGCGCTTCGTGGCCCACAACCGCGGCGGCCGGAGGCTCCGCGCGCCCGAGCTCAGCGCGTTCGTTCCGGAGAGCGTCTCGCGCAACCAGCAGATCGCCGCGCTCGACGGCGCTGCGCCCCTCAGCCTCGTCGTCGCTCGGGCTGGGACCGCCCTCGACCGCTGGCCCTTCCAGGCCGACCGTCGGCTCGGCGCGCGGAGCACCTGCGCGGGCCCCGGGATGAGCGTCTACCGAGGCGTGGCGGACATCACCGGCGACGGCCGCCCGGACGTCTTCTCCTCGGCCGCGGGTGTGCTCTCCGTGTGGCCTGGAGCGGGCGGCTGCGCGTTCGGCGCCGAGCGCCGCTCGGACGTCACCATGTACAGCCGGGTGTTCGTGCGCGTCGACGGCGACGCGCTGCCCGACCTGGTGTTCTCGACCGCCGGCGGGCTCGGCGTGGCGCTCGCGACGGCGCCCGGCGCCTTCGGCCCGACGGTGACCAGCGCCTTCCGCGGCGACGTCGGCTACCTCGCCGCCGGCGACTGGAACCGCGACGGCGCCGTCGACGCCCTCGTGGTCGACAACGAGGCCCACGCGATGACGGTGCTCCACGGCGACCCGGCGCGGAGGCTCACGGCGGGGCAGGTCTTCCCCGGCGCGAGCACCGACGAGATCTGGTACCCGAAGGCGGGCGACGTCGACGGCGACGGCGACCTCGACGTGGTCCTCACCAACAGCCGCGCCTCGCAGCTGGAGCTGCTGCGCAACAACGGCGCCGGGGTCTTCGCGCGCGAGGCGCTCGGGCCCATCGACCCGGTGGTGGAGCTCACCCTCGCCGACCTCGACAACGACGGCCGGCTGGAGGTGCTCGCGGCCGACAACCAGCTCGCGACCTCCATCTACCGGATCGACGCGCGAGGGGCCACGAGGCTGCTGCGGCTGCAGATTCCGCGCGGGGCCTTCCCCTACGACGTCGATGGCGACGGCGACCTCGACCTCGTCTACGTCAACGCCTACGGCGGCTCCGCCGTGGTCGCGGTGACCAACAACCGCCTCGTCGACTGACCCACGCCATGCGCTACGAAGGCAAGCTCTACCGGCCGCCCAGCGAGGCCGACGCGTACATCCTCCAGGCCACCATCGGCTGCTCGTGGAACCGCTGCGTCTACTGCGACATGTACCGCGAGAAGACCTTCCGGGTGCGCGACCTCGCGGAGACGCTCGCCGACGTCGAGGCCGCGGGGCGGCGCTTCGGCCACCGCGTCGACAAGGTCTTCGTGGCGGACGGCGACGCGCTCGTGCTGCCGCTCGCGCACTGGCGAGCGATCCTGGCGGCGTGCCGGGAGGCGTTCCCGTCGCTGCGCCGGGTGTCGTGCTACGCGATGGCGCGCAACGTGATCGGGAAGACCGACGAGGAGCTCGCGACGCTGCGCGCGGAGGGGCTCTCGCTGCTCTACATCGGCCCCGAGTCGGGTGACGACGTGACCCTCAAGCGCATCGCCAAGGGGCAGGACCACGCCGAGCACGTCGAGGCCGCGCGGCGGGCGAAGCGCGCGGGCATGGCCCTCTCGGTGATCTTCCTGCTGGGCGCGGGCGGCGTCGAGCGCAGCGACGAGCACGCGCTCGCCTCGGCCGGACTCGCGACCGAGATGGACCCAGAGTTCCTCTCGGCGCTGACGCTGACGGTGGTGCCCGGGACGCCGCTCGCGACGCTCGTCGCGCGGGGGCGCTTCGAGCTCCCGGCGGTCCCGGCGCTGCTGCGGGAGCTGCGGACCTTCGTGGCCGAGGCGAGGCCCACCGACGCGCTATTTCGCACCAACCACGCGTCGAACCACCTGCCCCTGGGCGGGCGCCTCCCGCACGACCGCGCGCGCATCGTCGCGACCCTCGACGCTGCGCTCGATGGGCGCATCCAGCTCCGCCCGGAGGGGTCGCGCGGTCTCTGATCGGCCCCGTGGTGCTGCGCCCCGTCCGCGCGACCAGCTCCAGCCCGGGGCCTCTGCCCGACGACCGGACGATCCGCGTCCCGTCTCCCCGACGCACGCACGCACGCCCCATCCGAGGGGTTTCCCCCCATGGCCGTCGCCCCTCGGTCGGCCGCTCCCGCCCGGTCCGCGTGGCCCTTCGCGGTGGCCCGCATTCTGCTGAGGTGTGGCTCGTCCACCGCTCGGTCCCGCCCTGGGATCGACCGGCGCATGTGTCGTCGCGCCAGCGACGGAGAGCGAACTCCAATGTCCTTCGGGCTCTATATGATCGGCTTCCTGATGGTGATCGGCGGCTTGATCTACGCCGCCGTGCTGGCCCACATTCCGACGGCCTTCATCGGCGTGGGCGCGATCATCCTGATCGGCATCGCCATCCTCACCGGCGTGAAGGCCACGCGGCAGAAGGACTCCGCGACCTGACGCACGCGGCGCCCCGCACGAGATCGCTCGGGGCCCGCGCCGACGTGTGCAGTAGTGTGCGCGGCAGCGGGGAAGGGGGCCGCCCGAGCTTCGACCTTGCCCTGACTTCGCAGCGGTAGAGACTCTCCCCCCTCACCGCGCCTCGAACACCTCCCCCGTGCGCGTCGACGCCGCCCAGAGGCTTCCTCGGTGCACCACCAGGGGGGCGCCCACCAGGCTCGACGGCCGGTGCGCCAGCGCCTCCACCCGCGGCGCCCGCTCGGCGAAGGTCACGCCGTCGTCGGTGCTGTACAGCGCCCCGTCGGCCAGCAGGTAGAGCGCCGCACCCACCGCCGCCACGCTCTCCGGCTCAGTCGGCGCGGGCATCGCCACGAAGCGCCGCCCGCCGTCGTCCGAGCGCAGCAGCGCCGTGCCCGACCCGGTCTGCACCACCGCGAGCACGGCGGCGCCCCAGGGCGCCCAGCGCAATACATGCCCGTGTATGCCCTCGATCGGGCGCACCGTCGGCGCCGTCGCAGGGGCGTCGATGCGCACCGCGCCTGGACCGCGGGGGGACTCGGTCCCCGCGAGCAGCGCCCCGTCTGGCAGGGCGAGGAGGAAGGTGAAGCGATGCACCCCTCGCGCGTCGGGCGACGGGTGCTCCAGCGCGCGCCGCCAGGGACGACCCGCGCCGTCGTCGACGAAGAGCACGGCGGGCGCGCCCTCCCCGACGTACGCGATGGCGCTCGGGGAGTATGCGCCGGTGGAGGCCACGAGGCGCCCGTCGGCGAGGCGCGCGGCGTCGAACACATGGTACGCGGCGGGCAGCACCTCGCGCTGCCGGTCGGTGAGCGCCCCGTCGGGCGACGAGACGAACACGTACCCGTCGACGTCGAGGTCGAACACGAAGGGCAGCAGGTGGAAGGGCGCGTCGGCGTCGGGCACCACCAGCGTGTCGCCCCAGGCGTGCACGCGGAGGAAGCCCTGGCCGTCCCAGTGAAGGAGCTCGCGGGGGGTGGGTCCGCCCTCCCATCGGTGGAGCGCCGCGCCGTCGACGCCGAGCGCGTCGATCGAGGAGGCCACCACGAGGCCGCGGGGTGTCGAGGCGAGGTCGCAGGCCTGCGCGAAGGGCGAGGGGAGCGCGAAGCGGCGGATCCATCGGGCGCGCTCGGGGACGAGGGCGACGTGCTCGACGGTCTCGACGCGGGCGCGGAGGGTGGTGCGCCACGCGGCGTCGGTGCGCAGCGGGAGACAGCCGGTCTGCGCGAGGGCGGCGAGGCGCAGCGCGAGCACCGACCCGGTGAGCGCGGAGGCGGCGAGCCAGCGTCGGGGGGGGACGTTCACCATCGGGCGGTGGGGTTAGCACGCGCCCGCGGCCCGGAAGCGTTCGAGCGCGGGTGCGACGACGCGTAGCCGAAGCGGGGCCGAGGCTACAGCGCGGCGAGGATCTCATCCTCCGTGGGGAAGCGCCCGAGGTCGAGCTTGGAGAAGATCTTCCGCCCGTCGACGATCACCTCGAAGGAGCCCCGCGCGCCGGGGATGACGCTCGCCTCGATCCCGCGTCGGGCCTTGATGGCGGCTGCGAGACCCGCAGCCCGTGGCTTGTAGTTTCAGACCAGGCAGAACTCGATGCGGATCTCCATCGCCGTCTCCATCGCGCGGGGGGTCGAGGGGGTACCGGGGGCCCTGCGCGCCTCCGGGAGCGTGGCACCGCCGGGGCGGGACGTCATCACCAACCCGACCCTGCTGCTGGAAGTGCTCTCCGAGGGCACCGAGAGCTTCGACCGCGGGGAGAAGGCGTCGGGCTATCGGTCGATCCCGTCGCTCCAGCACCATGTGCTGGTCTCGCAGACCGAGCGCCACGTCGAGGTGATCTCCCCATCATCACGACAGTTGACACTGGCACTGTCGTCAGCCTATAGCCCTGGAGTCGGGGGTTCAGGCGGTCGGGTGGTGCGCTGCGGCGCGCGGTGGAGAGGCGACGATGGCGGACGAGGAGGTGACCCTCACGGAGCTCGCGGAGCAGACCGGGGAGTCCGCGCGCACCCTGAGGTTCTATGTGATGCAGGGGCTGCTGCGCGGCCCTGACGCTTCGGGGCCGAGGGCGCGCTACCCCTTCGAGTACGTGGCGCGGGTGCGCTGGATTCGAGAGCGCCAGTCCGAGGGGCTCAGCCTGGGGCGCATCGCGCGCGACCTGCAGGCCCTCGACGCCGCCGGGCTCCCGTTGCCGACGTCGTCGCATGACGGCCCGGTCGAGGCGCCGCCGCGCGCGCCCGCGGGATCGTCGGCGGTCGACTACCTGCGCCACGCGGGGTTGCTCCCGAAGCATGGCCCGCCCGCCGCCGCGCCCGCCGCGCCTGCGACCGCCGCGGTCGACGCGTCTGCCGACCCGACGCGCAGCACCTGGGAGCACGTGCTCATCGCCGAGGGCGTCGAGCTCCACGTGCGTCGCCCGCTCGATCCGTTCACCCAGCGGCGGGTGAAGCAGCTGCTGCAACAGGCCCGGGACATCTTTCGGAAGGCCTGAATTCCCAGAGGTTTGGAGAGGCCTTCTCGGCCTCGAGGAGGCTCATCCCATGAAGCGCAACGACCCCGGCTCGCTCCCTTCGCCCGTCGCGAACTGCACCGTCACCGTCGACCGCGAGTACGTCCGCGACGACGTCGGCGGTCGGCGCCACATCCGCCTCGCCCTCCAGGCCGCGCGCGCCCCGGCGGGCCGGGTGCGCCCGCCGCTGCGCCTGGCCTTCGTGGTCGACCGCTCGGGCTCCATGGCCGGCGCGCCGCTCGCGCTCGCGGGGCGCGCGGTCTGCGAGGCCGTCGCGCTCCTCGACGCGGGCGACGCCTTCGCGCTCGTCACCTTCGAGAGCGACTGCGAGGTCGCGATGAGCTTCGGCCCGGCCTCCGACGAGCGCAAGCGCGAGGCCCTCCAGCGCTGCCAGGCGCTCGCCACGGGAGGGTCGACGAACCTCAGCGGGGGCTGGGCCGAGGGCTGCGCGCAGGTCGCTGGCGCCGCCGGTGACGCGCTCGCGCGGGTGCTCGTGCTGACCGACGGCCAGGCCAACGTCGGCGAGACGCGCCCCGGCACGCTCTGCGAGCACGCGCGGGTGCTGCGCCGCAAGGGCGTGGCCACGTCGTGCCTCGGGCTCGGCGCGGGCTTCAACGAGTCGCTCCTGGGAGCGATGGCCGACGCCGGGGGAGGGCGCTTCTACTTCGCCGAGCGCCCCGAGGAGCTCGTCGAGCACATGCGCGCGGAGGTGCTCGAAGGCCTCGACGTGGTGGGCCGCGGCGTGGCCGTCGAGGTGCGCCCTCACGACCGCGGCCGCGTCGAGGTGCTCGGCGGCCTCGAGTCGGCGTGGACCGGCCGCGCCCTGCGCGTCGAGCTGGGCGACCTCGTCTCGCAGCAGACCCTCGACGCGGTGTTCTCCGTGCTGCTGCCCCCGGGCGCCGTCGGCGAGGCGCGCGCCTTCGACGTGAGCGTGCTCGACGGGGAGGGGCGCCCCTGCGCGCCCGCGCAGACCGTCCGCTTCGTCTACGCGCCGGGGGAGCTCGTCGACCGTCAGCCCCGCGAGCTCGCGGTCGATCGTCGGGTCGCGCGGTACTACGCCAACGACGCGCGCCTCGCGGCGGTGGTGCTCAACCGCGAGGGCCGCTACGCCGAGGCTGCGGCGAGGCTCCTCGGCGTGGCCGGGCACGTCGCCGCGTACTCGGGCAGCGACCCCGAGCTGAACGCCATCGTGGGAGAGCTGCGCGCGTCGGCCGACGAGTTCGGGCGCCCGGTGCAGGAGATCAACCTGAAGCACGCGCACACGGCGGCGCACTTCGGCAACCGCTCGAAGACCGCCCGCGGCCGCTCGACGCGGGACGACGGCGACGTCTGAGCTCGATCGCGTGTCGGGTGTATGGTGCCGGGCATGCGCCGCGATGACCTGCTGCCGGGCGAGATCTGGGTCGACCACGGGCTGCTTTCGCCCGACGAGTGCGCCGCGTGGATCGCCCGAGGAGAGGCCGTAGGCTACGAAGCGGCGCCCATCACCACCCCGATGGGCTTCGTCATGAACACCGACATCCGGAACAACACCCGGGTGATCATCGACGACGCCGGGGCGGCGGAGGCGCTGTGGGCGGTGGCCGGGGCGAGGGTTCCGCCGAGGCTCGACGGCGCGGAGGCGGTCGGGCTCAACGAGCGGTTCAGGCTCTACCGCTACGACCCGGGCGAGTACTTCGCTCCGCACGCCGACGGGTTCTTCCAGCGCGCGAACGGCGATCGTAGCCGACTGACTTTGATCTACTACCTCAACGACGGCTTCGTCGGCGGCGAGACGCGGTTCTTCCCTCCCGGCATGGCGCCGCTGACCGTGACGCCGACCGCGGGCTCGGCGCTCTTCTTCCAGCACCGCCTCGGGCACGAGGGCGCGGCGGTGACGGCGGGGCGCAAGTACGTCCTGCGCACCGACGTGATGTACCGCCCGTCGGGCGACGCGCGCCGCGACCTGCGCTGACATGACCGCGCGTTCTGCGCGCCGGAGGGGGGGGACTGTTCATGGGCCGCGCGCTCGGCCGGCATCGACGCTGGACGCCTACGGCGATCATCGCGAAGCCGTGAAGGTGAAGGTGCCCGAGGAGTGACACCGGCAATCTTGGCCGAGAGAGCGGCAATGTCGGCCGAGGCGAGGAGGATCGGGGTGCGCAACGAGTGTCTCACCAGGGCCGCGCGACTCTTCGCCCTCGCAACCGCGCTGTGGGCCTCGACCGCGATCGCGCAGCTCGCGCCTCCGACGACCGGCATCGACCGGGGAGGCGACGTGCGTCGGGGCGCTCCGCCCGCGTCCATCAGCGGCCGGGCGCGTGGGGGTCGCCAGCGCGTCGCGCGCGCTCCGAGGCCCGGCCCGCGCTCGCCGCGAAGTCCCGGTAGACCGCGTCGTCGTAGCGCCCATGGCAGGGGACGCAGCGCCCCACCGCCGCCACCCGTCGGCGCTCGTCAGCGTCGAGCGTGCGCGCCCGCGGCCGGGTGGTCTCCCCCGCCGCGGGATAGACCGCGTCGAGGGGCCCGTCGGGGTGGCAGCTGGCGCAGGCGCGGGCCGGTCCGGTGGTGTGCGGATCGAGCGGCGCCCAGAGCACTCGCTGCACCGGGCGCGGGAGCCCGTCGATCGTCAGGGTCATGCCCTCGGTGAAGGGCGCGATGCGGCCCGCGCCGTTGACCAGCAGCACAGGCGGGCCGAACCCGTTGGCCCCCGCGACCTCCCGCCATGCCCCCGGGCGCGGCGCGTTGGTGAGGTGGTCGACGTCCCGCCCCGCCGGGTCGTAGGTCGTGTGGCAGCTCCCGCAGCGCGGCGTCCACACGCTGTGGCACGACTGACAGTCCAGGCGCTCGTGCCCCCGCAGCGCGTGGTGCGCGGCGTCGCTCCGCGGAGGCACCGCCCGCGCCGCCCCGTCGTCCGCACGCCACAGCGTTCGCGTCACCTGGTCGGTGCGCCAGAGGGGGACGCCCCGGGCGGTCACCATCGGTCGCGCCGTCGTGGGGAGCGGCGCTCGTCCCCGGCGCACCCAGGCGGCGCGGAGGCGCGTCGCGACGGCCTCGGCGTCGGGGTCCACGGGGCGCTCCCGCGGGGCGTGGCAGTCGTCGCAGGCGACGCCCACGGCCTCGGCGGCGAAGGCGTGGTCGCCGCCGTCGCCCATGAGGTCGCGCTCGCTGTGGCAGTCCATGCAGTTCAGCCCGGCCCGCGCGTGGACGTCCGCCGGGGCGCGCCCGAGGGGGCGTCCGTCTGGGAGCCGCCCCTGCACCCGCGGATCGGCCCCTTCGAGCTCCACCTCGCCCTCGTAGGAGAGCGAGATCCTCCCGCTTCGCGCGTGGCAGCCGCGGCAGCGCGCGGGCGAGACCTCCGCCGAGACGTCAGGGTGGAGCATCCCCTCGGCGCGGTGGCCGTAGCGCGCGCTGCGCAGGTCCGGGGGCGCGAGGTGACAGGCCGTGCAGCCCCCGCCGCGGGCGTCGAAGCCGTGGTCCCCGGGGCCCCGCTTGCGCGCCGCGAGGTGGCAGGAGGCGCAGAGCCGACGCGTGTGGTCCTCGGCGGGGCTGCGCGCGGGGGCGGCGGGCGAGAGCGTGCGGAGGTCGTCCTCGGGACGGGGCGTGGGATCGGCGCGCTCCCCGAAGGCGAAGCGGTCCACCGCGAGGATGCCGGGCGCACCCGCCATCAAGCTGCGCTGCACTCGCGCGGACTCAACGGGGTGACAGCTCACGCGACCACAGGTGCGATCGACCGTCGCGAGGTCGCCGGAGAGGAGCTCCATCCCACGGTGCGCGACGCTCTTCTCGGCAGACCCAGGGTCGCCGAGGTGGCAGGGAGAGCAGCCCATCACCGCGGGGTCGTGGGCGCTCCCGAGGCCGCGGGTGTCGGCGTGGCAGCGGAGGCAGCCCTCGGCCCGTCGACGTCCGTCGACGGTGATCATGGGCCACGGCGCGTTCACCGCGCGCGGGCGGCGCAGCGCGCGAACAAGCGCCACGGCCGCGAGGGTCGCGAGGGCGGCGGCGAACGCGAAGGCGAGGGCGCGTGGTCGGGGACCGTCGGACATCGGCCGCGAGGGTGGCCCGCGGGATGCGGCGGGCTCAACAACCTTCGCGACGACCCCGCGCTCCGCCCCCGGTCGCGGGGGGTGGGGCGATCGCGCGGACAGGGGCCGCGGGTGCGACGTCGGGGTCGCCGAAGGCGCGGCGCAGCGCGAGGTCGTAGGCGTAGCGGGCGCGCGCGTCGGCGGAGGCCGCGGGGCCGGGGGCGGGCGGGTCGGCGCTCATGGCGCGGTCCCAGGCGTCGACGCCGCCTTCGAGCACCTGGACGCTTCGGCCGGTGGCCATGAGGCGACGCGCGATGCGGTCGACGCGGACGAGGTCACGCGCCGCGAGGACGATGCGCCCGTGCTGCGGGGCGTTGGCGACGAGCGCCGCGTCGTCACGCCCGAAGGCGCTCGCGGGCATCGCGCCGCGGAGGGGCCGCCGGGATTCGTCGAGGGCGATCACCAGCACGTCCGGGGGCGCGGCGGCGAGGATGCGCGCCAGCGCGAAGGGCGCAAGGGTGACCGGCGCGCGAGGGCTCAGCGGCGTCGGGGCGGTGTGCGTCGGCCCCCGGCCGAAGGCGGCGCCAGCAAGGGCGAGGACCATCGCGGCGCCGAGGAGGACGGGCTTCAGTTGTGCGCGGATCATGGCGTGCTCGCGTTGTGAGGGGCGTTGAAGCGGCGCTCGAGGTACTCGCCGCCGACGAAGAACAGAACGGCGAGGACGGTCACGCCCAGGGCGACGACACCGTAGGGGAGGTGGAGCCAGTCGGTGAGCAGCAGGCGGCGGCCGCCGCGCTGCGCGAAGTCCGCGATGCGGGGGTAGACGCCTGCATACGCGAGGATCCCCGCGCCGGTGCCGAGGAGGAAGACGAGCCCGTCCAGGCGTCCGCTCGCGAGGGCGACGATGCTGGTGCCGGGGCAGTAGCCGCCGATGACGAAGCCCGCACCGAAGAGCAGGCCGCCGGCGACCTGGGCGCCGAGGAAGGTCGGGTTGACCCAGAGGGCGTCGTAGTCGACGAAGCCCGCGGCGCGCAGGAGCGTGAGGCCCAGCATCGCGGTCACGATCGCAGTGAACATCACCTTCAGGACGGTCATGTCCTTCAGATAGAACTGCGCGGCGAGCTTGCGGGCCGACCCGAAGCCGGCGCGCTCGAGCACGAAGCCGAAGCCGAAGCCCGTGAGGACCGCGAGCGTGTAGGCGACGAAGGTGGCGGGGTGCAGCGGGATCATGTCCAGAGCCTCCTTACGAACCAGGCGAGCGCGTACGCTCCGCCGAACACGGCGAACATGAAGGCCCAGCTCCCGAGGGCCATGGTGGCGCCGCCGGTGAGCGCCTGTCCGCTGGTGCAACCCTGTGCAAGGCGGGCGCCGAAGCCGACGATGCCGCCGCCGACGAAGGCGGCGAGAAGACGGACGCGCGAGGAGATCCGCGGGCCCTTGTCGACGCCGACCTGGAGGCGCCCAGAAGTGAGGGCGGCCGCGAGGCCGCCGAGGGCGACGCCGACGACCTCGAAGATCAGCCAGTCGTCCCACCAGCGGGCGCCGTGGGCGAAGTAGCCGCCGAGGTGTCCGTTGGCGTCCACCCAGGCCGGGGCGACGGAGCGCGCGAGCCGCGCGAGGCCGCGGGTGAAGGCGCCGGACGCGCCGAGGCCGCGGCCGAAGACGACGAACGAGCCGAGGAGGATCAGCCCGAGGGCGACGCCCGCGGCGTAGGGGTTCCAGTAGGGCCGCGGAGCGGGGTCGAGCGTGGAGTCTGTGTGGATCGCGTGGTCCATGACGTTCCTCAGGCAGGAAAGAGGGGCACGGCCTGGCCGGCGTAGACGATGACCACCCGGAGGAGCATGCCTCCCAGGAGCACCAGCGCGGGGACGGCGCGCGAGTGGGCGGCGCGTCCCTTCAGCGCGAGGACCTCGAGCGCGGCCGGCAGCAGCAGGCCCCCGAAGAGCACGAAGCCGACGAAGACGGGGGCGTACTCACCCCAGAGCACCAGCCCTGCGGCCGCGCGAAACGCGGGCCCCTGGGTGAGCAGCGCCGCGAGCCAGAGCCCGACGACAACCAGCTCGGCGGCGATGAGGCCGATGTCCGCGCGAGAGAGAAGCTCCTTCGCGTCGTGCTCGCGCTCGACGAGCATCAGCGCGGCGACGCCCGCGGACGCGCCCGACGCGAGGAACAGCGCCCCCAGCGCGCCGCTCGACCACAGGGGCTGCGCGCCCGTCGCGGAGAGCAGCACGCCGGTGTACACCCCGAGCGCCGCGCCGCCCGCGAGGCCCGCCATCGCGAGCCCGCGGAGGTGCGCTTCGCTCCAGCGCGTCAGGCGCCCCAGGGTCCCTGCGCCCTCGCGCCGCGCGCCCATGAGAAACGCGGGCGGCATCGCGAGCACGAGGAGCGCCATCACGGGGTACACCGCGAGGAGGATCCACGACCCCCAGGACATGGGCGCCGCCGCCTTGAACGCGGTGTAGAAGCGCCACACGTGCAGCTTGTACGTGAGGTCGACGAAGAGCGCGCCCATGCCGAGGGAGAGCAGCACCGGCGTCGCGAGGAGGCCGCGGCGCATGCCCTCGGTGACGCGCTCGCGCCCGCGGACGAGGGCGACGACGCAGACCGCCATCAGCAGCCCCGCGACGAGTCCGCCGAGGAAGAGGTAGACGGGGATCTCCCAGCCCCAGTTGGTCGCCCCGAGGGCGCCGGCGAGGCTGCGAGTGGATTCGATTTCGACATGCGGGTCCATGGCGTGGGTCGCTCCTCACCGCACGTAGGCGACGTTGGGCCGCGTCGCGGCCTCGGGCTGAAGGACGTAGAGCGAGGCCCGACGCATCCGTCGGGCGACCTCGCTGGTCGGGTCGTCGGCGTCGCCGACGGCGATGGCCTGCGTGGGGCAGACCTCTTCACACGCGGTCCCCTGGCCCCGATCGAGGCGGTGCGCGCAGAGGGTGCACTTGTCCACGTAGCCGTCCGGGTGGACGAAGCGGGCGCCGTAGGGGCAGGCGGCGATGCACGCGCGGCAGCCGGTGCAGAGCGCGCGGTTGATCTGCACGGTGCCGTCGCCCCGGTAGTGGCTCGCGCCGGTCGGGCAGTTGGTCACGCAGGGGGCGTCCTGGCAGTGGTTGCAGCGCTCCGAGCGGATGGAGAGGGACAGCTCGGGGAAGGTCCCGCGGGCCTCCTGGGTGACCCAGTCGCGGTACATCCCCTCGGGGACGTCGTTCTCGTTCTTGCAGGCCAGCACGCAGGCCTCGCAGCCGACGCAGCGGCTCTCATCGATGATCATGACCCTGCGCATGGCTCAGCCCTCTCGCTCGATCGAGACGAAGTTTCCCCTCATCCCGGTGCCGCCCATCACCGGGTCGACGTCGACCCGGGTGATCATGTCGCCGTCGTCCACCCCCTTGCCCCGCGCGTACCGCAGACCCCGCGCCGTGTGCCCCCACCCGTGCGGCAGGAACACGCAGTCCGCACGGATGCGCTCGGTGACCTTCACCGCCACCGGCTCGCTGCGCGCGCCGTCCTGGTTGACCATCCGCACTCGGTCGCCGTTGCGCACGCCCAGGCGCGCCGCGGCGGAGGCGTTGAGCCAGAGCCGGTCGCCGTGCGTGAGCTGGCCGAGCTGACGGTTGTTGGCCGTGCGCCCGAAGGTCTGCGCCGGCGCGCGCCCGTACAGCAGCCGGAAGAAGCCCGCGGGCGGGTCCGCGGGCCGTCGGTACACCGGCAGGGCGTCGAAGCCCCGCTCGCGCAGCCGCTCGGACGAGAGCTCGATCTTCGCCGAGGGCGTGTGGAAGCTCAGCGCGAGGCCCTCCTCCACGGTGCTCGCCCGCTCGGGGCCCACGATCACGCCGTCGCGCTTGAGCGTCGCGAGGTCGAGGTTCGAGCGTCGGCAGCGCTCCTCGAGGTAGTCGTCGATGTCGCGCCAGGGGAAGTAGGCCCCGAGTCCGAGACGCTCGCCCAGCTTCTTCGCGATCCACCAGCCCGGCTTCGAGTCGCCCAGCGGCGGGAGCGCGGGCTGACGCAACGCCACCGCGCCGCGCCGCCAGGAGAGCCCGATGAGGTCGTCGTAGCGCTCCAGGTACGAGGCCTCGGGGAGCACCACGTCCGCGTAGCCCACGATCTCCGCAGGGATCACGTCGACCGCCACCAGCAGGTCGAGCGACTGGATCGCGCGGATCGTCTCCGCCTTCTGCGGCAACGACTGGATGAGGTTGGTGCCGTAGACGAACCAGGCCTTCACCGGGTAGGGGTCGCTGTCGAGCGTCGCGCGGCGGAGCCCCTGGGCGATGGGCTCGAGCGCGAAGGGGGCCTCGTCGGGGCGGCGGTCCGCGGCCGGACGCGCGCTCGGGTACGGCGGCGTCGGATAGGGCGCGAGGCGCATCCCCGCAGGGACGAAGATCCCGCCGCGGTGCCCCCAGGCGCCCAGCAGCGCGTCGAGGATCGCGATGGCGCGCGAGCGCTGCGTGTCGTCCGCGCCGTACCAGGTCGCATGGCGCCCGGGGTGCACGAGCGCGGCGGGCGCGGCGGCCCCCATGCGGCGCGCGGTGCTGCGAATGAGCTCGGGGTCGAGGCTCGTCTCCGCGGCGGCCCACTCCGGCGTGAAGGGCGCGACGTGGCGCGCGAGCTCGTCGAAGCCCTGGGCGTAGCGCTCGATGTACTCGCGCTGGTAGCGGCCCTCGGTGATCAGCACGTGGATCCACGCGAGCAGCAGCGCGGTGTCGGTCCCCGGGCGGATGGGCAGCCAGGTGCGGGCCTTGGAGGCCGCGACGGAGAACCGCGGATCGACCACGATGAGGTCGCCGCCCTTGGCCACGAAGTCGGCGAACTCCTGCACCTGGGTGTTGTGCATGTTCTCGCCGAGGTGCGAGCCGATGAGGACCAGGCAGTCCGACGCGGCGATGTCGAGGGTCTCCGGCGAGCCGGGCTCGGCGCCGAAGGTCAGGTCGAAGGCCACGTCCCGCGGCCCGCGGCACTGCGCGAAGGACGGCGCCGCGATGTTGTTCGTCCCCCAGGCGCGGAACAGGTGCTTGAACCACGAGGCCCCCGCGCCGTGGTTGAACATCGCCACCGCCTCGGGCCCGTGGCGCCGACGGATCACCTCGAGCTTCTCCGCGATGGTCCCGAGCGCGACCTCCCAGGACACCGCCTCGAAGCGCTCCGAGCCCCGCGGTCCCACCCGCACCAGCGGCCGCACCAGGCGGTCGGGGTCATGGGCCAGGCCGCCGCCGCCGGTCCCGCGAGGGCAGAGGCGCCCGAGGGAGAGCGGGTGCAGCGGGCTCCCCTGGATCTTGGTCACGTGGTTGTTCAGCACGTGCGCCTGGATCCCGCACTTCCAGAAGCAGAGCTCGCACACCGTGCGAACCACCCTGCCGTCGGTGCAGGGGTCGTGGACGCCCGCGTGGGCCCCGCATCCCCGAAAGACCGAGTCCGCCTGGGTCGCGGCCATCGCGGCCATCGTGCCGGCGCCCACCCCCAGGAATCGACGGCGGCTGAAAGTCAACGCGTTCATGCCGCGGCCCGGTGCAAGGCACGCTCCGACCTGCGCCGTCGGACTTCGGAGCGCCCCAGGTGCCCGTTGCATCTTCAGGATGCAACCAGAGGTTGCATCCTGCATCATCGGGCCGCGTCATGACCGAACCACAGAGCGAGTCGACCGTTGATGTGCTGGCTCGTCGGTTGCTGCCTACGGTCTCGGAGGACGATCTGACCGGCGTGAGCCCGACGCTGCACACTCCCGAGGGGCCTCGGGGCTTCTGGGAGGCGGTGGTGGACCTGTTCTCGGACGCGGTCTTCCTCGTCGGGGCCGACCGGCGGGTGCTGTACTGGAACCGCGCGGCCGAGGCGCTCACGGGCTACGCGCGCGGCGAGGTCGTGGGGCGCTCGTGTCTGACCGCGATCCACAGCGAGCCCTGCTCGCGCCGCTGCGGGGTGTTCGCGCTGGGCAACGTGCGAGAGGTCCCGCTCACGATCACCGACCGTCAGGGCCGGGTCATCGAGGTGCTCAAGAGCGCGACGGTGGTGCGATCGCCCGAGGGCGTTCCCACCCTCGGCATCGAGGTCCTCCGAGATGTCACGAGCCGCAACGCTCAGGAGCGGGAGAGTCGCGAGGCCCGCAACGCGGCGGAGGCCCAGCAGGCCCTCCTACGGGGGGTGCTGGACAGCGTGACCGAGGGCATCGTGGGGGTCGGCGCGGACGGCGCGCTGCGCTTCGCGTCGGCCTCGGCGCAGGCCCTCCTGGGGCTGAGCGGCGACGAGGCCACCGGGTTGCCGATCGAGCTCGTCGCGGGAGAGGCCGTGGCCCGACACGTGCGGCACGTCCTGGCCTCCGGCGGCAGCGTCAACGCGACGCGCATCGAGCTGAAGGGCCCCAACGGCGCGGCGGTGCCGGTGACCGTGGCGGTGTCCCCGCTGCACCTCGAAGGCACCCCGGACGGCGCGCTGGTGCTCCTCCACGACCTGCGCGCGGAGGAGCGAGGCGTGCGCGAGCGGCTGCGCGCGGGGAGCTTCTCCTACGGCGCCCTGATCTCTCGCTCGCCCCGCATGCGCGAGGTCTTCGACCTCATCGACCAGGTGGCCCCGAGCACCGCGACGATCTTGATACAGGGAGAGAGCGGGACGGGGAAGGAGCTGATCGCGCGCGAGGCGCACCGCCGCAGCCGCCGCGCCGGGGGGCCCTTCCACGCCGTCAACTGCGCGGCCATCGCGTCGGAGATCCTGGAGAGCGAGTTCTTCGGCCACGAGCGCGGCGCCTTCACCGGCGCGGTGATCCGGAAGAAGGGCCGCTTCGAGGTCGCCCACACCGGAACGATCTTCCTCGACGAGGTGGGGGAACTCCCGCTGGAGTTGCAGGGCAAGCTCCTTCGCGTGCTGGAGGAGCGCACCTTCGAGCGCGTGGGCGGCACCGAGACCCTCCACGTCGACGTGCGCGTCGTCGCCGCGACGAACCGCGACCTGGCGGCGATGGTGCACGCGGGCACCTTCCGGGAGGACCTGTACTACCGTCTGCGCGTAGTGCCCGTGCGCCTGCCCCCGCTGCGCGAGCGCGTGGAGGACATCGAGCCCCTCGCCGATCACCTGCTGCGCCGCATCGCCGAGCGCGAGGGGGCCGCGCCGCGGCGCCTCGGGGCCGAGGCCACGCGGCAGCTCCTCGACCACCCCTGGCCGGGCAACGTGCGCGAACTCGCCAACGCGATGGAGTACGCCGCCGTGGTCGCCCGTGCCCCGACGATCGGCCCCGAGGACCTCCCCCGCGAGCTGCGCGAGGCCCCTTCGCCGCGCGCGGCGCCGTCCGTCGAGGGCGCCGCGCCCCCGTCCGACGCCCTGGCGGCGGAGCGAGCGCGGCTCGAGGCCGCCCTGCAGCAGACCCACTACGCCCACGTCGAGGCCGCGAAGCTCCTCGGGATGCACCGCACCACGCTCTACCGAAAGCGCCTGCGCCACGGGCTCTGATTCACGCGACCGGACAACATCCTCGGCCGGGTCGCGCTGCTCGGCGGGAACCGACGCTGGACACCCGCGACGCTGCACCCTCGCAGCCGCGCAGCCCACCGCCTCCTACGGCTCCCGCGCCCACGCCAGCGGCGTGCGCGACATCCCCCGCCGGGCCTCCCCGATGTTCCCCGGCCACCCGCCGCCCGTGAGATACACCCGGCCCCCCTCGGTGTGCACCTCGCCCCCGTGCGCCCGCAGCACCGCGACCGGCGGCTGCTCGAAGCGCGTCGGGTCGGCCGAGCGGAACACCGCCGTCTGCTCGTAGGTCCTCGGGCTCGAGTCGGTGTACGTCGTGAAGAGGAAGTACATCCCGCCGAAGGCCACCACGAAGGGCGACTCGTAGAAGCCCCAGCAGCTCGCGCGGCACGGCCTCGGCTGCTCCAGCGCCGGGTCCATCGCGCGCCACGTGCGACCGTCGCTCGAGGCGTGCAGCAGCACCACGTCGTGCTCGCCATCCGCGCGCCGCACCAGGCCCACCGAGTACATCAGCCGCGTCCCGTCGGCGCGGGTGAACACCGTCGCGTCGCGGCCCGCGGGGAGCGTCTCGGGGTCGCGGGTCCAGGCGCGCAGGTCGGGCGAGCGCGCGGAGCGCAGCCACGACGCGTCGTCAGCCCCGTGGGCGAAGTAGTAGAGCGACCACCCATCGCCCTCGCGCGCCGCGAAGGGCGCCCATAGCTGTCGCTCCAGCGCCCCGGGGTCCCTCGCCGCGAGCGCGTCGGGCTCGTCGCGCCAGGGCCCGCCCAGCGACGGCGCGCTGGCGTGCAGCAGGGAGGTCTCCCGCCACGGGTCGCCGTTGCCCGCCGCGCCGTTGGCGAAGGCGTGCCACGTCCCGTCTTCGGTGCGCACCAGCGTGGGCTCGTTGACGTAGCGCCCGTCCGAAGGGCGCCACACCGCCTCCGGCTCCCCATCGGCCAGCGGCACGTAGCGCCCGGGCTCGGCCGCGCACAGGCCGGCGTCCGAGGGAGCGCACGAGCGCACGAGCGGCCACGACGGGTCGACCCGCACCGAGCCCACCTCGTGGACGATCCCGGTGCGAGGGTCGACCGTGGGCGCCGGGAGCCCGCCGTCGGAGACGCTGGCCTCGGGGACCTCCGAGGTGGGATCCGCCCCGCCGCACGCAGAGGCGAGCGCGACCAGGGACAACACGGCCCACGACGGACCGGCGCGGAGGGGCGCCTCGGGGGTGGCAACGGGCTTCATCGCTCGCCCGGCTGCATAGCATCCGAGCGTCGTCCGGCGAGAGCGCAGGGCGGCCGTCGACGCGGCGGTGGTAGGAATCTCCGGCATGGCACCCCGACCGAAGGTTCCGTTCTGGCTGCACCCCGCGGCGAAGCTCCGCGCCAACATCGAGATCGCGCAGGGCACCGACCTCGCGCTCTCTCCCGACGGCGCCGTCGCGGCGGTGATCCGCGGGCCATGGGGGCAGAGGCGGCTCGAGCTGCACACCCTCGCCACCGGCGCCGTGGAGGACGCGCTCCCGAACGTGGGGAACCTGAACATCGAGCTCCCGGCGTGGTCCCGCGACGGTCGGCGCTGGGCCGTCGCCGAGATGCGCTTCGAGGGGGAGGCCCGCCGCGGGATCATCCACGTCGGCGAGCGCGGGCGCGCGGAGCCCCTCTGCACCGCGCAGGTCTCGCACTACTGCCTCATCATGCGCAACTCCCTCGCTCGCCCGTCGACGCCCCTCGCGTTCTCCCCGGAGGGCGACCGCCTCGCGCTGCGGGTCAGCGGGGCGGACGACCGCAGCGCGCTGATGCACATCTCGATTCCCGACGGCGCGGTGCGAGAGCAGTGGCTCCACGAAGACGAGTCGGACCTCTACGCCAACGCCTTCAGTGACGACGGAACGCTCTACACGGCGAGCGCCGATCCGGGCGACTCGGCCGGGCTCGCCTGGTACCCGCCCGGCGCCGGAGAGCCCGCGGGGCGGCTGCGCTGGGTGTTCGGGTTCACGGTGATCCCGGCGAGGCGTGGGCTCTGGGTGCTGGGCTCGCCGCGCTACGCCTTCCGCGTGGCGCCGGGGCCGGAGACGCCGTTCGTGCCGGCGGTTGCGCCCGCGATGGAGCGCGCGGTGGCCCTCCGCGCCCGCGCCAGCGCCCAGTGGGATCAGCGCTACCTCGACTCGGTCCTCGAGCGCATCGCCACCAACCAGACCACGTACAACTACCGCGTGGGCCGCTCGGGCTGGGGCGCGGGGACCGTGCCGCCGACGCCCGCCGAGGGGGCGCGCGGCTTCGAGCACGAGCTGCAGTGGGAGACCTCCTTCGCGGCGCGCCTCGGCGACGACGACGTGGCGGTCTCCGACGGCGTCGGCGTGTGGCGCTGGCGAGACGACGGCGCATCGGTCACCCGCGACCTCCTCGTCGACGACACGCAGCGCTGCACCCACCGCGGCGCCAGGATCATCGGGCTCTCCGCCGCTGGGGACCTCCTCGCGCTGCTCTGGAAGAAGGACGCGGGCGGCAGCAGGACCGTGCTCTCGCTCTTCGACATCGACCGGGCGGCGCTCGGCGGCTGAAGGGGGGCCCCTCGGAGCCCGTCGCGGACGGTCAGGGCCTGCGCGCCCTCCAGCGCAGCGCGGCGACGACGATCACCGAGGTGAAGAGCCCCAGGACGAGCGGCCCGATGACCGACTCGGCCGCGTAGGAGCGGAAGTTGAAGTAGGCGCGGGCCTCCGCGACGGTGCGGCCGTGGGACGCGGCGTGGAGGATCATCGACGTGAAGAAGCGCGGGTTCACGTAGCGAAGGAAGATCCAGAGCATGGGCACCGCGAGGGCGGAGGTGACCGCGGAGACGACCATCCCGGCGCGGATGCCCTCGGCCCAGGAGAGGTTGCCGTCGGCGTCGCGGTGACGGCGGATGGCCAGGGTCATGATGGTGACGGCCACCGGCGCGTAGAGGTTGGTGAGCACCGGGTGCAGCGCGATGCGCGTGGTGTGGAGGCCGAGCGCGTACTCCAGGCAGATCCAGAGGAAGCCGGAGAAGGAGAGGATGAAGCCCCAACGGAGGTCTTCGGGCAGGCCACGCATGGGGGCACTCTGGGAGCGTGTCGTCCGGGCGGGCAACTATCCGGGGCCTCGCGGAGGCTCACCCCCTCCGATGCGCGGAGGCGTTAGAGTCGCGCGCATGACCTCAGGACGACATGTGCATCCGGAGACGAGCTCGATTTCGGAGGGGTACGACCCCTCGCTCAGCGTGATGGCGGTGAGGCCGCCGATCTACCCGGTCTCGACGTACTGCTTCGCCACGGCCCAGCAGGCGGCGCACCACTTCGAGGTGGCGCTCGGCAAGGTGGCCGCGGTCCCGGGTGAGCGGGAGAGCCTGATCTACGCGCGGCTCAACCACCCGAACGCGGAGATGTTCGAGGACGCGCTGCGCTCCGTCGAGCGGGGCGCCGCGGCCTGCGCGGCGTTCACCAGCGGCATGTCGGCGATCGTCACGGTGGTGCTGACGCTCGCGAAGCCAGGGAAGAAGGTGCTCTACCAGCGCCCGGTCTACGGCGGCACCGACCACTTCTTCCGCCAGATGCTCCCCGAGTGGAACATCGACGCCATCGCGGTCGCCGAGGGGGAGTGGCAGGAGGCGCTCGCGGAGCACGGCCCCAACCTCGCCTTCGTCTACGTCGAGACCCCCGCCAACCCGACGCTCCAGATGATCGACCTCGGCAGCCTGCGCGCCGAGATCGACCGGGCGGTGACCGACCGGCACGTCCCGATGGTGGTCGACAACACCTTCCTCGGCCCGGTCTTCCAGTCGCCGCTCGAGCACGGCGCCGACGCGGTGGTCTACTCGGCCACGAAGTTTCTCGGCGGGCACAGCGACCTCGTGGCGGGCGCCGTCACCACGCGCGACCCCGAGCTCGTCGCCCGCTTCAAGACCATGCGCGCGTTCTTCGGGACGATCTGCGAGCCCTTCACCGCGTGGATGCTCCAGCGCAGCATGGCGACCCTCTGGCTCCGGATGACGAAGCAGTCGAAGAACGCCAGCAAGCTGGTTGCGCTGCTGGTGAAGCACCCGGCGGTGCTGCGGGTGCACTACCCGTCGCTCTTCGAGGGCGAGCAGGCCCGCATCTTCCAGAAGCAGTGCCGCGCCCCCGGATCGATGATCGCGATCGAGCTGCGCGGCGGCCGCGAGGCGGCGTTTCGATTCCTCGACGCCCTCAAGCGGGTGCTCATCGCCGTCTCCCTCGGCGGCGTCGAGTCGCTCGCCTGCCACCCCCGCACCACCACCGCGTCGGAGATGTCCGATGACGACCTGCGCGTGAGCGGCGTGACCGACGGGCTGGTGCGCATCAGCATCGGCGTCGAGTACTGGCGCGACCTCGCGGAGGACCTCTCGCAGGCCCTCGACGCCGCGGCGGGCTGACCCGTCGCCGGTGTGAAGTCCCCGGTGCCGCCGTGGCGATGACCCCCCTCCGACCCATCGGGAGCGTCGATGACCGCACGCTCCTCGAGGTCGCGCGGAGCGCCTTCCTGGAGACCTGCGCGGCCGACCGGCGCGACGGCCTCACCGCCCACTCGCTCGACACCCGAGGCGAGGTGCGCTTCGGCGACGCGGCGCTGCACGAGCTGGCGGAGGTGTCGTCGACGCGCAGGGAGCGGGTCTTCGTGGCGGGCGAGGCGCGGGCACTGCTCTACGTCGACGTCGGGGTGATCCACGGTCGCGACGACGACATCGACGCGTCCACCGCGGGCTTCGAGCTCTCCTGCGGGCCGATGCGCATCGAGAAGCGGCACGGCCAGCACCTGTCGGCGGAGGGTTCGCCCGCGCTGAGGGGGCGCCTGGAGCGGCTCCTCACGCAGCGCACCGCGCTCCGCCTCTCGCCCACCACGCCGCCGTCGACGCCCCTCGACTGGAACCCGCGCGTCCTCTCCTGCGAGCTGTACCAGCGCGTCCCCTTCGACGGCGGGCCCGTCGAGCTCGCCGTCGCCAGCTACGGCAGCCGGTGGTTCGGGGTGCTGCTCTCGTCCGACTTCCACTACGCGCCCATCGGGTGGATCCCCAGGCCGACCGCGCCGGTGATGACCGACGAGGCCGTGAGCGCCCATGGAGAGCGGGTGCTCGCCGACCTCGACGCGCTCGCCCTCGCGCTCGGCCTGCCGCCGCCCGAGGTGCTCCATCGCGAGTCGTTCACCGCCGACCCGGAGTCGAGGGCGAGGGGCTTCCACTACGATCGGGTCGACGTGTCGGTGCCGAGGGGCCACGTCGACGCGGCCTACGGTCGGTCGGGCGACTGGCACCTGCGCCTGGCGCGCCACACAGACCCCGCGGGCCTCCGGCGCTGGTCGTTCATCGCGCAGGACGACCGCTGCTCCGGGCTCGTGCGGGGGAGCGCCGCGCCCTCGCCGGGCGACGCGACCCGGCTACGGGTGACGCTGCGCAGCCACGGGGACCGCGCCGTCGCCGACGCCCTGCTCGCGGCCCTCGGGTTGCCGCTCGCGCCGCAGGCGTTGTAACGCTCCCGCGCGATGACCCTCCTCGCCGCCCTCGCGCTCGCGCTCGCGGCCTGGCTCCTCGGGCGGGCGCTGCTCCCCGACGACGCCCCGCTGCGCGCCCGGCTCGCGGCCACGCTCACCGCCGGGCTCTTCGTCCAGGCCGTCGCGTTCAACCTCCTCACCTCGCTGCACCTCTTCCGCCGCCCGGCCGCCCTCGCGCTCGCCGCCGCCCTCGCCGCCGCCCTCGCGCCTCGCCTGATCGCGCGGCGCGCCGAGCTCGCCCGCGACCTCCGCGCCTCCCTCGCCGCCCTCGGGGCCCTGCTGCGCGACCCGCTCACCGCCGCGATGGCCCTCAGCGCCGCCGCGCTCGTGGCGTTTCGGGTGCTGCGCGCGACCGTCTCGCCCGCCCTCGCGTGGGACTCGCTCACCTACCACCTCGTGCGCCCGGTGCTGTGGGTGCAGCACGGCTACGACCCCGTCGAGCGAGCGCCCGACCAGGTGGGCTACCTCACGTTCTTCCCTCGCGGCGGCGACGTGCCCTGGGCGTGGTCGATGCTGCTCACCCGCTCCTCGGCCTGGATCGCCGCGACCGGGGCGCTGGTGTGGGCGATGGTCCCGCTCGCCGCCGCCTGCCTGGCGCGCGAGCTCGGCGCCCGCCCCCGCGAGGCCGCCCGCGCGGGCCTCGGCGCGGCGCTCATCCCCTGCCTCGTCAACCTCTCGACCTCCGGCTACGTCGACAACTTCGTCACCGCGTCGTGGCTCCTCGCGGGGCTCTTCCTCGCGCGCAGCCTCCGCGGCGCCGGCGGCGGCGAGCTCGTCCTCGCGGCCATGGCCCTCTCGGTGCACGCGGGGTCGAAGCTCAGCGGGCTGCCGCTGCTGGCCTGCGGGCTCACGGTCGCCGCGCTTGCGTGGTGGCGCCGCGGCCCCGCCGACGAGCCCCGCCGGTGGGCATGGCCCGTCGCCGCGCTGGGCGTCGCCGCGGCGGCGCTGCTCCCCGCGTACCTCCGCACCCTCCTCGCCACCGGCTCTCCCCTCTGGCCCCTCGCGCTCGAGCTCGGCGGGCACACCCTGCTCCCAGGGCATCCCCAGCTCGCGGACCTCTACTCCCTGCGGCTCGATCCGCCGTCGGCCGACGAGCGCGCTCCGTGGCGCTTCGCCGGGGCGCTGATGCTCCCGAAGTTCGACTACGGCGCCGAGCGCCTCGACTGGGGCGAGCAGGTCGTGGCCGTGATCGCGCTCGCCCTCGCCGGGCTCCCCGGGCTGGCTCGCGACCGGGCGCCAGGCCGCCGCGCCGCCGCCGCGCTGCTGCTCGCGCTCTCGGCGGTACCCCTCGCCGCGGCGCTCTCGGACGACTACGTGGCCATCCGCACGACCTGGGCGCTCGTCGCCGGGCGCCTCGTGGTGACGCTCCCGGTGATGCTCTACGTCCTCGCCGCGCGCGCCCGCGGCCCGGTCGCCGCCGCGGGCTGGACCCTCGTGCTCCTGTCGTCGCTGCACAGCGCGTGGCCCCAGGGGACCAGCCCCGCGATGCGCTCGGCGATGAGCGCCCTGGCCCGCTCGCCCGCGCGCGTCGAGGCGGTGAGGGAGCGGTACCGCTGGGACATCTGGGCCGAGGCGGCGCGCGTCGGGCCCGACATGGCCTACGAGCTCCACTCGGTCGAGGTCGACTACGCCGACGCCTGGCCGCTGTGGCGCTTCCTCGACGACGGCGCACCGCACCGCGTCGCCGCGGCCTTCGGCTGGGACGGCGTCGGCCACAACGCCTACCGCCTCCCGCTCTTCGGCTCGCGCTGGCAGAACGCCGTGCTCTACGTCCCCGTCACCGCCGACGGGTCGATCGTCGACCAGGACGACCCCGCGCGCCTGCGCCGCCGCGCCGACCCGGACGCCTGGCTGCGGCGCCTCGACGAGCAGCGCATCGAGTACGTCGTGGTCACCGATCCCGCCGGGCTCGAGCGAGGGTGGATCGAGGCGCGGCCCGACCGCTTCGCGCGCGCGGCCGTCGCCGCCGGCGGTCGCCACGCGCTCTGGCGGCTGCTCCCCGCTGCGCGCTGAACCGCGTCAGGACGGTGTTGAGGTCGCCCTCGGGGGCGCCTTGAGGGCGTCTCGCACCGCGGTGGTGAGCTCGCCTGCGCCGAAGGGCTTGGCCAGGCGGCGGCCATCGACCGGGTCTTCGCTGCCCTCCGCGTAGCCGGACATGTAGACGATGGGCATCGCCAGGCCGCGCTCTCGCAGACGCCGGCCCAGGAGGGCCCCGCCCATGCGAGGCATCACCAGGTCGGTCAGCACCAGGTCGATGGCGCCCGGGTGGGCGTCGATCGCGCGCAGCGCCTCCTCGCCGTCGCCGGCCGCGATCACCCGGTAGCCCGCGTCGCCGAGCACCCCGGCGATCACGTCGCGCACCAGCGCCTGGTCCTCGACCACGAGGATGGTCTCGCCGCCCCCGGCCACCGCGTCGTCCCGGGCGGCCTCGCGCTCGGAGAGGGCCCCGGTGGCGCGGGGGAAGTGCACGACCGCGGTGGTCCCGGCGCCGACGGCGCTGCGCATCTGCACGGCGCCGCCCGCCTGCGTGGCGATGCCATGCACGCTCGACAGGCCGAGCCCGCTCCCCTGGCCCAGCGGCTTGGTGGTGAAGAAGGGCTCGAAGACCCGCGCCAGGATCGCAGGCTCGATGCCCGCGCCGGTGTCCTGCACCTCCAGGCGCACGAAGCGCCCCGCGGCCACCCGCAGCTCGTCCGCGGCGCGCTCGTCGAGCTCCACCGCGGCGCTCCGGATCGTCAGCGCGCCCCCATCGGGCATCGCGTCGCGGGCGTTGATGGCGAGGTTCACCAGCACCTGGCTGAACTGCGTCGGGTCGATGGAGATGGCGGCCTCGGGGGCCTCGTGCTCGACGCGCAGCTCGATGTCGCTCGGCACGATGGGGCGCAGCAGGCCGCTCACCTCCTCCACGAGCTCGTCGATGCGGCGCACCTCGGGGGAGACGCGAAGCTTGCCCGCGAAGGCCAGGAGCTGCCGCGTCAGGTCGGCCGCGCGCCGGGCCGCCTCCAGGATGAGGCTCGCGGCCTGCTGCGTAGGGCCGTCGCCGGCGCGGCGCTCGATCGACGTCGCGGTGGCGGTCATCACCGTGAGCAGGTTGTTGAAGTCGTGGGCGATGCCGCCCGCCAGCCGCCCGGTCGCCTCGAGGCGCTGCGCGCGCACCAGCTCCTCGGCGAGCCGCTCCCGCTCGGTGATGTCGAAGTTGAGCCCGAGGAAGCCCACCACCTGGCCGTCGACGCGCACCGGCGCGACCAGCTTGTCGAAGGTCCCGTCGACGCCGTCGTAGCGCTGGTGGATGCGCTGGCGGACGACCTCGCCGGCCAGGGCGCGCGCGTTGTTCTGCTGCCACGAGGCGAGCACCTCCGGGGGGAGGTCGAGCTCCGCAGGCAGCTTGCCCCGAAGGTCGCCCCAGTGACGGATCGAGGTGGCGTTCTGCAGGACGTAGCGCCCGGCGGCGTCGCAGACCCAGAAGTCGAAGGGCAGGCAGTCGATGGCGGTGCGCAGCCGCGCCTCGCTCTGCCCGAGCTCTCGCTCCACGCGCTGGCGCTCGTGGATCTCGGCGCTGAGCGCGCGGTTGGCCTGGGTGAGCCCCTCGGTGCGGGCGGCGACGCGGGCCTCGAGGTCGGCCTGGGCGTCGCGCAGCGCGCGGCTGACGGCGTCGCGCTCGCGCACCGAGGCGGCGAGCACGAGCCCGGTCGCCGAGAGGGCGATGAGGTACCCGTCGAGCTGGAGGAGCCCGACGTTCATCGACCCGAGGGCGAAGGGGCCGCGCCCTCGCGCGGTCGCCCACATCATGATGGCGTCGATGCCGAACACCGAGAGCGCCACGCCCCGGGTGCCGAGGCGGAGCGCGGCGAAGACGACGAGCGGCAGGGCGAGGTAGCTGCTGAAGGTCACGACCCCGAGCCGCAGCGGCCAGCCGTGGACGATCGACGCGAGTCCGAGGCCCGCGAGCCCGAGGCCCGCGAGCAGCACGATGTCGGCGCGGCGCAGCGACGTCTCGCTCCGCTCCTGGAAGGACAGCGCGATCGGCGTGACGAGGGCCACGCCGCCGACGTCGCCGAGCCACCAGGTGAGCCAGGTGGACGGGAAGCCGGCGGCCGGCAGCCGACCGGTCGCGATGAGCGCGCCGACGCCCACGGTCGCCGCGATGGTGCAGAAGCCCAGGGTCGCCGCGAACAGCACGGCGACGTCGCTCGGGGAGTGCAGCGCGCGCCGGCCTCCCGCGAAGCGCTCGATCACGGCGGCGCCGACGACGGCCTGCAGCGTCGACCCGCAGGCGGTGGCCAGGGCGACCCCGACGGTGAGGCCCTCGGGCAGGCCGCCGACGTGGGAGAGCACGATCAGGTTCGTCACCAGCGACCCGAGGGCGATGCCCGGCCAGACCCCCCGCCCCGCGAGCAGCAGCGCCGAGAGGGCGATGCCCGACGGCGGCCACACCGCCGTGACGTTGCCGGGCGCGATCGCCGCGAGCATGCCGATGTACCCCGTCACCACATAGAGCGCGGCGACCACGAGCGCGGCGACCACGAGGTGTTTCGATCGAGGCAGAACCATAGATCCCCGCTGTCGGTACTGTACCCAGGGGGAGGCTCTCGGCGAGCCCAGAAAATCGCTCGCCCGCTGCAGGGGGCGGCGCCAGGGGCGCTGGTCGGGGGGGGGTAAGAGGGTCCTGGACGTCCGCGGGCGGCTCCCCCATACCGCTCCCCCACGATGCGCGTACTCCATCTCTTCAAGGTCTCGCACTACGCCGAGAAGGCCCGCTGGGCCCTCGATCACAAGCGCCTCGCCTACCGCAAGCACGAGGTGCTCTTCGGCGCGGGGCAGGTGCTCCTCAAGCTCCGCACCGGCAGCCGACAGGTCCCGGTGCTCGAGGACGACGGGCGCGTCGTGGTGGGCTCCACCGCCATCCTCGACCACCTCGACGCGCGCTACCCCGAGAGCCCGCTCTGGCCCGCCGACCCCGAGCAGAAGGCCGCCGCGAGGGAGGCCGTCGCCTGGGCCGACGAGAAGATCGGCAAGGGCGTTCGGGGATACCTCCTCGCCACCGCCCGCCATGACCCTCGGCTGCGAGGCGCCGCAGGCGTCGCCCGGCTGCTGGGCCCGGGCCTCATCCAGATGGCGTCCGACTACTGCGGCTACGACTCTCTCGAGCTCGCCGAGAAGGACTTCCCGCAGGTGCTGCTGGAGCTCAAGAGCCGCCTCGGCACCTCCGCCTACCTCGTGGGCGACCGCTTCTCCGCGGCCGACCTCACGGCGTGCTCGCTGATCAATCCCCTCTACGGCCCGCCCGCCTCGCCGCTGCGCAACCGCTGGACCCGCCAGCGACCGCCGCTCGCGAGCGATCCCGCCTTCGCGCCGGTCTTCGACTGGTTCGATCACATCTACCAGAAGCACCGCCGGCCCTGACAGCCCGCGAGCGCCCCTCCGCCGCTCCCGGCGGGTTGCACGGCGCGTTTCATATTGTTTCAGGTGTGTTTCACGGCACGCCCCCCGCTCCCGGGCCCTCACGCTCGCCGAAGCGCCGGATTCGCATGGATCCGCAGGTGGGGCACGTGTCTTGCGGTGGTCTCCTGCACCATGGATCCATCCACCGAGAACGACAGGACCATCGGCTTCTTCATCGGGGCCCTGGTCGTGACCTTCGCGGCCCCGCTGCTGTTTCTGTCTGCCTCGGGGTCGCGAGCGCCTGCGCCTGCGCCGGTCGTGGTGGTGGAGCGCGCCGTTGATCCCGGGGTGAGGGCGCCCGCGCCCGCGCCGATCCCCGAGGGGCCGCTGGGGGACGCCATCCGCCGGGGGAAGCTGATCGTCACTCGCACCTACGAGACGCTGCCCGAGCACGTGGGCAACGGGCTCCACTGCACCAGCTGCCACCTGGAGGAGGGCACCCGCGCGGGCGCCGCGTCGTGGGTGGGGGTGCCTGGGATGTTCCCGGAGTACCGGGCGAGGAGCGGGCGGGTCGACACCCTCGAGAGGCGCGTCAACGACTGCTTCGAGCGCAGCATGAACGGCACGGCGCTCGATCCCACGAGCGAGGACATGGCCGCCGTCGTCGCGTACATGGGCTTCCTCTCCCGGGGCGTCCCCGCCGGTCGCACCCCTCCCGACCGGGGCTTCCGACGCATCTCCAGCCCTCCCACGCCGGACCGCGCGCACGGTGCGCAGCTCTATGCCCAGAAGTGCGCGAGCTGCCATGGCCCCGACGGCGCGGGCGTCTCCACGGGCGGCAGCTACCAGTTTCCGCCCTTGTGGGGGCCCCGCTCGTACACCAACGGCGCGGGCCTCGCCCGGCTCCACACCGCGGCCTCCTTCGTCCGCTGGAACATGCCGCTCGGCCAGGGCGGAACCCTCACCGATCAGGAGTCCTACGACCTTGCCGACTACTTCATCCACCAGGACCGCCCCGACTTCGCTCGCAGGAGCCGCGACTGGCCGCGCGGGGGGCGTCCCGATGACGCGCGCTAGCTACGCCCTCAGCGCCGCCGCCATGGCCGTGCTCGTCGGGCTCTCCCCGAGCGTCGCGCTCGCGCAGACCGCCCAGGCCGCGCAGCCCGCGCAGCCCGCGCAGCCACGCATCCGTCTCTCCCTCGGGGCGCCCGCCGATCCCGCGGCCTATCCCTCGGCGCCTGCGCCTGCGGCTCCCGCGGCTCCGTCGGCCCCCGGGGTCGAGCTCCACGGCTTCGTCGCGGGCTGGTTCACCCCCTGGGCGGAGGCCTCGCCGTCGCAGGCGAGGGACGCCTTCCGTCTGCGCTTCGCGGTGCTCCGGGTCGACGCCCAGCTCGCCCGCAACCTGACGGTGCTGGGGCGCCTCGGGCTGATGGTCCCGGATTCGCCGCTGCTCGACTTCCACGCCACGTGGACGCCGCACGACGCCGTCGGCGTGAGCGTCGGGCAGTTTCGTCTGCCCATCGGCGCCTCGGCGACCACGCTCGCGCCGCAGCTCGTGATGCTCGACCGGCCCGGCTACGTGTACTCGATGACCAAGATCGCGTTCCGTGACGTGGGCGTGATGGTGCATTCGAGCCCCCGAGGCATCGCCGGCGGGCTCTTTCACTACTGGCTCGCGGCGACCAACGGCGCGGGGCGCCTGGGCGTCGGTCCTTCGCGCGCTCCGGGGCCCGTCGAGGACTACCTCTACGCCGCCCGGGTGCTCCTCGACGTGGGGCGGCTCTTCATGAGCGCCCCGCAAGATCGCCTCGCGCTCGGCGCGAGCTGGGTGCACTCGCACGACCCCGCGATCAACACGGGCAACATCACGACCGACCGCAACCTGGCGGTGAACACCATCGGCCGCACCCTGACGTCCATCGGCAGCGAGCGAAACACCCAGCTCGTCGGGGCCGACCTCACCTTCGCCCACGCGGGCCTCTGGGCCCAGGGGGAGATGCTCTACCTGACCAGCAGCGCCGTCGGGTCGGGCGTCTCCCGCGAGGCCCTCGGCGCCAGCGTCGAGCTCGCCTACACGCTGCCGGTGCGCCCCTTCGACCTCGCGAACGTGCAGCTCGCCGTGAGGGGCGAGCGCTTCGATCCCAACCTGTCCGCGGGGGGAGACGAGCAGCTCGTCGGCAGCCTCGGGGTCAACGTGATCCCGGCGCCCGCGTGGCGCGCGTCGCTCTTCGGGACGGTCACCCGCTTCCACGCCGCGACCGGCGAGGAGCGCAGCGCAGGGGAGCTGACGGCGAGGCTCGCGGCGGCGTTCTAGCCCCTGCAACCCGTGCGACACTCGCGGCCATGCGCCGCGTGCTCCCGCTGCTCCCGCTGCTCCTGCTCGGCTGCTCCGACGACGCCCCCGCTGCGGGCGCGCCGGACGCCACCGCCCCGGTCGACGCCTCCGCCGACGCCCCTTCGGACTCGTCGGATGTCCCGCTCGCCCGGCCGGTCATCGACCAGGGCGACCCGATGCCCTTCGCGATGCCCGACTGGCGCGTAGGCTTCCTGCCGCAGGGGGCGCCCGACGAGGTGGTCCCCGCCATCGAGGACGGGAGCTTCACCGCGCCGGTCAGCGAGGGCGCCTGGAGCGTCGACTGGTCCGACCCGGAGCCCGGGACCGACGGCCAGCTCACCACCGGCTCCCGGCGGGGCGTGGTCTACGCCGCCGCGCGCATCGAGCGCCCCGCGGGCCGCTACCTCTTCGCTCAGGCCGAGACGGCCCTCGCCCTCTACGTCGACCGCGCCGTGCTCCCGGGGGACGTCTACGCCTCCGGGCGCATCCGGGTTCCGTTGCCGGTGCGCGAGGGCGGAAGCACGGTGCTGGTGCGCTCCGCCGCGACGCGCGGAGCCCTTCGGGTGAAGCTCTTCCAGACCGCCGACGAGGTCTACCTCAACACCGCCGACCTCACCGCCCCGGACCTCGCGGTGGGCGAGCGCGAGGAGCGCTTCGTCGGCCTCGCGGTGCTCAACCTCACCGACGCCCCGGCCCTCGGTGTCACCGCGCGCGTCGAGGCCGGCGACGACTGGGAGCCCACGGAGATCGCCATCCCCTCGCTGCCCGCCGGGGCCGTCACGCAGGTGCCGTTTCGGCTGATGCCTCGACGCGCTCCCGCCGAGGCCGGGCGCATGGTGCCGGTCACCCTCCGCATCGACTCCCCCTCGCTGCGAGCCAGCTACCGGCGAACCATCCAGCTCGCCACGGTGGCGGCGGACGCCACCCGGCGGGTCACCTTCCGCTCCCGCATCGACCGCTCGGCGCAGTACTTCGGGGTGGTTCCGCCGAGGCCCTACGACGCGTCGCGGCGCTATGGGATGGCGCTCACGCTGCACGGCGCCGGGGTGGAGGGCATCGGCCAGGCGCAGGCCTACTCGCCCAAGAGCGACCTGTGGATCGTCGCCCCCACCAACCGCCGCCCCTTCGGCTTCGACTGGGAGCAGTGGGGTCGCCTCGACGGCGTGGAGATCCTCGACGACGCGATGGCGCGCTACCGCGTCGACCCGACGCGCGTGTACCTCACCGGCCACTCCATGGGCGGCCACGGCACCTGGCAGCTCGGGACGCACCACACCGGGCGCTTCGCGGCCATCGGCCCCAGCGCGGGCTGGGGGTCGTTTCAGTCGTACACGGGCGCCGCCGCGCCGCGAGGGGCCTTCGCCCGCTCGCAGGCGTCGAGCAACACGCAGGGCTACCTCTCCAACCTCACCCACCGCGGCATCTACGGCATCCACGGCACCGCCGACGACAACGTCCCCATCCGCGAGATGCGCGCTCTCACCACGGCCGCGAGGATGTTCACCGCAGACGTGCAGACCCACGAGCAGCCCGGCGCGGGCCACTGGTGGGACGGCGACGCCTCCGCCGGCGCCGACTGCGTCGACTGGCCGCCGCTCTTCGAGTTCTTCCGCGCGCACACGGTCGACCCGACGGAGACCCGCTTCACCTTCACCTCGCCGGGCCCGTGGGTGAACCCGCGCCACTCCTTCGTCTCGCTCCGCAGCGCCACCGACCCCTCCGCCGACCTCCGCGTGGTCTCCTCGCGCGAGGGCGGCACCGTCACCCTCGCGGCCACCAACGTCCGCTCGATGGTGCTCGACGGCCACGCGCTGCGCGCCGCGGGCGTCACCGCCGTCGTCGTCGACGGGCGACGGATGGAGGTGCCCGACGCCGAGCTCCCCATCGGTCCGCAGGAGGGCAAGCGCCCCGGGACGCACGGTCCCTTCAACGAGGCGCTTCAGCAGCCGTTCTGCTTCGTGTACCCCGACGCGGGCCCCGCGGTGTGGCGCGAGTACGCCGCGTACCTCGTCTCGTCCTGGGCCGTGACCGGCAACGGCTACGGCTGCGCGCTCCCGCTCGGCGCCGTCGACGCCGCCGTGCGCGACGCCCACGTGCTCGTGTACCTGGGCCTGGGCGCGGACGTGGTGCGCCCCACCGTCGACGCCCGCTGGAGCGACGCGGCCCTCACCCTCGGCGGAGCCAGCCACCCCGACGCCGCCATGGTGGTGGTGTTCCCCGAGAGGCCCGACCGCCTGGGCGCGGCCATCGTCACCACCGCCGGATCGGAGCGGCTGCTCTACCGGTTCATGCCCTTCTCGTCGCAGTTCGCGGCGCCCGACGCGATGGTCTTCAGCGCCCAGGGCGTGCGCGCGGCGGGCTTCTTCGACGGCGCGTGGATGAACTTCCGGGCGCTGTAGCGAGGCGCTGCATCACCCCCACACGGGATCGTCCGCGTCGGCGATGCGGCAATCGGCGTAGCCGTCCTGGGAGCGCACGAAGGCCGCGACGAGGGTGCGGCCCACCTGCGACGAGAGCGCCTGGAAGGCCCGGTGGCGGGCGCCGCCCAGGGAGGCCGCCTCGATGCTCGCGCCAGGACCAGGGTGCAGGAAGATGTTGTAGCCGACGATCGATCCGTCGGAGGCGAGCAGGGTGATGCCGTCGGCGCTGAGCATCCCGGCGAGCAGTTGACCGAGGCCCTGCACCGCGGAGCGGGCGGCGATGGAGCCCTCGCGCTGCCAGCGGGCCACCGCCTCGACCACGGCGATGGGCTCCGGCAGCAGCAGCCCGTCGGCGAAGGGCCCGAGGTCGCTCGCGCCCCGGGGGAGCACGGCGATGAGCGAGCCGTGGGTCGAGCGCAGGGCGTCGATGAGGACGCGGCGGAAGAAGGTCCCGGTCGAGGGGCGCAGCGCGACGGGGACGTCGCGGGTGATGGCGGCCATGAGGGCGTGGAGGAAGGTCGTCGCGGGCGGAGCGTCGGTGCGCGCGCCCGACAGGTGCACCAGCCGTCCGTCGCCGCCGCTGCTGCGCACCTCGAGCACGTTCTCGGCGAGCTGCACGATGCCGAGCAGGCAGAGCGAGGGGTCTCGCAGCCCTCGCAGCCGGGAGAGGGGAGAGTCTCCCAGCACGAAGTCGTCGGCGCGAAACACGCCGTACTGGTACTCGCCGTCGGTGCGCACCAGGAAGATCGACCAGGCGCCCTTGCCGAGCGGGGCGCACTGCTTGAGGGCGCGCCGGGTGGTGACCGCCGTGCGAGGCCCGACGCCGACGACCACCGGGTCGTGCCCGCCGAGCTGGTCGAGCAGGCGCGACAGGTCGTCGCAGAAGAACACCGCGGGGAAGAGCGCGGTGCCCTCCTCGCGGTAGCGGGAGAGCGCGACGATGGTCTCCGCGACGTCGTTGGCGAAGTCCCCGGAGGACATCCCCTGCTCGGCCAGGAAGTCCTCGATCGCGCCGGTCAGCAGGTGGCGGAAGGACAGCACCTCGGTGGTGGGCCGCGGGAGGCTGAGCGCGTCGGGGGTGAGGGGCTTCACGGGCGCACCAGATCGAAGGTGAGCGCTCCGCCCGCCGCCACCTGCGACTGGGTCATCCGGGGGTGCTCCAGGGTCTCGGCTCCCCAGCGGATCGACCGCGCTCCCATGGCCCCGGTGCCCGCCGCCGGGGCGCTCACCCGCAGCGTCGCTCCGCCTGCGAGCGTCACCTCCGCCTCGGTCACCGAGGGGGCCGCCAGCAGCCAGTCGGTGGTGCCCGCAATGGGGAACACCCCGAGGGCCGAGAAGAGGTACCAGGCGCTCATGGTCCCGGCGTCGTCGTTGCCCGGGATGCCGTCTGGCCCGATGCCGTAGCGGGTCGAGCGCACCCAGTCGACATAGCGCGACGCCGCCGCGAAGTCATCGAAGGCCGAGGGGATCCACGGCGCGTGGATGTCGGGCTCGTTGCCGTGCCAGTAGTAGCTCTCCGGCAGCGGGGTGCGCCGCGCCTCCATCGAGAGGTCGAACATCTCCCCGAGGCGCGAGAGCATCGCCGCGCGCCCGCCCAGCAGCGTCGAGAGCCCGTCGAGGTCGTGCGGCGCGTACCAGAGGTACTGCCACGCGTTGCCCTCGGCGTAGAAGTCCTGCCACGACTCCACGCGGCTCATGCGGGCGAAGCTCCCGTCGCGGCCGCGCCCCACCAGGAAGCGCTGCGCCGGGTCGTACAGGTTGCGGTAGTTGCGGGAGCGCTCGGCGAGGGCGTCGGCGTCGGCGTCGTGGCCGAGGCCTCGCGCCATGCGGGAGAGCGCGCCGTCGGCGTAGGCGTACTCCAGCGTGGCCGAGGCGCTCGCCCCGCGGCCCTCGATGGGAACGTAGTGGAGCGAGAGGTAGTCGCCCAGCGCCTCGCGCCGGCTGGGGGTGGCGAAGGCCCCTCGGCGGGCGATGTCCCAGGCGTGGGCGGCGTCGTAGTCGCGCAGCCCGCGGAGCCAGGTGTCGGCCACCATCAGCGCGCCGCAGTCGCCGAGCATCCCGTCGGTCTCGCCCGTTCCGAGGGGCCAGCGGGGGTAGAAGCCGAGCACGTCGCCCATGGCCATGATCGAGCGGACGAAGTCCCGCTGGTACTCGGGATAGACCATGGTGAGCCACGGGTGCTCGGTGCGAAACGTGTCCCAGAGCGAGAGGTCGGTGTAGTACCGGAAGCCCTCCGCGCGGCGCACCATCTTGTCGACGCCGCGGTAGGTCCCGTCGGCGTCCGAGGCCAGCGTGGGCATGAGCAGCGTGTGGTAGACGGCGGTGTAGAGCGCGGTGAGCGCGGGCTCCCCGCGGGCCTCGACGCGCACCCGCGAGAGCAGCGACTCCCAGTGCGAGGACGACTCCCGGCGCACCCGGTCGAAGTCGAGGTCCGCGGCCTCGGCCGCGAGGTTGGCGCGGGCGTGGGCGAGGTCGGTGAAGGACAGCCCGATGGCCACGGTGACGCTGCCGTCGGTGGTGGTGTCGACCGGGAGCCAGGCGCCCACGGTGCTCCCTGACTGGGAGAGGGCGTCGGGGTGGAGCGCGCCGTCGGACCAGGTTCCGGCGCGGGCGACGGGGCGGGAGACGCGGGCGACCCAGTACGCGTCGACGCCGTCCACGCGGCCGGAGTAGCCGCCCTCGAAGCGCACCCGGCCGCGGATCTCCTGGGCCATGGGGTCGACCTCCACCTCGCCTTGCGTCACGCGCACCTCGGAGAGCGTGTGGCCCACGTCGAAGAGGAGGTTCCCGTCGGCGCCTCGGGGGAAGGTCACGCGGTAGAGCGCGACGTGCTCCGTGGCGGTGACCTCGGTGACGGTCTCGCTGCCCTCGAAGGCCACGCGGTAGTAGCCCGCGGAGACGGTCTCCCGCTCGTGGCGGAAGCGCTCCAGCCGGTTGTTGTTCTCGGTCTTGGCGGCGGACATCCCCACCGTGGGCATGAAGCCGAGGGCCCCGTAGTCGACGATGCCGGTGCCGTGCATGTGGAGCTGGCTGAAGCTCCCGATGTGCGTGTCGGCGTAGGAGTAGCCCGCGCAGTGGGAGAAGACCGGGGCGTCGCCGCGGCCGTTGCTGGTGTCGGGCCCCGGGCGCGCCAGCCCGAAGGCCCGCTGGGGCCCGGGGTAGGCGCTGCCGGTGCCGAAGCCGAGGCCGCCGGTGCCGATGCGGGGGTCGACGTAGCGGACGTAGGGGGCGGTCGCTCGCAGCGGGGCGGCGGGCGGAGGGGCGTCGACGGGGGAGGGGGCGTCGACGGGGGCGTCGGAGGCGGGTGTGGCGGCGTCCGCGGGGGCCGTCGTCGCGGGCTCGGAGCACGCGGCGAGGCAGAGGGCGAGGGCGGGCGCGAAGACGCTTCTCATGGGGGCGGGAGTGTATCAGCGCCCGTCCCATCGGAATCACGTGGTGGTCGCGGGATGGTGCGACCGCCGACGCCACCCGACGCGCCTCACCGTCGCGGAGCGACGGGTGCCGAGGAGGGCGTGCGTCGGGGCGAGGCGGGCGTGCGTCGGGGCGAGGCGGGCGTGCGTCGGGGCGAGGAGGGCGTGCGTCGGGGCGAGGCGGGCGTCGGCGGGGGGGAGTCCCCGGTACGACCGCGAGGCCGTCGGCGAGGAGTCCGACGGTACGACCGCGAGGCCGTCGGCGAGGAGTCCCCGGTACGACCGCGAGGCCGTCGGCGAGGAGTCCCCGGTACGACCGCGAGGCCGTCGGCGAGGAGTCCCCGGTACGACCGC
>Ga0208117_100119_pt1 | contig 56101 bp, 56 predicted proteins | sample LakWasMet26_LOW6_2_FD_183870 | JGI IMG/M metagenome (GOLD analysis project Ga0208117, IMG submission 183870) | Freshwater sediment methanotrophic microbial communities from Lake Washington under simulated oxygen tension - Sediment Metagenome... | ecosystem: Environmental > Aquatic > Freshwater >...
AGACCTGTCTAAAGCATGGGCTTTCATTTTGGCATTATCTTAAGGATAGGCTGCTGGGCGAAAGTAACATTCCACCGCTATCCGATTTGATTCGGGCTGCCGCTACCTATGGATAATGAGAAGTTACTTTATAACTTCTAAATCCGACAGCCTCCTAGGCGACACAAAAAGCACGAAAAATCCGCAACATATTCTTTCGACTGTTTTTTTCGTGTCTTTCGTGCCTTTCGTGGATAAATCGCTGTTTTTAGGCTGTTGGTCATCCTTTTTATTTAGCCATGAAATGAAGCGTGGCAACAGTGCCCTGGTTGGGTTCGCTGTTAATGACCACCGACCCGCCATGCAGATCCATGATGGACTTGACGATGGCGAGACCCAGCCCGGTTCCTTCCGCCGAGCGAGCAGGATCGACGCGATAAAACCGGTCGAACAGCTTGGGCAGGTGTTCCGTCGCGATACCGCAGCCTGTGTCCTGCACGCTGACCGCCGCGCCGCAGCTCTTTGAGCACAGACCAGCCATCGCGTAGCGGCACCATCACATCGAGAATGATCAGGTCGTAAGCGATTGTCGTGGCAGTAGCAAGCCCTCTTCGCCGTCAATGCCGACATCGACGATAAAGCCTTGCTCGGTCAGCCCTTTGTGCAAATAGGCGGCGGTTTTCTTTTCGTCTTCGACAATCAGGATGCGCATGGCGGACGCTGTTGATGATGCCAAATACGACTATGATTTTCATGTTGACTTGCCAGGGTTACAAAAGTGCAACGGCGATACCCAAACACGCAGCAACAACGCGGCGAACAAAGCGCCGCCCGCGGAAAATCCGAAAGCGGCCAGCGGACTCGTCGCTTGCCACAGCCAGCCGAAGATGATCGAGGCCGGCAGCAACATGATGCCGGCTGTCAGGTTAAACCAGCCGTAGGCAGTGCCCAACACTTCGACCGGTACCATGTCAGCGACCAGCGCTTTTTCGGCGCCTTCGGTTGCGGCCATGAATAATCCATAAAAGGCGAACAACGGCCATACCAGCGAGGGGTGGCCGTTGAGTCCGAGCAACAGGTAAAACACACTATAAACCACCCAGCCAACGACGATCAGGCGGACGCGTCCCACTTTGTCGGACAGAGCGGACAATGGCGCTGAAAACAGCGCCGCAGTCAGGGACACCAACGCCCACAGCAGCGGCACCTGATATTCGGGCAAGCCCATGTCTTTCGCCCGTAGCAGCAGGAACATGTTGGAGGCATTGCCCAGGGTGAACAGCGCCACTACCATCAGATAACGCTTGAACGGCGCGGGCAGCGCTTTGACGCTCCAGCTGAAATGCTGGACAGGCGTGTCGGCGTCGCGCTTAGGCTCCTTCACGGACAAAGCCAGGAGCACCGCTATCACTCCGCCCAAGGAGGCCCAAAGGAAAACGTCTTTCAACGGTACATGCTCGACCAGCAGCCAGGCCGCCAGCAGCGGTCCGACGACGGCACCGGCGTTGTCCATGGCCCGATGCAAGCCGAAAGCCAGCCCGCGATGTTCCTTGGTTACCGTCATAGCCAGCAGCGCATCCCGAGGCGAAGTACGCAAGCCTTTGCCCACGCGATCTGCAAAGCGCAGCACCAAAACCATCGGCCAGGCTGTAGTAAAGGCCAGTAGCGGGCGAGCGACGGCCGCCACGGTATAGCCGCCGACCACCCAATGCTTGGTGGATTGCAAACGATCCGACATCACGCCGGAAAACAGCTTTAACAGGCTGCCTGTCGCCTCGGCGATGCCCTCGATCAATCCCAAGGCTTTGGGGCCGGCCATCAGCACCGAGGCGAGATAAATGGGCACCAGAGGATAGACCAGCTCGCTGGCGGCATCGTTGAAAAAACTGACCAGCCCAAGCAGCCAGACGGTGCGGGGTAATGCGAAAAGAGGCTTTAACATTGACTCAACATATTGGACTTAATGGCGGTGCTGTACGGACGCGGTTGCGGTCAATGAACAGGCGTGATTGGTTGTCCCTTGTTCAACTTGCAAAGTGCTGTGATGGACGGAATACTGTTCTTTCAGTGTTTGCGCGATGTCATCCATAAATGCATCGCCAGGGCAGCCGCCGGGCATGACCAAATGAACCGTTAACGCAGTTTCGGTGGTACTCAAGCCCCAAATATGTAAATCATGCACGTCCGTTACACCGACCAATTGACGCAGGTACAGGTCGATTGCAGGCGCATTTATCTGCCCGGGCACGGCGCTCAAGGCCAATTGCAGCGCATCACGCAGCAAGCTCCAAGTGCCTATCACGATCACGACCACAATCGCTAAACTGATGGCCGGGTCGAGCCAATACCAGCCGAAATGAAACATTGCCAGACCGGTTAGTACCACGGCGAGCGATACGGCAGTATCCGCCACCATGTGCAGGTAAGCGCCTCGAATATTCAAATCATCCTTGCTGCCTCTGCTCAACAGCCACGCGGACAGCCCATTGATGACGATACCAATCGCCGCGACGCTCGATACCGTTAGACTGGCTACCGCAGGTGGTTGTGCAAAGCGTTGACTGGCTTCCAACGCAATCGCCCCGCATGCCACCAAGAGCAATGTGGCGTTAGCGAGTGCCGCCAGAATGGAGGTGCTGCGCAGTCCGTAGGTATAGCGTTGACTCGGCTGCCTGCGCGCCAACATAACCGCACCCCATGCCAACAGCAGGCAGAGCACGTCGGATGCATTATGCCCCGCATCGGCCATTAATGCCGTGGAGTTGGCGATGAAGCCGTAGGCGAACTCGATTACTACAAAGACCAGATTCAGCAATATGGTGAAGATGAAAGTGCGGCCTTGGTTGTTGAGGGTGCCGTGATGGTGTGCAGCCGAATGATCGTGCTGGTGATGATGCCCTGATGAATGATCGTGTTGGTGATGATGTGCCATTACTTATAAGTCCTCGTTCGAGAAAATAACTGGTGATCTTGAAACGGCATAGCCCTTTCCCGTTTTTCGCTTAGATGTGTCCTAAGTTCGTATCGTATAACTTTATATCTGATGTTACGCATTGTCCGCAAGAACTGCAAAAAGGCGGTTTGATAATAGATAATGGGCTGTGGCCGATGAGGGTAGGGCGTGCCGTGCGCGCCTTAGCTACCAAGGCGCGCACGGCACGCCCTACAGCGAATATTCCCATGCAGGGGATAACCTAACTGTTAGCTATTTTTTTACGGCTGTAATGGATGGTGCGTAGCATCAGTTTATATCTAAATACCCACCCGGTCGATCATGCTAGTTCTTTGCACCGCCGGTCGTTCCTGCGTTTAGAGGGTGTCATCGAACTTTTTTCCGAGCCTTCGCATCGCAAAATAAACCGTCGGCGTGGCGACCAGGGACAGTAACACGGAAAGCGTCAGTGCTCCAATCACCGCAATAGCCAAAGGTTTCAGCATGTCCGATCCGGCGCCGATGCCGTAAGCCAAGGGCAAAAGCCCCAACGCCGCCGCCAGCGAAGTCATTAATACCGGTCGCAAACGCCGCCGCCCCGATTCTACCAGCGCATTTTCCAGAGTGACACCCTGCGACTCGAACCGGTGTACCGAATCCAGCATCAGGATACCGTTTTTCGCCACCACGCCGATACCGATGATCGCGCCCAGCAACGCAACAATATTGACCGAAGTGCCGGTCAAGTACCAGGCCAGGACGGTACCGCACAACGCCAGCACGGAACCGAACACAATGGCGATGGGTTCGTAAAATGAGCCGAATTCGACCAGCAACACGGTAAACACCAGGAAGATGGAGGCCAACAGCACCACCAGCAAGTTATGGAAAGACTCCTGCTGTTGCTGGTAGAGTCCGCCGAATTCCAACACGCCGGGCGGCAAGGTCTGATCCTGACTGAGTTTGGCCTTGATTTCGGCTATGGCGCTGCCGAGGTCGCGGTTTTCCAGCCGGGCGGAAACCGCCACCAGTTGCCGCAGGTCTTCGCGGTGCAGTTCCAATTGTCCCGGTTCGATAACCACGCCTGCAACTTGCGATAGTTTTACGGTTCTACCGTCCAAAGACCGTAGCGGTAATTCGCGCAGGTTGGCGATCTGCCCGGTTGTGTCGGTGTTCATCCTGACGCGGATATTAACGACCCGGTCGCCTTCCAGCACATAGGAGGCTTTTTGCCCGAGCATCGCGGTGCCGACCGCCAAGGCCACATCGTTGACAGTCAGGCCGAAGCGTTGCGCGTCGCTGTCACGCACTCTAAGGCTCAACGACGGGCCGGTGGTTTCCAGACCGTCGAAGGTATCGACGACGCCGTCGATTTTCTTAAGTTCGGCTTCGACTTGCGGGGCTTTTTGCTTGAGCCATTCGACATCGGTGGAGAAAAGCTTGATCTCGATAGGCCGGGGCGACCAGGTCAGATCACCGATCAGGTCGTTAAGAATGCCTGCAAACTCCCACTCGATTCCGGGCACGGCAACATGAAGCTGCTTGCGCAGATCGGCAACGACCTCGTCGGTTTTCCGTTGCCGGTCCGGTTTTAATTTAACCAAAAAATCGCCCATGTGCGCTTGCGAAATGCCTAAGGCCAGTCGCGCGCCGGTGCGCCGCGAATAGCTTTCCAGCTCCGGCATGGCGTGCAGGAGGGTTTCGGCCTGGCGCAATTGCCGGTCGGTTTCAGCCAAACTGGTGCCCCACGGCGCGCGGTAATCAAGCACGAAACCGCCTTCATCCATAAACGGCAGGAATTCGCTTTCCAGTCGTCCGTATAGCCAGACCCCCAATGCTAAAATCAACACGCAGCCGGTCAGAACTGTCCCGGCCTGTTTGAGCGCCGTGCGTAACACCTTTTCGTAGCTTTGAATCAGGCGTTCCAGCCAACTTGATTTAGCACTGGACGGTGACTGCCTGTCAGTCGGCATCCACCAGGCTGCGAGCGACGGAATCAGCGTGACGGCCAGCACCAGCGAGGTCAGCAGCGACACCACCATCGTCAAAGCCAAAGCCCGGAAAAAGCAGCCAGCAACGCCATCCAGAAACGCCAGCGGTATGAACACCACCACCGGCGTTAGCGTCGAAGCCAGCAACGGCCGGAAAATGTCCGCCAAGGCCTGCTGTACCGCCGCCAGGCGTTGTTCGCCTGCGGTGATTTTGGTATGAACGGCTTCCACCACCACAATGGCGTCATCGATAATCAAGCCGATGGCCGCAGCAATGCCTCCCAGCGTCATTAAGTTAAAACCCAGTTCCATGATGCGCAGCATCAGCAGGGTGATCAAGACCGTGGACGGAATCACCACGGCGGCGATCAAGGTCGCACCCCAATTTTTCAGGAACAGGTAAAGTATGACGACGGAAAGTATCAGCCCTAACAGAATGGCCTCCCAAACGCTCCGGATGGAGTCGCCCACCAGCAGCGATTGGTCGTAGAAAACCGACGCCTGCATACCCGGCGGCAAGGCTTTTTTTAGCGATTCCAGTTCCTGTTTCAGTTGCCTGGCGATGTCGAGGGTACTGCCGTCCGGCTGGCTGTAGACATTGAGCAAGACGGCATTAACGCCGTTGGCGGTGACGATGTTGAAAGCCGGTTCCTGGGTGCGCTCAACCCGTGCAAAATCCTTGATGCGAATCGGATGAGCGCCGCTTGCAACCGCTTGTGCGGCTCCGGCAATCGGCGTGTTGCCGGTAACCGAGACGGTCAGGTTTTCTATGTCTTCGACCGTATGGACGCGACCGTCCACCACCGTCAGATAGAGTTTGTAATCTTCCTCCAGCATGCCGGTCGGTGCGATCAGGTTGTTCCTGACCAATGCATCGGTGACTTGAGCTAAACTCAGATTTACGGCTTGCAAGCGTAACGGATCGACAATAACGTGATATTCCGGCGCCCGTCCGCCGACAATGCCGGTGCGGGCCACGCCGGGTATGCGCAGCAATCGGGGTCCGATAGTGTAACGCGCCGTTTCCCATAGCTCGGTCAGTGAATGCGCGGGGCCGGTAAGGCTCAGGCCGACCACCGGAAAGGCGGCAAAGGTCAAGCGCCAAACCGCCGAGCTTGCGGTCGCCGGTAAGTTTTTTTGCACGACCGCAAGCCGACCCTGAACGAAAAGCTCCGCCTGCACCATATCCGTTTGCCAAGTGAAAAACACGTTGATTTCCGCCGAGCCGCGCCCGGTTTTCGAGCGCACGGTGCGCACGCCGGGAATGTCTTTCATCGCCTCTTCGACTGGGCGGGTGATGGTCGCCATCATCTCGTTGGCGGGCATCACACCGTTGTCGATCAGGATGACCACGCGCGGGAAATTGGTCTGCGGAAAGATGGATGAAGGCATGCCCAGCGCCGCGTAGGCACCGGCCAAGCACAGTGCGACACAAAGGAAGGCAATGACCAGGCCGTGGCGGGTGGCAAACGTAGTCGTATGGGGCATTTTATTCATGGACATCAGCGTATGTAGAGTGAGTAATCAACCACGAAGACGCCGCGCTAGTTGAAAACGCATTGTAACCGGAGTGCAAGCAAAGCTTGCTCTCCGGTTGCCAATAGCTTCCACACGCCCCTCGTTCCCACGCGCCGCGTGGGAATGCAGTGCTGGACGCGCTGCGTCTCGTATACGCAAGATATTGGTCGTGACTCGCGGCGCAGCGCGCCTTGCCTGCGCATTCCCACGCAGCGCGTGGGAACGAGAACAATATGTATCATTTCAGCACCCGGATACGCGTCTCCGGCGGCAGGCCGTATACGCCTTGGGTCACGATAGCCATGCCTTCCTGCAAACCCTCGCCCGATATTTCGATCAGATTGCCGTCGCGCAAACCCGGTTTAATGACCTTTTGTTTGGCGCTGTCGCCGTCAATCACGGCAATCAGGCTGGCTCCGTCCCTGGTCACTACGCTTTCGATCGGAACCGCCAAGCGCTCAGGACGCTCTTCGACGACGATGCGCACCTTGACGAATTGGCCGGGCCGGAAGCCGGAGGCCTTGTTTAGAGTGGCCCGAACCAGCACGGTATCAGTGAGCGGATCGACCTGAGGGCCGATAAAGGCCAGTTTCCCCTGTTGAATCGGGTTACTTCCTGCCGAGCCGGTGCTGATTTCCGCCGCTTGTCCCAAACGAAGCGCAAAGGCTTCCAGGCTGGGCACACGGATAGCGATGTCCAGGCGATCCATGTCAACCAAGTCCGCTAATACCGTAGCCAAGCTAACCGCCTCACCGACTTTAAAATGAATGGCCGCCACAGTACCGGACAGAGGCGCCTTGATCTGCAATAACTCGCGTTGGGTCTTGGCGTTGAGTAAATCCTTGCGGGCGGTTTGCAGCAGTAGCTCCGCTTCGTCATAAAGCTTGCGCGAGATGTTATCGGTAACATTCAGTTGCTGTTTGCGCGCAAAATTCTTTTGCGCGAATTCGACGGTCACTTCGGCTTTGGCAATCAGCGCATCGGCGCTACGCGTATCCAGCTCGAATAATAAGGCTCCTTTTTTTACTTGTTGGCCTTCTTCGCAGTAGGTTTGCGCGAGGATGCCCGTCATCGGCGCGGCGATTTTCGAACCGGCCGCCGGTTTGTCACCGGTCGCAGGTTCCGGTTCGACCGTGCCGTAAGCCATGACATAGCGATGCAAAGTGGCCTTGGCGATTTTGCCTGTCTGCACGGCCACTTCGGTGGCAAGCTCCGGCTCATCAGCCGAAACAGCTGTGTTAGACCAAGCTATGCAGGCGGGCAGCATTGCTATTTTTAGCCAAAGGGCGGGTTTCATTAGGGCGTTTTCCTGATGGCGGAATCGGAGATTAATGTCGCAGTGAGCGTGGAGGCAATGGGATAGCGCAAGGTATCTTCCAACGCATTGAGTGCTTGTTGGGCCTCGACCTGCACATCCAGCCGGGCACGTTCGGCGGCAGCGCGTTCCAGTTTCGCACCGAGCAGAGCCAGAGGGTCGGATTCCCCCGCTTGAAACAGGGCTTGGGCTGATTGCAGGTTCTCTTGCTGAAGTCGCATTTGCTTTTCGGCGTCGGCCCATTTGGCGAGTACCGCGCCCAAGCCTGCATGAGTGCGGTCAATGTCACCGAGGATGCGCATTTGTAAGGCTTCGAAACGCACAGCAAGCTCACGCCGTTTAGCTTCGGCTTTGGCAATGGGACCTTGATTTTGATGTAATATCGGCAATGGCATGGTTGCGCCTAAAGTCCAGCGATGCTCGCCCATTTCCCAGGCATAACCGGGATTGGCCTGGATGTTGGGATACTGGTTGGCGATTTCGAGTTGCAGGGCGGATTGAGCTGCTGCGTAATCGGCCAATGCTGCCAATACATCGGGACGCTTCTGTAAGGCAGTTTCTCTCAATTGTCCGACTGGAATGAGGTCTAAATCAGGTAGCTGGACAAACTTGCTAAAATCGAGCTCAATTCCTGCCAGCGCATCAACCGGCACACCGACAGCGGTGGCGAGCAACACCCGACTTTCCGCGCCTCTTTTTTGCGCCGCGCTGACATTGAGTTGCAGTTGGTTCAATGCGAGATGCGAACGAATGACTTCGAGCCGGGTAATTTCGCCTACTGTCATTTGTTGTTCCAGCCGTTCGGTCATCGCCTGTTGAATAGTCAGTTGCTGTTGCAACAGATGCTCGGCTTCCTGCGCGGCATAAACTTCCAGCATAGCTAAGCGTAACCGCCCGCGTACCAGCCAAGCGGTATCTGCCACCCGCAAGCGTGCCGCGTCGCTGAGGTGCTCGGTTTTAGCTATACGAAAACCGCGTTTCCCGGCGGTTTCGATCGGAATGCTGATGGCGCCGGCCGCTATCCAGGGGACGGCTGCTGTCGCCAGATTACGCACCCAGGTCGGTGGACCGTGATGCTGGGATTGGGGCGTTGACCTGCCGTCGTGATTGCGGCATCCATCGTTTCAGCTTGGGCGCGAGCCAGAGCGAGATCGGGATGGTAGTAAATAGCCGCCAGCGTTAGCCGGTCAATATCCCAGGCTTTGGGAGGCTGTCCGGTTTTGTTTGCGAGCACGCTATCGATATAGTCCTTCAGCCCAACGCTTGACAGCGCGCGGGCTTCGATGCGAGCCGCAGAGTCGACAGGATTGAGCGGATGATCCTCAAAGCGGGCGCAACCGGTGAGCGAAAGGCTCAACAGGGCAAGGAGAAGTGTCGGATGGATGAGTCGTTGCATGTTTGGAATGTTAACAGTCCATTCCAAACAGCAGCATGACAAGCAGATTACAATCTTGTCAGAATTGAAAGGTTGTCTGTCAAAATGAACGAAGTCATGCAGGGTAGGCAGCGCATACCATTTTTCATGAGCGGAAAAAACAGGCGGTAGCATTCTAGGCTGCCGGGAAGCCCATTATTCAGATTATGTTTTCCCCTTGTCCTGTTTCGATTCGGCCTTTTTAACGCGGATTTTGTTACCCGCGATATCCTTGTCGTTGAGGATATTCATTGCCGCCTTGGCCTCGCCTTGCTTGGGCATCTCAACAAAGCCAAACCCCTTGCTGTCGCCGGTTTCGTTATCCATTACCAGGGTGCAGGACTGCACGGTGCCGTGGGCTTCGAACATAGCCCGAAGCTCTGCTTCTGTTGTGGTGCGGGCTAGATTGCGTATCAGTAGTTTCATAGGATTGCGTAAGTAGCTATTAATAGAGGTAGTCATGTAGTGTACGCTATGCGTGCCCTTTCAATATAAACTTAACTAAGGCACACGCAACGTATAGGCTTTTTACGGCCTTGTTAGGCAAAATAACCCATCCAATATGCGATGCCGGTGCCTAAGAATAGACATGAAAGACAGTCAGCCGGCAATACCAGTAAAAAGCTGATGCGAAAAAATCATGAAGGTACAAAGCATCGCAGTTCCTCGCATCCCATGATCATTTATGCTTCAACAGCCACGCGTGGCTAGAAATAACCATACGCCAGATTGGTTGACGTTTACGTTATAGATTTTTACTTTTTGAGCAAATTGTTCTGATGTTGTCTCAAACTCATTGTATTTAGGCATGGGTATTTCCTTCGTACAGGTAATGTTTGAATTCATCGGATTACATGCAGTTTGCAACCCGATATTAATTCGTTCTCAGCAAGTTCGGCTCTTAAACAACCCGATCAGGGAGATGGTCCCCGGCAAAGAATGCGGCCAGGTTGGCTAACACTTTTTCGCCCATTGCCGTACGCGTCCCTAAGGTGGCGCTGCCTAAATGCGGCAGCAGCGATACGTTATCGAGGGTCAGGAAGCCTTCGTGGACATTAGGTTCCCCTTCATAAACATCAAGGCCTGCTCCGGCAATCCGTTTGTTTTTGAGCGCTTCAATCAGGGCTGTGCTATCGACAACATCGCCTCGGGCGGTGTTGATTAAGTGCGCGGACGGTTTCATCAGGTTGAGCATGTCGGCATTGATTAAATGCCGGGTTGCCTCGCCGCCGGGGCAGTGCAAGGACACATAGTCGGCTACTTGCAGCAGCTCTTCTATGGACTCGCAACGGGTCGCGTTAAGGTCGTCGGTGACATATTCGTCGGCCGGGCTGGGTTTGAAATAGACGATTTTCATGCCGAAGCCGTGATGGGCCTTTTTGGCCATGGCTTGGGCGATACGGCCGAAGCCGATCAGGCCCAAGGTTGCGCCGGTTACATCGCTACTCAGCATGTGCGTCGGGCACCAGCCTTGCCATTGTTTGGCGCGAACCAGACGGTCACCTTCTGCGCCGCGACGTGCGGACATTAACAATAAGGTCATCGCAATATCGGCGGTGCTGTGCGTCAACACGCCGGGGGTGTTGCTCACAATCAAGCCTTGCGCCTTGGCGGCGTTAATGTCGATATGGTTGTAGCCTACGCCGAAGTTGCCCAGGATTTTGCAGCGTTTGTTGTCGACGTTGATCACGTCGGCAGGGAATGAATCGCAAACGGTGGGACAAACGGCGTCGTAATTTTGCAGCGCGGATTTGAATTCGTCTGCGCTTAAAGGCCGGTCATCTTCGTTTAAAGTGACATCGTAAAGGGCTTTGAGTTTGGCTTCGACTGAGGCAGGCCACTTGCGGGTAACAAAGACTTTGGGTTTGCTCATGGGGTATCCTCATAAGGGCAATGCCGTTAAGTAAAGGATTCAGCATTTGTTAAATGTGTAATGGAACGCGGATGACGCGGATAATTATGATTAAATAAGATTTTTTCTTGAATTATCTGCGTTCATCATACTCATCTGCGTCATCAGCGTTCTATTTTTTATCTTTTAATTTGCAGTTGAACGGTAGTATTCAATTGCCGCTGCAACGCCGACGCCGGGTTTGAAATCAAAACCATTGTCCAGCATCGCCATTTCAACGCCTGCGATAGCGCCCAGCATCGAAACGTCGTTCATATCGCCGACATGGCCGATACGGAAAGCTTTGCCGGCCAATTCGGATAAACCGGCGCCTAAAGAAATGTCGTACCGGCTAAAAGCGGTGCTGATTACATCTCTGGCATCTTTGTCCGCAGGAACAATAATCGCAGTCACGGTGTCCGATGCGAAACCGGGTTGAGCGCAGGTTGTTAATCCCCAAGCGGCAACGGCTTTACGAACGCCTTCGGCCAAACGGTGGTGACGGGCATAAACATTTTCCAAGCCCTCTTCCTGCAACAAGTCTAACGCTTTGCGTAAGCCGTATAGAATAGGCAATGCCGGTGTGTAGGGCGTGTAGCCGTCTTTGTTGGTGTTCATCTGGTCTTTTAAGTCCAGGAAGCAACGCGGATAGGTTGATGTTTCAACGGCTGCTAAGGCTTTCTGGCTGAATGCCAGGAACGCGCCTCCGGCGGGCATCATGAAGCCTTTTTGCGAGCCGCTGATGGCTCCGTCAACGCCCCATTCGTCCATGCGAAAGTCGAGACTTGCAATAGAGCTGACGCCGTCAACGAATAATAGTGCTGGGTGATTGGCCGCGTTCAGGGCTTTACGAACGCCGCCGATGTCGCTGGTAACGCCGGTAGCGGTTTCGTTATGCGTCGCCAAAACAGCCTTGATTTCGTGGTTGGTGTCTTCTTTTAGACGCGCTTCCATTCTGTCCAAAGGAATGCCTTTGCCCCAGACTTCTTGATGAATTTCGACGTCGAAGCCCAGACGTTTCGCCATTTCAGCCCATAAATGGCTGAATTGACCGAAGCGATAGATTAAAACCTTGTCGCCCGGATTTAAGGTGTTGGTCAACGCAACTTCCCAGCCTGCGGTGCCGGTCGCGGGGAAAATAAAGGCTTGTCCGGTTTCTGTTTTAAAGATTTTTTTCAGATCTTGTAAAAGAGGTGTCAGCAGTTTTGGGAACACAGGAGAGCGATGGTCTTCCATGTTGACATGCATAGCGTTAAGAATTTCATTTGGCACATTGGTAGGGCCAGGAATATATAGGTGGTTACGACCAGCCATTGCATTGCCTCTTTGTAGTAGTTGAGTGATTGAAATGCAGCTTGGGCATTGAAAAAGCTAATGTCCAAAAACTGGCAATAATGACATAGCCGCTAAAAATCGGCAAGGTTAGATTAGGGCTTGAGCTGGGAAATAAGCTTTAAAAATTGACTTTGAGACCTCTGAAAGTAAAATGTGCGGTTGATTTAAGATCGGCTTAAGCCGCGTATGTCGGGATTACCTAGCGTAACCGACACTGGCAATGGTAGCCGAAAAATGTCGGGTTATGCCAACCTGAACGGATTTACAACATTGAAATTAGGAAAGCACAAATGAGCCACACCTTATATGCAGCGTCAGTTCAACGAGTTCAACGCTGTGAATTAGCCGTTCCGGGATCTAGCCCTGAAATGTTTGAAAAAGCGATGAGAAGTGGCGCTGATTTTATTTTTCTGGATCTTGAGGATGCCGTAGCGCCTGACGACAAGTTACAAGCCAGAAAGAACATTATTGAAGCGATTAACGACCTGGACTGGAAAGGACACGGCGTCACCATTTCAGTGCGCATCAACGGTCTGGACACCCAGTACATGGTGCGTGACGTAGTGGACCTGGTCGAGCAGTGCGGCGCAAAGCTGGACACGGTTTTGATTCCTAAAGTGGGCGTTTATGCCGATGTTTATATGGTTGAAGCAATGCTGAACCAGTTGGAAATGCAGCAGGGCCTGAAAAATAAAATCGGCATTGAAGCTTTGATTGAAACGGCATTGGGCATGGCAAATGTTGAAGACATTGCACGCAATGGTGCATCGGGTCGCCTTGAGGCCTTGCATTTCGGTGTGGCCGATTACGCCGCAAGCAACCGTGCGAGAACCACTAACATCGGCGGTTTAAATCCTGATTATCCGGGAGATCAATGGCATTTTGCGATCAGCCGGATGACGGTTGCGTGCCGAGCTTACGGTTTGCGTCCTATTGACGGTCCTTTCGGCGATATTAAAGATCCCGAAGGCTACAAAACGGCCGGAAGACGGGCGGCGGCTTTAGGCTGTGAGGGTAAATGGGCGATACATCCGTCACAAGTGGAATTAGCCAACGAAATATTTACCCCGCCTGCGTCTGAAGTTGATAAGGCAAAACGCATACTGGCTGCTTTGAAGGAAGCGGCAGCGCAAGGTAAAGGCGCGGCAGCATTAGACGGTCGTTTAATCGATGCCGCATCGGAAAAAATGGCCAATAACGTGGTCAGAGCTGCCGAAGCTATCGCAGCAAAAAAATAAACAATTTTGTAGATCGGGTTTGCTCTAGGACACAAGAGGGCAGCGTAATCCGATAATCGAAGCCGAAAATGCCGGGTTAAGTTGCGTTAACCCGGCCTACACAACACACAAATAGGAGATGCTGTGGATATTCATGAGTATCAGGCGAAAGAAATTTTAAGCGGTTACGGCGTTAAAATCGCCGAAGGCGGCATGGCCTACAGCCCGGAAGAAGCCGTGCAACGCGCCAGAGATATTGGCGGGCACATTTGGGCGGTCAAAGCGCAGATTCATTCCGGCGCGCGCGGCAAAGCGGGCGGCATTAAAATCTGCAAGACCCACGATGAAGTTGAAGCTGCGGCGGAAGCGCTGTTAGGCAAAAGACTGGTCACTCATCAAACCGGTCCTGCCGGTAAAGTGTGCGGCAGATTGTATGTCGAAGCAGGAACCGACATCGTCAAAGAAATGTATTTCTGTTTTCTGGTTGACCGAAGCTCAGAGCGCATTGTGATGGTCGGCTCCGCTCAAGGCGGCATGGAAATCGAGGAATTGGCCGAAAACAATCCCGATGCCATCACCAAAATTTATATCGAACCTGCCGTAGGTCTGCAGGATTATCAGGCGCGTGAAATGGCCTTTGCCTTGGGCCTGGAGCCTGAGTTGTTGAGCCATGCGGTTAAAACCATTAGGGGCTGTTATCGCGCCCTGCGTGAGCTTGATGTCAGCATGCTGGAAATCAATCCGCTGGTGGTTACCCGCAGTAACGAGTTGGTCGCTTTGGACGCCAAAATGGGCTTTGATGACAACGCCTTGTTCCGTCAGCAAAAAATTTCCGAATTGCGCGATAAAACCCAGGAAGATCCACGCGAAATGGCGGCTGCAGACCGTGGCTTAAGCTATGTCGGCCTGGATGGCGACATCGGCTGCATGATTAACGGCGCCGGTTTGGCAATGGCGACCATGGACATGATTAAACTGGCCGGCGGCGAGCCAGCCAACTTTCTCGACGTTGGCGGCGGTGCATCGGCTGAACGCACCGAAAAAGCCTTTCGGTTGGTGTTGGCCGACAAGGGCGTCAAAGCCATGCTGGTTAATATTTTTGCCGGTATCAATCGTTGCGATTGGATTGCCGAGGGCGTTGTTGAGGCGGTCAAGAAGATCGATATGAAAATACCGTTGATCGTCAGATTGTCAGGCACCAATGTTGAAGAAGGCCGCCGGATTATCGCAGAAAGCGGTTTGCCTATTATTACCGCAGAGACCTTGGCCGAAGCGGCTGAAAAAGCGGTGCAAGCGCGCAATGAAGCGGTTGCAAAAGAAGCGGCACAGGGAGCATAAAGATGGCTATTTTAATTGACGAAACAACACGTATTATTGTTCAGGGCTTTACCGGAAAAATCGGCAGCTTTCATGCCCAGGACATGATTAACTATGGTTCTAACGTTGTCGGCGGCATCACTCCCGGCAAAGGCGGCCAAACCCATTTAGGCTTGCCGGTTTTCAATACCGTCAAAGAAGCTGTACGCGAAGTTGGCGCAGAAGCCAGCATCATTTTTGTCCCTCCTGCTTTTGCCGCCGATTCCATCATGGAAGCCGCCGATGCAGGCATTAAATATTGTGTGGCGATTACCGACGGTATTCCTACCCAGGACATGATGACGGTTAAAAACTTCCTGCGTCGTTTTCCCGTAGAGAAAAGAATGATCCTGACCGGTCCCAACTGCGCGGGCACTATTAGCCCGGGCCGCGCCATGCTGGGCATTATGCCTGGGCATATTTACATGCAAGGCAACGTTGGCATCGTCGGCCGTTCAGGTACATTGGGTTATGAAGCGGCTGACCAGATGAAACGCTTGAATATAGGCATTTCGACCTCTGTCGGTATCGGCGGCGACCCGATCAACGGCAGTTCGCACCGCGATATTTTGGAGAAATTTGAAGCCGATCCGGAAACCAAAGTGGTTGTCATGATTGGAGAAATCGGTGGTCCGCAAGAAGTTGAAGCCGGGATGTTTGCCAAAGAACACATGACCAAGCCGGTAATCGCTTATATCGCCGGCTTAACGGCGCCGGAAGGTCGGCGCATGGGTCATGCCGGTGCGATTATTTCATCAGCGGGTGAAAGCGCTGCCGAAAAAGTAGCTATACTGAAAGAGTTGGGAGTTACCATCTGCCCGACACCTGCGGCTATGGGTGAGACGGTGGCGGCAGTGCTGGCCCGGTTGTAAGGAAAAGATACGAGCCGAAAGGCGAAGGGCGAAGGGCGAAAGATATAAGGTTTTTAGCCTTTTGTCTTTCGCCCTTCGCCTGCTTTTATTTTTAACACTCACAAGGCGTAAATGAAAATACTTATTCTTGGGGCCGGTGTTACCGGTTCATCGGTTGCCGGAGCGCTGGCAAGCGAGGAGAACGATATTGTCGTCGTTGATTTCAGGACGGAGTTGCTCGACGCGCTAAAAGAGCGTTTCGATATTGCCACGGTTGCCGGTAACGCAGCACATCCGAGGGTGCTCGAACAGGCTGGAGCCCGGACTGCCGATATCATTATCGCGGTTACCGACAGCGACGAGACCAATATGCTGGCGTGTGTGATCATCAATGCGCTGTACAGTCGGCCGAAAACGATTGCACGGGTACGTGCTGTCGATTACCTGAACAATCCGCAATTGTTCGGTCCGAACGGCATTCCGGTGGATATTGTGATCAGCCCGGAACAAATCGTCATGGAAGCTATCCGTAATTTGATCGAGTTCCCCGGTGTTCAGCATATTTCCGATTTTGCTGATGGGTTGGTGCGCCTTTTTTCGGTCAAGGTGGTGGCGGATGGTTCCTTAACGGGTAAAAAAATCAAAAGCCTGAAAGAGCGCCTGGTCGGCGGTAAAATTCGCGTGGTGGCTATTTTTCGGCAAGGTATTCCGCTGACAGTGAATGGCGAAGCCGTTATCGAAACGGGCGATGAAGTTTTTTTCGTGGCGCCTCGTGAAGAGGTGCGGCGAATATTGAAAGAGTTGAACAAACTGGAAGCTCCGATAAGGCGAATTATCATTGCCGGTGGGGGCCATGTCGGCAAGCGTTTGGCGCTGGCGCTGGAAAAAGATCATCAAGTAAAAATCATTGAAAAAGATCCCATACGAGCCAAAAAAATCTCCAATGATCTTGATCATACCGTGGTGCTTTTAGCTGATTGCGCCGATGAAGCGCTGTTGCTTGACGAGTCTATCGACAGTACTGATTTGTTTTGTGCGATTACCGAAAATGACGGAGTCAACATCGTTTCCGCCTCGTTGGCAAAAAGTTTGGGCGCGCGCAAGGCTATCTGTTTACTCAACCATGTTTCGTATAGCAAGCTTTTGCCCGGGACAGGAATTGACGTTGCCGTGCTGCCCAATCAGGAGACGCTCGGCAGTATTCTAAAACATGTGCGTCGCGGTGACGTGGCGCAAGTCAGTTCGCTATGCGGCGGTACCGCCGAGGCCATCGAGGCGATTGCGCACCAAAGTAACGATCTGAATTCTGTCGTTGGATTTCGGGTGGATTCTATTAATTTTCCTGAAGGCATTGTGATGGGGGCGCTGATTCGCAATCAGCAAGTCATTTCGATTCACCATGAGACGGTATTCGAAGAAGGTGATCATGTGGTGATGTTCGCGATGGATAAAAAATTGGTCGCAAACATCGAGAAAAAATTTCAGCCTCTTTAATTAAGGGCAGGCGAAAGGCCAAAGGCGAAAAAACTTTCGCCTTTGGCCTTTCGCCCTTAATCTTGAACCTTTCGTCTTGAATCTAATCCCATGAATGTCATCTTTACTATCATCAATATTTTCGGTTTAGTCACCATAGGGTTCAGCGGCTTAATGGCCACTTGCTTGTTGACCTCGGTCATAGCTGATGACGGCGCCACCACGGCTTTTTCTCAGGGTTCTTTGATTACCTTATTGCTGGGTGCGTTGATGTTTATTCCGACGATACGAATACCTAAAAAGGTGTCAAGGCAGGCCGGTTTTTTGATGGTAGCGATTACCTGGTCAATAACGCCGGTGTTTTGTACCTTACCGCTGATGATTTACCAGCCTGAACTTGGTTTTATCGACGCTTATTTCGAGACTGTTTCCGGTCTTACTACAACCGGCGCGACCATATTCAGCGGTATTGATCAGTTACCGATGTCGATAAATCTGTGGCGGCATGAATTGCACTGGATAGCGGGCATGGGCATCATTATTTTTGCGGTAGCTATTTTGCCCATTCTGGGTATCGGCGGTATGCAGATGTATATTGCGGAGTCGCCGGGAACAGTCAAGGAATCGGACTTGCCGCCGCGCATAGCGCAAACCGCTAAAGCTTTGTGGCTGGTCTATGCGGGTATTACCTTGGCTTGTATTGTTGCCTTGCGCTTGGCAGGTATGAATTGGTTTGATGCCATTTGTCATGCCTTTTCCGCAATGAGTTTAGGCGGTTTTTCCACTCATGACAGTAGCGTCGGGTTTTTCAATTCGTTATCCATTGAGGTGGTATTGATCATCTTCCAATTACTGGCGGCGATCAATTTCGCCACCCATTTTGTGGCGCTTAGAAAACGCTCGCTAAGCGCTTATATTGATGATAGGGAGGCAAGAGTTTTTCTCGTTTTGGTGTTAGGGAGCTGCTTGGTAACGGCATTGGTGCTATGGCATGCGGGTACCTACCCAGACTTTTTTACTGCGTTACGCTATGCAACGTTTAATCTGGTCTCCATCGCTACCGATTGCGGTTTAACCACTCAGAACTTTAATCAGTGGCCTATTTTTGTGCCGATGTGGATGTTGTTTTTAAGTTGTGTTTCAGCTTCTTCCGGTTCCACCGGCGGCGGCATTCGGATGATTCGTACCATCATCCTGATGAAGCAGGCGCGTCTGGAGTTGTTCAAGTTCATTCACCCTTTTGCGGTTAAATCCATGAAAATCGGCGACACCGTGGTGAGTAATAAAATTGTCGCTTCTGTGACCGGATTTATTTTTCTGTATTTCATCAGCATTGTCATTCTGGTATTCATGCTGTTGTTGAGCGGCATGGATTTTATAAGCGCTTTTTCGGCGATTATTGCCTGTTTTAACAACGCAGGGCCGGGTCTCAATCAGGTGGGGCCTGCAACCAATTATGCCAGTTTGAGCGATGTTCAAACGGGTATCTGCATCTTTGCAATGCTTCTGGGGCGGGTGCAAATATTTTCCATTGTTATTTTATTTGTACCGGAATTCTGGAGAAAATAATTTACGTCAATTGTTAAGTGCGGCGGAGATTTTTGCTTTAAGGGTAGCCGTGTGAGCGCTATAACGAGTTACAGTAAAGATGGTTAGATCGAGGGGGATACGGCGATAAGGCGAGGCTGGTATAGTAATTTCGAGCTTGTCTTTGGCAAGCAAGTTGAAAGCTTGTAAAAACAAAAAGCCCGGCTTATGCCGGGCTTTTCGGTACTGCTAAGCGCTCTATTTACAGTTGAATAGAGCTAGAAACTTTTTGTTTAGAATCATCTGGGTTGTCGATGCAGCCAGTCAATCCAACAATCATTAATGCCATAGCTATAAGAGATAAAATTTTATTCATAAGAATATCCTCCAAAGGGGTTTCAATTATTTTTATTAATTTGCGCCGTTAAATTAAAGCACATGCATTTTATATCATGACTGGAATGATGATGCAATAATAAAAAATCAATAATCATCGGCATAATTAAAGTTCGTTGATATTGTCAGGCAGATCAAAAGAAATTCGGTTGTCAGTCCATTTTGCCGTTCCGATAGTGGTCCACGGAGATGTGAAATTTTTGTGCAATTGATCTTCAACCCAGTAAGAAGGGGCGCTGATTTTTTTAAGCTTTATGTTGAAAACGACGTTATCAAGGTTCAAGCCGATTTTCTGTCCCCAAAAAGCAGTGACTTTCATAATAAATTTATGCAAGCGTTTGTTGTCAATGTTTGGCGTAACGGCAATGTTGGCCCACATCGAGTGAACTCGACCCCAGTTGGGAGCAAGAAGACGTCCTTGTTCATTGACAAAAGGCAGCCAGCGTTCAGTGCCATTTTGGTCGGTGTAAGTGATCGCTAGAATATGATCGTACCCTGCAAAATGGTCGTGCAGATAAAGCGCGTGCGGGGTAATGCCTAAGAAGGTCTGTGAGATCATCAAAACAGCGTTGCTGGCTTGTGAGATGGGATTTTGAGGGTTATCGGCATTGAGTCTGTAAATAAGCCCGTAATGGATGGAGCTGTTTAATTGCAAAACGAGTAGCGCTAGTAATATTTTTGAAAGCTTTCTGGAAAATGCCTGCGGTTTTTGTGCGGCAACACCTTCAAAAAATTGATGATAGAGAGTAGTGTCCGGCAGGACTTGTGGTATCGGGCAAGCGGATGAGCAAGGGATGCGATTGCGCGTATCGGCAATGGAGCGGTATTTTTTTAAGGCAAATTGATGAATTCCCGGAAGGTTCAAAATAATACCGATAGGAAATAAATAACGCATTTTTATAAAGATTTGGGCATAAGTGTCAACGCCCGAATAAATGCGGTTGGCGCGATCCAGTGCGTATAAATCGGTTAAAAGGGTTTCATTATTGATGGAAGCAAGCGCTGGGTAGTGTGCTGCGTGTTCCTGAGCGCTTTTAAAGTCTATGCAGCTGAATAGGTCGAAATGATTAAGGATCAGGACGGTACGATTGCACAAAGGGCATAGCTGGTCATAAAATACGGTAAGAGACGGCTGCTTTGCGGTGACCAGTCGGCCAATGCAATGCCACCACTTAAAAGGGACGAGTAAAGTATAAAAGCTGAGCATTCCCAAGCCAAAAGGGTAAATATTAAAAGATAAGGTAATGCCAAGATGCAGTCCGAGGCCGACTAATAAATAGATTATGCGTAACCGACGCTGGGTAAAAAAGAAGATAAAGGTAAATTGGAAGATTAAAATCGTATAGCCGAGAATGTTTTGCAGTAGTGTGTTATTCAGCAAGGACGACATATCGATGGCTGAAACATAATAAGGCTGTGTTGCGGGTAGCCAAGTACCGAGGCCATTACGCCAGTGTTCGGCAAACATTTTGTGTATGGCTGAGTCAAAGTAGAGAAAGCCGAGGCAAATAGCAACGGGCAGGGTGTAGGCAAGGGTTGAAACGGTTGGTTTCGGATAGGCGCTGTAATGAGTAAAAGGGGTGCTGAGCTTATATCGAAGGTTGTCTATTGAAAATGCCCGATCTCCCGGCATAAACAGTAGGAAAAATCCCGCTCCGATCATGAATAAATCAAAGCCGCCATCAAAATCCCGTTGCATGGGGGTGAAGTTAACAAAAATAATCCAGATAATATAATTGCAGGTCATTGCAAATTGGTAGCGGTAACCAACCACAATAAAAGCGGCAATAACGCCCCAAAGGCACAAGAAAAAAGGAATCATCGGGAATTCGACATCTATATAGGGAATAGGGTCGAAAATTAAATGATTAAAATACAGCAGGAAAATAATTTCCTGTAGGGTGATTAGACCGTAAAAAATCCGGAATAAGCCTATGCCAGTGGCAGGAGCCTGCTTGGAATGAAGTTCTAAGATTTTGCTGGATATAAGTTTATACATTTCATGATTCGAAAAATCGAGAGGATGTATAAATTATATAAGAAATGTGGGGTTTATGTATTGAAATGTGCAGACAAAACAAAGGCCGCACTCAACTCGTAAAGAGTTGAAGTGAGCGGCCTAAGTTAAGATTAAATCGGTAAACGACTTATTTTTCGTCGTCTGGGTGCTCGGCGAATACCCACTTTACGAGGAAGTAGCCAGCAGCTATAACTACAACCGCGCCGACCATACCAGCTGGTTCTTTTAACATTTCGGTGATATCTAAGATCGCTCCCATGGGATGTCCTACCTATAATTTTGTATTTTTAGAAATATTGCTAATTACATAGCAAACGGAATGAGCATAATACTTTAGGGAAAGTTAAAGTCAAGGCTTATTGTTGTGTGTTTTTGTTGATGAGATGTAACTATTGTTTCCGGTTGAAATTTATTGCTCGATAGCCAGTGTGGTATAGTTTAAAATCTGTTTTTGAGTGCTGATACATTTTGAGATAAGGAATTATGATGAATAGATGCGTTAAAATATTACCACTGGTCGCAATTTTCTTTACGTTATCGGCGAATGCTGACGTTCAACTAAAAGATAATTCTGAGATTTTAGGGAAATGGAATCTTCATGATGAAGCGGTCTCGTTAACTAGCCCAAAAAAGGCTGTGACCCAGGAATGGGAGTTTAAGGCAGATGGAACACTTATTTCATCGGCATCTGATGTCTCTGGACGGATCAGTGCGTTGAAGATTGCGTTAAAGTATTCCATCGAAAATGGAGAAATCAAAAAACAGTCGGCTCCTGGACGAGAAAAATACGAATCCTGCAAGGTAATTGAAAAAGAGGGTTCAAACATGATATTAAAGTGTACATATTTCTTCTTTCTAACAAAAAAATAATTTAAAAAAAGGATATAGCTATGATAGGTGGCATTGTAATGATTTTGGTAGCTCTCTGGATTTACCAGTCGGCTATGAGAGCAAAAACGAGTAATGTAATGATGTGGGTCGCGATTGGTGCGGTTGCCTTTTTTGTAGTGCAGCTGGGATTTATCGATGTCAATCTTTATATTTTAGAGGCAGTACGAGGTGGTGAGGGTGGTAGCGACTACGAGCGTGATTTAACCAGTATTGGCGATAGGAAAAATGAAGGCGGTTTTCAGGGGTTTGGGGGCGTTCTGCTTTCATTGTACTTGGAACTGATGCCGTCAATCGTCGGCGTTTTAGCGGCTGCGCTGATCCGGGTAAAATTTATTACCAAGGAGCCAATTACAGTCGGCAATTTATTTGGCGACATTAAAGAAATGTTTCAAAGCATAAAACAAAGCTTCAAAACGTCGTCTGAAAAGTAAGGCATAAAGCTGGTTATAAAAAAAAGCCCAAGTGATACTTGGGCTTTTTTTATGGCTGCATTGTTTTCTGGATTAGTAGAGGTTCTGCTATCTAAATGCTATTTACCTAAAATAGTAGAAACAAGAAAGACGAGACCGGAAACGAAAAGCACAGTAAAAATTAATCCTGCAATAACATACGTTACGAGAGATCCCTGTGTGAAGTCCTGTTGCCTGTTATCGTCGCTTTGCACGCCAATGGCGGCAGCTAGAACGCTCTTTATGACTTGAGTAATCGTTGGTTTTGACATGCTCATCTCCGGCAAAAATAGTGAAAAATAATAGTGCTTGATGACGTTTTAAGCAATGATTATATCCAAATTAAATAACCCCCCTGGACCGTTCCTATGAGCAAAACAGAATTATTAAAGCAGCAATTATCCCAGCGCATTTTATTTCTTGATGGTGCGATGGGCACGATGATCCAAAGCTACAAATTGGAAGAAAAAGATTATCGTGGCGAGCGTTTTGCCCAGTGGGAGGTTGATCTTAAGGGAAATAACGATCTTTTATCGCTGACCCAGCCGGACATTATTAAAGCCATTCATAGCGCGTATTTTGAAGTCGGCTCCGACATCGTTGAGACCAATACCTTCAACGCGACCAGCATCGCCATGGCCGATTATAAAATGGAATCGCTGGCCTATGAAATGAATGTTGCGGCGGCGCGTGTGGCTAGAGAAGCGGCTGACGAATACACCCAAAAGACACCGGAAAAGCCGCGTTTTGTTGCCGGGGTTTTAGGCCCTACCAACCGTACCGCCTCCATGTCGCCCGATGTTAACGATCCGGGCTTTCGCAATATTTTCTTTGACGACTTGGTCGTAGCTTACACGGAAGCCACCCAAGGCCTGATCGACGGCGGCGCGGATATTATCCTGATTGAAACCGTCTTCGATACGCTGAATGCCAAAGCCGCCATTTTTGCGGTTGAACAATATTTTGGAAAGATCGGCTACAAACTGCCGGTTATGATTTCCGGCACCATTACCGATGCATCAGGCAGGACGCTGTCCGGGCAAACTGTTGCCGCTTTCTGGAATTCACTGAAGCATGTAGAGCCGATCTCGTTCGGTTTTAACTGCGCGTTAGGCGCGACAGAATTACGTCAATATATCGATGAATTATCGAGCATTGCCGACACGCATATTTCCGCCCACCCCAATGCGGGTTTGCCTAACGAGTTTGGCGAATACGACGAAACGCCCGAAGCGATGGCCGAAGAGCTGGCCGATTGGGCGAAAAACGGCTACCTGAATATTATCGGCGGATGTTGCGGAACCTCGCCTGCGAATATCAAAGCGATAGTTGAAGCTGTGCAACAATACAGTCCAAGAATAGTTCCGGAGATACCCAAACAGTGTCGATTATCAGGACTCGAACCCCTGAACATCGGGCCGGATTCATTATTCGTCAATGTCGGCGAGCGCACCAACGTGACCGGTTCGGCGGCGTTCAAACGACTGGTTATTGAAGGCGATTTTGAAGCGGCGCTGGATGTCGCCAAACAGCAAGTTGAAAACGGCGCGCAAATTATCGACATCAATATGGACGAAGGCATGCTGGAGTCCAAGGAAGCGATGGTACGCTTTTTGATGCTGATCGCGTCCGAGCCGGACATTGCCAAAGTGCCGATCATGCTGGATTCATCCAAATGGGAAATTTTGGAAGCCGGACTTAAATGCATTCAGGGCAAAGGCGTGGTGAATTCCATCTCGCTGAAAGAAGGCGAAGCAGCGTTTATCGAACATGCCAAACTGGTACGTCGCTACGGTGCGGCAGTTATCGTCATGGCTTTTGATGAAGAAGGGCAGGCGGATACCAAGGCCCGGAAAGTCGAAATATGCCAACGGGCTTACAAGATTCTTACCGAACAAGTCGGCTTCCCGCCCGAAGATATTATTTTCGATCCCAATATCTTCGCCGTCGCCACCGGCATTGACGAACACAACAATTACGGCCTGGATTTTATTGAAGCCACCCAAGAGATCAAACGCACCTTGCCTTACGCGCTGATTTCCGGCGGCGTGTCCAACGTATCGTTTTCGTTTCGGGGCAATAATCCGGTGCGTGAGGCGATCCATGCGGTATTTTTATATCATGCCATTCAGGCCGGCATGGATATGGGCATCGTCAATGCCGGTCAATTGGCGATTTATGAGGATATACCTCGAGATCTGCGCGATGCGGTTGAAGATGTTATTTTAAACCGGCACGACGGCAGCGGCACCGATAAATTGCTGGAACTTGCCGACAAATATCGCGGCGACGGCAGCAGCAGCGCCGGAAAAGAGCAGGATCTGGAGTGGCGCAGCTGGCCGGTCACCAAGCGTCTGGAACATGCGCTGGTTAAAGGCATCACCGATTACATCGACGAAGACACCGAGCAAGCAAGATTAGAGGCCGAAAGACCGTTGCATGTCATTGAAGGCGCGTTAATGGACGGCATGAACGTAGTCGGCGACTTGTTCGGCGCGGGCAAAATGTTCCTGCCGCAAGTGGTCAAATCGGCGCGGGTCATGAAAAAGGCCGTGGCTTATTTGATGCCGTTTATGGAAGCCGATAAAGCGGCAGGCGAGCGGCAAACCAACGGCAAAATCCTGATGGCGACGGTAAAAGGCGATGTGCATGACATCGGCAAGAATATCGTCGGCGTGGTCTTGCAATGTAATAACTATGACGTGATTGATATGGGCGTGATGGTGCCCGCCGAAAAGATTTTACAAACCGCGCGTTTGGAAAACGTCGACATTATCGGCTTAAGCGGCCTGATTACGCCGTCGCTCGATGAAATGGTGCATGTCGCCAAAGAAATGCAGCGCCAGGGCTTTACCATTCCGTTGATGATAGGCGGCGCGACAACTTCGCGCGCGCATACCGCAGTCAAAATCGCCCCGAATTACGACGGCCCGATTGTTTACGTGACCGATGCGTCGCGCGGCGTCGGCGTCGCCAGTAACTTGCTCAGCGCCGATTTAAAAGATGAGTTCGTCAACAGCGTCCGGGAAGAATACGAGGAAGTCAGGGAACGGCACAAAGGCCGGGAAGCCAAAACCAAGCAACATCCTTTAGAAGACGCCCGGCGCAATAAATTCAACTGGGGCAACTACGAGCCGGTTAAACCGTCGTTCCTGGGCATCAAGGTCATTGATCATTTTCCCTTGGATACGTTGGTCTGGTACATCGACTGGTCGCCGTTTTTCCAAACCTGGGAAATGGCCGGAAGCTACCCCAAAATACTCGATGACAAAGTCATCGGCGTTGAAGCCAGAAAGCTGTTTCAAGACGCACAGGACATGCTGAAAAAAATTATCAGCGAAGAATGGGTGACCGCCCGCGCCGTAGTCGGATTCTTCCCCGCCAACAGCGACGGCGATGATGTCGTGGTATACACCGACGACACCCGCACCCGGACAAAGGAAATCCTGCATCATTTACGTCAACAGAACGTCAAAGCGCCGGGCAGACCTAACTATTGCCTGTCCGATTTTATCGCCCCGGTTGACAGCGGCAAAGCCGACTATATCGGCGCTTTTGCGGTAACGACCGGCATCGGCATAGAACAAAAACTGCAAGAGTTTGAGCAGGACAATGACGATTACAGCTCAATCATGCTCAAAGCGCTGGCCGACAGATTGGCCGAAGCGTTTGCAGAATACATGCACCAAGTGGTCAGGAAAGAGTATTGGGGCTATGCCAAAGATGAAACTCATGAGGCCGATCAATTAATCAACGAAGCCTATCAAGGCATACGGCCGGCGCCGGGTTATCCTGCGTGTCCCGATCATACCGAAAAGGGCAAGCTGTTCGAACTGCTCAACGTGACCGAACATACCACCATAGAGCTGACCGAAAGTTACGCGATGTACCCCGCCTCAGCGGTCAGCGGCTGGTATTTCTCGCATCCCGAGTCGCAGTATTTTAATGTCGGCAAGATAGATAAAGACCAGCTGCAAGATTACGCCAGACGTAAAGGCATTGCCGAAGAAGTCGCAGAGCGTTGGTTGGCTGCGCATTTGCATCATTAATATGCGCTTAATGTTGTTCGGCACATCCGGCTGCCATCTTTGCGAACAGGCGGAGATTATTGTTAATGCCTGTGTGCCGGGTGGCGTTGAGACTGTGGATATTGCCGAACAGGAGCAATGGCAGGAGCTATATGCTCTGCGCATTCCGGTTTTATATGATCCCGAGACCAAACAGGAGTTGGGTTGGCCATTTGATTATGCCGAGGTTAAGAGTTTTGTAGGTCGGGTTAGCGTTGCGTAACCCGCCAAGCTAATGCCGCATGTTAAAAACACTCGATAGCAAGGAAAAAGGAATGTCAACAAATAATCAAATTCTTCTGGCAGAAATCGTCAAACAGGAATTAAAAAATTATGGAGAAAAAACATCATTAAGTGATTTTTTCGAATTTTACTCTTCATTGCAAGTTTTGAAGGATTATGAATTGAGCTTTGACGAAATAAGCTCAGGGATAACTGGTAAGAGCCGTGATGGTGGTGCAGATTCTGTTTATCTTTTTGTAAACGGTGAATTGGTAAAAGAAGATGTAGATATTAATGGTAAATATAAGAAAAATGTTGATATTGAGTTTATTCTGATTCAATCAAAATTCGAAAATTCATTTAATGAAGATCCACTTTTGAAGTTATCAAAGCTTTGCAGAGGGCTTCTTGATCTTAGTTTTGATCGTGCGGATTTTGAAGGAAGATATAACGATAAGATTCTATCTGCATTTGAATTATTTCGATCTACGTATGTTGGTTTAATTACAAAAAAACCTAAATTAAAAATCACAGTTTACTATGTTTCAAAAGGGGATGATGTCCATCCTATGGTAAGTCGGCAAGCAAAAGACCTTGAAAACGATATAGTAGAGAAACTTCCAGGAGCCATTGTTGAGGTATCTTTCATTGGCGCCGACCACCTGATGAGACTTACTCAAGAAAGAGCAAATGATGTTTTCAGACTAAGAATTTCTGAAAATCCACTTTCTACTACTGAGCAGGTATTTATAGCGCTTACCAATTTATCTGAGTATTACAAATTTATAACTGATGAAGATGGTAAGTTGATTAAACATATTTTTGAGTCAAATGTACGTGATTATCAAGGCAAAACTAATGTCAACAATGAAATACAGGATACTTTAAAAAAACCGGGCAATGAAGAGTTTTGGTGGTTAAATAATGGAGTAACAATACTGGCAAGCGCTGCATCAGCGCCAGGGGGAAAAGAACTGGTCATTCACAATCCTGAAATTGTTAATGGCCTACAGACGTCTAACGAGATATTTAGGTTTTTCTCACAAAATAAGGAAAAGATTGATACAGACAAAAGAGATGTATTAGTTAGAGTTATTGTTCCTGAAAATGAAGAAACTAGAGATAAAATCATACGTGCTACAAATAGTCAAACACCTATTCCAAAAGCATCATTAAGAGCTACTGATCAAGTACATAGACAAATCGAGGACTACTTAAAACCGAGAGGACTCTTCTATGATCGGCGTAAGAATTATTACAAAAATGAAGGAAAAAAGCCTAAAGATATTATCAGTGTTCCTTTTATGTCGCAGTGTTTAATGTCGTCCCTTATGCAAAAACCGGACTTTGCTCGCGCCAGACCGTCAACTCTTTTAGACGATGATAAATCATATAACAAGTTATTTCATAAGAATAATGAGTTAAACGCTTATTATTTATTAGCCTTATGGGGTAGAAATATAGAGACAGCACTTAAGGAGGAAAAAAAGTATACCGCAACAGAAATAAACGATATTAAATTTTACGTTTTGTATGCAGTTACTTCACAGCTCGTCACAAGTATTTATCCTGGAAGCCATACAGTAGCTGCGCTTGATATAAAGCAAGCTTCGAAAAAACTGATTAATGACACAATTGTTCTTGTTTTTGATCTGTATAAAGAACTTGGTGGGAATGACAAAATTGCTAAAGGACCAAGCTTAAATGAAGCATTAAAAGAAAAGCTACGAACGATGATTTAGGCAAGTAAAAAGCCGCCTTGAAACAGTATTTATAGGAGAAAATCATGCAAGCTATAGAATTCGAAACGCATCTTGAAAATGGCCTGATTCATTTGCCCGTTTCTTATCAGCACTGGCAAGAAGGCAAACACGTTAAAGTCATTGTGTTAGTCGATGAAAGTGCGGACGACCGATCAGAGCAACAAAATCGGCAATCAATCAACCGCCACGCCGGAAAAATCAGCCTGACAGAAGACCCTTTAGACTTTCAAAACAACATACGAGACGAATGGGCATGAGGGCCGTAGGATGTGCTGAACAAAGTGAAGCGCATCAATCGTGAACGATGCGGTTCCTATCGTCACCACATCCTACCTACTCCGCACATCTTACGGTCTTGATGTATTTAGAGGCGGCCTAACCAATAGTCAGGTCTGCGCCGCTTGTGTGCAATGGCAAGGATTTGAACGACACCCTCGACATCTCGAAAAATAACATTGAAGGGAAACCGTTTGAGAAAAATACGCCGAATGTTGGGTTTGCGTTCAATACGGTAACGATGCGGCGCATGGACAACGTTTGCCATAAGTTCCTCTAGCTCAGCAAGATACGCAACGCCAAGACCCGGCTGTCGAGATTCAAAAAACGCGATGGCTTCAAAATGTTCTGCTTCAGCGCCGGGATGAAAGTAATAACTCACCGCAATAATGCCCGCGCTTTGCGGCTAACTTCTTCGGCGGGGATAAGCTGTACAAGCCCCTGATCTATTTCTGCCGCCCTACGCTCCGCCTCGTCAAGCCATGCCTGCTCAATTTCAGGTTCAGACATATCTTCAAGGCTTAACAATAGTTTATGAGCGAGCTTGGCTCTATCCGATACAGGCAGGTGCAAAGCTTCGCGTTCAATTGTGGTTGGGTCCATAGTTCGCAATTGTTTGATTAAGAATGGCACTAAAGCTATCAGAGCTCGGTAAGGTATGCAACTGAAAACAGAAAAGTCGGGCTTATGCCCGACTTTTCTAAGCTTTATTTAACTGCATTCCCCATCTGACGAGGGAGCAATCCCTCTAAGCCAAGCATTAACTGCCGGCTCCTCGACTTGATGAACTCCCTGTGCTCTGGATTCGCTCCGCGCTCTAACAGATCCGGCATCAATCTATCTGGAACAGATTTGCATTAACCCGAAGGGCGTTAGGCAATATAGCCTGACGTCAATCCATGCCGTATTAGTAGCGATAAGCGTTGTTCAGTCGTAAATAGCGGTGTCCGTCACTCCTGAATGACAGATTTAGCCTGAAGATCGGCATGATAGGACGACCTTACCATCGGCGCGCTGGCGACTTGTTTAAACCCCAGGGCCTTGGCAACTGCGCCGTATTCATCGAATTGTTCGGGGGTGATGTAGCTTTGAACTGGCAAATGGGCTTTGCTGGGTTGCAGGTATTGGCCTATGGTCAGCATGGAGCAGCCGTGGGCTAATAAATCTTTCATGACTTGATGGACTTCGTCCGGCTGTTCGCCTACGCCGAGCATCAGGCCGGATTTGGTGGGGACTTGCGGCTGGGCTTGGTGGAATTGTTGCAACAAATTCAGCGAGCCTTGGTAGTCGGAACCGGGGCGGACTTGTTTGTACAGCCGGGGGACGGTTTCCAGGTTGTGGTTGAACACGTCGCAGGGATATTCGGCTAATAGGGCTACGGCTTTTTCGATGCGTCCGCGAAAGTCGGGCACCAGGATTTCTATTTTGGTGGAGGGCGTTTGCTGGCGGATTTTTTCGATACACTCGGCAAAGTGTCCGGCGCCGCCGTCTCTTAAATCATCGCGGTCTACCGAAGTGATGACTACGTACTTCAAGGCCATGACCTGTATCGCATCGGCTAGGTGTTGTGGTTCGTCTTTGTCCAGCGCCAGCGGCTTGCCATGTGCGACATCGCAAAAAGGGCAGCGGCGGGTGCATAAATCGCCCATGATCATGAACGTGGCGGTGCCGTGCTGAAAACACTCTCCCAGATTGGGGCAGGCGGCTTCTTCGCAAACGGTATGCAAGTTGTTTTCGCGCAGCAGTTGCTTGATGCGGGTGACTTCATCGCTGGCCGATATTTTTATGCGTATCCACTCAGGTTTACGTAAAGTCGTTTCAGTAGGCTCCACTTTGATCGGGATTCTTGCCAGCTTTTCGGTGTTGCGCTGGTGAGATTCGGGCGTGGAACGGGAGGGCGCTTGATAAGTCATTGTTGTAATGCCGTCATGATAGCTTGGGTAATAGGGATGGCGAGTTCAGAATTGCTGATAGTTACGCCCAGATCGGCCAGTTGAGTCACTTCAAGTCCTGAATAACCGCAGGTATTGATATGGTCGAAAGGGCGCAAATCCATGTGGTTGTTGATACTCAGGCCATGATAGCTGCAATTTCTTTTAATGCGCAGGCCGATGGAACCGATTTTTTTGTTATCTACGTAAACGCCGGGGGCATCGGCTCTGGCTACGGCGATAATGCCGTGTTGCACCAAGGCGAAGATCATGGCTTGTTCCAGCGTGGTGACCAGTTGGCGGACGCCGAGATTCAGACGTTTAATATCGATCAGGGTATAAATAATCAGCTGGCCGGGGCCGTGATAGGTTACCTGTCCGCCACGGTCGGAATTAATGACCGGAATTGCCCCGGTATTCAGCAGATGCTCTCGCTTGCCGTTTAAGCCCAATGTATAAACGGAAGGATGTTCGGTGATCCAGATTTCATCGGCGGTTTCTGCCTCGCGATTTTGGGTAAATCGCTGCATGTCTTGCCAGGTGGATTCATAGGGCTGGATGCCCAGATTGCGGATGGTTATCGGCATGAGGCGACGTTGCGCTGCAACGACTCTACAAAGCCATCAAGACATGCGGATGGTCGGTTAAGTCCTGATAAATAGCATCCAGTTGCTGCTTGCTGGATGCTTCTATGATTACGGTGACGGCGATGTAATTGCCGTCTTTGCTGGGGCGTGTGGTCACGGCGTTTTCGTTAATGTCGGTAACATGGCGACGCACGATTTCTATAACCAGCAGGTCAAATTCCTGATGGTTTTGCCTACAGGGATGTAGGTAAGGGGCGTGAGCAGGAGCGGAAGCTTTGCCCATTGCCTTGATCGGGAATTGGCAGGGGAATTCTAATAGGGTTTCTTCGCTCATGGTCGTGATTGCTTGTAAGCCTGGAATAATTGATTCATGGTTCGCCATATGGGGCCGGGTTTGCCGTTTGCAATGGTTTCATTATCAAGTTGAACAACCGGTACGATTTCCCGTGTAGAGCTGGTTAACCAAATCTCGCTGGCTGTTTTTAAGGCATCCAGTGAAATGATGTCTTCACTATAGGGGATGTTGTTTTCCCTGGCGATTTCCAGAATGACATTGCGGGTTATGCCCGGCAATATTTCGGAGCCTTGCGGCGGTGTAATCAGGATGCCGTCAATGACGGCAAAGATATTACTGGCGGCGCCTTCGGTCACATAGCCGTCTTTAACCAGGATGGCTTCGGCACACCCTTTTTCTACAGCCTGTTGCCTGAGCAAAATATTGGCCAGCAGCGTGGTGGCTTTAACGTTGCACAGTTCCCAGCGGCTGTCATCAACGCTGATGGCTTTTACTCCGGAATCCAAATTTGCAAGCGGCACGATGTTTGAGCACATCGCGAACACGGTAGGCGTAACGTTTTCCGGAAAAGTGTGGTCTCTTTTGGAATCGATGCCACGGGTAATTTGCAGGTAAATATATTGATCCAGGCTGCTATCCAGCAAGGGCGTCAGGATTTCCAGCCATTGCGCCCGGTTATGCGGGTTTGCTAAACGTATCGAAGACAGGCTGTTTTCCAGCCGTTCCATGTGTTCCTGAAAGTGAAACAACGAACCCGAGTAGGACGGGATTACTTCATAAATCCCGTCGCCAAACAAAAAGCCGCGATCCATGACCGATACTTTTGCATCGGCTAACGGCAGGTACTGGCCGTTTAAATAGACGGTTTTATTGTGCATCCGGTTTCTCCAGCATCATCATGGCACTGTCATAGATCCGCTGGAAAATATTACCTTGTTCTACCGATTTCAGGGCGATCAGGTCTTTGTTGGCGACCACTTCATTTTTCAGTGTGACGTTGACCGTACCCAGTTTTGTGCCTTCTTTAACCGGCGCGGTAATTTTTTTATCAATGTTGATAACGGCTTTTAGGTCGTTGTAATGGCCACGGGGAATCGTGGCATAAAGATCTTCGGCCAAGCCAAGTTGCAGGTTTTTAGTGTCGCCTTTCCAAACTCTCGCTTCGGCCAGGGAGGTTTTTCCTTGATACAGTTTGTGCGCCTCAAAAAAACGAAAGCCGTAGTTGAGCAGGTTCTGGTTTTCGTTAGCTCTGGCATTGGGGCTGCTGGCACCCATCACCACGGAAATCAGGCGCATGTCGTTCCTTAGCGCGGAGGCGACCAGGCAATAGCCGGCGGCATCGGTAAAACCGGTTTTAATACCATCCACTGTCTCATCACGAGAAAGCAGTTGGTTGCGGTTGTGCTGGACGATGTTGTTGAAGGTGAATTCTTTTTGTGAAAACCAGCGATAGTAGTCAGGAAATTCCTTGATTAAAGCCTGGCTGAGTATGGCCAGATCGCGGGCGGTGGTGTAATGGTTGTCGATGGGTAAGCCGTTGCTATCCTGGAAATGGCTGTTTTTCATGCCCAGACGTTCGGCATGTTGATTCATCATGTCGGCAAAAGTGGTTTCATCACCGGCGATATGTTCGGCCAAAGCAACGCTGGCATCGTTGCCGGATTGAATGATGACGCCCTTTAACAGGTCTTCAACCTTAACCTGATTGCCGACTTCAATAAACATACGTGAGCCGGGCGTTTCCCAGGCTTTTTGGCTGATAGTGACCAGGTCGTCTAAATGTAAGTGGCCATTGCTGATTTCCCGAAACACCACATAAACAGACATAATCTTGGTGAGACTGGCGGGGGCAAGCTTAACATCGGCGTTGTTTTCTGCCAGTACTTTGCCGGTGTCATAGTTCATTAATATGTAGCCGCTGGCAGCAATGGTGGGCGCTGCCGGGGTCGTGATTTCGGCGTCTTCTGCGTTTGCCGCGGTCGTGGCAATCAACAAACTAAAAAATAATAAAACGGGAAGATTTTTAAAAAGGATCATCGCTCTCTAATGGGGGTGGACTCAGAAAAACATGAGTTTATTGTATCATGGAGATTTGTTTTTGATCGGTTTCAGTAACAAATTGGGTCGCTGTTATACCCAGTTTTGCCAGCTGTATATTCAGCTTGTGGACACTCTCCGGTGATTTGATAGGTCCCATTTGGACCTTGTAGAGCGTAGCGCCTTGGTGTGTTGAGGGTAGTATTTCAGGCTGAGGCAATTGATGGGCGGCAATTTTGTTTTGCAATTTCAGCGCCTTCTTTTTGTTGCCGAAGGTGCCTACTTGTAAATAGACGCTCTTGTCTTGTTTTTCCGCTGCATTTTGCAGTTGCGCTAACGCTTGTTCGGGGGCTATCGCCTTGATTTCAACGGCTCCTGTTCCCGCCTGTTCAAGATCCAGTTTTTGGGCTGCAGCGTAAGACAGGTCCATTACGCGGTTACCATGATAAGGGCCCCGGTCATTGATACGGACAATGACGCTACGCTGATTTTCCAGGTTGGTGACGCGAGCGTAAGATGAAATCGGCAGTGTTTTGTGAGCGGCGGTCATCGCATACATGTCGTATATTTCGCCGGATGCGGTTTTTTTGCCGTGAAAATCGGGACCGTACCATGAGGCTACGCCTTGTTTCAGGTAACGGACAATGCGGGGTAGTAGCGTTTCTTCTTCGTCGGAGCTGTTGGCGGTATCGGAACTGCCGATGTTTAATCTTGAGTGATGCCTGGAGGGGGCAGTTGTAACCGATGTTGGGCTTGAGATGTCGCTGGTTTTTACTTGCTCGGTGGTACAACTGCATAAAACAAAAATTAGGAGTAACGGTATGATCTTATTCATGGGAATGAGCCTTTTTTATTTAAAATAGATAGGCTTAACTGATAAACGGCCATGGCATATAAAGGACTGTGGTTGTAACGGGTAATGACATAAAAATTGTCTAATGCCGCCCAGAGTTCTTTGCCTTGTTCTTGCTGTTCAAAGCTAAGCAGTTTCACTTTACTGTCTAAAGGTAATTGCCTCGATGTAATTAAGTTGAGCGATTCTAACTCAGCAAGACTTAAATTCGGCTTAAGGTCATTATTGAGAACTGGTTCATAGTTTTCGCCTACAGGATGTGGGCGAGGGGCGTTAGCAGGAGCGGAAGCTTTATATTTAGCTGTAACGGGAACGGCAATAGCTTGACCGGTTTGCCAATGATGTTTGGCAAAATAATTGGCGACGCTGGCTATGACGTCGCTGTTGTCGTGCCAGATGTCACGGCGATTATCGTTGTCGAAATCAACAGCATAAGCCCTGAAACTGCTGGGCATAAATTGCGGCAGCCCCATGGCGCCTGCGTATGAACCTACTGGGTCGGCGGGGTTAATGTGTTCGTCGCGGCAGAGCAGCAGGAAGCTTTCAAGTTCACCGAGAAAGAATTTGCTGCGCGGCGGATAGGCAAAACCCAGGGTAGACAGGGCGTCGATGACGCGATGATTGCCGGTGTTTTTGCCGAACAGGGTTTCAACGCCGATAATGGCGACAATGATTTCGGCCGGAACGCCGTATTGTTTTTCCGCGGCGGCCAGCGCGGGGGCATTGTCCCGCCAGAATTGCACGCCTGCGTCGATACGCGCGTCGGTCAGGAATATTTTGCGGTATTTATACCAGGGCAAACCTTCCGAGGGTGAAGAGATTCTTTTGAGTATGTCTGGTTTAATCTCGACTGTTTCAAACAAATCATCAAGTTCTGATTCATCGAACTGGTGCTTTGTGACCATTTGCTCGATAAAGGTATGAACTGATTCGGTGTCTTTTATGTTGCCGGTACAGGAGATGAGGAGGCATAAGGCGAAAGGCGCAAGGAGCAGGGCGCAAGGGATGCTTCTGAGTCGGTATATAAGGTTGTATTTGTGCATCTTTTTAGCCTTGTGTTAGAGCTTGTGTGGGATTCATAAGTGAGGCAGAAATGTTAAGGTATCAATCGAAGACTCAAAGGCCCACAATTTTTAGCCTTTAGCCTTTAGCCTTTAGCCTTTAGCCTTTAGCCTTTAGCCTTTAGCCCTTCGTCTTTCGCCTGCTGCTACGAATGCGGCAGGAATTTTTTATGGGTATGAATTGACATAAGAATGCCGAAACCGGCCAGCAACGTTACTATCGAGGTGCCGCCGTAACTGACTAAGGGCAATGGCACGCCGACCACAGGCAGTACGCCGATGACCATGCCGATGTTGACAAAAACATAAACAAAGAAGGTAAAAGCCAAGCTGCTGGCCAGTAAGCGGCTGTAGGTATCCTGAGCTTGCGAGGCAATATACAGGCAGCGGCTGATGATAAGCAGGTACAAGGTCAGCAAGCCTAAGCAGCCGAATAGCCCGAACTCTTCCGCGAAGACTGCAAAAATAAAGTCGGTGGAGCTTTCCGGTAAAAAGTCCAGTTCCGACTGGGTGCTGCCCAACCAGCCTTTGCCATAGATACCGCCGGAGCCGATAGCGATTTTCGATTGGATAATATGGTAGCCCCTGCCCAGCGGGTCGGCTTCCGGGTTTAGAAAGGTGAGCACCCGGTCGCGTTGATAAGGGCGCATAAAATGCCAGAGTATCGGCGTCAGTCCTGCCAGTGTGGCGGAGATTGCCAGTATGAACCGCCAGGAGAGACCGGCAAAAAACAGTACGGCGGCACCGGAGCTGGCAACCAGTAACGCGGTGCCCAAGTCAGGTTGCTTGGCGATCAATAAGGTCGGAACAACGATCAGTATGCTGGCTATCAGCAATTGTTTCGGCTTGGGCGGCAATGCGTGTTCCGCCAAATACCAGGCGACCATCATCGGCGTGGTGATTTTGATCATTTCCGACGGCTGAAAACGAAAAACGCCAAGGTCCAGCCAGCGTTGCGCGCCTTTTCCGAATTGACCCATAACCAGTACCGCAACGAGCAGCAAGATTCCCAAGCCGAACAGCAGTGCGGAATAGCGCTTAAACTGGTAAGGGTCAACATGAGCCAGTACTGTCATCAAAAGAAAAGCCAGTCCTACGCGCGCCGCCTGGCGCATTAACACGTCCATGTCCTGACTGCCCGCACTGTAGAGAATAATAAAGCTCAACAGAGAGATAAGTAACAAACCGATAAATAAGGGGATGTCTATATGTAGTTTTCTGAGGATGTTACCGATAACTGACGGCGGATGAAATTGTTCGCTACGGGTTTCAGCTTTCATTGTTGCCCCCCTAAAAATTGCTTGATAACTTGACCTGCGATGGGCGCTGCGACTGAACCGCCGTGACCGCCGTTCTCAACGATGACGGCAACTGCAATTTTGGGATCATCAGCCGGTGCGAAAGAAATAAATAAGGCATGGTCGCGTAATTTGAAGTCGATGTCATTTTCGTTGTATTTGGCATCCTGCTTGATATTAAAAACCTGTGCGGTCCCGGTTTTACCGGCGATTTGATAGTTAATGTCTTTACTGATGCCCTTGGCGGTGCCGTGTGGATCATGAATAACATTAACCATGGCTGAGATGATGCTATTAATATTTTCGGGTTTAAGTGTAATGTCGCTTGGTGGATTTTCCACGTCAGACTCGGTGAGCTCTGGGCTGACGGTGTTTTTCACCAGAAAGGGCATAACGACTTTACCTTTATTCGCCAAGGTCGCGGTGGCTTTGGCAAGCTGTATCGGCGTAACTTGGAGATACCCTTGGCCTATTCCGGTGATCAGCGTTTCTCCCGGATACCAGGATTGATTGCGTTGACTGCGTTTCCACTCGCGCGAGGGCATTAATCCCGGCTTTTCCCCGGACAGATCAATGCCGGTTTTTTCGCCAAAGCCAAAATGCTGTAAAAAATCATGCATACGGTCTATGCCCAGCATGGATGCCAGACTGTAAAAATACACGTCGCAGGATTGAGTAATGGCTTCGGTCATATTAACCGAGCCATGGCCGCCTTTTTTCCAATCCCGATAGTGGTGGCTGACATTTGGCAGTTGATAATAGCCGGGACAGAACAGTTTGTGCTCGGCGCTTATCGCATTGTATTCAAGCCCGGCCAGTGCGATAAACGGCTTAATGGTTGAGCCCGGCGGATATAAACCGCGCAGCGCCCGATTATAGAGCGGTTGATTCTCGGAGGATTGCAGGGCCTGATAGGCGTCGTTGGCTATGCCGATAACAAAAGGATTGGGGTCAAAGCCGGGGCGGCTGGCGAAGACCAATACGCCGCCGGTTTTAATGTCAATAGCGACTACTGCACCATTAAAGCCGTCCAATGCATCATAGGCGGTTTTCTGCAAATCTATATCCAGGGTCAGATAAAGATTTTCGCCCGGCACGGGGGGGACTGAGTTCACCGTATTGATGGCGCGCGCCTGTACATTGGTTTCTATTTCCGCATAGCCGGTCTTGCCGTGCAGCTCGGTTTCATAGGTGTTTTCTATGCCTATTTTGCCGACATGGGTTGAGCCCCGGTATTCGGCGATGGGCAGGGATTTCATTTCCGCTTCGTTGATGCGGCCTACGTAACCGACCACATGAGAGGCTAACTCGGCGTAGGGGTAATGTCGAACCAGGCGTGCCTGAATATCAACGCCGGGAAAATAAGGTCTGACTACGGCAAATTTGGCAAGTTCTTCGTCGGTCATGCTTATTAATAAAGGTGTGCTGACAAAGCGTTTTTGTCGTTTGCGTTGTTTCTGGTATTGGTCGATTTTTTCGTCGGAGATATTGAGTAGTTTTTGTAAACGCAACAGCGTGTCATCAAGATCGCTGATTTGCTCGGGAATTAACTCAAGGCTGAAGGACTGTGTGTTGTCGGCCAGGACTTTACCGTGGCGGTCGTAAATAATGCCTCTCGTCGGTACCAGGGGTTCGATTTTTATGCTGTTGTCTTTTGCCAGTGTCGCATAATGTTCGTGCCCGACAATTTGCAGGTAAATCAGTCGAACGATCAGCCCGGATGTTAGTAGTAGTATGAGAATGAAGGCGGAAATAATACGGTTGAGAAATAGGCGACTCTCTACTAACTTATTTTTAATAGTATAGATACGGGACATAACAGCTACGGAGTGTTTTATTTACTGCGATGCGACAAGCGGACGCGGCGCAGTGCTGTGTAAATCAGGGGCCAGCATAGCGTACCGGTAAAAACAGGCAGCCAGAAAGAAGTATGCATTTGAGCGGGGTGTTGAATATTTTTTAACCAGAAAAGCAGCATTTGGGAAAACAGCAGGCAAAAGAAAATAAACAAGCCTTGTTGAGGTAATGGGAATTGGCGCAAACGTTTATGCAGTATCAGGCAAAAATAGATAATTAATGTATAGGCCAGTGCATATTGGCCGAATATTCTCCCGGTCAACACATCGGTCAGTAATCCGACTGTCCATGCATGAAAGATGCCGATGCGTTCCGGTACGGCAATTGTCCAATAGATAAGCACCAGAAGCACCCAGTCCGGATTTATGCCGGCCAAAAAGCCTGGCCAAGGCGCAATTCTTAAACACATCGCCATGACAATGGTCAATATAATGCGGCCAAAGCCGAAATAGCTATTCATCACGGCCTGTCCCTGCCTGTGGCTTTGCGGGCGCTTCGCGTGTCAATCCGCTTTCTGTGGATGGGTTGTCACGTGCTGTCCTTGCCCGTTTTCCTTTGGGCGCTTCGTGTGGTAATACGCTTTCGGCGGAGTGGTCATTGGGGGGCGTCTCGGGTGTTTTTTCGTGAGATGTGGGCGGTGAGCTGAGTGAAACGGGGGATGAGTCGCTCCAGACGATCAGTAGTTCCCTGTTTCGGTCCAGCATGGCCTTGGGGGTGGCGGTAATGTTGACGAAAGGTTTGTTGGTTATCGGGGTAAAATCATCGACAATGGCAACCGGATAACCCGATGGAAAAGTGCCGCCTAAACCCGATGTGATCAGTAAGTCGCCGGGGCGAATGTCCGCATTATTGGGCAAAAAAGGCAAGTTAAGCCGGTTCAACTGGCCGCTGCCTACCGCAATGGTCAGCAGGCCGTTACGGTTGACCTGTACCGGGATGGCATGGTTAGGGTCGGTAATTAACATGATTTCGGAGCTGAACGGCAACGCACGAAAAACCTGGCCGACAACTCCGTTCGCATCCAGTACCGGCTGCTGGGGGTGGACGCCGAAGCGGGTGCCTTTGTTGACTACCACGATGTTTTCGTAAGGCGCGGTATTGATCGACAATAATTCCGCGATCAACAGTTGTTCGCCGAGTTTAAAGGAGTTTTCCAATAAGGCTCGCAGACGAATATTTTCTTTTTCCAAAGAGTCGAATTTAAGCAATCGGGTTTTGTCGATGAATTGTTCTTCGCGTAATTGGGTGTTTTCTTTTTTTAAGGTCGAGTATGAGCTGACAGAATCGGCGGTTTGCTCGATCAGTACGGTCGGTAAATCGACCAGATATTTCAGCGGGTCGACAATAACTGATAATGTGGCGCGAAGCGCGTCCAGTCGATGGCTTTGGTGTTCAGTGATCAGTAAAGCAACTGAAGCAATTATCGCCACAAGCAGACGGGTGTTAATAGAAGGACCGGTAGCAAATAAAAGTTTTATAGCGGGATGCCTCTTTATCCAGTTAAAAAATGTTGGTAACGCGTAGATCGAGTTAGCGTAGCGTATGTAACTCGACAAACTATTGCCGCACTTGTTGAGTTGCGGCGCAAAAAAGATGCGCCTCGGGACACCGCTGCGCGGGTTCTGCATAACCCGCAAGGATGCGGGCAATACAGGTTTTGCATGGGCAAAACATCTGCCCGTGCCGTTGTAACTCAACCTGTGGACTTTGTTGCTACCAAAGTAAATGATTTTAAAGAATAAACATCATTACTCTAAGGAAAAAGTAGAGACTCCTTTTTTATCCAGCATTTCCAGAACCATGCCGCCGCCTCGTGCGACACAGGTTAGCGGGTCATCAGCGATATAGACCGGCAGACCTGTCTCTTCAGCTATCAGCCTGTCTATATCTTTTAATAATGCACCGCCGCCGGTTAAGAATATGCCGCGAGTCGCCACATCCGAACCGAGTTCGGGCGGGGTTTGCTCCAAGGCCAATTTTACCGCGCCGACAATGCCGGATAGCGGTTCTTGCAGCGCTTCCAGGATTTCATTGCTGTTTAAGGAGAAGCTGCGCGGCACACCTTCTGCCAGATTACGGCCTTTAACTTCGATTTCCCTGACTTCGCTGCCGGGATAAGCGGTACCGATTTCATGTTTAATTCTTTCTGCGGTGGCTTCGCCAATTAAGGTGCCGTAGTTTCTGCGCACATAATTGATAATGGCTTCGTCAAAGCGGTCACCGCCGATACGGACAGATGAAGAATAGACGATGCCGTTTATTGATATGACCGCCACTTCAGATGTGCCGCCACCAATGTCCAAGACCATTGATCCGCACGCCTCATCAACAGGCAAGCCCGCACCGATAGCCGCCGACATGGGTTCTTCAATCAAATAAACTTCGCGGGCACCGGCCATTGCCGCAGACTCGCGAATAGCGCGACGTTCAACCTGAGTTGAGCCGCAAGGTACGCAGATTAAAATGCGGGGACTGGGGCGCAGCAACTTGCTTTGGTGGACTTTTTCGATGAAAAATCTCAGCATTCGCTCGGTGACGGCAAAATCGGCGATGACTCCGTCTTTCAGTGGGCGAATTGCAGTAATATTGCCCGGTGTGCGTCCCAACATGAGCTTTGCATCAAGACCGACGGCGGCAATCGTTTTATTGCCTCGGATTCTGTCTTCTTTGATAGCAACAACAGAGGGTTCATTAAGCACAATTCCCTGACCGGGAATGTAGATCAATGTATTGGCGGTTCCTAAGTCAATAGCGAGATCGTTGGAGAAAAGGCCGCGAATTCTTTTGAACATTTTTAGCTGTATCCTTTGGGGGAATAAAAATTGTATTACTTTATCAATCAAGCGAGTGTTTGAGCAAGATATAAAGTATTATAAACACAATAATATTTAGAATCGCTGAAATTTTATTGGGAGTTAAAAATGTCTTTAACGGCGGATGATGTGAAGAAGATTGCGCATTTAGCGCGGCTGGGAATCGAGGAGCAAGATGTTGCCTCTTATGCAAAAGATTTGTCCGGGATGCTGGATTTGATGACGCGGATGAGCGATCTTGACACTGACGGCGTCGAGCCCATGGCTCACCCGATGGACCAAGTGCAAAGATTACGAGCCGATGTGGTCACTGAGCAGGACAACCGCGAAAAATTTCAAGCCATTGCGCCACAAGTAGAAGCGGGACTTTATTTAGTGCCCAAAGTAATTGAGTAAAGGGAACAGTAACAACTATGCATAACAAAACAATTGCGGAATTAGCCAAGGGACTGCGTTCCGGTGAATTTTCAAGCGTGGAATTGACCACGGCTTTTTTAGGCAGAATCAAGCAGCACAGCTCACTTAATTCTTATATCACTGTCACCGAAGACTTGGCCTTGCAGGCAGCCGAAGCAGCCGACGCCAGGTTGGCAAAAGGCGATGCGGAACTGTTAACCGGCATCCCGGTTGCGCAAAAAGACATCTTTTGCACAGCGGGCGTCAAAACAACCTGCGGTTCAAAAATACTGGATAATTTTATTGCACCCTACAATGCAACAGTGGTGGATAAGTTTAATAACGCCGGTGCGGTGATGTTGGGCAAATTGAACATGGATGAGTTTGCGATGGGCTCATCAAACGAAACCAGCTATTACGGTGTAGTCAGAAATCCCTGGGATATTAATACCGTTCCCGGCGGCTCCTCAGGCGGCACGGCGGCGGCTGTCGCGGCGCGGCTTGCAGTCTGTGCGACAGGCACCGATACCGGCGGCTCAATACGCCAGCCTGCCGCCCTGTGCGGCATTACCGGATTAAAACCGACCTACGGCCGGGTGTCTCGTTACGGCATGATTGCTTATGCCTCCAGCCTGGATCAAGGCGGGCCGATGACGCGTAGTGCCGAAGATGCGGCCATTATGCTGCAAACCATGGCCGGTTTTGATGAAAAGGATTCAACCAGCGTCGATTTGCCTGTTCCTGATTATAGGGCCGGATTAAGTAACAGCCTCGAAGGTTTAAAAATCGGCCTGCCCAAAGAATTTTTCGGCGAAGGATTAAACAGCGATGTGGCGATAGCGCTTGAAGCAGCCATTAATGAATATCGGAAATTGGGCGCCCAAGTAACGGAAATATCCATGCCCACGCTTAAGTTGGCCATCCCCGCTTATTACGTCATTGCTCCTGCCGAGTGCTCCGCGAACCTGTCGCGTTTTGACGGTGTGCGTTTCGGCTACCGCTGTGAAAATCCGGCGGACTTAACCGATCTGTACACCCGTTCGCGCGGCGAAGGCTTCGGCAAGGAAGTTAAGCGTCGCATTTTGATGGGCACCTATGCGCTGTCGGCAGGGTACTACGACGCTTATTATATTAAGGCGCAAAAAATCCGCCGCCTGATCAGCGAAGACTTTAAAAGAGCGCTCTCGGAAGTCGATGTGATTATGGGGCCGGTAACGCCGTCAACCGCCTTCGGCATCGGCGAAAAAATAGGCAACCCGATTGAAATGTATTTATCCGATATTTACACGATTGCGATCAATCTTGCCGGAGTCCCTGCCATGTCGGTTCCGGCAGGGTTTGCAAACGGCATGCCCGTGGGCTTGCAGATCATCGGCAATTATTTTTCCGAAGACCGGCTGTTGAATATTGCTCATCAGTACCAGCAAGTCACCGATTGGCACCAACAAGCGCCAAAAGGCTTTGAATAAGGGGGACGCTCTCATGACGAAAATCACAGAACTATCTCAACTGGATTTAAACGGCACATACAGCTATGCCGATTACTTGACTTGGCGGTTGGAAGAAACGGTCGAGCTGATCAAGGGCAAGATTATGGCAATGTCCCCCGCGCCTAGCCTGAAGCATCAGAGCGTTATTACCAATCTGGGTGGCAGTCTTTATCAGTATTTCCACAAAAGACCCTGCAAACTTTTTTACGCGCCATTCGATGTCAAACTCTACAACAGCAAAAAATCAAAACTAACCGACCAGGAGGTTTTCAGTGTCGTCCAGCCCGATTTATGCATAATCTGCGATAAAGAAAAACTCACCGAACAAGGTTGCAATGGTGCGCCGGACTGGATTATCGAAGTGCTCTCGCCCGGTAACAGCAAGAAAGAAATGCGCCTTAAATACGATCTTTACCAGGAAAACGGCGTCACCGAGTATTGGCTGGTTTATCCTTACGAACAAGCGGTCTATCAGTTTCTGCTGGATAAGGACACCGAAAAATACCAACTGTTCGCGATGCATGCCGGTGACGACATCGCAACTCCCTATCTTTTTCCTGAGCTGGACATCGATCTGGCCGACGTTTTTGCTGAATAACACGGAACTACCAAAATGAATACACAATGGGAAACAGTCATCGGCTTGGAAATTCACGCCCAACTGTCCACAAAATCAAAAATTTTTTCCGGAGCATCTACCGCTTACGGCGCGGAGCCCAATACCCAGGCCTGCGCGGTCGATTTAGGCTTGCCGGGCGTATTGCCGGTATTGAATGAAGAGGCCGTACGCATGGCGGTCATCTTCGGCATGGCCATCGAAGCGCATATCGCGCCGTATTCGGTTTTCGCCAGGAAGAATTATTTTTACCCGGACTTGCCCAAAGGCTATCAAATCAGCCAGATGGATTTGCCTATCGTCGGTGTCGGTCATCTGGATATTGACGTTGACGGCGTAAGCAAACGCATCGGCATCACTCGCGCTCATCTGGAAGAAGACGCGGGCAAATCGTTGCACGGCAGTTTTCACGGCTTGACCGGGATCGATTTAAACCGCGCCGGTACGCCGTTGCTGGAAATCGTTTCCGAGCCGGAAATGAGTTCGGCTAAAGAAGCCGTGGCCTACATGAGGAAAATGCACGAACTGGTGCGCTATCTGGGTATTTGCGACGGCAATATGCAGGAAGGCTCGTTTCGCTGCGATGCCAACGTATCGGTGCGTCCCAAAGGCCAAAAAGAATTCGGCACACGGGCTGAAATCAAAAACATCAACTCGTTCAAGTTTGTCGAAAAAGCCATTAATCACGAAATCGAGCGGCAAATCGAGGTGATAGAAAGCGGCGGTACCGTAGTTCAGGAAACCCGCTTGTACGATTCCGACAAGGATGAAACCCGTTCCATGCGCAGCAAGGAAGAGGCCAATGATTACCGGTATTTTCCCGATCCCGACCTGTTGCCGGTACTGATTGATGAGGACTTTAAAGCGCAAATAAAAGCCCAATTGCCGGAATTGCCGCAAGCGAAAAAACAGCGTTTTAAGGATGATTATGTTCTGGATGAAGAGAACGCTACGATCCTGACATCTTCCCGTCAGTTGGCGGATTATTTCGAAACCGTAGTTAAAGAGTCGGGCTGCGAAGCGAAAATGTGCGCCAACTGGGTGACCGGCGATCTCTTAGCCGCGCTTAATAGAGCCGACCTGGAAATTACCGACTCGCCGGTTAGTCACGAGCGTCTGGCGGGATTGTTAAAACGCATCAGCGACGACACCATTTCCGGCAAGATTGCCAAGCAGGTGTTCGAAGAACTGTGGCAGGGCACCGCTACAGCCGATGAAATTATCGAAGCCAAAGGCCTGAAGCAAATCACCGACACCGGCGCGATAGAAGCTATTATCGATAAAATCATTGCCGACAACCAGGACCAGGTTGAGCAATACCGTAGCGGTAAAGATAAAGTTTTCGGTTTTTTTGTCGGACAGGTGATGAAGGAAATGCAGGGCAAGGCCAACCCCGGCGAAGTGAATAAAATGCTTAAAGCCAAGTTGCAGTAAGCAGATCTTTGACCGAACAACCGCCCATTGTAGTCAGCGGTTGTTCGGTATCAACAAATCTCAGAATCCCTGAAATAGAAAATCCAGTGCCGCAGTAATTTCAAATTGCCCGGATGCAAGTGATGCGATTGGCGTTTTCAGTAAGCGAAGCGGCACGGCTGCTAGCTTGGGTGTTTCCAGCAGGCATTTGGCGCCTTCTATCTCAAATGTCGGCGTAAGATTGGCGGGAAGATTAACGGCGGCAAAACCGATCGTGTCTGCGTAGCGGTATGACGATGCGGGTCTCCAGTCTTTGTAACAAATCGCTTTGAACATCCAGAAGATACGGCGTCATTTAAGCTTATTCACCACTATTGCGATAGGCATCAAAACGCGGTATGTCAGAACGAGCGCTATGAGTCTAATGGCAAACCTTCATCCGCCACGGTTTGATTATAAGCGGCGATAAAATCGGCGTTATCTAGCAGCCAAAGTTGTTCGTGCAGTTCACGCAAGAATTGGTCGCAAGACTGCGAAATGTTGGGTGGCTTTCTTAGTGGTATTGACAAAAGGCTGCATCATAAGGGCTCGGTTAATATTGGCTTAATATACGCGTTTTATAACAACATATATCCTGTTGCGCCTTACACGACTATCACTTTTATTGGTGGAGTTATGCTGGCCTCTCTTGCGGCCTTGCAGAAACCCTTGTCAAAAGTATGCATCACGGCGGAACCGCAAACAGCAAGATGCATAGCGTCGGCAAAATCAGCGCCCAGGGCATACCAGTCCAGCGCTAGCCCCACTGCACTTGAATCTTCAATCTCAGTGCTGTCGATTTCCAGCAGTGCCCTGAAGAATTTGAGCATATCGGTTCGCGACTTTTTATAAACAGCCCGAAGAACCCATTCGGTTTCTAATAATACTGTTCGTGAAATAAACACGGTGTCTTGCATAACCAGATCCCGAACGATAGCGACTTGAGCAGGTTCGTCCGCCACAACGGCGCGAACAAGCAGGTTAGTATCGAAAGCAATCATTGACTACGTTGCTCCGATTCTTCCCAATCGGCGGAGTAATCAACCGGCCTGCAAAGTGCTTCAACAGGAATCGGTGGCCCATCATGCCGGAGCATGCCAATCAAATTTCCCAAATTGCTCCCGGTCTTTTTAGGCGCTGTTTTAAGAGTTACGCCGGACAGTGAAGAAACCAGCGTTAGTTGAGTTCCTGGTTGCCAATGCAATTCATCCCGAGTTTCTTTGGGGATGACGATTTGACCTTTGCTCGATAGCTTGATAGTAGCGACAGACATGGAGTACTCCAAGTAAGACAGTTGGTAAGATGCGATTATTAATCTATGCGGAAAAAAATACAAGGGCAAGGGTCAAAAAGTCCATTGCCCCATTTTTATTTTCTCAGAATCCCTGAAACAGAAAATCCAGTGCCGCAGTCATTTCAAACTGGCTGACTGCAAGCGATATATGCACCCCGCAGGCTTTCAAGTCAGGCGTATCGACTGAATCTGCGCGAGCGCTATCGGGTGACCCAGCGAGGCCGCTTTGGCAATCCACATAAGGGCAAGATTATTGTCTTTAGGTAAGCCGTTACCCTCCAAATAACAACAGCCCAGCAAATGCATCGCATCGGTACAATGCTGCTTTGCGGCCAATTCCAGCCAATACACCGCGCTTTTCAGTTTGTTGTTTTCTAAAAAAAGTAACGCCAAATCATTTTGCGCTTTTGCATCGCCGGAATCGGCACTTTTAATCAGTTCAATATCAGCAGGGTTAAGGGGGATGCAAATGTCGTGTTTGATCGAATCGAAACAGATCATGGTCTTGTAATAGGCCTCATTATCGGTGGCGCACTGTATGCTACCGTCGGTAAGTCGGCGTCTTATGGTGCGCTCGCTGCATTCGGTTAACGTAGTGGCGGCTTGAAGGCTGACGTGTTGCATGTGGCATCCCTTGTTATAAATGGCGCAATGGGTTTGGCAGGGCTTTTTGGGAGGCATTTTATCATGACAGGGCTTTTTGGCGGGCAATTCTGTCGTGACCGGATTTTTAGCGAGGCTTATTTTTGCTCGATAAAGCTTGTTTCCCTGTTTCCGTGATGATAGATCATCATGGAAACAGAATGGCTGTTTGGCATGGCCTTTGCTTATACCTTGTTGTGGTTTATTTTTAACTTAAAGAGGATTGATTCATGAACGCATTATCTATCAAAAAAGCACAACAAGGTTTTACCTTAATCGAATTAATGATCGTGGTTGCGATCATCGGTATTTTGGCGGCAATTGCGATTCCGGCTTATCAGGATTACGTAATCAAAGCAAAGTTAAGTAAAGTTGCTACCGCAGCCGATCCAGTCAAACTGGCTGTTGCTGCATTTGGTCAAGAGCATGGTGGTACAGTAACATTCCTAGCGGCTGACGCTTGGGCCTCGATGGGTTTGTCAGGAACTCCTACACCAACTAATGAGGTTTCCGGGATTTCAGTATCAACATCAGGGGTAATTACAGCGACAATGCGGGGCATTAAAGCCACTGACATTGATGGCAAAACAGTCACATGGACGCCAACTTTTGGTTCTTCAGCAGTCACCTGGGCCGTCGGAACTAACGTCACTCACACCGCCTCTCTGGCGCTTGTTACAGGCACCTTGGATAAATAAGCATATCTTTCTAGTTGGGTAGCGCATTTCGCATGTGCGCCGCCGCAATACAGAAAGCGCGGTAAACGCACCCAATACAAACCATCCAACTTTTTACGAGGCTGGGTGGTTTTTTTTGCAAGAAATCAGGCAATACCATGAAACTGTTTTTGTCCTTAATCGCTTTATGTTTGCCAGTCATACTCCTTTATGGTCAGTTTTTCTGGAACCCTGTCGTCTTTGATGATATTTATTTTTTCGATGGCTCGGTACATGAGCATTATCTGGGCAAGGTATTCAGCTTCGATTTACGCTGGCTGCCTTATGCTACTTTTGAGTGGACGCGCGCACTGCTCGGTTTGGAGCTGATCTGGTTTCGTCTGGGCAATCTGGCTTTGCATCTTGTCACGACCGTCTCCCTGTTTCTATTCTTGCGGCGATTGTTTGAACGGGTTCTTTCTACTAATAATGATGAAAGCAGCGAGACCCTGTCACCGCACTGGCTGGCCTTTTTTGGAGCATTGATCTTTGCCTTGCACCCGGTCTCCGTTTATGCGGCCGCCTATTTAATCCAGCGTTCCACCCTAATGGCAACGTTGTTCGCCTTATTAACCTGGCGTTTGTTTCTTGAGGGTTTGATCAAAGACAACTACCGCTGGTTGTTGGCTTCTACCGTTACTTATTTTCTGGCTGTATTCTCGAAAGAACAAGCCGTCATGACGCCTGCGGTAACGATAGCCTTGTTGATGCTGGTCAATAATCAGCCCATCCGTCAACGATTAATGCTGATTTGGCCAATCTTCATGTTCTATGGCTTGATTGGCGGGTTCGTAGTTTTTCAGATCAAGTTGGCACATATTTTGGGGCAGGCTTATGAACCAATAGCCGCAAATTATATGTCCTTGCTGGGGCCTGACTTTGATGTGCATCTTGCCTATCCCTTGTCGATGCTGACACAGTGCTTCCTGTTTTTTAAATACCTGCGGGTATGGATTGTTCCAAGTCCGATGTGGATGTCTGTCGATATGCCTCAAGCTTTTGCCATGAGTTTGTGGTCTTGGCCGGAAGTTGCCGGTTTGATCGGGTTTATACTTTACCCCATTGTTGCCGTTCGTCTGCTGCTGCAAAGGGGGATAAAAGGTTTGCTGGGCTTTGCGCTGCTTTGCCCGTGGCTGTTATTTGCTACTGAGCTTTCAACCATCAGGATTCAGGAGTCTTTTGTGCTTTATCGCAGTTATCTGTGGATGGCTGGCGCTTTCGCTGCGTTGCCTTTTTTGTGCCAAAAACTGAACGCAAAACAGGCGGCTATTACCCTGACTTTTGTTGCACTGCTCATGATGCCTTTATCCTGGCTGCGCCTTACAACCTTTTCCCATCCACTACTGCTTTGGGATGATGCGGCTCGACGAGTTGAGAATATTGAGGGAAAACGCTTGGGCATCGATAGAATTTTCTACAATCGGGGTAGAGAATTGATCGGGGTAAAACGCTATGCCGAAGCGATAGACGATTTAAGCAAGGTAATCGAGCTAAAAGGCCTCTATGTCGGATATGCCTATCAGAACCGCGGTGCGGCTTATTTGGGAAGCCAACAATATCCGACGGCCCTAAACGATTTTAACAAGGCCATCGAACTAGTGCCGACGAATAAAGCAAAACTTTACCTGGGTAAAGCGCATGCCTTGGAAGGGCTTAATGATTCTACGGCCGCCATGCAGGCCTATAAGCAAGCCTGTTTGCTGGGGCTGCCAACTGCCTGCCAAAAAACGGGACAATCCGAGGCCCCGCTCAAGCCATTGACTGAATACCTTTTGAATCCATAGAGCAAAAGGCGATTTTATTTCAGCGGGGTAAGGTGGGCTGCGCTTTTCTGTCCACGCGATTAAACGCATAACCTGTATTTAATCGCACCCCACCAAACACAAACTACCCAATCCTTCACGGAGTTGGATGGTTTTTTACGGAGTTAAAATATTTTTATGCTATATTCTTTGCATGAAACTAAAATTTGATCGTGAAGTCAGAAAATCAATTGCTGACGAATTAAAAAAGATTTCTAATTTCGGCGGTGTCGGATTGGGTTTCATGGGCTATTCAAGTAACAGCCCGGTAATCCTGTTGGGTGCGTTTATCTGGTGGATAGTTTGCCAAACCATCTCGCATCTGCTCATGTCTATTCAAGACGAAGAAGGGGAATAAAATGACCATTGAAATTGCTGCACTTTTAGGAATGGGGCTTGTTGCTTTATGGGGTTTGATTGCTTTGCTGTTTGCCATCAAGTCAGCTAAAATTAACCATCACATTGATACTGGTGCGATTCATTCTAACTAATCAGGTTTTTCTGCCCAAGCACACAACGCATGACCTGTATTTAATCGCACCTTAATTCCAACCAAGCCATCCAATCCTTCGCGGGGTTGGGTGGTTTTTTATGGGTGATCTTTTTGTGTTTTTGGAAGGCAGAAAAATGTCTACTTTTGGAGTCCACCCTGCGAAAGGGATTCATTGCCGGATTCCAGCGCATAATAGTAAATCGCCGGATATTACATCAGCGGAAGCAACTGGTTAAGAATCTTGCCGTTGGTTATCAGGATCTGCTTTGGAAAGAGGCCTTTATTACCTTGAAAGTCTGTAACTGTAGCGCCAGCTTCGGCAGCAATCAATGCGCCAGCTGCCACGTCATACAGGTTCAACTCCTGTTCCCAAAAAGCGTCAACTTGGCCGTCTGCAACCAGGCATAGATCGATTGCCGCAGAGCCAAAGCGGCGCTGCCCGGTGGTTATCTCAGCGATCCTGCAAAACCGTTGCAGGTTGTTTTCTTTTAAGTAAGAGCGCAAGCAGGCGAATCCGGTTGCGACCATCGCGTCAGCAAGGTTGCTTTCATTGGAGACGGTAATGGGCTGGCCGTTTTTCCAGGCTCCCTTGCCTTTTTCGGCGGCATAGTAATCATCCAGTGCGGGTGCATAGACCGCTCCGAAGATAAGTTCCTGATCAATTTCCAGTGCGACGCTGACGCCCCAAAAGTACTGGCCTCTTGAAAATGAGTGGGTTCCGTCAATCGGATCGACGATCCAGCGACTGGATTGATTTGCGCTTTGCCCGCTCTCTTCTCCCCAAAAACCGAATTGCGGGTAATGCTTGGCCAGTGATTTCTGTAAAAAAGCTTCAACCGCCACGTCGGCATCGGTAACTAAGTCCCGGGGGCTTTTTTTAGTGACTTCTAAATTTTTCAAGTCTTTAAAATGAGTCATGGCAATCGATCCGGCTTCACGGATCACATTTTCAAGAATGGCAAGCGAAATGGGCATTTATAGTAACCTAGTAGTTAAGAGGGTGGCGTTTGATGGATTTAGGTACATAACCGGACTTCAACGCAAAGCCCGAGTGGTTGTGTGCGCCAAAAAAAATCAATTATCCGAAGTTGGGCATGTTAGGGATGCTGTGATCAGGGGATAAGGAACTTAAATGTAATGCGCTGTTATTTCGCGCGAACCATATCTTTTGTTGATGATTTTTTCAAGACATATCTTGATCGGCAAAATAGATTAAGCAGCGATAAAGATTCGCCATCCCTAAGGGGAAATTTTATACGCAATTTTTTTGGGGAGACGTATCGGCATTAGGTCCGTTTCCAATGCTGATTATCTTGAGGCTGTTGTCTCTGGAGCTCGACTGAGGCGTAATGCCAATCTGTGTCTTCACGTCCATGTGGCTGGATACCGGCTAGGGTTTGCCGGCTGAGGTTTCTTGCTCATCAAGGGGTATATAGTTAGCGGGCAAATACGGTCTTATATACGAATAAGAAAAATAATGATGACTACAAATAATAGGGATGTTGCAAATTCCTCCAGTCGTTCAACAAAGGGCGGTTTGCCGTCTCCCATAATTATTTCAACTCGATTGGTCACTTGGTCTCGCATGTGTATCCGATGTTGCAACATGATGTTTCTCCTAATGGTTTTTAGTATAACTACGCATTTGGCCCACTAATACGCCCTGAATTTCCACTTGTTCCGGGGTGTAACGCATCGCTTCCATGGTTGAATTAGCGGGGATAAGTAATGTTTCGTGCGGGTATTGCTCGATAAATTTCAACGTGGCTTCGGCTTTATTGATCAAGGCCACCACAATTTCGCCATTACGGGCGTGGCAACGTTGTTCGATAATTACCCAGTCGCCATCATAGATGCCTTGCTCAAGCATGGAATCGCCTTTTACTTTAAGAACATAGCAGGGGTTTTGTGTTTTCAGTTGTTCGGGGATGGACATATAAGTAATGTTTTCGACGGCTTCGATGGGTTTTCCGGCGGCAATAAATCCGACAAAAGGCAGCGCGCTTTGATCATTGGAATAGCCGATCATTTCTTTGGCGTATTCTGTCAGGCGAATACCTCGCTGCTTGCGTTCCGGTGCTTCGACCAGATTTTCGTTAATCAAGGCCTTAATGTGGTTATGTAAGGAACCGCGAGACTTTAAGCCCATGCTCGCGCAAAGCTCTTTCAGCGTGGGTGGATGGGGGAAGTTGTCCTGGTTTTGCAGTAAGAAATCGAAAATCTCCTGCTGCTTTCTGGTAAGTGATTTAATCATAATTCGTTCTCTATTCGTTTTTTAAAAATATAACAGCAGAACAAATAAAGAACAAGTGAAAATTAAAGTTATTTTTAGCTTAACTTATGAGGTGTTGCTTGGGGTATGATTCGCCAAACGGGTGAATGGCACGTCACCCTAATTACTTTTTGAATTGGAGGAATACCATGCAATTTGCTCCCGCGTTATTACCCAGCCTGATTCAGGTAATAGACAAAACAATCGAAACAAACGCCGAAGAGGTGACGGCTCTGGATCAAGCTATCGGTGATGGCGATCATGTGACTAATCTGCAACGCGGTATTAAGGCGCTGATAGCGCAAAGCGATGAATTGGCAACGCTCGATTGGGTGGCGGCCTGGCAGAAAATCGGTATGACCATGATGACGGCGGTGGGCGGCGCATCGGGTTCTTTATACGGTACCTTGTTTGTTGCAATGAGCAAAGCGGCTCGCGAACGGCCTTTGGATTTACAGGTTTTTGCCGAGATTTTTACCAGCGGTGTGGATGCGGTAAAACAGCGCGGCAAGGCCGATGCAGGCGAGAAAACGATGCTGGATGTACTGATTCCGGTCGCGGCAAGCTTGCGGCAGGCGGCAGCGGATTCGGTTGCGTTACCTGTAGCATTGGATAATGTCGCGCGGACAGCAATCGCGGGTATGGAGTCTACCCGTGACATGCTGGCGACTAAGGGACGCGCTTCTTTTCTGGAGGAGCGCAGCCGGGGGCATATCGATGCGGGGGCTAAAACCAGTCAGTTAATGATTTGTGCGCTGGTCGATGTGCTGGCGAAGCATTTAACAGCCCCAGCGTAAGGCCGCGGTATGGACGGGCGCATCCCACAGGCGGAGCAGTTCTTCGTCAAGCAGGCTGAGGGTGATCGAGCAGCCCGCCATGTCGAGCGAGGTGGTGTAGTTGCCGACCAGGGAGCGGCAGATGTTAACGCCGCGTTTTTCCCAGAATCGGGAAGCCAGCTCATAAATAAGATGCAGTTCCATTAACGGCGTGGCGCCGAAGCCGTTGATATGCAGTAACGCCGATTGGCCTTTTTGCGGTTTCAAATCGTCATCAATAATGCCGGACAGGTAGTCGACAATTTCGGTGGCGCTGCGCATGGTTAAACGCTCACGTCCACGCTCACCATGAATGCCTACGCCCATTTCGATTTCATTTTCACCAATGTCGAAAGTGGGTTTACCCAGAGCGGGTACTGTGCAGCTGGTCAAAGCTACACCCATGGACGCGGTGGCAAGGTTGACTCTATCACCCAAAGCTTTGCAGGTCGCCAAATCTGCGCCCGATTCTGCCGCTGCGCCGATAATTTTTTCCACAATCAGGGTGCCTGCAACGCCGCGTCGCCCGGTGCTGTGGGTTTTAGGAAAGGCAACATCATCGCAGACCAGGACGGTGTCATTCGGGCAATCGAGCATTTCGGAGGCTATTTCGAAATTCATCACGTCGCCTGCATAGTTCTTGACGATGAATAACACGCCGCCGCCATTTTCCACGGCTTGCGCCGCAGCCAACATTTGATCGGGAGTGGGGGAGGTGAATACTTGGCCCGGACAGGCCGCATCCAGCATGCCTGAGCCGACAAAGCCGCTATGCAAAGGTTCATGGCCTGAGCCGCCGCCTGAAATCAGTGCAACTTTGCCGGGTGTGGTGGCTTTATTGCGCCTGACAAAGTGCGGCTGGGCGTTGAGTTGAATTATATCTGTATGGGCTTTGGCAAAGCCGCTCAGGCTTTCGTCAAGCAGGTTATCAATGCTATTGATGAATTTTTTCATTGCAGCGGCTCCGATGAGTGCAGGTTTTTTAATGATAGCGCGGGCAGTGTGAGCCTGATCTATTAGCTTTAATGCGTAGCTGTCAGTTTTTTAATGCTTGCGTCACTGCGCGGATGTCCGGCATAACCCAGGTTGGTCGATAGTCTGTTGTTTTAAAATCGTCTTCGGTGGACACGCCCGATAAAACCATAAGGCTGCGTATCCCGGTGCGAACTGCGCCAAGAATATCAGTCTCCAATCGATCGCCGATAGCCACTGTTTGAGCCGGATCGACGCCCAGCAACGCTAGCGCTTGCTGATAGATGATAGGTTCTGGTTTGCCGATGATGATAGGCGTTACGCCGGTGGCTGCCTGTAATGCGGCCAGAATTGCGCCATTGCCGTGGGTGAGTCCTCGTTCTGTCGGTAGCGTGGTGTCGGCATTAGTGCCAATGAATTGGGCTCCGGCGCGAATATTCAGGGTAGCTGTTGCCAGTTTGTCCCAGGATAAGTTTCTATCCATGCCGCAGACAACAATGTCGGCGCCCATGTTGGGATTGTCTTTGTCATCATTCAATTCATACAGTTCGGTCAAGGTAAAGCCTCGTTCAATAAGCGGCTCTTTGGCGCCATCTTCGCCGATAACATAGACGCGGCTCTCGGCCGGATTGGTGTTCTCGGTCAAGTACAGCGCCGTTGCCATGCTGGAGGTCAGTATCTCATCACGGCTTACCGTTACGCCCATTTGCGCCAGTTTGATGACATACTGCTCTTGAGTTAGCCGGGCGTTGTTGGTCGCCAGAATGAAACGAATTTGTTGCTCGCGTAAGGTTTGAAAGAAGTCTGTCAAGCCGGGCATCGGCTGGTCGCCGTGCCATAAAACGCCATCCATGTCGATGATGAGTGCGCGTATATTGATAAAAGGTTCCATCAGGATATTTCTCTCTTAATTGGGATTGTTATTATAATTTATATCGATTTACAAGATGTATGCATTCTGTTGGGGCATAGTTACCGGTTTTGGGTGTAAGGCAACGGATGAGCGAATTGAATGATCAGTTGATTGCGTTTTTTGTTGATCCTGCCTTAGTGTTTCTAAGTCGCTTGGTTGTCGATATGCAAAATTTTGATCATTAGGTTGTTTAATTACTGGGCCGTAAGGGGGCGTTGAGTTTTGTTCGAAGCTTGACACAAAGAGCTTTATTTTGTCCACATGCACACCATAATGATATATGAATCGATTCAGCGGTGTGGATGGCTGTATTTAAGAGTGGGGTGCCGAAAGCTGCATTGTAAAAGGGAAGGGGGCGGCTGCTGCATAAGTATATGCTGAGCAAAACACCTTGTTGGTGGTTGCGATTGTTTGAATAAGAAGGTTGGACGTGTTGTTTTGGAGTAGTTAAGAAGTATTTTAATCGGCAGAAAGAGACGGAATGCCTAGGGAAGCGCTGAACAAATCGTATTCCAGCCACAATTGCCAGACAAGCTGATTTTTTTGAAAAATAGCCACTTGGCAACACCCAATAAATAGCATTGTTAACCGGTTTTCCCGATTTTTCTTCTTA
>Ga0208117_100121_pt1 | contig 54941 bp, 45 predicted proteins | sample LakWasMet26_LOW6_2_FD_183870 | JGI IMG/M metagenome (GOLD analysis project Ga0208117, IMG submission 183870) | Freshwater sediment methanotrophic microbial communities from Lake Washington under simulated oxygen tension - Sediment Metagenome... | ecosystem: Environmental > Aquatic > Freshwater >...
CGTCCAGCTTGTCGAAGGGGCCGCCGCGGTAGGCGGCAAGGGTGACGACTCAGGGACGCGACGCATCGGACGGGGACGGTTGCTACCTCGGCGCTGGCTCATGACGCGATCGATCAGAGCTCCCGGGCAGACGACGGTCAACCCTCCTTATCGACACCCTCTAACGCTCAGGGTCTGGCTCCGGGTAACGACGCCTCGCGGTCGTACCGAAGCACTCCCCGCCGTGGGCCTCGCGCTCGTACCGGGGACTCCCCGACGACAGCCTCGCGCTCGTACCGGAGGAGCGCTCGCCGATGCCCTCGCGCTCGTACTCCGAACTCCAGGTCAGCTCACTCCGCCCGCACCGTCGCGCGCAGCCCCTCGGCGGCCGCGTCGGGCGCCACGATGACGTCGTACGCGATGGGCTCCAGCACCCACGCCGAGCTCGCGGTGTCCCAGTACGCGAGCTCGTCGGCGCGCACGGTCAGCGTCACCCGGGCGCTCGCCCCGGGCGCAAGATCCACCTGCGCGAAGGAGCGCAGGTCGCGCGGGGAGCGCTCCACCCTCGACCCCCTCGCCGTCACATAGAGCTGCGCGGTCTCGATGGCCCGCACGGCTCCACGGTTGGTCACCGTCACCGAGGCCGTGAAGCTCTGGCCCGCGCGCACCGTCGTCGCCGAGAGCGAGAGCTCGCTGTAGCCGAAGGTCGTGTAGCTGAGCCCGCTGCCGAAGGCGTGCGCCGCAGGGACGCCCTCCCTCGCGAGGTGCCGGTAGCCGTGGAAATACCCGTAGGTCACCGCGTCGGAGCGGTTGTCGAAGACCGGCAGGTCGGCCTCCCGCTCGGGGATCGAGAAGGGCAGCCTCCCCGAAGGCGCCGCGTCGCCGAAGAGCACCTCGGCCAGCGCGCTGCCCCCCTGGACGCCCGGGTAGAACGCCATCACCACCGCCTCGACCTCGTCGCGCCACCCGCTCGTCAGGATCGCCGCGCCGCCCTCCAGCACCACCACCACCCGCTCGTGGAGCGCCGCCACCGCGCGGATCAGCCCCACCTCTCCCGCCGGCAGCGCGAGCCCGTCGCGGTCGCCGGCCCCCACCTCCGCCTCGCCCTCGTCGCCCGCCTGGAGGCCCGTCACGACCACCACGGCGTCGGCCTCCCTCACCGCGCGCTGCCCCGCCTCGTCGAGCGCGTCGCCCGGGAGGTGCGTCACCGTGACCCCCGCCCCGGCGCGCGCCCTCAGGCCCTCGAGGGCCGTCACCACCTGCGCCGAGCGCACGTTGCTGCTGCCGTGGTCGCCGAGGTTCTCGACGTCGGCGTTGCGCCCCAGCACCACGAGGCGTCGCAGCGAGCCCGGGTCGAGGGGCAGCGCGGGAGCACCGCGCGATGTCTCGTTGCGAAGGAGCACCATGCCGCGGCGGGCGACCTCGCGGGCGAGCGAGAGGTGCTCCGGGGTGAGCCTGCGCGTGGGGTCGTCGGCGACCCGTGCGCGGGCGTCGAGGCCGTAGCAGAGCTGGGCGCGCAGGATGCGACGGAGCGAGACGTCGATCTCGCGCTCGCTGATCTCTCCCTGCTCGATGCGGGAGGTCAGCCGCTCGAAGTGCAGCCCGATGGGCATCTCGATGTCGAGGCCCGCGCGCACCGACTCGACGTCGCCGTGGGTGCCGAGGATCCAGTCGGACTCGACGAAGCCCGCGAAGCCCCACTCGCCGCGGAGCACGTCGCGCAGCAGGTGGGCGCTCTGGTCGCTCCAGTCGCCGTTGACCTTGTTGTAGGCGCTCATCACCGAGGCCACGCGGGCGTCGACCACGGCGCGGCGGAAGTGCGGGAGGTAGACCTCTCTCAGCGTGCGCTCGTCCACGCGCACGTCGACGCGGTGGCGGCTGTCCTCGATGCTGTTGGCGGCGAAGTGCTTGGCGCTGGCGAGCACCCCTCGCGACTGCACCCCCTCGATGAAGGCGACGGCCATGGCGCCGAGGTGGTGGGTGTCCTCGGAGTAGGTCTCCTGGGCGCGGCCCCAGCGGGGGTGGCGGAGGATGTTCATGGTGGGCGCGAGCAGCACGTCGACGCCGAGGGAGCGCACCTCCTCGGCGATGGCCTCGCCCACGCGGCGCTCGAGCGACGGGTCCCAGGTGGCGCCTCGCATCATGGCCACGGGGAAGGCCGTGGCCTCGACCTGGGTGAAGGCGCTGAGGCCGCGCGGTCCGTCGAGCATGTGGAGCCCTGGGATGCGGTGGGCCTCGTTGCCCGGAACCTCCCAGGTATGCTCGACGAGCCCGAGGGTGTGGCCGTGCATGAGCGCGACCTTCTCCGCGGGGGTGAGCGCCGAGAGCAGGGCGGTGATGCGGGCCTCGATGGCGTCGGCGTCGGCCGAGCCGCAGTAGGCGCGGGTCGCCGCGGTGGGCGTGAAGGCCTCGGCGACGTAGGAGCGTGAGCTGTCCATGGGGTTCACCTGGGGCCCGTCGTCACAGGCGGCGAGGGCCGCAGAGAGCGCGAGGGCAGCGACGCGAAGGCGGATGGAGCGCGAGGGCACGGCGACCGGAGGGTACACGCCCGACGTGCCATGACCCGAGGTAAGGGGCGCACTACCCAAAGCGCGATCCGCGCAGTAACGGATTGCCCATGATCCGCCGCGCCGCCCTCCCCCTGCTCATCGCCGCTGCCGCTGCCTGCTCGTCGGACCCGGCGCCCGGCGCTCCTCCCTCCGACGCGGAGACCCCCGCCGACGTCGTCGTCGCCATCGACCTGGGAAGCCCGGTCGATGTGCCCACGGTCGATGTGCCCACGGTCGATGTCCCGAGGGTCGATGTGCCCGTGGTCGATGTGCCCATGGTCGATGCGCCCGTGGTCGATGTGCCCGTGGTCGATGTGCCCGTGGTCGATGTGCCCATCATCGATGTGCCCGCGGACCGTGGCGCTCCGGTCGATGTCGGGGTCGATGCCGGGGCGCGCGATGCGGGCTTCGACGTGGTGGATGTCCCGGTGGTGGTCGATGTCGCGACGGACGTGGGCCGTGATGTGGGCGCTCCCGACACCGGTCCTGTCGACGCTGGGACCCCCGACGCGGGCTGCGTCTCTCCCCGTCGCCTCTGCGGCGACGTGTGCACCGACACCGCGAGCGACAGCGCCCACTGCGGCGGCTGCGGCGTGCGCTGCGCCGGGGTGTGCAGCCGCGGAGCCTGCACCCAGGTGGCCCAGGTGGCGGCGGGAACGGACTTCACCTGCGCCCGGCTGGTCGACGGCGCGGCGCGCTGCTGGGGCAACAACGAGAACGGGCAGCTCGGCGACGGAACCGGCGGGACGCGCACCGGGCGCTGGCGGCCGACGCCGGTGATCGGCCTCGCCAACGCCGTGCAGATCGTGGCGGGCAACACCCACGCATGCGCCCGCCTGGCCGACGGGACGGCGCAGTGCTGGGGGCGCAACAGCAGCGGGCAGCTCGGCGGCGGGACGGCCGGGGGCCTCGGGCTGACGCCTCGCGCGGTCGTCGGCCTCGTCGGCGTCGCAGAACTCTCCCTGGGGGAGAACTTCACCTGCGCCCGGCTCAACGACGGGACGGTGCGCTGCTGGGGCACCAACCTCAGCGGGCAGATGGGCCTCGGGACGCAGACCGGCTCGGTGCCCACTCCGACGATGGTCCCGGGCTTGAGCGGGGTGGTGTCGATCTCGTCGGGGGTCGCTCACACCTGCGCGGTGCTCTCCGACGGGACGGCGCGCTGCTGGGGGATGAACTTCCAGGGCCAGAGCGGCGCGGGCGCCGGGGTGGATCGGGCGCTGTCCCCGGTGATGGTCCAGGGGCTGAGCGGCGCCGTGGGGATCTCCCTCGGCAGCTTCCACTCCTGCGCATGGCGCTCCGACGGGACCGCTCGCTGCTGGGGGGACAACAGCGGCTACGACCTTGGCGACGGCACCAGCGCCCGCCGCGACGCGGCCGTGGCCGTGCTGGGCCTCGACCGGGTGGCGAGCCTCACGTCGGGCGCCTCGTTCACGTGCGCCCGGCGCACCGACGGGGCCGTGCTCTGCTGGGGCACCCACGCCCTCGGGCAGATGGGAGACGGAACCCTCGGCGGCGCCCAGATGACCCCGACGGTGGTTCCAGGGCTCGGGGCGGTGACGGAGGTCACGGCGCGAGGCAACCACGCCTGCGCCCGACGGATGGACGCGAGCGTCCGCTGCTGGGGGAGCGACGCGGCGGGAGAGCTTGGCGACGACGCGGGCCTCTCGGGCCACCGCACCCCGGAGACGGCGCTGGGCGTGCGGGCCGGCGCGGTGCAGGTCGCGGCGGGCGGAGAGCACACCTGCGCCCGCTTCGCAGACGGATCGGCGCAGTGCTGGGGCAGCGGCAACACCGGCGAGCTCGGCGACGGCGTCACGGCGAGGTCGCGGCACGTGCCCGTCGCGGTGAGCGGGCTCACGGGCGCCGCGGGGCTCGCGGTGGGGAGCTTCGGCACCTGCGCGAGGATGACCGACGGGACGGTGCGCTGCTGGGGATACAACAGCGACGGACAGATCGGAGACGGCACCGAAGGGGGCACCCGCGCGACGCCGACGGTGGCGCTCGGGCTGAGCGGGGTGACCGACCTCGGGCTTGGGCAGACCTTCGCGTGCGCCCTCTCGGGAGGGAGCGTGCGGTGCTGGGGGGGCAACAACAACGGCAGGCTGGGGATCAACTCCGCGGGGATGTACGGGATCCCCCGGGCGAGCAGCCCGGTGGTGGGGCTGAGCGGCGCGGCGGGGGTGGGCCTTGGGTTGTTTCACGCCTGCGCGTGGACCAGCGCGGGCGCGGCGCGGTGCTGGGGAGCCAACGACGACGGACAGCTCGGCGACGGCACCACCACGGCGCGCTGGGTGTCCACGGCGGTTCCGGGGACGGGCACCGTGACCGCCCTGGTCGGCGGCTACAGCCACACCTGCGCCCTGCGCTCCGACGGGACGGTGGCCTGCTGGGGCCGCAACTCCGCCGGGCAGGTGGGGGACGGCACCACCACGAGCCCACGCCCCGCGGCGATCACGGTGGCCGGGCTGACGGGCGTGGCGCAGCTTGCGGCCGGGGAGTTTCACACCTGCGCCCGGAGGACGGACGGCACGGTGCGCTGCTGGGGCAACAACGACTACGGGCAGTGCGGCGACGACTCGCAGGGGGGCTCGCGGCCCTCGCCGGTGACGGTGCGCGAGCTCGCGGGCGTGGCGGAGATCGCCGCGGGCTCCAACCACACCTGCGCTCGGATGATGGACGGGACGCTGCGCTGCTGGGGCAGCGACCGGACGGGTCAGCTGGCGCTCGGAGCGCTCCGAACGCCGCGCTGGTGAGCGGAGGGAGCGATCAGAAGCAGATGCTGCCCGAGCAGCGCAGCCCGAGGTTGCAGGTGTTGCCCGCGCAGCAGGGCTGGAGGCGGCTGCCGCAGCGCACGCTGGTGCCGCAGCGGTTGGTGGACGAGCAGGACAGGCCGACGTTGCAGGTGCTTCCGCCGCAGCAGACCTCGCCCGACGCCCCGCACGACGAGCAGGTGCCGCTGGCGCAGGCGAGGCCGACGTTGCAGGTGCTTCCGGCGCAGCAGGGCTGACCGCTGGTGCCGCAGGCGACGCACGACCCGCCGCTGCAGGTGAGCGTCGCGCCGTTGCAGGTGCTCCCGCCGCAGCAGGTCTGACCCGCGCCTCCGCAGGTGGACACCTGGCAGGTGTTGCTGCGGCAGGCGAGGCCCGAGGAGCAGGTCGACCCGGCGCAGCAGGTCTGGCCGGGGCCGCCGCAGGCCTGGCAGGCGTTGGTGAGCAGGGAGCACTGGAAGCCGGCGCCGCAGAGGCGCCCTGGGCAGCAGGTCTGGCCGGGGCCGCCGCAGGCCGTGCAGGTGGAGCCGTTGCAGGTGGAGCCCGCCGCGCAGGTGCTTCCGCAGCAGGGCTGGCCGGGAGCGCCGCAGGCCTGGCAGAAGCCGTCACGGCCGCAGAGCAGCGAAGCGCCGCAGGCGGGGGTCGTGCGCTGGCAGCAGCGCTGGCCCGCGCCGCCGCAGGCCTGGCAGGTGTTCACGCCCCCGAAGAGGCCCGAGCACTCGGCGCCGGCCTCGCAGGTGCGAAGGCCGCAGCAGGGCTGGCCGGGGGCGCCGCAGGTGGTCCCGGTGTCGCGGCGGCCGGTGTCGACCGGGACGTCCATCGCCGCGCCCGTGTCGACGCGGGGAAGGTCCATCGGCGAGACCACGTCGAGGCTGGGAGCGTCCACCGGGGTCACCGGGACATCGATGGGCGACGGGGCATCCATGGGCGCGCCGGTGTCGGGCGTCGCGGGGACGTCGGGGGTGACCCCGAGGTCGACGGGAGCGCCGACATCGACCGGGACATCGCTCCCCACGGGGACGTCCGCCGGGCTGACCGGGACATCGACCGCAGGCACGTCCGTCGGGCTGACCGGAACGTCCGTCGGGCTGACCGGAACATCCGTCGCCGGGGCATCCTCCTCCCCGGAGCCGGTGTCCTCGACGGACCCGACGTCGTCCTCGAAGAAGCCCGCGTCGGGGTCGACCACGGGAGCATCACCGTCGCTACAGCCCGCCGACAGCACGGCCGCGAGAGCGACCCACTTCACCCAACGATTGCTGACCATGGGCGCACCATACACGCACTTCAGCGACGTGGTCGGGCGAGCCCGGCGAGGCGCTGCTCGATGACGGCGCGGTCGGGCGATCCCCCGACCTGGCGCCACACCTCGTTGCCCTGGCCGTCGACCAGCACATAGGTCGGCGTCGCCCTCAGCCCGTAGCGTCGCACCACCATCTGCGCGGCGGGCGACTCGATGTCCACCCTCACCACCGCCATCCGTTCATGAAGCGCTCGTTCGAGACCGTCGACCGACGGTCGTGCCACCAGGCAGGGGCCTCACCAGTTGCTGTAGACGTCGATGAGCGCGGGGGTGCCATTGCCGATGGCCGCGGCGAAGGCCGCGGGCGCGTCGTGGGTGCCCCGACCGGGGCGCAGCACCAGCACCGCGAGCGCGACCGCGGCGGCCTGCGCGACGAGGGTGTAGCGGCGCCAGCCCGCGAGGCGGTGACCGTCGGGGCGACCGTCGACCCACCACGCCGCGAGGAAGGCCACGACCGCCAGGGAGACCAGGGCGTAGGTGAGGGCTGGGTGCATGGCTGAGGGAGTAGCGCAGGCCTCGGATACACGCCATGTAGCAGCGATGTCCGCCCGAGAGACCGTCGACCGCTACCGCGCGCTGGCCCAGCGCGACCCGGACGCCTGGCTGCCCGATCTGGCGAGGAGCCTCAACGACGAGGCCATCGCGCTGCTCGGAGCGGGCCGCAAGACCGAGGCCCTGGCCGCCTCGCGCGAGGCCGTCGACGCTCACCGGGCGCTGGCGCAGCGCAGCCCGGAGGCCTTCCTCCCGGGCCTCGCCATGAGCCTCCACAACATGGGCAACGCGCTCCGGAGCCTCGGGCGCAGGAGGGAGGCCGGGAGCGCCGCCCGCGAGGCCGTGGGGCTCTATGGGTCGCTGGTGCGGGAGAGGCCCGAGGCCTTCGGGCTGCACCTCGCCAGCAGCCTCACCGCGCTCCACGCGACGCTCGACGAGGGGCCTGGGCGGGCCGAGGCCCTGGGGCTCGTCGAGGAGGGCATCGGGCTGATCTGGCCGTGCTTCGAGCGAGCGCCGCAGGAGTCGAGCGCCGCCATGACCATGCTGTTCGAGCTGGCGCTGGACCTCTCCGAGGCGCTGCGGCGAGCGCCCTCGGCGTCGCTGCTGGCGAGGGGGAAGGCGTTCAGGCGGTTGATGGGGCGGTGAGGCCGGCGCTCACTTGAGCGGCAGGCCGAAGGCGAGGTGGAAGGGGATGCCCGCGAGGTCGGCCCGGGCGCTCACGGAGAGCACCACGCTGCGCTGCTCGCCCTGGGTCACCACCTGGGCCTCCAGCCGCGCCGCCTCCTGCGCCGTCGGGAAGAGGAACACCGCCGCCGCCTGCTCGAAGAGCAGCTTCACCTCGGGCTCCTCGGCGCCCGGAGGGAGCTGCGCCAGCACCCAGCGGGCGAAGCGCACCACGCGCCCGGTGAGCACCTGCGCCGAGAGCGGCACCACGTCGTCGCCCTTCCTCGCCGTCGGCATCGACGACAGGATGATCGCGTCGCTGTTGCGGCCGCTGCCGAGGCCGATGATCCCGAGCTCGGCAAGCCGACTCTGGGCCCTGATGGAGTAGAAGGTCTCCGTCGGCACCAGGTTGCCCGCGTCGCGACCGCTGGGCAGCTCGTACGAGCCGGCGGCCTTGAGGGCCCCCTGCGGCCCGACGATGCGCGCGAAGGCGCCGCTCTTGTGGTAGCTCGCCGAGAGCATCGCCCCCAGCGCCGCCACGGGGGATCCGAACACCACGCGCCGCGCCGCGCCCGTGCCCTCGGTGCGCAGCACCGGGCGGTTGCTCACCACCGCGAGCCAGCGAGCGGCCTCGTCGGCGCGGAGCTCCTTCCACGCCGAGGGGAGCGAGCCGTCGTCGTCCTCGATGCGCGCCGAGACCGCGTGCGGGTCCTTCTGGCCGAAGAGGGCGGAGGTCACGCCCGCCACCACGGGGATGTCGTTGTCCGCGCCGAGGTTGGCCAGCTCCTGCAAGCGAGCCGGGTCGTCGACCGCGTCGAACACGAAGATCGCGTCCGGCGCCTCGTCTTCGGGCACCTCCGGGAGCGCCGCCCGGATCGCGTCGAGCGTCCCGGCGGCGTCGACGTCCAGCACCTCGACGCCGATGCCCGCGTTCTCGGGGCACTGGTCTACCAGCAGCTTGAGGCCTCGCCAGGCCGACTCCAGCGCCGACACCTCGGGCGAGCGCAGGATGTCCACCGCGGTGCCGAACACCTCGGCCTCGATCACGTCCCTCGCGCCCCGCCCCGCGGCGGGCTGCGTCGCGGTCGTCGAGGGCCCTCGCATCGCCTTGAGGAAGCTGCTCACCGCCGTGCCCGCGGACGGCGGCGCCACCGGGGTGCTGTCCGCCGAGAGCAGCGAGTCGAGCGTGGTCGCCGCGGGCGCCGCCGCCGGGGCGGGCGCCGCCGCCGGGGCGGGCGGGGTCACGTTGAGCTTCGTCTTGAGCGCCGCGGCCAGCTTGCCGTCGCCCACCAGCTCGATGACCCTCGCCACCGCCGTGACCGGGTCGGGGCGCTTCGTCGCGTCGGTCTGCGCCAGCGAGGCGCCCAGCGCGGAGAGCCCCGCCAGGGCGGGGACCGAGGCGATCACGTCGCTGGCCTGGAAGGCCTTGAGCGAGCCGAAGGCCACCGGGTAGGAGCGCTTCGCCCCGTCGCCGAGGCGGTCGGGTACCGTCGCGTCGACCTTCAGCGCGGTCGCCTCGAGGGTGGGCGCGAAGCTGTTGGGGGACACCGTGAAGCGCCGCCCGGAGGGCTTCGCGGTGAACGCGCCCGCCACGAGCCAACGCACCCGCACGCCCGTCTTGTCGTCTGTGCTCATCACCGTCACTCCAAACCTATGAGAGGGGGATCAGGAAGAGGTCTGCGAAGGGGGGATAGAGAGAGTCTCAGAGGCCCGCGCCGATGAGGTCCATGTCCGCCTCGTCGTCGGCGTCGGGGGCGTCGTTGCTCGCGTCGCCGAGGCCGCCGTCGCGCACGATGCCGGTGCGCGCGTCGACGCGGAGCACGCGGTTCCAGAGGGAGGGGTCGCTCGCCACGAAGGCGTTGTTGATCACGTAGATCGCCCGGTCGGCCGCCGCGCGGCGGAAGATGCGCGCCGGCACCTGCGGCCTCGCGCGGTCGCGGTCGGAGACGATCACCTGCTCGCTCACCTGCACCCCCTCGGCGCGGTACTGGAGCGAGGTCTGCAGCTCGAAGGTGCGCTCCCAGCCCGTCTCCGCGACGACCACGGAGTACTCCTTCTTGTATTCGAAGCGCGCCGGCCCGAGGCAGCGCCCGCTCGCGGTGCGCAGCGGCTCGGCCACGAAGCGGTCACCCTGGAGCATCATCAGCCGCGCCTGGCGGCGACAGGTGAGCGGGTTGTTCTCGTCGGCGCAGACCTCCCCCTCGCCGATGAGCACCCGGCGAGCGCCGATGGACTCGAGCCTCAGCCTGGGGCGGCGGGGGAAGGTGCGGAGCGTGCCGATGGCGCGCACCCCGACGCGGTCGCCGGTGAACTCCGCGAGGGCCACCGGGCCGACGGCCTCGCCGTTGTCGAAGCGGTCGACGATGACCCACACCAGCCGGAGGCTGGGGGAGAGGCGCTGGACGACCACGTCGTCTTCGGTGAGCGGGCGCTGCGGCACCGGGGCGCTCGGCTCGGCGGACTCGCGGCAGCGGATGGTGGGCTCGCGCCACGCGACCGGCTGGTCAGTGCAGTCGCGCACGTTGCCCTGCGCCATGCCGGGGGTGTAGCCGCGGATGAGCAGCCGGGCCCAGGCGTCGGCGCGCAGCGTGGGCACGGCGCCGGCGACCGAGGGGGGCGCCGCCACGGCGCACACCATCGGCACGGGCAGCGGAGCGGCGGGCGGCGGGCGGTTGCTCGAACACGCGGACGCGACGACCGCGCCGGCGAGGCCCAGCGCGGCGCAGAGCCCGAACCAACGAACAACCCCGTGGGTGGAGAGCACTCTCATGGGAACGACAACCCCTGCGCGCCAGAAGACAGAAGAGCTTCAGGGCCGGATCAATGACCCCGGCCGGATGGTACACGCCTCGGATCGTTGTCAGCGAAGTTTTCTCCGAGCGCGGCGGAGTACGCCCGGGCGAAGTCGCGGCCGAAGATGGCGGAGGTGATCTCCTTGTCCTCGGTGAGCTCGTCGTGGAGGGCCAGGTAGCGCTTCCACGCCGCGGCGGCCTTGAAGGGGCCGAAGCTGAAGGCCCCGGCCTCGCCGTCGACGTGGCGCATGATCCCAGCGGGAGAGAGCCGCACCTGGAGCAGCTTGCGCACGCCCTCCATCACGGCGCCCAGGAGGGCGACCTGGTGGGTCATGATCTCGGCGTACTGACCGCGGAGCTGCTGCATCCGGGCGTCGCCGTCGCCGGTCCAGTCGAGGAGGTACTCGAGCACGGGGCGAGGGTCCTGCGCGTCTTCGATGGGCGTCGGGTCGGCGCTGCGGCGCTGCGAGCCGACCATCTCGGTGCCGAACTCCTCCTGGCTGCGGCGCAGGCTCACGTACGCGGTGCCGAAGGTCTCCAGCGCCGCGAGCGCCCTCACCAGGAAGCCCTCCATCTCCTGCGGCGACTGCGGCGCGGGCCGAGACGGGACGAGGTACTGCGCGAGCTGCTGCACCAGCTGACCGGCGGCCCCGCCGGAGCCGTCCTGATCGCCCGGGAGGGGCACGTTCTGCGACTGGGCGAGGGCCTTGAACTGCGGCTCGGAGGCGACCTCGGGGAAGCTCTCGGCGAAGAGGGTGATCGCCGCCGGCACCTGCGCCGCGGGGACCTGCGAGAGGGCGTTGACGAGGCCCTGCTGGAGTTCTTGCCAGGCGCGGCGGTGCGCGGCGTAGAGGGGGCGCAGCGCGAGGATCTGGCTGCGCGCCGGGCCCATCATCGTGGGCCGGGCGGTCTGCGCCGCGGCGTGGCTGGCCATGATCGACGCGGTGTCGATCATCATGGTCGAGGAGACGTCGTTCTCGATGGAGGGGTGGCCCGAGGCGACCCTGGACTGGGTGCTCTTGAGGAGCCCCGCGGAGACCACGGTGGAGTCGGCGTTGGTCGAGGCCGACTGGGTGATCATCTGCTCGGGCACGTTGGCGAGCTGGAAGGTCAGCCTCAGCGCCCCGATGCGGAACTCGTACTCGGGCCCCGGGATGCCCACGGGCTGGTTGGGCGCGAGGCGCTGCCCCCCGACGGTGGTGCCGTTGGTGGAGCCGAGGTCGTAGTAGGCCGCGTTGCTCTGGTCGAAGGCCACCACCGCGTGCCACTGCGACACGAAGGGGAAGGGCAGCGGCAGGTCGTTGAGGGCGTTGCGACCGATGCGCACCGGCGTCTTGGCGAACGCGAACGAGCGGGATGAGTTGTCCTGGAAATTATCGACGCGGACGAGCAGGGCCAACATCAGAAAGGCGCCTTCGTGGTCTTCGTTCGGAGGGGTTCGCGGCCGACGGCGGCGCGACAGTATCACAGCGACCCGTACAAAAATCGCGGAGGCGATTTGACGCTCGGCGCGCGGTGTTTCTGCTGGGGATGTCGCCGAAGCACAGCACCAAGAACGCTTCGGCTGGAAAGGCAGAAACCACCATGATGACCCTCTGGCGTCCCTTCGGCATCGACTCCTCCCTCCGTGGCCTCGACCGCGAGGTGGAGCGCATCTTCCAGGACAAGTCCTTCGCCCATCGCCCTCGCCCCGAGGCGCCCGCGGAGGTCTTCGAGAACGAGGAGAACATCACCCTCCGCGTCGATCTCCCCGGGGTGAACCAGTCCGACGTGCAGGTCGGCGTAGAGAACAACGTGCTGACCATCAAGGCCACCCGCACCGCCCCCGCGGACGACGGCCGCACCGTCTACCACCTCGCCGAGCGAGGCTACGGCGAGGTCACCCGCACCTTCCGTCTGCCGGGCCGCGTGGCGAGCGAGAGCGCCGAGGCCAGCTACGCCGACGGCGTGCTCACCATCCGCTTCCCCAAGCGCGCGGAGGCGAAGGCCCGCACCATCGAGGTGAAGACCCGCGGCAACGCCTCGTGACCCCGGCGCGCGACCTGTGCCACGGTCGCGGGCGTGCCTCGATCATCCCTCCTCGCCTTCCTCCTCTTGAGCGCGTGCCCGTCGCGGGCGCATCGACCACCTCCCGATGCGTCCGCGGCGACGGCCGCCCTCCCGGATGTCCCCTCGGCCATGCACGTCTGCTACGGCCCCAACGGCTCGGCCGTCGAGGTCGATCGCGCCACCGCGTGCGCCTCCCTCGGCGGGAGCGAGACGCCGCCGATGGAGGTTCCGAGAGGGCCCGAGGTGCGTCGCGACGGTGGCACCGCGCAGCCTCCGCCGCGCTGAACGACAGGGGCTCCAATGTTGTCAGCCGGTCGTCGGATCGAGAGCACCTGCGCTATGGTCGACCCATGAAGCGGCGGGCATCTGCTCTCTCCACCGTGCTCTTCCTCGGGCTCTCATCCGGCTGTGGCGGTGACGAGGCGACGACCTTCCCTCCGGGGCTGCAGCCCTTCGAGGCCGTGACCGTGCCGCTCCCTCCTGCGACGGCCAGCGAGCCCCACCCGGAGGTCTTCGTCACCCGCGTGGGCGAAGGGGCAGACTACGAGTGGGCCCAGGGGCGCGGCTACGTGCACGCCCCGCTGGCGCGCGTCTACGAGGCCCTCCGCGACCCCGACGTCACCACCGACCGGCGGCGCGTCTCGGAGTACACCGTCACCCCCAACAGCGAGCCGGAGTATCCCTTCAGCTACCGGGTGCACAACGTCGTGCACGACCTCGTGACCATCGAGTTCGACATGTCGTGGCGCCTCGGCCCCAACGACGGCTCCGAGGCGGCGCCCACCGCGGTGAGCGCGATCTACCAGAAGACCTTCGGCAGCACCTTCATCGACGTGCTCCGCGGCGACATCGTCGCCCGCCAGGTCGACGCCAGCACCACCGACATCGAGATGGTGCGGCACATCCGGTCGAGCGGCGCCGGGGGCCCGGAGGCCGCGATCTACCTCCAGGACGTCTACAACAACGTGCTCGCCCGGGTGCGCGGCCAGCCGCTCCCGCGCTTCTAGAAGTCGAAGCTCCGATGGCGATCCGCTGGCTGGGCCCCTCGCTGCGCTTCCCCTCCCCCCACAGCGCCGACGCCGACGGCATCGTGGCCGTGGGCGGCGACTGCTCCCCCGCGCGGCTGCTGCTCGCCTACCGCAGCGGAATCTTCCCGTGGCCGCTCTCGGACACGCTGCCGCTGTTCTGGTTCTCCCCCGACCCCCGCTGGGTGGTGCTGCCCTCCGAGGCGCACCTGCCGAAGAGCCTCCGCAAGCAGATGCGCCGCGGGGTCTACGAGGTGCGCTGCGACACGGCCTTCGAGGCGGTGATCGACGCCTGCTCCGCGGTGCCGCGCCCCGGCCAGCAGGGCACCTGGATCATCCCGGAGCTGCGCGAGGGCTTCGTCGAGCTGCATCGGATGGGATACACCCACTCCATCGAAGCGTGGCAGGACGGCACGCTGGTGGGCGGGCTCTACGGCCTCGCGCTGGGCAGAGCCTTCTTCGGGGAGTCGATGTTCGCCCTCGCCCCCGACGCCTCGAAGGTGGCCTTCGCCACGCTGCTGGCCAACCTGCACCGATGGGGCTTCGACTTCGTCGACTGCCAGACGCGCACCGACCACCTGGTGCGCTTCGGGGCCATCTCGTGGAGCCGGCAGCAGTACCTCGACGCCCTCGCCCTCGCCCTGGAGGGAGAAGACCGCCTGGGCAGGTGGCAGCTCGAGCTGGACCCGGCGGCTGCTGCGCTAGCCATGCGAGAGTGAGCCTGGGCGGATGTTTCGCCCTCGGCGCGGCTCCACGACAGCTGGCACCATGTTCGCTAAGGTCGCCGGGCGGAGGACACGATGACGCACATGCGATGGATCGTTGGCACACTGCTGCTCCCCATCGGGGCGCTGGTGATGGGCGGCTGCTACTACGACTTCGGCGACGACGGCGACCGCGCCGACACGCCCCCGTCGACCCGGGGCGACTACGGGGGCACGCCCTCGACGAACGCCGTGCGCTGGAGCGGGAGGGCGGACACCTTCCGCGGTGACCTCGGCCAGGTCCAGGGCTTCGACGGCGCCCAGGCCACGATCTCCGGGAGCGACTACGGCACCTCGTCGAGCTCGGTGCGCATCGACGCAGAGAACACCGCCGACCGATGGTGGGCCATGACGCAGCTGAGCGTCACCGGGTCGCTGCGCCACCCGTCGCTGGTGCCGGGCGCGCACATGGTGTTCAACAGCCGCAGCCGCACGTCGACCCGGACGACCACCGGGGCGCCGGCGCTGCATGTGTCCGCGCTGGGCTGTTCGGGCCCGCGGCTCAACCAGTTCAGCTACGACCGCAGCGCCGACGAGGTCGTCGTCGACGTGTCCGCCGGCCCCACGGAGGACACCCGACGGCTCACCTTCGACGCGACCTTCGCCGGGCCGAGCGGCCAGCAGCACGTCACCGGGTCGTTCGTGTTCGACACGCAGTAGCCCTCCGACGCGCCCCCAGCGCCGGGGCATTGTTTGATAGACCAACCGACGGCGGCACCCAAGGACCACGCGCCCTCGCGGGTGTCTCCGCCCATCGGAGGTCAGTCGTCATGTCCATCGCCCGCTCAGCCCCTTCGCGCCGCTCGCACGCGGCCGCCATCCTCTCCCTCTCGCTCTTCGGCGCCTTCGGGTGCGCCCGGCGACCCGCCGTGGAGACGGGCCCCACGCTGCCGCTCCGGCGCGTGGTGGTCTACCGGAACGGCGTCGGCTACTTCGAGCGCCAGGGCCGCGTCGAGGGCGATGCGGTGAACTTCCGGGTCTCGCAGTCGGAGGTAGGGGACTTCCTCGCCACGCTCGCGGTCATGGAGCAGGGCGGCAGCAGCGTGCGCTCCGCGGCCTTCCCGATGCCCGAGGAGCAGGCCGCCGACGCGCCCCCGGCCCCGGAGCGACGGCGCAACGTGAGGCTCGCCCTCGACGGCCGGGAGCACGACCTCGTGGTGGGCTACACCGTCGAGACCCCCATCTGGCGGCCCACCTACCGGCTGGTCTTCCAGGGGGCGCAGCCGCAGGTGCAGGCCTGGGGCATCGTGCAGAACCTCTCGGGGGAGGACTGGTCCAACGTGAACCTCTCGCTGGTGTCGGGCTCGCCGGTGTCGTTCCGCTCGGAGCTGGCGACGCCGGTGATCCCGGTGCGGCCGACGGTGACCGACCGGGGCGCGGTGATCGACGCCGTACCGCAGAGCGACACCACCCTCGCCCAGGAGGAGCAGCGACAGATCGTCGCTCCCGTCGCCGCCCCGACGCCCGCCACCGGAACGCCGGCCGCGGAGATGGATGACGCAGGCGGCAGCGGGTACGGCCGCGGAGGAGGCGTCGCGACCCGCTCTCGCGCCCCGAGGCGCCCATCGGCCACCACGGCGCCGGCAGCCCCGATGGCGGGAGGCTACTACCGCCAGCCCGTGCCCTCGATGCAGGCGCCGCCGCCGCCGCCGAGCTCCACGCCGCGCAACCTCGCCGCGCTCGCCGCGCTCGCGGTGCAGGGCGGCGCGACCCGCTACGACCTCCCGCAGACGGTCACCATCCCCGACCGGAGCGCCACCATGGTGATGCTCGTCGCGAGGGACGTCCCTGGCGAGCAGATGTACCTCTTCGCCCCCGACCCCGGCGTCGGCGACTCCGGCGCCCACCCCTTCCACGTCGCCCGCTTCGAGAACCGCACTGGAGGCACCCTCGAGCGCGGCCCCATCGCGATCTTCGAGCACAACGCCTTCCTCGGCCAGGGGATGATGGAGTCGCTGCCCGACGGGGCGACCACCACGGTGCCCTTCTCCCTGGAGCGCGGCGTCGCCGTCGAGTCGTCGCAGACCTCCGCCGTCGAGGGATCGCGCCTCGTGCGCATGGTGCGCGAGACCCTCACCATCGAGCGCTACAGCGTCACCCGCACCACCTACCGCGCCCGCAACGGGCTCGACCACTCCGTGCGCCTGCTCTACCGCCACGCCCTCGACGGCGCGCAGCTCTTCGAGCCCCCGACCGGCACCGAGACCAGCAACGGCAACGCGCTCGTGCCGACCACCATCGACTCGCACGGGCGCAGCGAGGTGGTGGTCACCGCGCGGAGGCCCTTCACCGTCAACGCCGACCTCTCCAACGACCAGGCCGCCGACGCGCTCACCGCGTACCTGCGCGACGGCCATCCGCCCGACGCCATCGCCGCCACGCTGCGCTCCGCCCTCGACCTGCGGCGCCAGATCGCCGAGCTCACCCAGCAGCGAGACAACCAGGTCACCCGGCGCGATGACCTCCAGCGCAACGCCGAGGAGACCCGGGGCAACCTCCTGGCGATCCAGCGCAACCCGGCCGCGGCGGACCTCCGCGCGCAGCTCACCGCGCGCCTCGCCCGCACCGCCACGGAGATCGACCAGACCATCCGGCGCATCGTCGAGCTCGACACCCAGGTCGGCGAGCGCCGGGTGCGGCTGGTCGAGGCGATCCGAGGGGTGGAGCTCGACGTGAACGCTCCGACGACGCCCGCCAACACGCCCGCCCGCTGAACCGGCGCTACGGCGTCGCGTCGACCGGGGCGTCGCTCCCGAAGGCGCACGCCCGAGCGCTCGACCCCGCCCACGGCATCTCCTCCAGAAGCTCCGTACGCCGTAGCCGCTGCGCCGCCTGCCGCAGCGCCGTACGCAGCCGACACCGCGCCGCCCGGTCGCTCGCCTCGGGCGGCAGGAAGACCGGCGCGGCGCGCAGCCACGCGTCGGCCAGCTCCCGCTCGCTGGTGAGGCGGTAGGCCACCAGCGCGAGGGCCTCCACGGAGTCCACCGTCGGGTCGCCGAGGGCCTCGATCACCGCCCCCAGGCGGCGACCGCTCGCGGCCGCGACGGCTCGGAGCACCAGCGCCGAGCGCTCCCTGGCGGGGGCGTCCCTCGCGGGGGCGTACTCGCCGAGGCGCCACCACTCGACCAGCGCCGCCAGGCGGGCGTTGGACGAGGGCGCTCGCAGCTCGGGCGAGCTCCATGGGTTGGAGAGCTCGGAGAGCTCGACCCCGACGCCGGGGAAGTGGGCCACGATGGGGCGGTAGCCGCGCGACGTGCTCGGAGCGGCGCGCATCACCTCCGCCACCGAGGCCCAGGTGAAGCCCTGGGGCCAGTCCTGCCCTCGGGCGAAGCGGGCGTCGAGGGTGTCGACGGCCAGCGAGGTCGCCACCGAGGCCAGGGCTCGGAGGGTCGCGCGCAGCAGCGAGGGGCGACGCCACCAGGCGGGGCGGATCGTCGCTCCGTGCGTCGTGGCGCGAAGGGCGATGCGGTGCTCGATCACCAGTCGGGCGAGGTCGACCGTGACGGCGTCGGGGCAGCCCGTCGAGGCGCACACCGCCGCCGCGTCTCGCACGCAGCTCGCCGCCTCGCGGAGCAGCATCGGGAAGGTCGGGTCCGCCAGCGAGGAGCGCAGCGTGGCGGCGTGGCGATCCATGCACGCGAGCCTGCCCTCGGGCACCGTGGCCGTGCGCCCGCTCTCCTCCCGGATGGCCCTCACCGAGGGGTGGGCGTCGATGCGAGCGCGCAGCCCGCAGCGGTCGTCGATCGGAGGCTCCTGGGCGGTGCGACGGAGAAAGTCCGCCTCGAGCGAGCAGCCGGCCCATGCGTGGATCGCCCCGCGCACCCGGTGCATCTCGCGCACGTCGAGCCAGGGGATGGGGCGCTCGTGGGGGCGACCGGCGACGATCCGTCGCTGCGCGGCCCGGTGGTGCAGCGGGCTCAGCCGGGCCAGCAGCAGCAGGGTGCGCTGCCGCGCCGTCCAGCGTGACTCCCAGCGAAGGCCGTGAGGGGTCATCGCGATGGGCTGCGGCGAGGCATCGACGTGCGCCAGGGCGTAGCGCCCGCCCAGCGCCACGGCGACGAGCAGCAGGGCGGAGAGCCCGAGGGTGGCCAGCGCCCAGGGCCCGCTGGGGGCGTCGCGCACCTGCGAAGGGTCGAGCGCCGCGAGGGAGATCGCGTCCCCGTCGGGCGTGAGGGTCCATGCGTCGTCGACGAGGCGGAGCAGCCCGCGGGCTCGCACCCTGGCGCCGCGGGCGAGCGATCGTCGGCCGGCGGGGTGCCAGGGCTCGACGGTCGCCACGAGCAGCCTGCGCGCGCCTTCGAGCAGCACCCGCTGGTCGCCGATGGAGAGCCAGGCGCGCCCCTCGGCGGCGGGGTCGCGGGCCCAGGTCGCGTCGAGGGTGACCACCCGGTCGGGCTCGGCGAAGGGCTCTGGCGTGGGCTCGCCCAGGGAGCGAAGGGCAGAGCCCAGTCGACCTCGGAGGCGCGCTCGCTTCGAGGCCCGGAGCGAGGCCGCCGAGAGGGCGAGCAGGGAGGCGAGCAGCGGGACGAGCAGCGCGGGACCTGCGCGCAACCCGAGCTCTACCAGCCAACGCATCGGCGCGACGCTACTGCAACGCGCGACCGACGCGCAGCGCCAATACGGCGATACTCTCGGCCGGTGCCACTCCTCTACGCCCACCGGGGGGCCGCCTCCGAGCAGCCCGAGAACACCCTGCCCTCCTTCGCTCGCGCCCTGGAGCTGGGGGCCGACGCGCTGGAGACCGACCTGCACCTCACCGCCGACGGACACGTCGTGGCCTCGCACGACGCGACGCTCTCCCGCATGGCGGGCGTGCCCGTGGTGATACGCCGGGCGACGCTGGAGGAGCTGCGGCGCTGCGACGTGGGCTGGGGCTTCGTCGACCGCGATGGGCGCCGACCCTTCGAGGGTCGAGGGCTGCGGGTGCCGACCCTGGAGGAGCTGCTCGACGCCTTCCCGGGGGTGAGCTGGAACGTCGACGTGAAGCAGCGGGCGCCCTCGATGGTGGGGCCGGTGCTCGAGCTGCTGCGTCGCAAGCGCGCGGAGTCGCGGGTGCTGGTGGCGAGCTTCGACGCCGCGACGCTGCGGGCGGTGCGCGCGGCGGGCTACTCCGGCCGCACGGGCCTCGGGCTCACGGAGGTGCTGAGGCTCTACGCGGCGCCGCTCGCGGCGCTGAAGGCGGTGCGGCTCGGGGGAGGCGCGGTGCAGATTCCGCCGAGCGCGCAGGGGCTTCGGCTGGATACGCCGGGCTTCGTGGCGAAGTGCCACGCGCTGGGGCTGAGGGTGGACTACTGGACCATCGATGACCCGGCGGAGGCCGAGCGGCTGCTGACGCTCGGCGCGGACGGGATCATGACCGACGACCCGGCGGCGATCGCTCCGGTGTTCAGCCGGTGGCGCGAGGCCTCGAGGGGCTGAGAGCCCGGGCCCTCAGTTGCTGCGCACGTTGACGGTGGTCGCGCGGGCGTCGCCGAGGGTGATGGTGCTGCAGAGGATGATGCCGTTGGAGCCCGACATCAGGCAGCTGTTGCAGGGGTTGCCGACGCACCCCGCGGGGATCGACCTGCACGCGGCGCCCGTCGCGACGGAGCCGTTGGTCGCCTGCTCGCAGTACTGGGTGCTGGCGATGCAGCGCAGCGTCACGCTCCCACCGGTACAGCTGAACGAGTCGTCCGTGGTGTCACCCCCACAGCCGCCCAGCAGCAACATCGCCAACAACGCCCCGACCAGCATCACCATGCTCTTCATCGCATCCCATCCTTCGTCGACGGCGCGTCGCCGTGGCGACCGCTCGTGCGCGCCCGAGGGTGTAACGCACGTCCTCGCTTCGCGACACCCCCCCGCTCAGCCCTCCTCGACGACCCAGGCGGCGCCCTCGTCGATCGCGGCGAACACCGCGTCGCCTTCCCCGAGGCCCAGCGCTCGAAACACCCTCCTGGGCATCCTCGCCAGCAGGGGGTAGCCGCAGTCGAGGGCCACCACCGTGAAGGCCCCCTCGTCCTCGACGCGCAGCACCCGCCCCGGCGCTCCGTTGCGCCCGCCGCCAGGGTCGCGGGCCAGCAGCACCACGTCCTCGGCCCTCACGCACACCCTCACCGCGCCGGTGACTCCGACCGGCGCCGAGGCCGCCAGCTCTCGCCCTCCGGCGAGCAGCACCGCGCCGCCCTCCGTGGCGCGCAGCACCGTCGCGCGCACCAGGGTGTCCACCCCGAGGATGCGCGCCGTCGCCGCGTCGCGAGGGCGCTCGAAGACCTCGCCCACGGGACCGGACTGGCGCACCCGCCCCGCGTCGAGCACCGCCAGCGAGTCTCCGATGGCCATGGCCTCCGAGGGGTCGTGCGTCACCAGCAGCGTCGGCAGGGAGAGCTCTCGCACCCAGCGGCGGAGGTCGGCGCGCAGGGCCGAGCGCGTGGGGTGGTCGAGCGCCGAGAAGGGCTCGTCGAGCAGCAGCAGCGAGGGCCGGCGGGCGATGGCCCGGGCGAGCGCGACGCGCTGACGCTCACCCCCGGAGAGGGTCGAGGGCGCCCGGTGTCGCAGGGCGCCGAGCTCGAAGCGGGCCACGCACTCGTCGACCCGGCGGGATCGCTCCGAGGGGCTGAGCGCGTCGAGGCCGAAGGCCACGTTGGCGGCGACGTCGAGGTGGGGGAAGAGGGCGCCGTGCTGCGCGACGAAGCCCACGTCCCGGCGCTGCGGAGGCACCCAGGTGGTCGCGTCGAACCAGGGGCGGCCGCGCCAGGAGACGATCCCCGAGGAGGGGCGGTCGAGGCCCGCGAGGCAGCGCAGGAGGGTGCTCTTGCCCGCGCCCGACGGGCCGAAGAGCACCGCGATGGGGAAGGCCCCGGCGTCGAGGGAGAGCTCGGCCGAGCGGCGCGTACCGCGGGCTGCGCGCAGCTCGACGCGGGCGATCAGGTCGTCGGCCACCGGAAGGCCCCCTCGCGCTGAGCGCGGTAGGTGAGCGCGAGCAGCGCGAAGGAGAGCGCCACCAGCACCCCGGCGGTGCGGTTGGCGGCCGCGTAGTCGAGCGACTGCACCTGGTCGTAGATGGCCACGGAGACGGTGCGGGTGCGCCCCGGGAGGTTGCCTCCCAGCATCAGCACCACGCCGAACTCGCCGAGGGTGTGCACGAAGGTGAGCACCGCCGCGGCGACGACCCCAGCGCGGGAGAGGGGCAGCACCACGCGGACGAAGGTGCGCGCCCGGTCGGCCCCGAGGCACCACGCGGCCTCGAGCAGCTCGCGGTCGACGCGGGCGAAGGAGGCGCGCATGGGCTGCACCGCGAAGGGGAGGCTGTAGAGCACCGATCCCACGACGAGCCCTGGGAAGGTGAAGGGGAGCGACTCTCCCGTGAGTCGGAGGAGCAGCGCGCCGACGGGGGAGCGGGGGCCGAGGGCGAGGAGGAGGTAGTACCCGAGCACCGTCGGAGGGAGGAGCATCGGCATCGCCACCAGGGCGTCGACCACGTGGCGCCATCGCCAGCGCGTGGTCGCGAGCCACCACGCGAGGGGCAGCGAGAGCGCGAGCAGGATCACCGTGGTCACGGCGGCGAGGCGCAGGCTCAGCGCGAGGGCGGTCCAGTCCATCGGTGGGTCAGGGAGAGGGCGGGTCGAAGCCGTGGCGCGCGAAGATCCCACGAGCGGAGGCGGAGCGGAGATACTCTGCGAAGGCCTCGGCGGAGGGCCGGTGGGCCGCGCGGCGGAGGATGACCCCGCCCTGCTCGATGGGGGGATGGAGCGCGGCGGGGACGACGTAGCGCTGACCGCTGGAGGCGACGCCCGGGGCATGGGTGAGCGAGAGCGAGACGAGCGCGGCGTCGGCGGCGCCGGACTGAGCCATCTGCATGGCCTGGGCGACGTTCTCTCCGGTGACGAGCTTGGGGGCGACGGCGTCGGTGAGGCCGGAGGCCGAGAGCGCGGCGACGGCGGCGCGGCCGTAGGGGGCGTGCCGGGGGTTGGCGAGGGCCACCCGGCGGATGGAGGGGTCGAGCAGGACGCGCAGCCCGAGCGAGGCGAGGTCGAGGTGGGGGGCGCGAGGCACCCAGAGCGCGAGGTGGCCCCGGGCGTAGCGGAAGAGCGAGCGGGGTTGGGCGAGGCCGAGGGTGACGAGCTCGCGGGCGAGGGACTCGTCGGCGGAGAGGAAGACGTCGAAGGGAGCGCCCTGGGAGATCTGCGCCACGAGGCTCCCGGAGGCGCCGAAGGAGAGCTCGACGAGGAGCTCGGGGCGGGAGGAGCGAAGGTCGGCGAGCAGCTCGGCGAGGACGTAGCGGAGGTCGGAGGCGGCGGCGACGGCGACCCGGTGCGGGGACGCCGGCCGACGACGGCAGGCGAGCGCGGAGAGCGAGAGCAGCAGGAGCGAGCGGCGAGGGAGCACCGGAGGGGAGCTCAGCGAGCCGAGCGCCAGTACTCGACCGTCTCGGCGATGACCGACGCGAGGTGGTCGCCGCCGTCGACGCCCCAGAAGCCGTCCGCGGGCTGGTTGTTGCGCACCCTCGCTCGGCCGTTTTCGGGGAAGCGCGCGTGGTCGGTCTGCACGTCGGCGGGCAGCACCCCGCTCATGGCGTGCTGGTGGCAGCCCACGCAGTTCGAGCGCACCATGCCGGGGCCCGCGTCGATGTACGGGTTGGAGCACCACGACGGGCCGCCGCGGCCCTCGTGCACGGCGCGCAGCGCGGCGGCCAGCGAGGGGGCGTCCTGCGCGAAGCCTCCGGCGGGATCAGGGTCCTGCTCGTCGAAGTCGGTCGCGACGCACATCTTGTAGGACGACCAGGGCCCTCCCAGCGAGCGCACCGCGGCGGGGCGATCGGCGCCGAAGTCCGTGTCCGGCGTCGGCGACCACCAGAGCGTGATGTTGAGCCAGTTGTCGAGCTCGCGCGTGCGGATGTGCATCCCGGCCAGGCGGAAGCCGCTGCCCGCGGCGAGGCGCATCGTGTACGCCTCGCGGTCGGCGGGCTCCGCCGTGCCGTCGCCCGTCCCCCAGGTGGCGTCGGCGCCTGGAGCGAGGCGCCTCGCGAGGGCCGGGGCCGAGGTGTCGAAGGTGGGCAGCGGCATCCCGAGGTCGGTGCGCCGCCACTCGAGGGCCACCGTCGCCGCCGCCGGGGGAAACACCCCATGGAGGCACGCGGCCATGTTGGTCGTCGGCGGGGTGTACCGCACGTCGAGCACGCCGCTCGCGCTGGGGGAGCGCGTGGTGACCTTCACCATGAAGAGCCCGGGGCCCTGCACGGTGCACCCGGCCGCGGCGGAGGCCGCGCATCGGGTCGCGGCCGTCGGGGTGACCCCCTCGAGCACGCGCAGGTCGGTGCCCTCGGCGAGGTCGGCGATGCGCGCGGTGAGCGATCCGCCGGTGGCCACGAAGAAGGGCCCCACCACCCGGGCGCCGCAGCGGGCGAGGGCGATGGGCTCGCGCGCCACCTGCTGGCTGGCCGCGGGCCCGTCGGCGAAGGCGGGAGGCGCCCCGTTGGCGATGCAGCGGAGCACCTCGGGGTAGCTCGAGACGAAGTGGCGCACGGCGTCGGGGCTGAGCGCGATGCGCTGCACCCCGGAGACGCCCGACACGGCCGCGGCGGTGCCGAGCGAGGCGGTGTAGGCCTCGAGCCTCGACGCGGGCCACTCGGGCAGCGTGGTGACGAAGCCGACGTTGAAGCCGAAGGCCTCGTCGAGCGCGGCGTCGGTGAAGCGCTCCTGCGCGGCGCGACCCGAGGGCCCGAGGTTCTCGTAGAGGCGCTGGAAGGTGCGGGCGACGTCCGCGCGGTCGTACCAGGTCTGGAAGCGCGGCACCGTCGCCCCCGCCGTGGCGGTCGGGTGCGCGAGGGGCACCGGGCTCAGGGTGCGGGCGACCGCCGCCCAGGCCGCCTCGCGGCGGGCCCGCTGCGAGCGGCGCAGCTCGTCGCCGCGCGCGCCGAGCGCCGTGTCCGCGGGGTAGCGAGACGCGAGCCCGAGGAGCCAGCGGCCCTCCGCGCTCGCGGACATGGCCTGGGTCTCGATGCCCTCGCAGGTGGTCGGGGTGGGAGCCGGAGCCGGGCCGCACGCGGGCGCGAGCAGCGCGAGGGCCACGGCGCTCCGCGTGAGGGCCCTGGTCATTGCAGGAGGGCGGCGTCGCTCGCGATCACGTGCTCGCGGGTGGTGCCGAGGGTGCGGACGAGGAAGTACATCCAGCCGTCGGAGCGGAAGTGGGGGTAGAGCGCGTACTGGCCCGGGCCCATGGTGGTCACGCGGGTCTGGCGGCCGGTCTGCAGGTCGAGGATGTAGACGTTCGACGAGCCCTGGGTGGTGTAGGGCTCGAAGCCGGGGTCGGCGGCGCCGGTGAAGCCGAGCTCCCTGGCGTCGGCCTCCACGGTGTCGCCGCCGCCGATGTAGTGATGGAACGCGATGAAGCGCTCATCGAAGGAGAAGGCGGGCTTGGCGCCCTGCACGCAGTAGCGGGCGATCTCGCGGGTGGAGGCCATGATGGCGGAGCCCGTGTGGCTCGCCTCGAGGCGGTGCAGGATGTAGCCCTGGTAGTCGCCCGCGGCGTCGACGAAGCGGGTGATCAGCAGGCGCGAGGAGGGCGAGATGACCCCGTCGCCCTGGAGGGGCGTCGGGACGCTGCGCGACCCGACGTTGCTGAACCCGGCGCCGGTGTTGGCCATCAGGGTGATGGAGGTCGTGGCGGTGGCGGTCCAGCGCTCGTTGCGCGGGGTCTCGGTGAGCGTCGGGGCGTGGCCGCCGTCGTCCCAGGCGGCGGTGCCCGCGGAGGAGGCCCAGTAGTCGCCGCCGTCGAGGGAGGCGGCCAGGTGCTGGTAGAGGCTCGCCGAGCTGCCCGTGCAGGGGGAGCCCGCGCCGGTGATGGCGACGGAGGTGGGGGTGCCGGTGGTGAGCGCGCTCATGGGGCAGTTGCGGCCGCCCGGCTGGTACATGAAGCCGCTGTTGTCGGGATAGAACGCCGGGTCGTACATGGCGCCGGCGGCGGTGATGTCGGCCTCGCGGGCGAGGTCGCGCAGCCGGGTGCTGCGACCCACGAAGCGGCCGTCGGCGGAGCTGCGGGTCCAGAAGCCGGAGCGGTTGGAGGAGGTGAAGAGCAGGCGGAGGTGGGCGGCGGCGATGGCCGAGCGGTTGGCCCCGATGTCGTCGGCGCCGACCAGCGGGACCGTCGCGAGGCAGTCCTGCGGGCGGGCGGCGCCGGCGCAGCCGTGCATCATCATCCCGCGGCTGCGGTTGAGCGCGCTCCAGCCCATGGTGGACATGGCGGTCACGTGGGCCGCGACCTCGGGCGAGATGCTGCCGCACTCACCCGCCGGGATGTCCGACGCCACCGGCGTGTCGGTCACCACAGGCGTGTCGGTCGCGGGAGCGTCGATCGCAGGGACGTCGGCCGGCGTGACGACATCGACGCCAGCGTCCACAGGCGACGGGCTCGGGTCGTCGGAGCAGCCGGCGAGCGATGCGAGCAGGGTGACAGAGACAAACCGGATCCCATGGGCGAGGGCAGATCGCATAGGGGGCGCATACTAGGGGCGTTGTTTGTGATGGGGAAGAGCCCACCGCGACGATCCACGCGCTGCGACATCTCGCCGCGGGAATGGGGTTCAGCGTGGCCCGGCGGTTGCGATATGGTCCGCGCCCAAACGATGACCCCCCGATTCCGTCGACCCCGGTTTCGTGCGCCTGCGTTGATCGCGGGCGCGCTGCTCATGTCTGGCGTCGCCCAGGCTCAACAGTACATCAACCTCCCGGGCACGCAGCCTGGCGGGCTCGACGAGGGCGCGCCGCTGGACAGCTCCAGCTCGTGCGGCGTCACCTGCCATTACTCGCGCGACATCACCGAGGCGAGCGCGATGCCCTACGACACCTGGGCGGGCTCGATGATGGCCAACGCCATGCGCGACCCGCTCTTCCTCGCGGCGCTCACCGTCGCCGAGCAGGACGCGCCCGGCGTGGGCGACTACTGCCTCCGCTGCCACACGCCGCCGGGCTTCGTGGGGGGCCGCACCCGCTCCGCGCCGACGGCCTCGCGCGGCACGGCCCTCGAGTCCGCCGACCTCGACGGGGTGACCTGCGACAGCTGTCACCGCATGACCGCCACGACCAACCTCGGCAACGCGCAGTACGTGCTCTCCCCGACGGAGACCCGCTTCGGGCCGTACCCGGTCATCGAGAGCATCCGCCACCCGGGCGAGGCCTCGGCCTGGCTCGCCGATCCTCGGATGTGCGGCACCTGCCACGAGATCACCAACCCCACGCAGCCGCTGCGCCGGGCGGACGGCACCGACACCGGGCAGCGCTTCCCGCTCGACACCACCTACAGCGAGTGGTCGCGCTCGGCCTTCGCGGTCGCCGGCTCGCCGGGCGCGGCCACCTGCCAGGACTGCCACATGCCCCGCCTCGGCGCGCAGGGCCGCGTGTCGACCAACGGCACCGCCATGCTGCGGGAGAACCCGCGACGGCACGACTTCGCGGGCGTCAACGCGTGGGCGCTCCGGGTGCTCGCGACGATGCGCAACGACGTGTCCACGGGGGAGTTCTACAACCCCGAGGCGGTGCCCTTCTACGAGGCGGGCGCGCAGCGGGCCGAGGCGATGCTCCGCACCGCCGTCTCCGTGGAGGTGCGCTCGGCGCCCACGCAGGCCATGCCGGGCGAGTCCGTCGAGGTCGTCGCCCGCATCACCAACCGCATCGGCCACCGCGTGCCGACGGGCTACGCCGACGGCCGTCGCATGTGGCTCGAGGTGGCGCTCGTCGACGCCGAGGGCGCCGCGACGGTGGTCTCCGGCGCCTACGACACCGCGCAGGCGCACCTCGACGTGGCCGACCCGCAGCTCAAGCTCTACGAGGCCCAGCACGGGCGCGCGGGCATGGGCCGCGGGGAGCACATCGCCCTGCACAACACGATCGTCCGCGACACGCGACTGCCGCCGCGGGGCTACCAGCCGCTGCCGGGCCACGAGCCCGTCGGGGTCGACTACTCGGGCGGCGAGGGCGGAGCGCTGCGGCACTGGGACGACGCGCGGTACACCTTCCGGCTCCCCACGACGGCGCGAGGGCGCATGACGCTGCGGGTGCGGGCGCGCTTCCAGGTGACCACCCGGGAGTACGTGGAGTTTCTCGCGAGCGAGAACCGCACCGACGACCGCGGGCGCGAGCTGCTGCGGCGCTACGAGGCCTCCGGGCGCGCGGCGCCCTTCGACATGGCCGAGGCGACCTCGGTCATCATGCTCCCGAGCGGCAACACCGACGCGGGCGTCGACGGCGGCGTCGACGGCGGCGCGGGCTCCATGGACGGCTCGATCGCCCCCGCGGAGGCCGGCGGCGGATGCAGCTGCCACACGGCGGGCGACGGGCGCTCCACCCGCGGCGGCGCCTCGGCGCTGCTCCTCGGGCTCGCGGCGGCGCTCTCCTCGCGTCGCCGCCGTCGCTCCCGCGACGCGCAGAACGGCTGATCCCGTTCACAGACTCTGTGAACGCGTTCACAGAGTCTGTGACTCAGCCCACCCGCTCGGGCTCGATCTCCAGCGTCACCCCGAAGGCCTCCCTCACCCTCGACCGCACCCGCTCCGCCATCGCGAGGAGCGAGCGCGTCGTGCCGCCCCGGTTCACCAGCGCCAGCGCGTGGCGGCGCGAGACCCCTGCGCCGTCGACGGTCCACCCCTTCTCCACGCCCGCGCGCTCGATGAGCCAGCCCGCGGCCAGCTTCACCCGGCCGTCGGCGGTCGGCCACTGCGGCATCGCCTCGCCCTCGCCGAGCGCCCCCTTCGCCCTCGCGGCCGCCGTCACCGCCCCGGCGGTCTCCGGGGCCACCAGGGGGTTGGTGAAGAACGACCCCGCCGTGCGCCCCTCCGGGTCGTCGGGGTCGTAGACCATCCCCTTGGCGCGGCGCAGCGAGAGCACCGTCTCCCTCACCTTCGCCAGCGTCGGCGCCCCCTCGCCCAGCGCCTTCTGAAGCTCTCCGTAGCGCAGCGCCGGGGCCCCGCCGCGACGCAGCGCGAAGGCCACCGAGAGCACCGCGTAGCGGCCGCGCGCCTCCCCCTTGAACACGCTGTCGCGGTATCCGAACGCGCACTCCCTCGGGTGCAGCGTGCGCTGCGAGCGCTCTCGCCGGTCCCACACCCGCACCCCGGTGATGACCTCCGAGACCTCCTGTCCGTAGGCGCCCACGTTCTGTATCGGCGTGGCGCCCACGCAGCCGGGGATGCCCGACAGGCACTCCACCCCCGCGAGGCCCTGCGCCACCGACCAGGCCACGAAGTCGTCCCAGGGCTCTCCCGCGCAGAGCAGCACCCGCGCGGTGTCGCCCGCCTCCACCACCTGCCGGCCGCGGGTGGCGACGCGGATCACCGTGCCGTCGAAGCCCTCGTCGGCGATCACCAGGTTGCTGCCGCCGCCCAGCAGCAGCACCGGCATCCTCGCCTCGTCGGCGGCGCTCACGGCCTCGATGAGCCCCTGCGTGGTGCGCGCCTCGCGGAAGGCCCTCGCCGGGCCGCCGAGGCCGAGGGTGGTGTAGGGCGCGAGGGGGACGTCGTGGCGGGTGTTCACGCGGTGATCGCCCGGAGCCGCTCCTCGAGGAAGGCCTGCGCGGTGATGGGCTCGTAGCGCGCGGGCCGCTCGGGGGTGACCGTGGTCGCCACCGGGGCGAGCACCACCTCGGGCCGGGGGTGCGTGAAGAAGGGCAGCGAGTAGCGGGTGACGTTGGGACCCGAGGGGTTGACCACCCGGTGCGTCGTCGCGGGGATCACCCCGTTGGTCGCGCGCTGCAGCATGTCGCCCGCGTCGAGCACGATCTGCCCGGAGAGCGAGTGCACGGGCAGCCAGGAGCCGTCGCGGGTCTGCAGCTCGAGGCCGCCGGTGGTGCTCTCGACCAGCAGCGTGAGGAGGTTGATGTCCTCGTGGGCCGCGGCGCGCACCGCCCCCTCGGGCACCCCAGCGGGCACCGGGGGATAGTGGATGAGCCGCAGGATGCTGTTGCCGTCGACGGCCATGTCCGCGAAGTGGGCGTCGGGCAGCCGGAGGTAGCGGGCGACGGCGCGCAGCGAGGTGAGCGCCACGGACTCCAGCGCGCGGTAGAGGGAGAGGGAGACCTCGCGGAAGTCGGCGACGCTCGGGTCGTCGGGCCACACGTTGGGGTCATAGAAGGCCGAGTGCTCGGGGCGGATGGCGTCCTGGCCGACGTGCCAGAACTCCTTGAGGTCGGCGAGGCGGGCGCCCACCGCGCGCTCCCTGCCGAAGGGGACGTAGCCGCGGTTGCCCTTGGAGGCGGGCACCACGCAGCGCTGCTTGGCCTCGTCGGGCAGCGCGAAGAGCCGCGCGGTGACCTCGAAGGCGCGGCGGATGAGCTCCTGCGGTACGCCGTGGCGGTCGAGGGTGACGAAGCCGAACTCGGTGAGCCCGTCGCCGAAGCGACGGACGAAATCCTCTTGGGAAGCCGCGTCACCGTGGGTGAACGCGTGAAGGTCCACGACCGGAATCGAGCGCATGGCGCGATGGGTATCACAACTGCGAGGGGCGCCGCACAGGGCGCCCTGCGCGGGCCCCGGGAGTGCGGTAGACCGCCGTCGCGCGGCGGCCGTACTCTCGCGGGCGATGAGCTGCTCCCCCCGATGGATCGCGGGCCTCGCCGCGGCGCTCGCCCTGGGCGTCGGCTGCCGCGACGCCGCGGCGCCGATCGCCCCCGACGACGTGGTCTTCGTCACCGACGCCCCCGCCGCCGTGGACGCCCGGGCGCCGACGGACGCCGCCGTCGAGGGGGACGCCCCCGTCGACCTCGATGCGCCCTCCCCCTCCGACGACGCCGCCGTCGCCGACGATGTCGCCGCCACCGACGCGGCGCGACCCGTCGACGCCCGCTCCGACGCGGGGCGCTCCTGCGTGTGCCCGACGCTGCCGGCGACGTGCTCGCCGCCCGCGCTCGACGTGCCCTCGTTCACCACCGGAGGGGCGCTGCTGGGGCAGCTCATGGGGCTGATCTCCTGCGCCGACACGAGCCTCCACGCCGCCCTCTACGAGACCCTCTGGACCTGCCTGCCCGACGCCATCCTCGCCCGCCTCGCGGCCGCCCCGGCGCTCACCGTGCAGCTCGTCTACGACGACGAGACCTGCCCCCGCGTGGGGGGGACGCTGATGTGCCCGCTGGCCCGCCTCGACGGCCACCCCCGGGTGAGCCTGCTGCCCGACGCGCGCAGCGCGCTGATGCACCACAAGTTCTTCGTCGTCGACGGCGAGCGCGTCTGGGTCGGGTCGGCCAACGGCAGCGAGCAGTCGTACTGCCGCGACGCCAACGACGCCGTCGTGCTCGGCGAGCCGGCGATCGTCGGGGCCTTCGAGGGGGAGTTCCAGCGGATGTTTCGCGACCACGCCTTCGGGCCGATCGTGGCGTCGTCGCCGGTGAGCGCGGGGCGCTACGCGGCGTACTTCAGCCCCCGCTCGCCCACGTCGAGCCCGGCGCGGTGGTTCACGGACATGGTCGGGGCCATCGCCGAGGCGCGCACCTCGGTGGACTTCGTGATCTCCGCCTGGACGCGCACCGAGCTCTCCGACGCGATGATCGCCGCGAGGATGCGGGGCGTGGCGGTGCGGGGCATCGTCGCGCACGAGTACCTCAACGACGCTCCCGCGATGGCGCTGCTCGCCGCGGGGGTGCCGGTGCGCGCGGGCAACGTGCACAGCAAGCTGCTCATCCTCGACGGGCAGACGGTGATCACCGGCTCGGCCAACTGGTCGGCGGCGGCGTGGGCCAACAACGAGAACAGCCTGTGGATCCGCGACGCCTCGGCGGCGGCGGCCTACGGGGAGTACTTCACCCGGCAGTACGGGGCGGCGACGGCCCCGGCGGGGATGTGACGCCCGCTCAGCGCAGCGGCGCCTCGAGCAGCATCGCCGCCAGCGCCTCGTAGTTGGAGCGCCGCGGGTCGTCTCCCCGAAACACCAGCCGGAAGTGGTCGAAGCCCGGCTTCACCCTCGGGAGCACCACCTTCAGCGCCCCGGACTCCACCCGCTTCTGCACCAGGTACTCGGGCAGCACCGCCACCCCTTCGCCGCGCAGCACCAGGTGCTCCATGGCCGCGATGGTCCCCATGCGCAGCACGCGGGCGAAGCGCATCGACGCGCCCATCGCCCCGGCCTCCTCGCGCCAGTAGCGGAAGAGCGGCAGCTCCGGCGAGATGTCCACCAGCGTGTGCGCCGCGGCGTGCTCGGGCCTCGACAGCGGGCTCCGCTCGAGCAGCGCCTTCGAGGCCACGAAGACGTAGTCCTCCCGGTGCAGCGCGATCGCGTCGAGCGCCGGGTCGCTGAAGCGCGCCGAGAGCACCGCGCAGTCGACCTCGCGCGTCCGCACCCGCAGCAGCAGGTCCGCCGAGTAGCTCACGTAGAGGTGCAGCGTCAGGTCGGGGCGCTGCTTCGCGAGGCGAGGGAGCTGCGGCAGCAGCCAGCTCATCCCGAGCTCGTGCCTCGTCCCGAGCACCAGCTCCGAGGGCGTCGGGCCCAGCTCGCCCCGCGCCGCGCGCAGGCAGGTGTCCGCCGCCGAGAGGGTGCGCCGCGCCTCCGGGAGCATCGCGAGCCCCGCGGCGGTGAGCGCCACCGAGCGCGTGGTGCGGGCGAAGAGGGGGTGGCCCACCTCGTCTTCGAGCTGCCGGATGCGCTGCCCCAGCGCCGCCGGGGTGAGCGCCACGGACCGCGCCGCGGCGCGGAAGTTCAGGGTCTCCGCGGCGGCCACGAAGCACCGGAGGTTGTCCATCGAAGGGAGCGGCATCGGGCGATGGTATCCCCGCCGAGGGCCTGACAGAGGTCACCCCGCGCGAGGCTTGTTCAGTAGAGTGTACGGTCACTGCACAGTGTAGCGGCAGTGCGCACGGCCTCCTCGCGAGGCTATGATGCGCGCACCTTGGATCCCCTCCGCACCGACACCTCCGTCCTCGATGGATCGCAGCCGGGCAGCGCCACCTCCGCGCGGCTGCTCGTCGAGGAGACCGGTCGGCCGCCGCGGGTGGTGGTGGTCCCGATCGGGGCCGAGGTGCGCGTGGGCCGCTCGGCGACGGTCGAGGTGTCGCTCGACGACACGAGGGTGTCGCGCGAGCACGCGGTGATCCGCTTCGACGGGCGCTCGGTGCTGGTGCGCGACGAGGCCAGCAGCAACGGCACCTTCGTCGACGGGGCGCGCATCACCGGGACGCGCGCGGCCGAGGCCGGGGCGGTGATCATGATCGGCAGCACGCGCATCGTGGTGGTGGCGTCGAGCCGCGACAGCGTGCGCCCGGAGACCCACGGCCCGGTGGTGGGCACCGTCGCCAGCGGCAGCGACGTGGTGGCGGTCGACCCGGCGATGGTGAGCCTGCTGGCCCTGGTGCGGCGCCTCGCCGCGAGCGACCTGCCGGTGCTGGTGCAGGGCGAGACCGGGAGCGGCAAGGAGGTCGTCGCGAGGCTGCTGCACCGGCACAGCCGCAGGGCGGGGCGGTCGTTTCTGGGGGTCAACTGCGCGGCGCTTCCGGAGTCGCTGGCGGAGAGCGAGCTCTTCGGCCACGAGCGGGGGAGCTTCACCGGCGCCGACGCTCGCAAGGGCGGCGTGTTCGAGCGGGCCGACGGGGGCACGCTGCTGCTCGACGAGGTGGGCGAGCTCTCTTCGCCCAACCAGGCGAGGCTGCTGCGGGTGCTGCAGGAGCGGACGCTCACCCGAGTCGGGGGGACGAGGGCGGTGCCGGTGGACGTGCGCGTGGTGGCCGCGACCAACCGCGACCTGCTGGTCGACGTGGCCAAGGGGCGCTTCCGGGAGGACCTCTACTTCCGGCTCAACGGCGTGACGGTGGCGGTTCCGCCGCTGCGGTCGCGCCCGAGGGACATCGTGCCGATGGCCGAGCGGGTGCTGGCCGAGCGGGGCGGCGGGTGGCACCTCGGGCAGGGCGTCGCGGCGGTGCTGCAGTCGTACCGCTGGCCCGGCAACGTGCGCGAGCTGCGCAACGCCATCGAGTGCGCCATCGCGCTGGCGGAGGGCTCCGAGCTGCGCGTCGAGCACCTGCCCCCGGCGGTGCGCGGAGACGCCGAGCCGGCGACGAGCGACGAGCCCTCGGGGCTGCGCACCAAGGTCGATGACCTGGAGCGGCGCTCCATCCTGGCGGCCCTCGACGCCGCGGGGTGGAACCAGTCTCGCGCCGCGCAGAACCTCGGCATCTCCCGCCGGGGCTTGATCTACAAGATGGAGCGCCACGGACTGAAGCCGCGCCCGGTCAGCGGGCACGGGGAGTAGAAGGGGCCGGCCCCAAGGTGCGCCGCCTTCGTGAAAGCCTCATCGGCCTCGCCGCGATCGCCTCGGTCGGGTGCTCCATCGCGCTCGATTTCAGCAGGTCCAACCTGCCGGCCTCGCGCGACGGCGGCGCCCTGTTGGACGTGCCCCCGCTCACCGATCTCCCCTCGGACACCTCCGAGGTGATCGACGCGAGCGACGTCCCCATCGGCATGGACGCCCCCGATGCCTCGGATGCCCCCGATGCCTCGGATGCCCCCGATGCCTCGGATGCCCCCGATGCCTCGGATGCCCCCGATGCCTCGGATGCGACGGAGCTCGTCGACACCCCCGGAGCGATGGACGCGGAGGACGTCGTCGAGGCGACCGATGCGACCGACGCCCCCGAGGCGATGGACGCCTTCGACGCGCCCGACGTCTTCGACGCGCCCGACGTCCGCGACGCGCCCGACGTCCGCGACGCGCCCGACGTCCGCGACGCGCCCGACGTCCGCGACGTGGGGCCCTCGTGCGACGCCGACCTCACGCGCGACCCGCTGAACTGCGGCGCCTGCGGCCGGCGCTGCGTCACGACGCCGTGCATGGCGGGCGTCTGCACCTGGTGCCGCGCGCCTCTTTCGCTCTGCAGCGGCAACTGCTACGACCTGCTCACGTCTGCGCAGCACTGCGGCACGTGCACGACGCGCTGCAGCGGATCGACCCCCAACTGCTGCCAGGGCGCCTGCCGCGCCCGGTGTAACTGAGGAGGCGCCGGAGTGATCGACCCAGGCACGGAGATCGACGCGCGCTACCGGGTGATACGCCTCCTCGGGGAGGGCGGCATGGGCGCCGTCTACGAGGTCGAGCACCTCGGCGTCGGCAAGCGCCTCGCGATCAAGATGCTGCACGCCCACTACGCGCGGCAGCCCGAGGCGGTGAAGCGCTTCGCCCGAGAGGCGAGGGCCGCGGCGGCCATCGGGCACCCGAACATCGTCGAGGTGATCGACACCGGGGTGCACCGCTCCGAGCCGTACATGGTGATGGAGCTGCTGCGCGGGGAGACGCTCGCCGAGCGCCTCGCGAGGGCGACGGCGATCACCACGAGGGAGGTCTGCGGGGTGATCGGGAGCATCCTCTCGGCGCTCGCGTCAGCGCACGCCAAGGGCATCGTGCACCGCGACCTGAAGCCGGAGAACGTCTTCCTCGCGGAGTACGGCGGCACGACCACGGTGAAGCTGCTGGACTTCGGGGTGTCGAAGTTTCGCCACGAGGCCGGCACGCTCTTCGAGACCACGCAGGAGGGCCTGCCCGTGGGGACCCCGGCGTACATGGCCCCGGAGCAGTGGATGGGCCGGCGGGACATCGACCACCGGGCCGACCTGTTCGCCGTGGGGGTGATGCTCTTCGAGATGCTCACCGGGGGCTTCCCCTACGAGGGGGCGAGCCAGGGGGAGCTGTTCCTGGAGATCGTGCGGGGGTCGGAGGCGCCGCCGCTGCCGAGCAGCATCGCCCCGGGGGTGCCGCGCGCCATCGACGTCGTGGTGCTGCGGGCCCTGCGGAGAGAGCGCGAGGAGCGCTTCCAGTCGGCGAGGGAATTCCTCGACGCGCTGCGGCCCTTCGGCGCCGAGCGCATCGCCGTCTGCGACGACCTCCCGGTGCAGGAGTCGCTCGACGCCAACTCCACCTCGCCGCGGCGCGCGCTGCGCCGCACCGCCGCCACCCTCGACGGCGCCCGGGTCTCCGGCCGACAGATCACGGTGCTGTCGCTGCTGCTCTCCTTCGTGGTGCTCGGGCTGGTGGTGGTCGCCGGCACCCGCGTCGGCTCGTCGTCCCGGGCACCGCGACCGGAGCCCGTCGTCGCCGCGGCCATGACGGCCACCCTGCCCGCCGCACCCGCGCCTCCCGAGCCCGCGCCCCCCGAGCCCCCTGCGCCCGCTCCCCCTGCTCTTGCGCCTGCGCCTGCGCCCGCTGCGGAGCAGGAGACTGCGCTCGCCGCGCTCCACCCCCGGCGCCACGGCCGTCGTCACCATCGATCGCACGCCCCATCGACCCGGGCGCCCTCCTTCGACGCCCCCTCGCCACGCTCGCCGCGCGCCCCGGCCGGTCGGGGGGCGCTCCACATCTCGCGAGAATTCTAGGGGATGGGCTGCGGGCTTCGAGGGTGGGCGATCGTCGCGCTGGCCGTGGGGCTGCACGGCGTGGCGCGCACCGCGGAGGCGCAGACCGACCCGATGGAGGAGGCGCGGGTGCACTTCGAGCGGGCCGTCGGGCTCTTCGAGGCGGGGGACCTCCGGGCGGCGCTGGTGGAGTTCGAGCGGGCCTACGCGCTCTCCTCGCGGCCGTCGCTGCTCTTCAACCTCGGCGCGACGCACCAGGCGCTGCACGAGTACCCCGAGGCGATCGATGCGCTGAGGAGGTTCCTGGCGGCGACGGAGGGGCAGCGGTCGCGGCAGAGGACCGAGGCGGAGCGCGCGCTGCGGGAGCTGCTGCCGCTGATGGCGAGGGTGCGCGTGGAGTGCGATCCCCCGACGGCGGCGGTGACCCTCGACGGGCGCATCGCGAGCGGCGACGTGCTGAGCGTGGGGCCCGGGAGGCACGTGATCGAGGCGAGCTCGCCGGGTCGGGTGACGCAGCGGGTGGAGGTGACCGTGGCGTCGGGCGACTCGCCCTCGCTGCGGCTGGTGCTGCCCGAGCTGCCCCCGGCGGCGGCGGCCGCGCCGGCGGTGACCGCGGCGGCGGTGCTCCCGGCGGCGGCGACCACGGTGACGCCGAGGGCGATGAGGGCGACGCCGCAGCCGTGGTTCACGAGGGCCTGGGTGTGGGGCGTCACGGGCGGGGCGCTGGCGCTCGGGGCGACGATCACCGGGGTGCTGGCGGTCGAGACGCACGATGAGTTCCGGACGAGGACGCAGACGGACGGGGACGTCGACGGGCTCGCCACGCGAGGGCGCTCGCTGGCGGTGGCGACGGACGTGATGGCGCTGGGCGCGCTGGGCGCCGGCGTGACCGCGCTGGTGATGATGGCCCGAGGGGAGGGCGCGCCGTCGAGGGCGGCGGTGACGAGCCTGCGGGTGGAGCCGTGGCCCGGCGGGGGCGGCATCGTGGGGGCGGGGCGGTTCTAGCGCCGACGGGTCGTGGTGCCCGTCGCGCAGGCGTCGCTACACTCCGTCGGCGCCCATGACCCACGAGTGGACCGACTTCGCCCGCCGCGTGCTGCTCCCCGGGCGGCCCCGGCTGCCCGAGGCGCGCACCGTGGTCATCGGCATGACGGACGTTGGCGAGGCCTGGGAGGCGCTCATCGCCCGGGGGCTCGTCCCGGGCCCGGAGCGCGAGGCCCGAGGCGCCTTCCGGGAGCTCGCCGCCCCCGTCGACGAGCCCCGCTGGCAGCCCTTCCGCGAGGAGAGCACCGGGGGCCACGAGCCCGCGCTGCCGGAGTCCATCGACGCCGCGGTGGTGCTCGCGTGCGACCCTCGGGGCATCGCCCAGGCGGGATCGCTGGCGCTCACCTTCGCGGCGCAGAGCGCGGCGTGGGAGGCGCCCTCGGAGACGCGCGTCGCGGCCACCCGCGTGGCGTGGAAGGTCGTCGCCGCCGAGCGGTGGTTCCAGCATTACCTCGATCGGTATCGCATGACGAAGATCCTCCAGGAGCTGATGCGCGTGCTCGACGCGCGCTCGACGGACTTCCTCAGCGTGCGCGAGGTGCGGGCGGTGCTCGACGTCACCGGGAAGGCCTACGCCCTGCGGGTGGCCGACGACGTCGCCGCGTGCGTGCTCTGGAGGGAGGCCGCCGCGCGAGACCTCCAGCGCCCCGACGGCACGCCGTACCGCGAGCTGCCCGACCCCACCGCCACGATGATCGAGCTCTGGTCCACGGGCTACGCGCTCGACCACATCCGAGGCGACACCGCGGTGCTCGTCGCCCCCGCGCTCTGATCACACCCGCTGGAGCAGCAGCATCACCGCCCACGCCCCCGCGAGGTCGGCGATCCAGCGGCGCGCCCTCGAGGTGTCTGCCCCCGCGCGACGCAGCGCCCACGCCGCCCCGAGCGAGAGCGCCACGAAGGCCACCTGCCCCAGCTCCACGCCCGCGTTGAAGGACACCAGCGCCGCCGCCGTCGCCCCGCCCGGCAGGCCGATGTCCCGCAGCGCGCTCGCGAAGCCGAGCCCGTGCAAGAGGCCGAAGCCCGCGGCCATCCACCAGGCGCCCTTCGGCGCAGGGCGACCGCGCGCCACCTCCAGCGCCAGCAGCAGCACGCTCAGCGCCACGCAGGCCTCCACCGGCCTCGACGGGACGCGCACCGCCTCCGTCGCCGCCAGCGCCAGCGTCACGGAGTGGCCCACGGTGAAGCCCGTCACGGCCAGGAGGATGCCTCGGGGGGAGGAGATCCAGAGCGCCAGGCAGGCCACGAAGGCCAGGTGGTCGAGGCCCTCGGCGATGTGCGCCGCGCCCATGCGCAGGTACGACCACGCCACCGCCGAGGTCCTCGCCCTCGGCGCGACCACGAAGCGCCGCTGGTGGTCGTCGAGCCTGGCCTCGGCGAGCGTCCCGTCCGAGAGGCGCGCCCTCACGATGAGCTGCACCTCCGAGCCCTCCAGGCCGCGCGCCGTCATCGCCGCGCCGCGCAGCCCGCGAGGGCAGCGCCACTCCCCGGCGGCCTCCGAGGCGTCGCTCCCCAGGCGCTCGACCATGGGCGCGGAGAGGGCGCACCCGGCGGGCGGAGCAAGCGTGACGGAGTGGCCCTGCTGCTCGGTCCCGGAGACGCGGAGGGAGACGGAGACGCGGCCGTCGCCCCGCTCGGTGAGCTCGATGAGCCCGAGCGCCAGCGGGTGCCCCAGCGCCATCGAAGGCAGCAGCGTGAGCAGGAGGAAGAGGAGGGCGGCCCGCCTCACTCCCGCACCACCCTGTACCCGCCCAGCAGCGCCCTCGTCGCGGCCTCCACACGGCGCGTCCGCTCGGCCTCTCGCCACGCTCTCGCCACCGACTCTCGCGCCTCCTCGAAGGGCGCCACGGCCCCCTCGCGCCTCGACGTCACCCGCACCAGGTGCTGCCCCAGCGCGCTCTCGATCGGACCGCTCCACGGCCCCACGGGCAGCGCCTCCACCGCCGCCGCGAAGGCCTCGCCGAAGACCCCCGCGAGCTCCGACGAGGTCGCGGCCTCGAAGCGCTCTCCCCGCAGGAAGGGGTCCCCCGGAGCGCCGCTCGACAGCGACCGCGAGGCGTCGGCGGAGGCGCGGGCACCGCGTCGGTCGACCGAGAAGAAGCGGTGCTCCAGGTCGACGCGCGCGCTGGTGCGGTAGCGATCACGGTGGGCCTCGTACCAGGACCGCAGCGCCGCCTCGGAGGGCGCCCCCGGCTCGGCCTCCGCTTCGAGCAGGTAGGTCTCCTTCTGCACCAGCCGGCGGCGGATGATCCCGTCGCCGCGGTCGAGCCCTCGCGCCAGGGCGCTGCGGTAGAGCACCTCGTCGCGCACGTGCTCCGCCAGCCTGGCCTCGAACTCCGCCTCCCCGGGCTCCCTGCCCCGCTCCCTCCACAGGCCCGCGCGCAGCCCGGCGACGAAGTCCCTCGACAGGACGATGTCCCGGCCGCTCGCGGCGGGCGCGCGGGTCGCGGTGCGCCATCGGTCGAGCGCGAAGAGCGCCGCGCCCAGCACCGCGAAGCGCACCAGCGGGTGAGCCCTCCACGCCCGGATCGCCGCGGTTTCCCTTCGCTCCTGCACCGGCGCGCACGCTATGGTGGCCCGGCCGTGTCCGACAAGTGGATCGCGCTCTCCGTGTCGGTCGCGCTCGCCGCGTGCGGGTCGAGCACCCCATCGGTGACCGACGCGGGCGCGGCCGATGTCGCGAGCGGGGATGTTCCGAGGGTGGTGGTGCGCCCCGACACCCACGTCGCGTGCAGGCGTCGCAACCCGCTGCGGGAGCCCTTCTTCGGCGACCTGCACGTGCACACCGGGCTCTCCTTCGACGCCGCGAGCTGGGGCACCCGCGCCCGCCCCTCGGACGCCTACCGCTTCGCCCGCGGAGAGAGCGTGGGCCTCGCTCCCTACGACGCCGAGGGCCGCGCCACCCGCACCGCGCGCCTCACCCGCCCGCTCGACTTCACCGCGGTCACCGACCACTCGGAGTTTCTCGCGGAGACCGACCTCTGCACCACCCCCGGCTCGGCCCTCTACGACACCCGCACCTGCCGCGAGCAGCGAGAGACCCGCCTCGTGGCCGCCACCGACTACGCGCTGCCCCTCTCGTCCCGCATGCCCGCGCGCCCGGCCATCTGCCGCAACGAGAACGCCGAGCTCTGCGCCGCGAGGCTGCGCACCGTCTGGGAGGAGACCCAGCAGGCCGCCGAGCAGGCCTACGACCGCAGCGACGAGTGCCGCTTCACCAGCTTCGTCGGCTACGAGTGGACCGGCTCACCCGGCGCCAACAACCTCCACCGCAACATCATATTCCGCAACGCCAGCGTCCCCCGGTCGCCCACCAGCTACATCGAGGCCCCGACGCCCGACCAGCTCTGGCGCGCCCTCGACCGCGACTGCCTCGCCACCGGGACGCCCTGCGACGCGCTCGCCATCCCTCACAACAGCAACCAGTCCGCGGGGCTAATGTTCGCGCTGACCACCGAGGACGGCCGCCCCTACGACGCCGCCTTCGCGGCCCGGCGCGCCCGGCTCGAACCCCTGGTCGAGATCTATCAGCACAAGGGCTCGTCGGAGTGCATCCCCGGCGCCGCGAGCCTGCTCGCCAGCGAGGACGAGGCGTGCCGCTTCGAGCAGCTCACGGGCGTCCCCTGCGTGGCCCCCGGCAACCCGGTCGGGTGCACCCCGCTCTGCTCGGTGGCGGGAGGCCTCGGGCTCGCAGGAGCCTGCATCGAACCCGCGGACTTCGTTCGCCCCGCCCTGCGCCGAGGGCTCGCGGAGTACCTGCGCATCGGGGCCGATCCCTTCCACCTCGGGTTCATCGCGAGCACCGACACCCACAACGCCACGCCGGGCCTGGTGGAGGAGGCCTCGTGGCCCGGCCACGCCGCGCGAGGCGACGACACCGCCGAGGGAAGGCTTACCCCGGAGGGTATGGGGCGGCCCATCACCATCCGGCTCAACAGCCCCGGAGGGCTCGCGGTGCTCTGGGCCGAGGAGAACACCCGGGACTCCCTCTTCGGGGCGATGCGCCGGCGAGAGGCCTACGCCACCAGCGGCACGCGCGTGGTGGTGCGCTTCTTCGGCGGGTGGTCGCTGCCGGAGGGCCTCTGCGACGCGAGGGACCTGGCGGAGCAGGGCTATGCGCTGGGGGTTCCGATGGGCTCCGACCTGCCGGCGAGGACAGGGGGAGCAGGGGCGCCTGCCTTCGTGGTGAGCGCGCTGCGAGACGCCATGGGGTCGCCGCTGCAGCGCATCGAGATCGTGAAGGGATGGGCCGACGCGAGCGGCACCCACGAGCGGGTCTACCGCGTGGACGGCGAGGCCACCGGGGCCACCGTCGACCCGGCGACCTGCGCCACGCGAGGGACCCCGGGCGCGGCGGCGCGCTGTGGTGTGTGGAGGGATCCGGACTTCGATCCGGCGGCGGCGGCGTTCTGGTACGCGAGGGTGCTGGAAGACCCGACGTGCCGCTGGAGCCGACGGCTCTGCAACGAGCTGCGTGTCGACTGCCCCAGGGTGCCCCAGGGATCACCGCTGGTGGCCTGCTGCGACGGCTCGCTGCCCGACACGGTGCAGGAGCGCGCGTGGACCTCGCCGATCTGGTACCTGCCGCCGCGGTGACGATCGGCGCGGCACCGATGGCCGCGAAGAGTGAGGTGGATGAGCGGGCGCTACGGCGCTGCTGATGCTGCCGCCCGGCTGTAGGGGCGCGGCCCTCACTCGGACAGCGGGATGCTGCGCGCGTCGAGGTCGTAGGTAGCGAAGAAGCCGAAGCGCGACTCCTGGCTCACGGCGTACGTCACTTCGATCGGGACGGCGGTGCGGTTGGCGAAGGTCGCCGTGCACGTCCCCGAGGGGCAGGCGTTGGGCACGTCGACCCGCGCCTCGGGCTCGGTGCTGTTGAACAGCCGCGGCGCGAGCTCGTGGCCCGGAGGCACCGTCGTGATGTACCAGAGCGCGCGGCGCGGTCCGCCGACGGCGCAGGGGGGCGGACCCTCGCCGCCGGTGGTGAGGTCCTCGCGCAACAACACGGCGTTGGGGGCGACGCGGCGGGCGGTGGCGCAGGTACGGTTGGCGGCGGGCGTGAACGTCCGCACTCGCACCCGCAGCGCGTCGACGTACTCGGGCGCGAGGTTGCCCAGGGCGAGCTTGACCCCCCTCACCTCGGCGGTGGTGTTGGCGTATTCGAGCGTCGTTCCGAAGGAGGTGGGCGACGCGAAGACGCCGCAGCGGCGGTCGGCGCAGTCGTCGTAGAGCTGCCACGCCGTCCGCGCGGTGCTGCTCAGCTCGAAGGAGTGGGCGATGAGCGACTGCCCGGGTTGCAGCCAGACGTCGAACCAGCGCATCCGGGTCGTGCGCCCGAAGGCGTCGTTGCAGACGGCGACCCGCTCGGCGCCGGAGCGTGTCTCGAAGTCGCGGAGGTCGAGGCTGCGGTCGACCTGGAGGGCGTCGGCGCAGAGCCGGCCGGCGATGCCGGACCCGACGGTGACCTCGAAGGTGATGGGCGCCGACGACACCGGATTGATCGGGCGCCGTTGCACGGCGAGATAGAGGGGCGCCGTCGCGTCGCGGGCGACCGGCCAGCGCAGCAGCGTGCGGGTCGCGTTGTAGACCTGGAGGTACGGCGCCGCGGCGCAGGAGGGCGCGCCGCACGCCGTGACCAGGCGGACGTCGATGTCGGGCGGGGCGTTGACGACCAGGGTGTTGCCCGGGAGGTGGCCGATCGCGACGCGGTACCAGCGCACCGGGCCGGTGGGCGCATAGACCTCCGGGCACGCGGGCGCCGGGTCGATCGCGGGGAAGGGTCCGTCTTCCACCACCGGCCCCTCGCGCTCGATGAGCCTCGCGTCGTCGCAGCGGAGGTTGGGCGGCGTGCGCTCGATGGTGGTGAAGACGATCACGCCGCGGCGCGCCGCGATGCGCACCGTGCGGGGGGTCGCGGCGTCGTTGAAGAAGCGGCGCACGACAAAGCCGTCGGTCGTCGTGCTCACCGTCGGCAGGCACGCGGTGGCCGCGCAGTCGCCGAAGAGCGAGACCTGATCGGGGCCGCGCGAAGGCTGCGAGCTACGCAGCACCAGCACGGCGCGGGCAGGCACCTCGATCGACGCCCAGGCGTAGGCGGACTCGGTTCCTCCGAGCTCGCAGCGCGGGGCCGAGGCGCTGGCGAGATCGGGCACCACCCAACGCTCCGCGAGCGGCAGCGGATTCTCGCAGGTCTGGGAGGTCGGGGCGTCGGCGGCGGCGTCCGCGGCGGTGGCGTCGGCGTCGGCGTCGGCGTCGTCGGCGGCCGAGACGTCCGGGGCCGATCCGTCGAGGCCAACCGCACCGCCGTCGAGCGGCGTGGTGGGCGCGGCCGTCGACGAGCACTGAACCAGCAGGCCCAGGCCGAGCGCGGCCCATCGAAGCGCGAGGGGGTCCTTCACGCGGCGATGCTCGCACGGCCGAGCGCCCGTTACCGCCCGACCATCGCGGGCGCATTGAGCTGGCGCCGCGGTCGCCCCGTCGCTTCGCGACGGTGAGGCGCGTTGGGCCGACGTGGTCGGTCGCGCTCGTCGCTTCCGCCTTGCGTGAGCCGTGGTGAACATTCCGGAAAGGATCAGGGTCTTCAACCCTATCGCTTCTACACATCTCTCGCGGCCTGGGGTACGGCGTGCGGCTTCTGCATCGTCGTGCAGCGCCTGACCCCAGGCAACATCAGGTGGTCACCTTCGCGCGACGCGAAGGTTGCAGGGGAAACGGAGCGAGCGCGGCGACGACCGCGGTGCCAAGCGAGCGCGGCGACGGTGAGGGCCGGCGCGGCGACGATGAGGGCGGGCCGTGCGACGACGGCGACAGCGACTACCCTTGCAACCTTCGCGTCGCGCGAAGGTGACCACCTGATGTTGCCTGGGGTCAGGCGCTGCACGACGATGCAGAGGCCGCACGCCGTACCCCAGGCGGACAGCAGTACGAGCCGTCTGCATCAAGCCGCGGTGAGCCGCTGCTACGGCCTCACGAGGGCCCCGGGCCGCTGCGCGTCCTTGCGCTCGTGCGCCAGGCGCCGGGTCGACAGCCGCTGCGCCGCGCGACCCACCTTCCGGGTGGCCTCGTCGATGGCGGTGTAGAGGTCGTCCGTGGTCGCCTCGGCCACCGCCGAGCGGTGATGCCCCAGCGTCGCCACCACGCGGCAGCGCTTGTCGATGCCGCCCCGATCGCCGTTCACGTCGCTCAGCCAGACCTGCACCCGGGTGACGCTGCCGGCTACCGGCGCCAGCGCCATCTCCACATGATCACCCACCCGCTGCTCGAGCGCCTCCGTCAGCGCGAAACCGATCGTCCTCGTATCCAGGTTCATGGTCCGTGGCCTCCGTTTCAAAGGCAATCATGGGCACCCCAGGCACTTAGACCATGACAAAGTTTCTACGACACCCATAGGTTTTCCCTATGGCACTCCCTCGATGAACCTCAACTACCACCACCTCCATTACTTCTGGGTCGTGGCCCGCAAGGGCAGCATCGTGGCCGCCGCCGCCGAGCTGCGCGTCTCGCAGCCCACGATCAGCCTCCAGCTCAAGGAGCTCGAGCGCTCTCTCGACCGCAAGCTCCTCGAGCGCTCCGGCCGCAGCCTCACCCTCACCGCCGCCGGGCACGTCGTCTACAGCTACGCCAAGGAGATCTTCTCCCTCGGCCAGGCGCTCGTCGACGCCGTCGAGCACCAGCCCGCCGAGCGGGCGCTGCGGCTCTCCGTGGGCATCGTCGACGCGCTCCCCAAGTCGGTGGTCTACCGGCTGCTCGCCCCGGCGCTGCGCCTTCCTCAGCCGGTGAGGCTGATCTGCCGTGAAGACAAGGGAGAGCGGCTGCTCGAAGACCTCGCGGCGCGGCGCTTCGACGTGGTGCTCAGCGACAGCCCCATGGGCACGGCGATGCAGCTCCGCGGCTACCACCACCTGCTCGGCGAGTCGGGCGTCACCTTCTTCGCCACCGAGGCGCTGGCCGAGCGCTACCGCCGGGGCTTCCCCCGCTCGCTCGACGGCGCGCCGATGCTGCTCCCCACCGAGCACACCGCGATGCGCCGCTCGCTCAACCTCTGGTTCGAGTCGCTGCGCATCCACCCCGTGGTGGTGGCCGAGTTCGACGACGGCGCCACCATGGCCTCCTTCGGACGCGCCGGCGTGGGGGTCTTCCCCGCCCCCTCGGTCGTCGCCGAGGAGGTCTGCCATGAGCACGCCGTGGCCGTCGTCGGCCGCTCCGACAAGCTGCGAGAGCGCTTCTACGCCATCACCACGGAGGCCCAGCTCCAGCACCCCGGCGTCGCGGCCATCCAGCAGGCCGAGCTCTTCTCGTGAGCCCCCGTCGGCGGCCCTTCTTCACCCACCGTGGGCTGTTACCCTTTCGCACGCTGCCATGCGCGCCACACTCCTTGTCCTCGGGTTGATCCCGCTCGCCTGCTCCCGCTCGCCCCGCGCGGCGCCGAGGGCGTCGCTCGTCGACCACCCCGCCGTCCGCGCCCCGTCCACCGCCGGGGAGGTGACGCTGCCGCCGCCCTTCCACACGCCCTCCGCGCGCAACCCCGCCGAGGAGGTCGACCGCCCCCCAGGGACCGCCCCCCGCGTCGCCGGAGGGCTGCGCGTCACCCGCTGGGCGGAGGGCTTCCAGAACGGGCGCGCGATGGCCCTCGGCCCCGACGGATCGGTCTTCGTCAGCGAGGCGGGCGCCGGGCGGGTGACGGTGCTGCGCGACGACGACCACGACGGCGCCGCCGATGGGCGTCGGGAGGTCTTCGCGAGAGGGCTGGAGCTGCCCTTCGGGATCGCGTTTCACCCCGACGGGTGGCTCTACGTGGGCTGCACCGACCGCCTGGTGCGCTTCCGCGTCGCGGCGGGGCAGCACCTGCCCACGGGCGGCCCGGTGGAGCTCATCGCCCTGCCCGGCCGGGGCTATCGCCAGCACTGGACCCGCAGCGTGGCCCTGAGCGCCGACGGGTCGCGGGTCTTCGTGGGCGTCGGCAGCGAGACCAACGTCGAGGTCGAGCCCGACCCGCGGCGCGCGGCCGTCCTCGTCGCCGCCGCCGACGGATCAGGCGCCCACCCCATGGCCGGCGGGCTGCGCAACCCCGTGGGGCTCGCGGTGCACCCCGACACCGGGGCGCTCTTCACGGTGGTCAACGAGCGCGACGAGCTCGGCGACGACCTCGTCCCCGACTTCCTCACCGAGGTGCGCGAAGGGGCCTTCTACGGATGGCCCTTCGCGTACTGGGGTCGTCACGAGGACCCGCGGAGAGCGGGAGAGCGGCCCGACCTCGTGGCGCGCGCGGTGGTGCCCGACCTGTCGCTGGGCGCGCACGTGGCGCCGGTGGCGATGATGTTCCCGGTGCGGGGGGCGGTGGGCGTACCCCGGGGCGACGCCCTGGTGAGCCTGCATGGCTCGTGGAACCGCTCGGTGCGAGTGGGATACACCGTCGTCCGGGTGCGCTTCCGCGAGGGCCGCCCCACGGGGGAGGTCAGCGAGTGGATGAGCGGGTTCCTCTCGCCAGGGGGTCAGGCGTGGGGACGACCCTCGGGCCTGCTGGAGATGGGAGATGGGGCGGTGCTGGTGATGGACGACAGCGCCCAGGTGATCTGGCGCGTGGGGCCCGCGACGTAGGCGGAGCTACAGACGTCTGTAGGCGGGGCTCTGGGCGTTGGTCTCATCCTGGAGGTGCCGCGCGAAGAACGCCGTCACCCGACGCCACGCGTCCTCCGCCGCCTCGGGCCGGTAGCTCTGCCCGCTCGGGTTCGCGAAGGCGTGGCCCGCGCCCGGGTACACCTGCACGGTGACGTCCTTGCCCAGCTCGCGCAGGGCGGATTCCATCTCGCGCACGCCCGCCATGGGGATGCCCGTGTCGTCCTCGCCGAAGAGCCCGAGCAGCGGCGCGTCGAGCGCCCCGAGCTGCGCCCGGTCGGTCACCACCCGCCCGTAGAACATCACCGCCGCGTCGATGCGCGCGGGCATCCGCAGCGCCGTCTGGAGCGACCAGCCACCGCCGAAGCACCAGCCCACCACGCCCAGCCGCGGCGCCCCGTGGGAGTCCTGGAGGAAGGCCGTCGCCGCCTCGAGGTTGGTCACCCCGCGGTCGGGCGCCGCCATCACCTCGCCCATCAGCGCGCGGGCCTGCTCGGGCGTGGTCGCGACGCTCCCGTAGAGGTCGACCGCGAGGGCCTGGTACCCTTCCCCCGCGAGGCGCCGGGTCATCATCCGCACGTTGTCGTTGAGGCCCCACCACTCGTGGATCACCACCACGCCGGGCAGTCGCTCGCTCGCGGCGGCGTGCGCCGGGCGGGCGTAGTAACCGCGCAGGGGCCGACCGTCGACGGTGCCGTAGGCGACCTCCTCGGCGCGGACCTCCTGCCGGGGCGGCCGCTCGGCGCCGTTGGCCGTCGGGGTCTCGTGGGCGTGGGCGCGGGACATCGCGTCGAGGTGGCCCCGGTCCGCGGCGGTGGGAGCTGGGGCGCGGCTGGCGCACGCGGCGAGGGCGAGCGCGGCGACGAGGGCGAGGCGCCGGGTGGTCATCGCGGGCTGTGTCGGGGACCACGCCCGAAGCGTCAAGGGACGCGGCGGCGCCGTGAGCCCCCCGTCTCCGCCCGCGCCGCGTGCGACGCCGCAACGTGCGGTGCACCGCCGTCGTAGGCACGCTTGCGCCACACCGGGCGCTCCCTCGCGCGAAGGGTGTGGCGCTCTGCCCTATGAGGCCCTCGAGCGCACTCCGCGCTCCCTGCAATCCAGCGCTGGCATGAAGTGAGTAAGGGGCGGAGGAGAGAGGACCCAGCGCGACCATCGCCCACGAGGGGCATCTTCGCTTCCGAGAGCCTGCGAGCGCGCCTGACACGAGTCCTCGGGGGAGGCGTCCCATGGAGTCTTCACGGTGGTGGCATCGGTGCTGCGCGGCCCTGCTCGCGCTCCGGCTCACGGCCTGCGTCGGCTCTGAAGCGCCGCCCCGCGAGGAGGTCCCGCTCCTACCGAGCGAGGATCCCTCCCCGACGCCCTTCGACGTGAGCGCGGTGGTGGCCCAGGTCCACTTCGCGTTTCGCTCCGTCGGCGACCGCTGGGAGGGCGGCCACTCGACCTACGCGGTCGTGGCCACGCCCGGCGAGGTGGCCGTGACGCCCATCCACCGCGCACGCCGCGGGCCCTCGGTGACCTTCGCCGCCGAGCGCCGCGGCCAGGGATCGCTCGGCGACGACGGGCGCCTCTCGCTCACCCGCGGCGAAGGCCAGGAGCAGCTCCGCAACGCGCCCGCGGGCGTCGAGCAGCAGTGGACCTTCGCGGCCCGACCGGCCGGTCACGGCGACCTCGTCGTGCGGCTGCGGGTGACCGGCGCGGCCTACGCGGGCGCGACGGCCACCGGGCTGCACTTCGCCGATCCCCTCACGGGCCTCGGGGTGCGCTACGGCCACGCGACCTGGGTCGACGCCACCGGCCAGGGCACCCCCGTCCCGGCCCGCTGGGAGCACGGCGCCGTGGTGCTGACCGTCCCCGGCGCGGCGCTCGACGCGGCGTCGTACCCCGCGGTGCTCGACCCGCTGATCTCCCCGGAGTTCGGCGTCGATGAGCCCGTGCTCGCGCCCGACGTGGTGCTCACCGAGACCGCGGTCGCCTCCAACGGCGACGGCTACCTCGCGGTCTGGATCGACGGCGGACGGGTGCTCGGCGCCCTCCTCGACGCCCGTGGCGTCCTGCAGGAGCCTGCGGGCTTCCTCCTCGGTCCCGACCCCGAGGACGCCGACCGCAACAGCCGCGACCGGGCGCGCCACGTCGTCGTGGCCTCCAACGGGCACGGCTACCTCGTCGCCTGGGCCCTCCGGCAGTACGGCAGCGTCGACACCGACCCGATACGCTTCACGGCGGTGAGCGCCGACGGCGCGGTGCGCGACCTCGGCGGACGGAGGTTCGATCGGGCCGCGCTCGACTACGTCGACCGGCCCGCGGTGGCCTCCAACGGCACCGGCTACCTGGTGACCTGGACGCGCGGCTCGGGCCGCATCGAAGGCGCCCGCGTGGACGGCGACGGCGCGACGATCGACGCCGACGCGATCTCCATCAGCCCCGACCGCGGCAGCGCGCCCGCGGTGGCCTCCGACGGACGCGACTACCTGGTCGCCTGGACGAACCACACCGGCGTCGAGGGCGCGCTCGTCCGCTCAAACGGAGCGGTGGAGCCGGCCTTCCTCCTCCAGCGGCCCGACTCGTCGCCCGACTCCACGGTCACCCACGGCACGCCCGCGCTGGCCTTCGGCCGATCGAGCTACCTCGTGGCCTGGTCGGACGGAGACCACAGCACCGACCTCGTCGGCGCGAGGGTGAGCCGCGACGGCCTCGTGCTCGACCCCGACGGGATCCTCCTCTCGGGCGCTCCCAGCGCGCAGTTCGCGCCGAGCATGAGCTTCGACGGCCGAAGCTTCGTGGTCGTGTGGAGCGACGCCCGGGACAGCGAGCCCTGCGCCCCCTGCGATCCCCCGAGCCTGGACTGCGACTGCGAGTCCGTCCGCGACGACCACTTCACCTCCGCCGCGATCGTGGGCGCGAGGGTCGACGTCGACGGAGCGGTCCGCGACCCCGACGGGGTGTGGATCGCCCCGCAGGCGCCGCAGCAGTTCAGCGCCGCGGTGGCCTCCGTCGGGGGCCGAGGGTCCATGGTCGTGTGGGGCGGCCCGGGAGGAGTCCTCGGCCGCACGCTCGGTCGCGACGGTCGGCCTCGCGGTCACTCTCCGGCGCTGATCGCGGCGGGCTACGCCCTCGCCTCCTCCCCCTCGGTAGCCTCCGACGGCCTCGGCTACCTGGTCGTCTGGCAGGACCTCCGCGGCGGCGTCGACTGGGACCTCTACGGCGCCCGCGTCGGTCGCCGGGGCGCGCTGCTCGACCCGTCGGGCCTCGCGATCTCCACCGCGCCCGGCGATCAGACCACCCCCTCGGTGACCTTCGACGGCCGCCGCTACCTCGTCGCCTGGCAGGACCATCGAGGCCCCGACTGGGACCTCTACGCCGCCCGCGTCAGCCGCTGGGGCGAGGTGCGCGACCCCGACGGGATCGCGGTCTCCACCGCGCCGGGCGACCAGCTCCGCCCCTCCGCCGCGGGCTCGCTCCTCGTCTGGAACGACCAGCGCGACCGGCGCCCCTGCGAGCCCTGCGACGCCAGCGGCTGCGACGACTCCCGCTGCGACCCGCCGGAGTACCCGAGCGGCGTCCGTCCGATGCCGACCCGGGTCTTCGGCGCCCGCCTCGATGACGGGGGCCGCGTGCTCGACCCCGACGGCCTCGCGATCTCGCCTCCTGGCCACGTCGGCCGCGACCCCTCCGCCGCCTCCAACGGCGCGGGCTACCTGGTCGCGTGGGCGCGCGCCGAGGGCATCGCCGCCACCAGGGTAGGGCCCCGCGGCGGCGTGCGGGACCCCGACGGGCTCACGCTCTCCGAGCCGGGCGCCCTCACGCCCTCGGTGAGCACCGACGGCGACGGCTACTTCGCCGTGTGGAGCCGCCCCCTCCCGCGCCTCTTCACCCGCTGCTACGGGCAGCCAGTGCGCACCATCGAGGGCGTCCGGCTGAACCGCCACGGGAGGCCGCTCGACCCCGCGGTCGTCCCCATCGCGACGCCGCCGAGCTCGCCCAGCGGCGTGATCGCGCAGAACTACGCCGCGCCCAGGGCGGCCTTCGACGGCGACGGATACCTCGTCGCCTGGGAGAGCGTGACCCTCCTCGCCTGCGACGGGGCCCCCGCTCGCGACGTGCTCGGCGCGTGGCTCGGCTCCGACGGCGAGGTGCTCGACGCGGCGCTCCCCATCGAGACGGGGTTGCCCGAGGCGTCCCGCTCGCCCGCCATCGCCTCCGACGGCGCGGGTCGAGCGCTCGTGGTCTACGCGCGGACCTCGTCGCTCTGGTCCGATCGCTCCACCGTGAGAGCGCACCTGCTCACGCTCCCCGGCGCGCGTCCCCGACGCTGGTGAGTCCGCGACCCAGGGGGGCTCTCGCGCCGGAGTCGTCCTGGCAGGCCGCGGCGGTCACGCGGCCTGCCGTGGGGGAGCGGCGCCGACCGGTTGACGGCCCAGGACTCCGAGGGCTCCGAGCGGGTCGAGCTGATCCTGTTCGCCCCGCCCGAGCACCAGCACTGAGAGCGTGTTCGCCAGGTGCGCCCAACGGCGGAGACCGTCTCAGGGGCTCACCTTCCGACCCTCACTTCAGACCCCGTCTTCCGCACCAGCGGGTGGCGCTGCTGCTCCTCCCTCCGCCTCGGGTGTTCTCTGGGCTCATTTCCGACGGTGGGGGCCAGAGGACAGCCGCCTCGGGCGGGATACGCTCGGCCCTTCACGCTCATCGCCCCGGTGGAGGTCCACGCCGATGTCCGCATCCCTCACCCGTCCCTCCGCCGAAGCCGCCGACTGGAGTGCCCGCGAGTGCCGCCGCGTGCAGCGCCACCTTCGCCGCGCCGAGCGCTCCGCCCGCCGCGCGCCCGTCGCGGCCCTCGACCCGCTGCGCCGCCTCGTGCGCGCCCTGCTCCTCGACGAGCTCGCGGCCTACCGCGCCCGGGGTCGCTTCCCGCGCAACCTCGACGCGCCGGGGCGCACCCCGGTCTTCGTCGACGCGCTCGGCACCCGCTGCGCCGTGGCCCACCTCCTCGACGCCTCGGGCGAGTCGGCGCTCGTCGACGCCATCTCGGCGCGGCGCAACCTCGCGACCGTCGACGAGCTCACCGACGAGGCCCGCCTCGCTGCCTGGCTCCACGCCGCGGGCCTGACCCTCGCCGAGGCCGCCGCCATCCAGCCGGGCTACTCATACGTTCCCGCGAGCTGCGTCTGCGGTCGCGAGGACTTCAGCGCGTCGCCGCCCTACGGAACGCCCGCGACGGCGGTGCTCGACGTGCAGCTGCTGGAGTCGCGCGCGGCCTCCTACGACGTCGCCACCGGGGTCGTGGTCGCCATCGACGGCGTCACCCCGAGCTACGCCGTCGGGCAGACGGTGCGGGTGCTCGTGCCCAACGTCCCCGGTCCCCTCTCCCAGGGCTCGATGGTGCTGGTCCCGGTCGGCGGACCCACCTCGGGCTACCGCTTCGACGTCCCCGACGGCGGTCACGGCCCTGCGCCCATCGACGGCGGCGCCGACGCCGCGACGCCCGCAGCTCCCGTCGACGCCGGAGAGCCCCTGCTCGGCGGCTACGCCGTGCAGAACGGCGCCGTCACCTGCTCGGGCGCGCTCGCGCCGCTCGACCGCTCGCAGTTCATCCGCGCGGTGGAGGCCCCGGAGTGCACCGCCGTGCTGGGCTCGATCGACGCCCGCTGGACGCAGCGCACCAGCATGGGCTGGGACGACGGGACGACCTGCGCCTGCTCGATCCCCGCGGGCGGGCCTGGGGGACCGAGCACGCTGGGCATCCTCCTGGCGCTGCTCGCCGCGCGCCGTCGGCGTCGGCGCTGAACCCCGCGCGTCGCGAGCCGCCCATGAGGTGGGTATGATGACTGATGCCTTCCTTGCGACCCCTCGCGCTGTTGCTCATCACGATGATCGCGGCCGGGTGCTCCGAACCCTTCGAGGTTCCGCCCGACGGTAACCCCTGCGCGGTGGGCTCGGAGCCCGTGTACGGGTGGCCCTTCGACGACGCGCACCGCTGCGTCGACTTCGCCGCCACGGAGCGACGCGTGGTGATGGGATGCCTCCCGATCGAGGGCCGGGTGATGGGCGGCGCGGTCACCTGCTACGCACGCACCGACGGGTCGCAGCGCGTGATGACGCCCTGGTACTACTACTCGGCGCTGGAGTCGCAGGGGTGGGCGGCGTGCGCCAAGGGCGAGGCGGCGGCGCTACATCCCTACTGCCGCTGAACCCACGGCTGAACGCCTGGATGTTGGCGGGGTCGCGGTGCTTGACCTCGGGTGACACACAGCCGAACACTCGATCGGGCTCGAAGGACCTCGGTCGACAGCCGTGGAAACGAAGTGATGATTACCCACATCGAAATCGATGGCTTCAAATCGCTGCAGAAGGTCTCCCTCGACCTGGAGCCCCTGACCGCCGTGTTCGGTGCGAACGGCTCGGGCAAGTCGAACCTGTTCGATGCGCTGCAGCTCCTGTCGGCACTCTCTCACGGCGACCTGACCACCGCATTCAAGTCGACCCGCGGTCGCACCCAGGATCAGTTCGCGCGGATCGCGCCGGAAGCCTCGGCGACTCGGATGACGCTGGCGGTCGAGGTCCTCCTCCCCCGAAGATCTCCCTGGGCAGACCGCGCCTTTCAGACTGTCGGTCAGGTCGATACCCTTCGACACACGAGACTGCGGTACGAGGTGACGATCGAACGCCGACCCGAAGCAGATGGGACGGAGACGCTCGACATCCCAGACGAGTGGGCACGAGCGATATCCCCAACGGGAGATGCGTGGACGGCCCGGAGGACGGTGTTTGCCTCCTTCTCCTCCGCGGATGAAGAGAGAGCTGGAGACCTGCTTCGGATGCATAGAAACGACCAGATCAACGGCCTCGAGATGGATACCGAGTTCGAGAGGGTCGGGGCCTATCCGTTGCCCATCAAGACCGCCAGGACGATCAGTCCTGCTCCACTTCGCCTGAGCACATTCCTCTCGGATGTCAGCCTGGAGGTGCAACCCCACCTCGCGGCGCTCCGCGCGGAGCTTGCAAGCTGGCGTTTCCTCCAGCTCGACACCCAGGGTCTGCGCGCCCCAAGCGATCGAGCGGGGTCCCGGTCGTTGTTGCCTGATGGCTCGAACCTGCCAACCGCGATCGCAGCGCTGCCTCCCGAAGTGCGGGGACTCGTTCGCGCTGACATGGCGGCGCTCTTGCCGGGGTTCCGTTCGTTCGACGTCGTCCCGAAGGACGACGGCCTCGTCGTGGAGGTTGAGCTCAACGACGGCCAGCGGGTCCCTGCGAGGGTTCTCTCGGACGGCACCCTGCGGCTTCTCGCGACGATCGTGCTGCTGCGCTCGGTCTCACCGGGGACGTTCGTCGCCATCGAGGAGCCCGAGAACGGCATCCATCCAGGACGCCTGCGCGCCCTCGTCGATCGGCTACGCGCCTTGACGACATCCGATGGTGACGCGCTTCCGATACAGGTGCTCGTGAACAGTCACTCCCCGGTGCTGCTCGCGGCACTGCACGACCACCCCGAGTCGATCGTCCTCGCGGATCTTGTCCGACACGGCACCGGCGGGAGGGTGACGCGGGTTCGGCACGTCGAGCCGGGTGGAGGGGGCGGACAACCCCGAGCGTCGCTCCGCGAGGTCGAGCGGATTCTCGAGACCGCACACGTCGAGGCAGGAGAGTGACCTGGATCTGTGCAGGTTTGTACGCTGAGGGGCCTACCGACTATCGGTTCCTGGTCGCCCTCCTCGATAACCTCCTGCCGCAGATCGCGACTGAAGCCCTGCCCGAAATCCCGATCGTTGGACAGACGGTGGCGATCGACGCGAGGACGCCTGCCCCGAGTTCACGGGCAGAGCGCATCGTCGCTGCGATCGACTCCTACCGGGCCGAGTGCAACCTCTTCGTCGTTCATGCCGACGCGGACAACGATCCGGAAGCCGCGGTTCGCGACCGCATCCATCCGGGCCTCGCCCTCGCAAGCCAACGATGGCCCGACATCGCTCTCGCGACGTGTGTCCCGGTCCGCGCGATCGAGGCATGGATGCTCGTGGATCCCGACGTCTTCGTGACCCAGATCGAGCAGAAGACACCCCCCGACCTGCCGCGCGATCCGGAGCGGGTTGCCGATCCGAAGCAGGTGCTGGCCGAGGTATTGGCAGCTCCTTTCAAGCGTCGGGCGCCCAACGCCAGCGACTACTATGAGATCTTCGGCAGCAACGTTCGCCTCGCGGAGTTGAGACGACTCCCGGCGTTTCAGAGGTTCGAAGCAAGCCTGACCGAAGCCGTCCGAGTCGTCGCCCGCCCTTCAAGGTGAGGGCGCAGCTCCCTCCCGCTCAGCGGGACCTCTGGTCGCGCCCTGCGACCGCGCGCGCCGTCAGCGTCGAGCCCTGGCGACGCCTCGAGGCAGCAGCGCCCGTTCGATGAGACCTCGGACGAAGCGCGAGACCGGATCGTCGTCGGTGGTGCGCAGCCAGAGCAGCTCCTGGGCCGCCCCTTCGAGCGCGAAGGGCAGGGCCGTCTGGCGCAGCGCGGGGTGCGTCTTCAGCAGGTAGCGGGCGTGCGGCTCGGGCACCGTCGCGAGCAGGCTCGACCCCTCCACCACCCCGCCGACGTAGCTGAAGGCCGGCACCGACACCCGCAC
>Ga0208117_100124_pt1 | contig 54156 bp, 45 predicted proteins | sample LakWasMet26_LOW6_2_FD_183870 | JGI IMG/M metagenome (GOLD analysis project Ga0208117, IMG submission 183870) | Freshwater sediment methanotrophic microbial communities from Lake Washington under simulated oxygen tension - Sediment Metagenome... | ecosystem: Environmental > Aquatic > Freshwater >...
AAGCCCGCCCAGACCACCGCCACCAAGCCAAAGATACTTCATCTCGGCAACGGCGCGGAGCCCCAAGACCTCGACCCGCAGACCGTCACCGGCATGCCCGAACACAAGTTGCTCACGGCGCTTTTTGAAGGGCTGGTCAGCGAGGACCCCAAGGACCTGCACCCCGAACCGGGGCTGGCATCGAGCTGGGACATTTCCCCCGACCATCTCGTCTACACCTTTCACCTCCGCCCCGGCCTGCGCTGGTCCAACGGCGACCCGCTCAACGCCCACGATTTCATCCGCTCCTACCAACGCATCCTCTCGCCAGAGCTCGCCTCCGAGTATTCCTACCTGCTTTGGTACGTGGTCGGAGCGGAAGAGTTCAACAAGGGACAGCTCAAGGATTTTTCCCAGGTCGGTTTCAAGGCCGTCGACGACCTCACGCTGCAAATCACGCTCAAAAACCCCACGCCCTGGCTGCTGCAGCTCATGGCGTCCCACTACACCTGGAAACCCGTGCCGACGCAGGTCATCGAGAAATTCGGCCCGATCAACCGGTCCCGCACCAACTGGACCCGCGCCGGCAATCACGTGGGCAGCGGACCCTACATGCTGAAGGAATGGCTGCCCCAGCAGAAGATCATCGTGGTGCGCAACCCCCACTACTGGGACGCCCAGACCGTCAAGGTTGACGAGATTCATTTCTACCCCACGGAGGACCTGAACACCGAGGAGCGGATGTTTCGCACCGGCCAGTTGCACATGACCTACGAACTCCCTTCAGCCAAGATCGGGGTCTACCGCAAGGAGTACCCCGAATCCCTGCGCATCGATCCCTACCTCGGTGTCTATTTTTACCGGTGCAATGTCACCCGCCCGCCCCTCAATGACAAACGCGTCCGCCGCGCCCTGGCCCTGTCCATCGACCGGGAAAGCCTCGTGCGCAACGTGGTGCGCGGCGGCCAGGAGGCCTCCTATGCCATCAGTTATCCCGGCACCGCCGGCTACACCCCGCGGGCCCGGTTGCACGAGGACCTGGCCGAAGCCCGACGCCTGCTCGCCGAGGCCGGTTATCCCGACGGCAAGGGACTGCCGCCGATCGAACTGCAGTACAACACCCAGGACAACCACCGCGCGATCGCCGAGACACTCCAACAGATGTGGCGGCAGAACCTCGGCGCCGAGGTTGTGCTCCGCAACTTGGAGTGGAAGGTCTACATCGATGCCGAACATCGCAGCGACTTCACGCTCTCGCGGGGCGGTTGGATCGCCGACTACATCGATCCAGACGTTTTTCTCTCCATCTGGATCACGGGCAACACCAACAACAACACGCTTTGGTCCAACGCCACCTACGACCAGCTGTACCTCGACTCGCTCAAGGCACCGGACAACGCCTCCCGCTACGAGATCTACCAGAAGATGGATGCCCTCCTCCTGGAGGAGATGCCGGTCATCCCCCTCTACAACTACAAGAAAATCTACGCCTTGAGTCCCAAGGTGAAAGGCTGGTACCCGACGCTCCTCGACAGCCACCCGTACAAGTATCTCGATTTGGAAGAGTAAAGGCCCCGCCAGCGGGCCCGGTCATCCATCAGCAGCCCCCGCGGGCCGCCTGGGCAGGGGCGAGCTTGGCAGAAGCCCACAACCAAGCGCCTGCCGGGTTCGGCCGTGCATTACCCGAAAGGGAATAAGTGCTCCGTCGGGCTTGCGCCGGAACCGGCTTTCTTCCTCACTTCCGTTCCATGTTCAGATTCGTCGCCCGCCGCCTCTTGCAGGTCATTCCTGTCTTCTTCGTGATCATCACGGCGACCTTCTTCATGGTGCGATTCGTTCCCGGCGGTCCTTTTACGGCGGAGAAAGCCGTTTCCCCCGAAATCATGCGCAACATCGAGGCGCACTACGGCCTCGATAAGCCCCTGTGGCGCCAATACCTCACCTACCTCGGCAGCATTTCCCGGGGCGACCTCGGCCCCTCGTTCAAATACCCGAACCGCACCGTCAATGAGATCATCGGGGACAAGCTGCCCGTGTCGCTCGAACTCGGCGCCCTGTCGCTTTCCGTCGCCCTGGTGCTGGGCCTGACCCTCGGCGTGCTGGCCGCCGTGCGCCGCAATACCTGGCTGGATTACCTCGCCAGCTCCACCGGCCTGCTCGGCATCTGCATCCCGACCTTCGTGCTCGGCCCCCTGCTCGTCCTGCTCTTTGCCATCAAGCTCGGCTGGTTCAACGCCTCGGGATGGTATACGCCGGCCGACCGCGTGCTGCCTTCGCTCACCCTCGGTTTCGTCTACGCCGCCTACATCATGCGGCTCACGCGCGGCGGCATGCTCGAGGTGCTCAACCAGGATTTCATCCGCACCGCCCGCGCCAAGGGCGCCACGGAGATCCGCGTCGTTTTCCGTCACGCGCTGCGCGGCGGCCTGTTGCCCGTGGTCTCCTTCCTCGGACCCGGCATCGCGGGCATCCTCACCGGCTCCTTCATCATCGAGACCATCTTCCAGATCCCCGGCCTGGGTCGGGAATTCGTCAACAGCGCCTTCAACCGTGACTACACCCTCGTCCTCGGCACCGTGATCCTCTACGCGAGCCTGATCGTCATCTGCAATCTGCTGGTCGACATCGCGCAGGTCTGGCTCAACCCGAAACTCAAATTCGAATGAGCGCCCCGGCTTCTGCCCCCGTCCCTGAGAAATCCAGTTCCTCCCTCTGGCTGGATGCCTGGCGTCGTCTCCTGCGGAACCGTCTCGCCGCCGCCGGCGGCCTGATGCTGATCCTGCTGGCCTTCGCCTGCCTGTTTGGCCCTCTCCTGAGTCCCTACGGCTACGCCGACCAGAACCTGGACAACACCTTCGCGCCCCCGGGAGCCGGTCACTGGCTCGGGACCGACCAACTGGGCCGCGACCTGCTGGTGCGTGTGCTCTATGGCGGTCGTATTTCGCTCGGAGTCGGTCTCTGCGCCACCTTCGTTGCCCTGACCATCGGCGTGATCTACGGCGCCGTCGCCGGCTATATCGGCGGCCGCACCGATGCCGTTATGATGCGCCTCGTGGACATCTTGTACGCTCTGCCGTTCACGATCTTCGTTATCTTGCTCATGGTGTTCTTCGGCCGGAATATCGTCCTGCTCTTCGTCGCCATCGGCGCGGTGGAATGGCTGACCATGGCGCGCATCGTCCGCAGCCAGATCATGGCGCTGAAGAAAATGGAATTCATCGAGGCCGCGCGCTCCCTCGGCTACGGCAACCGCCGCATCATCTTCCGCCACCTGCTGCCCAACGCGCTCGGCCCCATCATCGTCTATTCCACGCTGACCATCCCGGCCGTCATGTTGCTCGAGGCCTTTCTCAGCTTCCTCGGCCTCGGCGTGCAACCGCCCATGAGCTCCTGGGGCACCTTGATCAAGGACGGCGCCGAGAAGATGGAGGAATACTGGTGGCTGCTCGTGTTCCCCGGCGCCCTGTTCTCCCTCACCCTCTTCTCGCTCAACTTCCTCGGCGACGGCCTGCGCGATGCCCTGGACGTGCGCGCGGCGAAGGACTGATGCGGTAGAGGAATTCTGCGCAGCCCGCCGGGCAAGGCGCCGACCTTCGGCCATGGGGGCCGCCCGGGCAACTTTTCCGTCTGGCCTCTGTCCTCGGTGATCTGTCATCTCTCCTTCACCGCATGCTTCGCCGTTTCATTCCCTACCTGCGCTACCTGCAGTCCAACCGCGCCACCCTGGTGGCCGCGATTTTCTACGGGTTGATCTTCGGCCTGGCCAGCGGTGCGGGCTTTCCGTTGATGGTCAAATACGCCTTCCCGCCGATCTTTGATCGCGAGGCCTTTCCGCTGCCCTACACGACGATTTTGCTGATCGCCGGCTGTGTCCCGATGATCTTCCTGCTCCGCGCGGTCAGCGGCTACCTCAACAGCTACTATGTTCAACTGACCGGCCAGCGGATCCTCGAAGGCATCCGGCTCGACTACTTCCGCAAGATCCAGCTGCTGCCCCTGTCCTTCCTCCAGAGCAAATCCAGCGGCGATCTCGTCTCCCGCGGCACCTCCGACACCTCGCAGCTGCAATTCACGTTATCCCTCCTGGCCGACGATGGGGTGAAACAGCCGATGCAACTCGTCGGGGCATTGGGCTTTCTCATCGCCCAGGCGTTTATCACCGACGGCGCGCTCCTCGTCCTGGTCTGCCTCGCCGTCGTGCCGATCACCGTTCTTCCGGTCCATTACATCGGCAAGAAGATGGTGAAGCGCGCCCTTCAGGTGCAGAATCAGATCGGAGACATCTCGGCCCATTTTGTGGAGAATTTCTCCGCCGCCCGGGAAGTCCGGGCCTTCGGTTTGGAAAACCGGGAGATCGAGCGGTTCGGCCGATCCACCAACGCCCTCGTGACGGCCCAGATGAAGACCGTCAAATACTCCAAGGCCCTGACCCCGATCATCGAGGTCCTGTCCGGCGCGGGCATCGCCATCACGCTGCTCTTTGCGTTTCACGCCCAGGTCAAATGGGACACCTTCTTCGCCATCATCATGGCGCTCTACCTGTGCTATGAGCCGATCAAGAAGCTCGGCTACCTCAACACCGAGATCAACCGCGGTGCGGCCTCGCTCGAGCGCCTGGAGCACGTGCTCAACGAGCCGCTCACCATCACCGATCCCGCCGCCGCCAAGCCGGTTGCCCGCCTCAGCGGGCAGATCACGTTCGACGACGTGACCTTTGCCTACGGCGACAACCCCGCCCTCCAGCAAGTCTCCGTCACCATCCCGGCCGGCACGGTCTGCGCTCTCGTCGGCCCGAGCGGCGCCGGCAAGAGCACCTTCGCCAATCTCGTGCCACGCTTCTACGAGGTGGCCGCGGGGCGCGTCAGCATCGACGGCATCGATGTGCGCGAGATGAAGGTCAGCGATCTCCGCCGCAACATCGCCCTCGTTTCGCAGGAACCCGTGCTCTTCAACGACACGATCTACCACAACCTCTCGCTCGGCAAAGAAGGCGCTTCCCGCGAGGAGATCATCGCCGCCGCCACCAGCGCCCACGCCCACGAATTCATCGAGAAATTGCCGCAAGGCTACGACACCATCGTCGGCGAACGTGGCGCCCTGCTCTCCGGTGGTCAGAAACAACGCATCGCCATCGCCCGCGCCTTTCTGCGCCAGGCGCCCATCCTCATCCTCGACGAGGCCACCAGTGCTCTCGACTCCGACAGCGAGGCCGCCGTGCAGGACGCCCTGCGCACGCTCGTTCAGGGCAAGACCGTGCTGATCATCGCTCACCGCTTCAGCACGATCCGCGACGCCTCCAAGATTCTCGTCTTCGACCAGGGCCGCATCGTCGCCCAGGGCAACCACGCCGAGCTGTACGCCGACAACGCCCTCTACAAGTCGCTCTACGACCGGCAGGCCACCGCGCCCTGAGAGGCGCCGCGGCCAAGTACCAAGGAACAAGGTTCAAGTCTCAGGAAAGAACCCGTTCGATACACTTCTTGCCACTTGATACCTGAAACTTGTTACTTTTTCCGTCATGTCCGAGCCCGAACCCCATGAATTCAGCCGTGCGATCGAGAACCTGATCGCCGGGTTTCGTGGGCTGCCCATGGATGAAGGGCGCTCCCGGCGCCGCCCCACGATCGAGTTGGGCTCCATGATCGACGAACTGCTCGTCAAACACCGCATCAGCCACGACTCGCTCGAACATTCGATCCGCGAAAAATGGTCCGAAGTGGTCGGCGTGGCCAACGCCACCTATTCCCACCCCTTGGCGGTCGAGAGAAACCTCCTCGTCGTGCTCGTCTCCCACGCCGTGGTCCGCAACGAGCTCTTCATGCACAAGGAGACTATCGTCGAAAAGCTCCGCCAACTCCCCGGCTGCGACCACATCCGCGGCCTGGCCCTGAGGACGAATTGAGCCAACCTGACCCACGCCATCTCGTCAAAATTACGCTTGCAGCGAGGGGCGCCGTTTCGGTTAATGGACTCTTACGTTAGTTGGGTCCTGCTGGTCGCAGGATTCAACCACGGTCAGTCCGGGCAACCGGACACTAACGGTGCCGCCGGCCCTCCAAAAGCGGGCGGCACGGGGTGAAAGCCCCGACAAAGACCGCGTCATCAACAACCTAAACCATGTCACAACCCGTCAAATCAGAAGTCATCGCCCAGTACAAAACCCACGAGAAGGACACCGGCTCCAGCGACGTCCAGATCGCGCTGCTCACCGCCCGGATCAATCACTTGACCGAGCACCTGCGCACGCATCGTAAGGATTTCCACAGCCGCCGCGGCCTTCTCCAGATGGCCAGCCGTCGTCGTAAGCTCCTTGATTACGTCAAGGCCGAGGATCTGGCCAAGTACAACGACCTGCTGCAGAAGCTAAGCCTGCGCAAGTAATCCCGTTTCCCAAAAGGCGGCCCACCGACGGGCCGCCTTTTGTTTCCCCAACGAAGAAGCCCACCGGGACATTTCCGTTTGCCGCCCCAGCACCGCCTGGGTTCGCAATCCGAAATTTCTCGGGCGCTGATTCAAAAGGAAACCGAAGCGGACAATCCGAACCCCGCCCTGCCCCGCCGCCGTCGTTGCGGCCGGAGCAGAGCATCCGTCAACAAACAGAAAAATGAATCAGAAACACAATGTTACCGTCCCCGGCCTGAACCTCACGTTCTCGACCGGTTCCATCGCCCAGCTCGCGGGCGGCGCCGTGAATGTCAACGTCGGCGAGACCAACGTCTTCGTCACCGCCTGCGTCGCCCAGACCATGCGTCCCGGTCAGGATTTCTTCCCGCTCACCTGCGACTACCGCGACAAGTACGCCGCCGCCGGCCGCTTCCCGGGTGGCTATTTCAAGCGCGAGGGCCGTCCCTCCGAGCGCGAGATCCTGATCTCCCGTCTCTGCGACCGTCCCTGCCGTCCGCTCTTCCCCGAGGGTTTCCTCAATGAAGTGCAGATCATCGGCACGCTCATGTCGGCCGATCTCATCAACGATTCCGACATCGCGATGGTCAACGGCGCCAGCGCCGCCCTCGCCATCTCCGACATTCCATGGAACGGGCCGATCGGCTGCGTGCGCGTCGCCCTGATCGACGACCAGTTCGTCGCCAACCCGACGATCGAGCAGATGTACTCCTCCGCGCTCGACCTCATCTACGTCGGCAACGAGAAGGACATGTTGATGATCGAGGGTTCCGCCGACCAGATCCCCGAGGAAAAGTTCATCGAGGCCCTCGCTTTCGGCCACCAGGCCATCCAGCCCATCATCGCCGCCATCCGCGAGCTCGTGAAGCTCGCCGGCAAGCCGAAGGCGACCTTCGCCCTCGTCGGCGCCACCCCGGAGGCCCGCGCCATTATCGAGCGCGTCGTCCCCGCCTCCCGCATCGTCGAGGCCATCTTCGGCTACGAGAAGAACGTCCGCTCCGCCAACGTGAAGAAGCTCAAGGAGGAGGCCAAGGCCGCCCTCCTCGCCGAGCTCGGCGAAGGCAAGTTCACCGACGTTGACCTCAATGTCGTGTTCGAAGACCTCCAGTACAAGGCCTACCGCTCCACGGTGCTCGCCCGCGGCGTTCGCTCCGACAAGCGCGACGCCAAGTCGCTGCGTCCGCTCAGCGCCCAGGTCGGTGTCCTCCCCCGCGTCCATGGTTCCGCCATGTTCCAGCGCGGTGACACCCAGAACATCGCCCTCGTCACCCTCGGGCCGACGAAGGAAGCCCAGGACATGGACGGCCTCACCGGCGGCGCGACGTCCAAGTCGTTCATCCTCCACTACAACTTCCCGCCGTTCTCCGTAGGTGAAGCCGGCCGTTTCATCGGACCCGGCCGACGCGAAATCGGACACGGTGCCCTCGCCGAGCGTTCGCTCGTGCCGATTCTGCCCCCGGAGGATGTCTTCCCCTATTCCATCCGCGTGGTCTCCGAGATCATGGCCTCCAACGGCTCGACCTCGATGGCCTCGATCTGCGGCGGCTGCCTGGCCCTCATGGACGCCGGCGTGCCGATCATCGCCCCGGTCGCCGGTATCTCCTGCGGTCTCATGACCGAGATGGATGCCAACGGTGCCATCACCAAGTGGACCACCATCACCGACATCCTCGGTGAAGAGGATCACTTCGGCGACATGGACTTCAAGGTCGCCGGCACCACCAAGGGCATCACCGGCTTCCAACTCGATCTCAAGATCAACGGTCTCCCCTTCGAGATCGCCAAGACCGCCATCATGCAGTGCCGCGAGGCCCGCATTGAGATCCTCAAGACGATGCTCGCCTCGCTGCCGGCTCCCCGCAAGGACCTCAGCAAGTACGCTCCCCGCATCCAGACGATCCAGATCGATCCCGAAAAGATCGGCCTGCTCATCGGACCGGGCGGCAAGACGATCCGCCGTATCACCGAGACGACCGGCGCGCAGATCGACATCTCCGACGACGATTCCGGCAAGGTCTTCATCTACTCGAACAACGCCGACGCCATGAACCGCGCCGTGCAGGAAATCGACGCCCTCTGCGGCGGCGGTTCTCAGATCGAGATCGGCAAGATCTACACCGGCCGCGTCACCGGCACCAAGGAGTTCGGCGCCTTCGTCGAGTGTCTCCCGGGCAAGGAAGGCCTCGTCCACATCTCCGAGCTGGCCGACTTCCGCGTCCGCCGCACCGAGGATGTCGTCAAGGTCGGCGACTCCATCACGGTGAAGTGCGTCGGCATCGACGAGCGCTCCGGCAAGGTCCGTCTCAGCCGCAAGGCCGCGATGGCTGATCTCGAGGCCCAGAAGCAGGCTGGTGGTGGCGAAGCCGCCTCCGCCGAGGCTCCGGCCCCCGAGGCCCCCGCCGCCCAATAAATCGGCTCCTCCCCTTCAAGCCGCGACGAAAGTCGCGGCTTTTCTTTTGGCCGCACGGGTTCGTCAGTTGGCCCGTCGGGCCGGACAAGCATTTCCTGAATTCCTCGCTGCTGGGTTGCCCTGCCCTGTCTGGCGCCTACGCTTGCTTTTCCGTGCCTGCCCAAACCCACAAAGGCCTCCGCGCCATCGCCCTTTTCGAAGCGTTCAAAGGCGTGATCGTGCTGGCGGCGGGATTCGGGGTGCTGAGCCTTCTCGGTCGTGATGCGGCCGCCCTGGCCGAGCGACTGATCAACCGCCTCCACCTTAATCCGGCCGGACACTACTCCCACATTTTCCTGATCATGATGGGTGACGTGACCAACCAGCGCCTCTGGTTGATCGCGGGCTTCGCGTTGCTCTATGCCGCCGTCCGTTTTGCGGAAGCCTATGGTCTCTGGCACGAGCGCCGGTGGGCTGAGTGGTTTGCCGCGCTGAGCGGCGCCGTCTACATCCCAATCGAGCTCTACGAAATTGTCAGCCATGCCACCTGGCTCAAGTTTGCGACCCTCTCCGTCAACCTGCTGATCGTCGGTTACATGGTCTGGCTGCTGACCGAACGCCGGCGACTACGCGCAGCACCCACCCAGCCCTGAGACCATCGCCACGGGAGGGCCATCACTTCCCCTTCGCCGCCGCTTCGTCCTTGGGAGGCGACAGGTCCTTCGCTTCGCCGAGGAACTTGAGATCTCCCATCTCGACCAACCCCCGACTCTCCTCGCCGCGGATCAGCCGACCGCTGTCCTGGCCAAAATACTTCGAGGCTCCCTTCATCATCGCCACGAGGCTTTCGTCGAAGCGGTTGCCTGGAGCACGCACGCTCACGCGGGTAATCCAGAGCTGTTTCATCTTATTGTGCCTCTTCAGCTCCTTGAAATCATAGGCGGTGATGATGATGTAGTAGCGGGCCTCTTCGACATCGGCGATGAGGTCGGTGTAACGGTCGCCGCCTCCGGCCCAACGTCGGATGTCATTGGATTCGATGATCTCGGCGCCGTAGCCGAGCAAACGGGCGTTATAGCCGTTAATCTCGTCGCGCATCCGGTTGTCCGCAAACAAGCGGGCCATCATGCTTTCGAAATAGTTCGCCTCATAACCCAAGGCCGCCGACTCGGTGCTGGCAAACGGCACGCTGGGGCCGGACCCAGCCAACTCTGAGGAACTCAACTTGAACTCCCGCTGCAGGGAGAGCAACGAGGTCAGGGCGGATGAGGCGGCGTTTACGTTCATCTCCTTGTTCGTCCCGTTGGGCGCGATGGTATTTCCCCACTGGATCACGAGCAGCAGCCCGGCCTGATCCTCCCGCTGGGCATAATGATAATTCTGCTGGGACAGCAGGCGCATGGCGATCCCGGCGACGTCGGGAAAGGAAACCTTGTCCACGGTAAGGTCGGCCGCCGTGCCCTTGACGCGGCCACCGTTGCTCAGGGCATAGTACTCGGGCTTGAACGTGCCCTTCTTCGTCATCTCGCGCTTGTAGCCGTTGCCCGTGCGTGCATGCACCACGGTCGCGATGGCATCTTCCGCAAATCCGCTCCCGGGCGCGACCGCCAGGCACGCGAGCGCAACAGCCAGACGGCAGCCGATGGTACGCGTCATTTGGCCCCCTTCTTCTTTGCGGAGACCGGCTCCTTGGCTTCGCCGAGGAACTTGAGCTCGCCCATTTCGACCACCCCTTTGCTCTCCTCGCCCCGGACCAGCCGTCCGCTGTCCTCGCCGAAATACTTCGATGCCCCCTTCATCATGGCCACCACGCTGTCGTCGAACCGGTTGCCCGGCGAGCGCACGCTTACCCGGGTCTGCCAGAGCAGTTTCTTCGTGTTCCGGTTGACGAGCTGGTCGAAATCGTAAGCCGAGATGATGATGTAGTACCGTGATTCCTCGATGTCCGCGATCAGGTCGGTGTAGCGGTCGCCCCCACCGGCCCACCGGCGGATGTCGTTGGATTCGTTGATGTCGTCGAGATAGCCCAGCAGCCTCGCATTGGGCAGGTTGACCTGATCCCGGGTCCGATTCTCCATCATCACCCGGAGCATCGCGTTCTCAAAGGACTCCTCCGCAGCCTGGATCACCACGTCCGACGCCGACGCAAACGGATTGCCACCACCCTGACCGACGGAGCCCCCCGGACCACCGCCCAAAGCCTTCAAGGAAGAGAGGGCGGACGCGGCTTCGTTCACGCCGAGCACGTAATTGCCGCCGTTAAAGGCGGCCGTCGCACCCCAATGCAGCACGATCATGATCTTGGCCTCCTCCTTTGAGCGCGCATAGAGGTAGTCCTTCTGGGCCAGCATGCGCATGGCGATATCGGCCACTTCGGGATAACTCACCTTGTCGATCGTGACATCGCTCCCCGTGCCCGCAATTCGCCCGCCATTGGCGAGAGCATAGTACTCGGGCTTGAATCTGCCGTCGGCCAGACGCTTGCGCTGGTAGCCACTGCCCACACGGGAGTAGACCGCCGTAGCCACCGTTTCACCCGCGATCAAAGAGGACACCGACACGATCAAGAGGCCGCAGGCAAACAGGGGCAATAGTTGTCGGGTGTGCATGGGGTAGCAGCGTTGGGGCGTGGGGTGCAATCGACCGGATCGGCCCATCCGGGGGTAAAAGGCCAATAGCCTTTCGCAGACTCACCTTACGTGGAAAAGTTCCCCACAATCCAGCCTCACTTTCAAACCAGCACTCGCCCGGACTACTCCACTTCGATGAGCCGCTGGATATGGTGCTCGGGGATGGCCGTCAGCGTGCCGTCCGGACTCGCCAGGAGCACTCTACCGCTTTCATCGATGCCCGCAAAGGCGCCTTCGGTGGTTGGGAGGTCAATTTCGGGCACCGCCTCCAGCCACACGTGACGGCGCGTTCCCCAGCAACGATTGATCTCCGGCAAAAGGCCAGTTAGCCGCTTCGCAGCAAAGTCTTCATGGGCCCGGCGGATTCCCGCCAACACCGGCTCAATCAATTGGTCCGGCCTGGTCAACGCCCGGTTGCAGTGATCGAGCAGCCGTCCTGCCGTGTAGCGCAGGGTATGGTCCTCCAACCAGGGCCGGTTCGTGATGTTGATACCGATGCCAACCAACAGGGTCCCCGTACCACCCTGTTCCACCAAAATACCGCCCACCTTGCGTGGCCCGATCATGAGATCGTTGGGCCAGCGCAACCGCAGGTCGTCCACGCCGTTCGCCGTCAGCGCTTCCATCACGCCCCGGCCGATCGCCAAGGCAAACCCTCGCCAGGCGGCGGCGTTGCCATCAAAGGGCAGGACGGCCGTCAGGTAGAGTCCGCCAAGATCTGAGGTGAATTGGCGCTCACGCTGGCCGCGACCATTCGTCTGGTGCGCCGCCACCACGGCCGACCAGGGCGGAAGGCCGGCCGCCCGGTACTGCGTGGAATCAACCTCCGGCAGCGACTCAACCTGCCAGCCGGCAGATGCCTGGGAGAACTGCTCTGTCGCCGCCGTGATCATGAGCCATCGGCTAGTGCGCCAGGGTTGAGAGGAAATACCCGGCGGCGACGGCCGTACCGATCACCCCCGCGACGTTGGGCCCCATGGCGTGCATGAGCAGATAGTTGCCCGAATCATATTTCTGGCCTTCCACATGGGACACCCGGGCCGCCATGGGCACGGCCGACACGCCGGCCGAACCAATCAACGGATTCACCGGATTGCCCGGACTGAACCAGTTCATCACCTTGGCCGCAAGCACCCCGCTGGCCGTGGAGACGCCGAAGGCCACGACACCGAGGACGATGATCTTCAAGGTTGCCGGGGCGAGAAAACTCTCGGCCGCCATGGTGATGCCCACACTGGTGCCCAGAAAGATGGTGAGCACATTGATGATCTCGTTCTGGGCCGCTTTGACCAGTCGCTCGGTCACGCCGCACTCCCGCAGGAAATTGCCCAACATGAGCATCGCAATCAGGGCGGAGGCGTCCGGCACCAGCAGAATGCAGATGACCATCACCATGACCGCGAAGATGAGCTTCTCGAGTTTGCTGACCGGCCGCAGCGACTTCATCCGGATGCGACGTTCCTTGTTGGTCGTGAGCAAACGCATGATGGGCGGCTGAATCAAAGGCACCAGGGACATGTAGCTGTAAGCCGCCACCGCCACCGCGCCGAGCAGCTCGGGCGCCAGCTTATTGGTCAGAAAGATGGCCGTCGGGCCATCCGCCCCGCCGATGATGCCGATAGATGCGGCCTGTTTGGCCGTGAAGCCCATGATACCCGCCCCAAAAAAGGAGATGAACAGTCCCATTTGAGCCGCGGCGCCCAGCAACAGGGTACGCGGCATGGCAATTAGCGGACCGAAATCGGTCAACGCACCGACGCCGAGAAAAATCAGCGGCGGGAACAGCTCCAGCTTGATGCCCTGGGAAATGAAATCGAACAGGCCACCCTCCACGCGTTCAACGCGCAGCTTCTGCTTGGCGTCCACCCCTAGTCCGATCTCCCCCTCATGCACGACAGGACTGCCCTCGATAGTAAAGGTTGCGGTCTCATAGACACCGTTGGGATGCATGGTGGCCGTGATGACGCCGCGGGTCGGGAGATTGGCAATCAGCGCGCCGAACGCGATGGGCACCAGCAACAGCGGTTCAAAACCCTTCGCGATCGCGAGCCAGAGCAACACGCAGACAATGGCCCACATGATGAGCATTTTCCCGGTGACCAGGGTGAAACCGGTGGTGGTGAAGAAATCGAGTAATCCTTGGATCATGGCGAGAGGGGGTTAGCGGACTTTGCGGGCTGAGTGGATTTGACGGCGGCCCTCCCTGGCCCAGTCGATGGCATGCGTATCCAAGGGCACGATGGCGGCGATGCGGTGAGAGGAGTCCAAATAGACATGGACGGCCGCGGCGATAACCGCGGCGATTTCAGGCGCCAGCTTCTCCGCTTCGGGAGCGGCCACAGGAGCGCCGGCCGGGGCCGGCGCCGCGACGACCGGAGATCGAGACTCTCTCGCGGCCTTTCGTTTGAAGAAAGAGCCGACGATCTCCAACAACATCCAGATCAGGCCGAGCGCGATGAAGACAACCACCAGGCCGGTGAGCTGAAAGAGCAGTGATTCCTTGAATCCCGGATGCTCGGGGATGGCGGCCCCGAGTGGCAGGATGATGAGGTGGTTTATTGGGGGCGTCATGAAAGTGGAAGATTTGCGCCCGAATGCTCAAGGTCGGTCACCCCAAGCCTCCTGGTTGGCCAGCGCCTTGCGGCGGATCTGGCGGGCGATCAGGGCCAGTCCCACGGGGACCAGCAGGTATCCGAAAATGATCACCGCCGCCTGCAGCCTCCCCGTCAGCATCGGAGCCAGCAGACGCACGCCCGCGACACCGATCAGGGCCGTCAAGAGCCCCGGCATCCAGGTACGCAGATTGTCGGTAAAGGGTTTCATGGTTCAGCGCATATGCGGCACCAGGGAAACGAAAATGCCGGTCAGGATCGCGGTGGTGATCACGCCGCTGATGTTTACGCCCAGGGCCTCGGGCAGGATGATCACGTCGGGCGCGACCTTGCTGACTTCCTTCTGGGCCACCTTGGCCGTGGAAGGCACGCAGCTCACCCCGGCGATTCCGATCACCGGATTGAATTTCCGCCCGCTGGCGAGATAGAGAATGTAACCCCCGACGATGCCGCCCACACCCGAGAGCAGCAGCGCGATGATGCCCAGCACCAGAAGCAGCAGCACCTTGGGATTGAGGAGCGTGCTCGCCTCGCACAAGACCCCCAGCAACAGACCGAGGAAGAACGTGGCGCCGTAGAGCAGGACGTTCTCGATGACATTGATGAAGTACTGCAGGCCGGCCTCGCGTACCGCCACGCCCACAAAGAGCGAAAGCAGGAGCGGCGCCGCCGAGGGGAACAACAGGCAGAGCATCGTGCCCGCGACAAAGGCGAAGGCCAGTTTCTCCCCCGCGGTAATCCTCACCGGCGGTTTCACCACCGGGCGGATCGCCCGCAGCTTGGCCGGTACCAGAAACCTGATCAGGTAGGGGTAACCGCCATAGGTCAGACCGAGATAAAGATAGGCCACCACCGTGATGGGGACAAACAGGTGTTTGGCCAGAGTCAGCGAAGTAAACAGCACCATCGGGCCGTCCGCGCCACCAACGAGCGCGATGGACGCCGCTTCGTTGTAGTTGAACCCCAAGGCCACGGCGATCGGGAAGGTGGCGACCGTTCCCAACTCGGCACACATGGCCAGAAACATGCTTTGAAAGGGCCGGGCCAGCAGGAAGCCGACGTCAAGGAGCACGCCGATGCCCATGAAAACAAAACAGGCGATCAGGCCGTTGCTGAAGGCGAAGGTGTAGATCGGCTGCAGAAAATCGATCTGCAGGATGTACATGAGGTCGCCGGTATCCGTCACCAGCGGGGCCAGGAAAAGCGTTCCCGGCGTGGTCCCGTTCGCCATGACGGCTTCGCCGGTGCTGCGGGCCATCACCGCGGAGGTCGCGGGATCCAGAAAGAGCACCCCCGCGTTGACCATCGCCATGCCGAGTCCCATCGGGATCATCAGCAGCGGCTCCAGAATGCCTTTGCGCCCGAGAAAGATCAGCAGTCCGCCCAGCGCGATCAGGGCCAACCTCGCCATGAGCAGCGAGGGATGGCTCTGCACCAGGGTGGTGATGCCTTGAAAAATTCCGGCAATGTCGGAGAGGTTCATACGGTTCAGGAGCCTCCGCCGAATTTCCGGACGACAAAGAACAGCAGCGAGATGAGACCCGCCACCAGCATGGATATCACCAATGCCAGCCCGAACATGATGGCGGCGGAGGATATGGCGGTGGAAATCATAGGATGGGTTGGCAACCGAAGGAGGGAGGCCGGCTCAACGGACGCGGTGGGAGGAATAGATCTCCCGCCGGCCTTCGAGCGACCACATGAGCATGAGCTTGTCGACGTTCACGGTCAGAGGCTGCTGGGGCACGACCGAGGTCACCCGGGCGTTGTCACCCAAGGCCGCGTAGACCGCGGCGGCGATCACCACGGCCACATCCGTCGGCACGCCGGCCAGCGGGTTTTGGGCCTTGGCCACAGCCGGCTGCGGGCTCGGGTGCGTCGCGGCCAGATAGCGGCCCATGGCCGCCAGGAGGCAGAGAAACACCGCGATCCCGAGGATCACCCAGAACAGGTTCATCCAGGGAAACCGAACGGTTTCGGCAAACACTGGCAGTGGCAGCACGTGCATGGCGGGAAAGGGATCAGGGTTAGCCGATCACCAGCAGGGTGCCTCCTTCCTCGACGGCCTCTCCGGCTTTCGCCGTGATCGATTTGACCGTGCCAGCCTGTTCGGCAAAGACGAAGGTGTTCATCTTCATGGCCTCGATGGTCGCCAGCTGGGCGCCGGCGGCGACGGTGGCCCCCACCTGCACATCAATGGAAACCACTTTTCCGGCGAGCGGACTGCGCACGGCGCCGGCGGCAGCCGCCGCGGGAGCAGCAGCGACCGGAGCCGCGACGTTGGTCGCGACGGGTGCGGGGGCGGACGCCACCGGAGCGGCAGGGGCGGCGGATGATGGGGTGACGACAGCAGGCTCATCGGTCATTTCGACCGTTACTTCGTAAGCTTTGCCGTCAACGGTAACGCGGAGTTTTTTCATAGCGCAGGAATATCAGGGTTAGAGGGGAATGTTGCCGTGTTTCTTGGGCGGACGGGTGTCGCGCTTGGACAAGGTGTTTCTCAGGGCCATGGCGACGACCGCCCGGGTCTGGGCCGGTTCGATCACGTCGGTGATGAGTCCCTTGCGGGCCGCCTCGTAGGGTGAAGCGAACTTGGCCCGGTATTCCGTGGCTAGCTCGGATTCCTTCGCCTTGGGCTCCTTGGCGGCGGCGATCTCCCGTTTATACAGGATCTTCACCGCGCCTTCGGCACCCATGACAGCGATTTCGGCGGTCGGCCAAGCATAGACAAGATCGGCGCCCATGTCGGCACTGCACATGGCCAGGTAGGCGCCACCGTAGGCCTTCCGCATGATGACGGTGATTTTCGGCACCGAAGCGGCGGCGTAGGCGAAAAGCATCTTGGCCCCGTGGCGGATGATGCCGCCGCGTTCCTGCGCCACTCCGGGCATGAAGCCCGGGATGTCGACGAGCGTGACGATCGGGATGTTGAAGGCGTTGCAAAAGCGGATGAAGCGCGCGCCCTTGTCGGAGGAATCGATGTCGAGCGTGCCGGCCTTGACCATCGGCTGGTTGGCGACGATGCCGCAGACGATGCCCTGCACGCGACCGAAGCCCACCACCAGATTCTTCGCCCATTCGCGGTGCACCTCGAGAAAGTCGCCGTTGTCGACCAGCCGGTTGACGATCTTGTAGATGTCCAACGGTGACTTGGCATCCGCCGGGACCAGTTCGTTCATGACCGGGTCCGGCGCGAGGTTCAGGCTGGGCGTCGGGGCATGGGGCGGGTCGAGCACGTTGTTGGCCGGCAGGAAACCGAGCAACCGCCGCGCAACCGCGAGCGCCTCGGCGTCATCCTCGGCGAGGAAATGCACGTTGCCACTGACGCCGGCGTTCACCATCGCACTGCCGATGTCATCCATGGTCACGGCCTGGCCGGTCGCGGCCTTGATGACCTCGGGACCGCAGATGAACATGTTGGCGTTCTTCCGCGTCATGATGAGAAAATCGGTCAGGGCGGGACTGTACGCTGCACCACCCGCGCAGGGACCGGCGATGATCGAGACCTGGGGCATGACACCCGAAGCGAGCACGTTGCGATAGAAGACCTGACCGTAGCCGGAGAGCGAATCATCACCCTCCTGGATGCGAGCGCCGCCGGAATCGTTGATGCCGACGACCGGGATGCCGGCCTTCATGGCATAGTCCATGAGGTCACAGATTTTCTTGGAGTGGATGCGGCCGAGGGCGCCGCCGCCGATGGTGAAGTCCTGGCTGAAGACCGCCACCGGGCGTCCGTCGACATAGCCGACTCCGGTGATCACACCGTCTCCCGGGAAGCTCTTGTCCTCCATGCCGAAGTCATGGCAGTCGTGGTCGGCGTGCATGCCCCACTCCATGAAGGTGCCGGGCTGGAACAGCGCTTCCACGCGCTCCCGGGCCGACATGATGCCCTTCTCCCGGCGCGCGGCGAGTTTGTCCAGGCCGCCGGCGGCCTTGGCCGTTTGACGGCGTTTTTCCAGATCAGCGAGGAAATTGGTTGCGATAGGCATGAGGCGTTTCTCCTTAGTGAGCGGCGGTGGCGCCGGGTTTGAGGGCACAGAGTTCCGTCAACACGCCGCGCGTGGATTTCGGATGCAGGAAGGCGACGAGCTTGCCCGCGGCCCCATCAAAGGGCTTCTCGTGAATCAGGCGGACACCGGCTCCCGCGGCCTGACGCAGCTGGGCGTCGATGTCATCGGTGCGGAACGCGACATGGTGCACGCCTTCGCCGCGATCGGTGAGAAACTTCGCGATCGGGCTCTCCGGTGCCGTCGGCTCCAGCAGTTCCAGGTGCACGCCACCGGCATCGAAAAATGCGGTGCGCACTTTTTGCGACGCAACTTCCTCGCGACCGAGACATTTGAGGCCGAGCGCTTTTTCGTAGAGGGGAATCGCTTCGTCCAGCGAGCGGACCGCGATACCGAGGTGATCAATGGCTTGGATCATAATAGAGTGGGTTTTACCGTGGCGCCACTCTAGCGGAATTGTCCCCCGGCCTCTGCGCACATCTTGTGAAGTCATGCGCAGCACTAATTCCACGCTGAGCATATTTTGGCTATGACCGTTTCTAATCCGTATCCGGTCGTGCATTAGCCGCCTTCAGCAAGCGGCGCGCCGCGACCGGTGGGGCCAGCAATCCCGCGCCAACTTCCCTCTCCGTCTCCTTCTGAATCGCTCGAACCGCCGGGTTGCGAAGAAAGGCCGCCCGCAACCCTTCCTCCACCAGCGCGTGCAACCAGGCGAGATCCTGTTTGCGGCGCCGGCCGGCGATTAGGCCGTTGAGTTTGCCTGCGGCAAAATAATCCTGCACGGCGGCCCAGAGCTCCCCCACTCCGCTCCCCGTGGTTGCGGAGCAAGCGAGGACGGGCGGCTGCCAGATCCCGGGCTCCGTCGAGAGATAGTGCAGCGCCCGGCCAAGCTCCAACCGCGTGGCCTCAGCGCGCAGTTGGTTTTCCCCATCGGCCTTGTTCACCGCCAGCACGTCCGCCAGTTCAAGGATGCCTTTCTTCATGCCCTGCAGTTCATCCCCGGCCCCGGCGATCATGAGCACCACAAAACAGTCCACCATGCCGCGCACCATCACCTCGCTCTGGCCGACACCCACCGTCTCCACGAGCACGATGTCGTAACCGGCGGCTTCGCACAACGTGATCGATTCGCGCGTCCGCCGGGCCACGCCGCCCAACTCACCGCCGCTCGGCGACGGCCGGATGAAGGCCGTCGGCTGACGGGAGAGTTTTTCCATGCGGGTCTTGTCGCCCAGGATGCTGCCACCCGTGACCGGACTGCTCGGATCTACGCTGAGCACTGCCACCCGATGCCCTTCGCCGCAGAGCCGGGCGCCCAACGCATCGATGAAGGTACTCTTGCCCGCACCGGGAACGCCCGTGATGCCGACGCGCTGCGCGCCACCGGCTTTCGGGGTCAGCAACTCCAGCAGATGTTCCGCCGCGCCCCGGTGGGCTTCGGCGCGGCTTTCCACGAGCGTGATGCCCCGCGCCAGCGCCGCCCGCTCTCCGGCGAGAATGCGCGTGGCGAGACTCTGCGTGTCAAGCGGCGCAGCCGGGATGCTCTTGCTCCGGAACGCGGGATTGCCGGTCGCTCCCGCCACGACCCGCGTGGCGAAGCCCTCGCCACCCTCCGGTGGCACCCAATCGGGTTGTTGGGGGGCATTCGACATGCGTGGAAGTTAACAACTCAGGCGACCGGGGCGACTCCTAGTTTTTCGAGCAGTTGCGCGGCGGACTGCGGCACCGGCGTACCGGGACCGAAGACCGCAACCGCACCGTTCTTGTACAGGTAATCGTAGTCCTGCGCCGGGATGACTCCACCGCAGACGACCAGAATATCCGGCCGTCCTAGCCGGGTCAGTTCGGCCACGAGCTGCGGCAGGAGCGTTTTGTGCCCGGCCGCGAGTGAACTCATGGCCACCACGTGCACGTCATTCTCCACGGCGTCGCGGGCCGCTTCTTCCGGCGTTTGGAACAAGGGTCCGATATCCACATCGAAACCCATGTCGGCCATGGCCGTGGCCACCACCTTGGCTCCCCGGTCGTGTCCATCCTGGCCAAGCTTGGCGATGAGGATACGTGGACGACGTCCTTCGCGCTCGGCAAAGGCATTGGCCATTGCCCGCACTCCGGCGACGTCTCCGCGTCCGGCGTAGGCTGACTGGTAAACACCGGAGACCGAACGGATCTGTGCCTGATAGCGGCCGAAATGTTTTTCCAGCGCGTCGGAGATTTCCCCGAGCGTGGCGCGGGCCTGCGCGGCCGTGATGCTCAAGGCGAGCAGATTGCCTTCGCCCGTGCGGGCGGACTCGGTCAGAGCGTCAAGGGCGGCGCGAACCTGCGCAGGGTCCCGCTCGGCGCGCAGCTTCTGCAGCTGCTTGATCTGGGCCTCGCGCACGGCGGTGTTGTCGACTTCGAGAATGTCCATCGGGTCCTCGCGTTCCAGACGGTGCTTGTTGACCCCGACGATGGTTTCCTGTCCCGAGTCGATCATGGCCTGCCGGCGGGCGGCGGCCTCCTCGATGCGGAGCTTGGGCAAGCCGGTCTCGATGGCCTTCGCCATGCCGCCGAGTTTCTCAACTTCCTGGATGTGCCCCCAGGCGCGGTGCACGAGGTCGTGCGTGAGCCGTTCCACGTAGTAGGAGCCACCCCACGGATCGACCACGCTGCACAGGCCGGTCTCGGCCTGCAGGTACAACTGGGTGTTGCGCGCGATGCGGGCGGAGAAATCCGTCGGCAACGCGATGGCCTCATCCAGCGAGTTGGTGTGCAGCGACTGCGTGTGGCCCATGACGGCCGCCATCGCTTCGACGCAGGTCCGGGCGACATTGTTGAACGGATCCTGTTCGGTCAGCGACCAACCCGAGGTCTGCGAGTGCGTGCGCAGCGCCATCGACTTGGGGTTCTTCGGATTGAACTGCTTCACGAGCTTCGCCCAGAGCAGCCGGCCGGCCCGCATCTTGGCGACTTCCATGAACAGGTTCTTGCCCTGCGCCCAGAAAAAGGAGAGCCGCGGTGCGAAGGCGTCGATGTCGATGCCGGCCTTGAGACCGGTGCGGATGTATTCCAAGCCGTCGGCCAGCGTGTAGGCGAGTTCCAGGTCGGCGGTCGCGCCGGCTTCCTGCATGTGATAGCCCGAAATGGAGATCGAGTTGAACTTCGGCATGTTTCGCGACGTGTACTCGAAGATATCCGCAATGATCTTCATCGAGGGACCGGGCGGATAAATGTAGGTGTTCCGCACCATGTATTCCTTGAGGATGTCATTCTGGATGGTGCCGGACAGGTTTTCCGGCTTCACACCCTGCTCGATGGCGGCCGCGATGTAGAAGGCCAGCACGGGCAGGACCGCGCCGTTCATGGTCATCGACACGCTGATGCGGTCGAGCGGGATGCCCTGGAAAAGCGCATGCATGTCCAGCACCGAGTCGACCGCGACCCCGGCCTTGCCGACGTCGCCGACGACGCGAGGGTGATCGCTGTCGTAGCCGCGGTGGGTTGCCAGATCGAACGCCACTGAGAGACCAGTCTGTCCGGCCGCGAGGTTCCGGCGATAGAAGGCGTTCGATTCCGTGGCCGTGGAGAAACCGGCGTACTGCCGGACCGTCCAGGGCTTCAGCACGTACATCGTCGCATAGGGACCGCGCAGAAAGGGCGCGATGCCTGCCGTGTAGTCGAGATGCTCGGTCGGGGCGAGATCGGCCGGCGTGTACACCGGTTTCACGGGGATCTGCTCCAAGGTGGGCCAGTCCTCGATGGCGTTGGTGCCGTTGGCCTCGGCGCGAGCCGCCTTGCGCCAGGCACTCTCGGTGCCCCGGGCAAAGGCATCGGCGTTAAGATCAATCTTGGTGTAATCGGGAAATTTCATGTGGTGGAAGATTAGAGGCCGAGTTGGTCCAGCATACGGGAGAGCATCTGGGCGCAGTTGGCGCGCACGTGGATGAAGTCATCCACGCCGGCCGCCTTGAACCGCTGTTGCAGCTCCGGTGTCGCCGGCAAGCCGGCCAGTATGACGGTCAGCGGAATCGATCCGGATTTGAGCGCGCCGGCCAGGGGCGGCACGGTGTCCGGGTAGTTGTCGTCCGTGGAGCAGATGACCACGATCGGGGCACCTGAATCCCGGGCGGCGGTTGCCGCGGCGGCGGGCGTCTCGAAGCCCTTGTTGCTGGCGACCTCAAAGCCGCCGGCCGCGAAGAATCCGTTGGAGAAATCGGCCCGGGCGGCGTGCTGTTTGCGGGGACCCAGGTTGGCGAGGAAGACCTTGGGCCGGGCCCCGGTGCGGGCCAGGGCCGCGTCGGTGCGGCGGCGCAGCGCCTCAAACGGGGAGCTGCGACGGCGGATCTGCACCCGCTTGACGGTCGCTTCATCCGTCCGGCCGGCGCGCAATACCTTGGAAACCTCACCGATCGTGGCCCCATGGCCGAACGCTTCCGTGAGTTTTTTCATGCGGGTGGCGGCCGTTGCCCCGAGGATGCCTTCGAGCCGTTGCATCACTTCGGCCCCGTGCTCGGGCTCCTGAGCCAGACGATAGTTGGCCACCTGCCGGGCGCGGCGGGCCGCGAGCGCGGCATAGTCCGGCAGTTCCACCTGAGGCAGCTTCTCCTTGAGATTGGGCTGCAGATTGGTGCCGATGATGCCGTCGCGGCGGGTTTCCACCGCGGCAATTCTTTCGCCGGCGAGACGGTCGACGGACTCCTGAGGGAAGCCGGCCTTGATGGCCTCGGCCATGCCCCCCTTGCGTTCGACTTCCTGGAACAACGCCCAGGCCTTGGTGGCCAGCTGGCGCGTGAGCGTCTCGACACACCAAGATCCGCCGGCCGGATCGACCACGCGGCCGAACTGACATTCCTCCGCGAGAATGATCTGGATATTGCGAGCCAGGCGGCGAGAGAAGTCATCCGGCACCTGATAACATTCGTCGAAGGGCGCGACATGCAGGCTGGCGCAACCGCCCACTACGGCGGCAAACGCTTCCGTGGTGGCGCGCAGCAGATTCACATGCGGGTCGCGCACCGTCTTGTTCCAGAGCGAAGTACGGGCGTGGCAGACGAGTTTTGCCGATGCCGACGTGCCGCCGGCGGCGGTGACCGCGCGGGCCCAGAGGAGGCGGGCCGCCCGGAACTTGGCCACTTCCATGAGGAAGTTGGAACCGGTGGAGAACGTGAACAGGAAGCGCGGGGCCGCGCGGCTGACGACAATCCGCCGGGCCGCCATCGCCCGCAGGTAGTCGACACCAGTCGAGATACCGAAGGCCAGTTCGTGTACGGCTGAGCCGCCGGCATCCGCCCAGTGGTTGGCCGCCACCCCGATCGTGCGCAACGGGCTGCCGGCCCGCGAGGCCCAGTCGGTCAGCACCGCCATGTCTTCATAAGCCGACTCGAGTCCACCCGGTAGGGTGCCCCGGCCCAGCCATTCGGAGAAAGGGTCGGCCAAAATTCCGCCGCGCAGGGCGGAAGGCTTCAGGCCCTGCTCGGCCAGAGCAGCCATGAACAAAGCCGCCAGCGGCAGGGCGGAAACGCCCGCCGGCACGTGCACCGGAACGGCCGCGAGATTGACCCCGCGCAGAGCCCGCAGCAAATCGTCCAATGAGGCCAGCGAGAGACCGCAGCCGCCCACTTCACCCGGACGCGCCTCGTCGGCGTCCAAGCCGACGCGCGTCGCGATATCGAGGAGGATGTTGACGGCATTCTGGCCGCGATTGAGATCCTGCAGCAGGGCCGCATTGAACTCCTCGGGCTGGCCATAAGGCAGCTCCTGGCAGACCTGCCATCCGGCCGGCCGGGTGCCGAGCGCACTCGCGCCACGGACATAGCCCGGCAAGCCGGGCCAGTCACCACCGGCCAAGGCCGCATCGGCCCGCGTGTAGATCGGCTGGATATCGATGCCCTCGGGGCTTCGCGTCACCAGTTTTTTCTCAAAGGGTGCACCGTTGAGGGATTCCTCCGCGGCCTGACGCCATTCGGTGGGCCCCGGTACGGGAAATTCTTCAAACAAGTTCGGCTGAGGTTTGATTTTCATGATGTCGTGGTTACTTCCTCGATGCTGATTTCGTGGCGGTTGTTGCCGATCGAGAGGAAAAAATGCTTGGGGCCCGCGCCAGAAGTCTGGGCGTGGCTCGCGACTGCCACCGGAGATTTCGCGGGAGCGGCCGCCGGGGTGGCGGCGACAGCCGATGTGGGGGCCGGCTTGGCCGCAGGCGGACGAAGCAAGGCCTCGGTCTCGCGCGGAAACATGGCATAGAGCACGGCCACATCATCCGTGGTGGGCAGATTCTTGGCGGCGAGCTCGGCGCGCAGCGCGGGCATTTTCGGCTGCAGATGGTCGGCCGGGCGGCCCGTCACGACGCTTTGGCCGGATTTTTTCTCGGCCAGCGCGCGCAATTCCGCATCCACCGGACCAGGTGTGCGACCGTATTTCCCCAAAGCCACGTCGATGGTGTTTTGCGCCAGGTTCTTCCAGCGGCCGAACTTGACGTTCAGCATGGCCTGGGTCCCGACGATCTGCGAAGTGGGCGTCACCAGAGGGATCCACCCCAAGGCTCCGCGCACCACGGGAATCTCCGCCATCACCTCGCTGAAGCGCGTCTCCATTTTCATTTCCTTCAGCTGATTGCGGAAATTGGAAAGCATGCCGCCGGGGACCTGGTATTTCAGCACATTGCTGTCCACGCGCTCGTTGGCCGGGCTCATGAACGCCGCGAGCTCGATGGCCACCTGGTCGAAGTAGGCGCTCAGCTCGTGAAGCTTGTCGGTGTCGAATTGCGGAGCCCGACTGTGCCCCGACAGCGCGGACAACAGGCGTACCGTATCGGGTTGCGCCGTGCCATTGGCAAAGGGTGTGATCGAGGTCTCGACGATATCCGCACCGGCGTCGATTGCCGCGAGATAGGAGGCCAGGGCAAACCCGGCCGTATCGTGGCTGTGCACCGCCAGAGGCAGCTTGTGCCGCGCCTTGATGGCCTTCACCAGATCGTAGGCGATACGGGGCGTAAGCAGCCCGGCCATGTCCTTGACGCAGATCGAGTCGACCCCCAGGTCGGCAAGTTCATCGGCGAAGGCCGCCAGGCGTTCCGGCGTGTGCACCGGGCTGGTGGTGTAGCAAACCACCCCTTGCGCATGCTTGCCGGCGGCTTTGACGGCGCGGACCGGCACCTGCAGGTTGCGCGCGTCGTTCAGGGCGTCGAAAATACGGAAGACGTCGAGCCCGTGCTTGGCCGTGCAGCGCACGAAGGTCTCGACCACATCATCGGGAAAGCTGGTGTACTGAACGAGGTTCTGACCGCGCAGCAGCATCATCTGCGGGGTGCGTGGGGCCGCGGCCTTGAGTTTATCCAGCCGGTCGAAGGGATTTTCCGCCAGATAGCGGAGGCTGCAGTCAATGGTGGCACCGCCCCAGGTTTCGAGGACGCCAAAGCCGAGACCGTCCAACACGGGGGCGACCGGCAGCATTTGCTTGGTGGTCATGCGGGTGGCCGCCATGGATTGATGGCCATCGCGCAGGACGGTATTGTTGAGAATGATAGGTTTCATGCGAGAAGGGGACACCGCCGGCCCGCGGCGATTGGCTGGATGGTTGGAATGTTGGGGGCCATGTTGTTAGAATAGCCGGGGACACCCCCGGGGCTCTCCGTGGTTCTTGCCCAGCACTACGCACTGTTTGCGAGATCCGGTCTTTGCATTTGCGACTTCCATTTCGGAAGTCGGGCGTATTGCGTAACCCCGCCTCCTGATGAAACTTCTGGTCACCAACGATGATGGCATCGGCTCCCCCTTCCTCCATGAATTGATCCACGCCTTGCGTGCCGCCGGCCACGAACTCTATGTCGTGGCGCCGGCAAGCGAACAAAGCTGGACCGGCGCATCCAAGACGCGCAGCCGTCCGGTGAAATCCGCGGCCGTCGATCGTGGATTGGGTTGCCCGACCTGGATCGTCGACGGCACCCCTTCAGATTGCGTCAACATCGCCCTGGCCCACCTGTTGCCCGGCAAGGTCGAGGGCGTGGTCAGCGGCATCAATGTCGGCTTCAACTGCACGCTGGCCTTCATCATCGCCAGCGGCACGGTGGCCGGGGCCTGGGAAGGAGCCCTCCACGGGTTGCCGGCCATGGCGGTCTCCCAGGACGTAGCCGAGGAGACCTACTACCGGTTGAAGGAGCACGGCGGCGTGCCCGAGGGTGAATTGCTGGCAACGCTGAAGATCTCCGCCGCCCACGCCGCGCGCCTGGCCGGGGAACTCCTGTCCGCCACACCGCCGCGCAGCTTCACGGTGCACAATGTCAATTTTCCGCACCCCTGTCGGCCCGACACGGTGGTGAAACGGACGGTTCCGGCGCATTTTTTCGCACCCGGACTTTTCACGCCGGCCGACGACCAGGGCCGCCACCAGCTGATCTGGACCGAAGGAGAGAACGTCTCACCGGCAGAACCGCTCAACGATCTTGCCTGCGTCGAAGCCGGATTCATCAGCCACAGCGTGCTCGACTACCGCAAGCTCGGGCACAGCTGAACACGCTTCGACCAAGGTCTAGCCTTGGCGAACTTGCTCCACGACCCGCAGCAAATCCGGAATGTCGTAGGGCTTGGCCAGCATCGCGCGAAATCCGAAGGTCTGCGGATTGGCCATCACCGGATCACTGGAGTACCCACTTGACGCGATGGCCCGGACCTCAGGGTCGATTTTCAGCAATTCCTGCAGGGCGTCCTTGCCGCCCATGCCGCCGGGAACAGTCAGGTCAAAGATCACCAGATCAAACGGACGGGCGGACTTGCGCGCCTCCGCAAACAGGCGGACGGCCTCGCCGCCGTCGACGGCAAAGACCACCTCATGGTTGGCCAGCGAGAGCATCCGGCCCGCCACTTTCCGGATTACTTCCTCGTCGTCCATCAACAGGATGCGAGCCGGAGTGGTGCTTTGCAGGCGGGAAGGCCCGACCGGAACGGCCTTCACCTCTGGTGCGACCGGCAGCCAGATGGAAAACGTTGTCCCGATCCCCAGCTGCGACCGGACCTCGACGTGTCCGTTGTGCTTCTTGATGATCGAGCGGACGGTGGCCAGGCCCAGGCCGCTGTTCTTCGACTTGGTCGAGAAGTAGGGGTCGAAGATGCGGGCGAGAATTTCCGGCGGTATACCCTTGCCCGTATCAGCCACGGTCAGGCGGATGTATCGACCGGGTGCCAGCAAATCGATTTCCCCTGACTCCAAGGTGACGGCGGCAAGCCCGATGCTCACCACTCCGCCATCGGGCATCGCCTGCACGGCGTTGAGCACGAGGTTGTGCACCACGCGGGAGATCTGCCCGGCATCCACGTCCCCCGGAGGCAGGTCCGGCGGAAAATCATATTCGAAACGGATATTGGTGCCGTGACGGGCAAAATTGGCCGCTTCTGTGACAATGTCCGGCAGCAGGACCGAGGCGCGGACCGGGTCGCCTCCCTTGGCAAATGTGAGCAGTTGCTGGGTGATGTCGCGGGCCCTGCGGGCGCCACGTTCAGCCTCCGAGATACAGTCACCCGCGGCCGCCATCGCCCGTTTGTCCATCGCCGCGAGGCCGAGGTTGCCAAGAATCGCAGTGAGCAGGTTGTTGAAATCATGGGCGATCCCGCCCGCCAGCACCCCGAGCGACTCAAGCCGGGACGAGCGCTCGAGCTCCGTTTGCAGACGAGCCTCCTTTTCTAGCTGCAACCGGATCATTTCAGTCTGCGCCTGCACCCGCCGGCGCAAGGCGACCACCCAGCCAAGGATCAGGGCTGCAAAAAACGCAAAAACCCCGGCGACGAACAGGGCCCGTTGAGCCGTCCACCACGAGGGCGCGGCAAGCAGCGTGATCCCGGCAGGACCGGGCAGCTCAAGATGGAAGCTGTGCGGCCGCCGGTATTCATCAAACTCACACACGTATACCCCGGTCAGTTCGAGCAGGCTACCGGGTTCCGGCGGAGACCATGCACCCGCCGAGTCTATGATCGCATCGACGATCCGATTGCCGGCCTGCATCGTCAGCCTAGCCTCGTCACCGGTCCCCACCACTTGGCGCAAAATCGCGGGGAGACGCACCAATCGGGAGTCTGCCGCCGTCACAAGCGCGGCCGGTTGTGCGATGACCTGCGGGACAATCTCTGGTCCGTCCGGGTGCGTCCGCCAGACCGCCTCGCGCAAAACCATGCGACTGCCGGCGCGCCCCGGGAAACCCACCACATCAATCGAAACTCCCGGGGCCAGCCCCTTGGTATCCCTCGTCAGGACGAGCAGTCCACCGCTTTCATCCTGCAGGTAGAGGTATCGGTCGGGCACCTGCAAAAGCACCCGGCCGGACACGCGGACCCGACGGCTGGTGGTCCGCAAGAAGGCCCGGTCTGTCAGACTCGCGATACTGCGTGGCTCGATGCTGAACGGATCGACCGGTTGGGTTTGGTCCACCACGAGGGCCGCCCTTCCCGTAGCCCAGACCCGGATTCCCGTCATCTGCCCCTGCTCGTTGGCCTCGGCCGTGCATACGCCTGTAACACTGACCGAAGAACCCCGCAGGTCCGTCAAGGTCGGGTCGATCGGCACGAAGACCGAAAACTCGCCGGTATCGGCTGTGAGTTCGAGGCGAGTCCAATCACCGTCCTGCTTTACTTCCCGGATGTAGCCATACATTTCAACCTGTCGCGCTTCCTCCTCACCACTGAACGCCTGATCCAGGCTGATGCGGGGAGCCGCAGGCGGCACGATCAGCGCTTGGAGAGTAACGGCCCGGAGATGAACTTCCGGGGCGAAATTGCCAAAGGCCGAGACCCCTTCCAGCGCCACAACTTGGTTGATGGGCGGCACTGCGGCCTGGCCGGTATTCCGCACCCGAATGTCTCCGGTTGCGTCATGCAAAAAGAAAAAATCAGCCTTGGGATCGGACCAGGATATGGTGCCTCGCAGGAAAACGGGATAACCCCGGGACGCTTCGCTCGGAGGAAGCTCCAGGATCTGCTGGACCACCCGCAGCCGAAGGGTCGGCGCACCGCCGTTTTGCCCGGAAGGCGCTCCGCTCGTCCGGCGAGGAAGAGTCCGAAACAGCGGTTCCCGCAAGGATACGGTCAGTCCCGTTTGGTCGAGTCGCCCGACCACCTCGACGTTGTCCCCGATTTGCAGCGACGCGGGCTGCGGAGAATTCACCACGATCTGGCCGGTTTCATCCCGGATGACAAGGCTCTGGCCAGGAATCCAGTCCCTGAGCGCTCCACGGATTCTTACCCACTCTCCGACCTTGCCGTCCGGCAACGCATCCAGCGGCGTGACCGCCAAATGAAACCGCGGATCGGCATCCAAGTCCCCGAGGACTTTGACATCCGTGGAGCGTGGCACCCAAAAACTTATGTCCTTTACGTGTTGGTCGACATCGATGGTGCCTACATAGACACCATTAAAGTGTACCATCTCCCCGACGAGTTGCCGCAGCGGTTCGGTCGCCGAGACCAACAAACGCACGTTCACCAACCAACCCTCGGCCATGACCTGATACTCCACGTGGGTGGCATCCACTTCGCGTTGCTGGCAGACATAGCCGCGCAGGCTCGTCCACTGCGCATCAAAGGCGAACGCGTCGCCGACCCGCCCGTCGGTCGAAAGTGGCTCGGGCAGGGCATTTTCCTGCAAGACGGTAACGGTCACTTCGTCGCGCAAGATGCCCCGGGAGGGAACCACGACCCCCTCGATCACCACCCGTTGGCCCGTCTTGATTGGCAGGGGTTCGCCTCGCACCGGCAAGAAGCTCCCACGGCCTTCGATTTCGCCCCAGATCAGCTGCCAAAGCGGATCATAGTAGTACACGACAACATCAAACCGCACGGATTGCGGCTTCGATTTCTCACTGTTGTCCAAACCCCAGAAAACCTGCGCGTTGGTGATAGGCGCTCGCCCCGGCAATGCCATCGGTTTGACCGCATCCTGTGCCACCGCCCGATCTCCCGCTCCCAATACTGTGGCAATCAAAACAAGCGCCTGAATCCCATAAACCATCCGTCTGCGCAGCAGGGCAAGGCGGGATTCAATAGGAGTAGGAGACACAAGGGGGTACGGCAAACGTGAGGACACACTGGGTCAATCGGTTGGATCCGCCAATCGTAAAGTCGGAATGCGATCGAAACGAACGCCCTGATGCCAGGAGCGATCCGAATCCATCATGGTCGGGCCCAAATCAGAGCCGAATGGCCTTATCGGCTACCAGTCTCGCCCTTTCCGTCGGGGACAAATAGGCGATTTCCAATGCATTGATCTGGGCCTGCGCGATGTCCGTTGGGGTCAGTCCGGCGGCTGGGGCCGCGACGGCAAACTCATGGCGCAGGTCGATGCCACTGATCACCGGATCGTCCGTGTTGATCGTGGCGAGCAGGCCGTGCGCGAGAAAACGTTTCATCGGGTGTTCAGCAAAGCTGGGCACGGTGTTGGTCTGCACGTTGCTGGTCAGATTGATCTCCAACCCGATGCGGCGGCTCGCCAGATGGTCGAGCAACTTGGGATCGTCGATCGCCCGGATGCCGTGGCCGATGCGGGTGGCCCCGAGTTTTTCCAACGCGGCCCAAATGCTGGGCGCACCGCCGGCCTCTCCCGCATGCGCCGTGATGGCCCAGCCCGCATCCCGACCTTTTTTGAAGTGCTCGACAAAGAGTTCGGCCGGCCAGTTTTTTTCGTCACCCGCGAGATCCAGGGCGGTGATATGGGTGCGCTGCGTCAGGAGGGCCTCGAGTTCCACCTGACAGGCTTCGGGTCCAAAGGTGCGGCTGAGGATGCCGATCAACTTCACCGGCAATCCCGTCTGGGCCTGACCTTCCAGGATGCCGGCCACGACCGCCTCCACCACCTGGGCCGGCTTCAAACCATTCGGACCCGCCATGAAGTAGGGACTGAAACGCAGTTCCACGTAATCCAGCCCCTCCGCCTTCGCATCCTCCACGTTTTCACGAGCGATGCGTTCACAGGCGTCGTAGTCCCCCAGAACCGCGATCATCCAGTGCAGCTTGTTCAGCCAGGTGATCAGATCGGGCATGACCCCGGTGACCTGCACGTGCGGGCGCAACGTCGCAATCGTGTCGCCCGGCAGGCGGATGTTGTGACGGCGCCCGAGATCAAGGATGGTCTGCAACCGGACATTGCCGTCGAGATGGCGGTGCAGATCGATGAAAGGAAGTTGTGGATTCATAGTTCAGGCGATCTCGTCCTCAGCCCGGGGCACCGTGATGAACTTGGCCAGCAGGAAAATCCCCGCGGCCAGCGCGTAACCAATGGCCGCGCCACCCGCCGGAAACAAGGCCCGTCCGGGCGTCCACTGGCCGCTGAGCCAGGTCAGCAACGGCAGATCGATCACCGTGTCGCGACCGGTCAGGGCATAGGAGTGCATCAAACCGGAAAGCGCCAACAGTGAGCCCACCGCACACCACGCCGCCGCCCTCCACCACGCCCGGTCGATGATACACACCACGACGGCCGACCAGATCATGGCCGAATAGAGGAAGCCCTGCTCGAGGGCAAACCCGCCGCCGAGGTAGGCCCCGGCCGCGTGGGCTTTGCCGATGAGCGCTGCATCAAGCACTCCGCCGCCGGCACCGATCGTGGTCTTGACCACCAGCATCACCCACGCCGCCAACGCCGGGAACAAGCCGATGATGACCGCCGGATAATATTTCTTGTCCGTCACTTCAAAGGCCTGGGCCGCGATGATGGTGCCGATCCAGAAAATGATCGCGATGCCCGCCTCAGCCGGAATCAGCCAGGTCAGCGCGGCCATGGCCCCGGTCAAGCAGACGACCGTGATAAAAATACCATTCAAGGCCGAGTATCCGGCCCGGGCGCCCAGTTTCTTCCAGGCCGGATGCCCGATGTAGATGGACGTGGGGAAAGGCGAGCCGAAGCACGCGGCCGCCAAAGTACCGAGACCGCTCACCACCAGACTGGGCGTCGCCGGATAGGAATCACCGGCGGCCGCGGCCGACTCGATATTTTGCAGGGATGCCAGCACCCCCAGCAATCCGATGGGGATCACCACCGAAAGGTAGGCCAAAATATGACCGCCCGAAAAGGCGGTCCACAGTTCCCCCAGAACCGGCACCGGGAAATAGACCCGCAAATGGGTGAACGGGTGCGCTCCTTCCCCTCCGACCGGCGCGAGTCCCGTGATCCACGCCAAAGCCGTGCCTACGAGCAGCAGAACCACCGTGGCGGGAATGCCGCCGCGGAACTTCATCCGGCCGAAAAACACCAGCAGCACGAGCACCAGCATCACCAGGCCAATGATCGGAGCCGCGAACGCCTGAAACAGAAACGCGAGTCCAAGAAACCCCAACCCCACTCCCGCCAACGTAGCCAGCATCGCCGCCGCGGGCGTGTGTCGCCGGATTTTCTCCGCGAAGAAGGAGCAACTGAACTCCAAAAGCCCGCCCAAGAAGCAGGCGACCAGTCCCGCATGCCAGGCAAAGCGCTCGGGATCGGCCATGCCTTGCGCAAGGGCGAGCTGTTTGGCGGGCAGCATCACGAGAAAGACATGCGCAAACAATCCGGGCGTGCTGATTCCGTAGGGCAGGGCCGTCACGTCAGTGCGTCCTTCGCGCCGGGCCAGTTGCATGGCTTGCCAGGCGTAGAAAAGATTGCCGATGAGAAACGAGATCGCGACCCCCGGCAAAATCCGCCCGTAAATCAATTCCGGAGAAAAACCCAACACCCCGGAGCACAGCGGCGCCAGGATGAGCAGCTGTACCAGGTTGTTGATGAAGGCCACCACGAAACCTTCCCCATCGCCGCGGGAGAACCATTTCATCGGGCGGTCCTCCCGGGTTTCACCGCCGAGACTACCCGCTTCGCCGTCGAACCAGCTCGGGACAAACGACCGACGCGAGGCCGCGTCGCGCTGCTCATGTGCGGTCCGCCGCCGCGAGGCAGCCGGTAAAGTAAACCGTCCAACGCGCCGCGGAGGCCGCCGCCGTCTGGCCCAGCAAGCGGTAGTCGTTGCCGGGATTGGACTGCGTGCGGTTGCTCCCGGCCCGGAAAACGATGTGCGGAACCCCCATTTGCGTGCAAACCTGGGCAATCGCCGCGCTCTCCATCTCCATGATGTCGGGGTTCAGTTTTTGCTTCAGATCTGCAATCTTTGCATCCGAAACGCCGAAGAGATCGCTCGCGGAAACCACACCCGGAAGCACTTTAGGGCGGTAAGTCTCACCATTGACCGTCACCGCCTCGGCGACGTAGTTAGCCACGGCACTCCTGGCCAGTTTGAGCAAACGAGGATCCGGGCGATAATACCAGTGGGTCATCTGGCCGGTCAGAGGCCCCCGCACCTTGCGATAGACCATTCCCTCGTCGGTCAAGCTGCCGGCGGCGTGGTGAATCGTTTTGGTCGAGATCACCGTGTCGCCCGTGCGAATGCGCGGGTTGAGCCGGGAGCCGGTGCCGGAGACGAGCACCTCCGTGGGCCGAAAGTGATGCACAAAGAGCGCGGTGACCATGGCTCCATTCGTCACGCCGACGCCGGTGACCGCCGTCACCACCTGGCGTCCGCGCAGCCGGCCGGCGACAAAAGGAAAGCAGTCCAGGTTGCCCGTTCGGCGGCCCGTCATTTGCGCTTGGATCAAGCGAATTTCCGAGGGCATGGCGCTCAGGATCAACGTGAGCGCGGAGGGCGGTTTGGGCATGGGATTCCTCTACAGCAATTCCCTTACCAAGCGACTCCGATTTACGCACCCGGCGATTGCCTTGGCTACCAAAGCGTGTTCACTCGCCGGCCTACATGATTGAGGTTGAAAATCTGACCCGAGTCTTTCGCACCTACAAGAAGCAGCCCGGATTTTGGGGCGGCGTTAAAGGACTCTTCCGCCGCGAATTTGAGGAGACCCGGGCGGCCGACGGCATCACCTTCTCGATCAAGGAAGGGGAGTTCGTCGGATTCCTTGGGCCGAATGGCGCCGGCAAGACCACCACGCTCAAGATGCTCTCCGGGTTGATTTATCCGACCTCCGGGAAGGCGAGAGTCGCGGGCTACGATCCCTCCAAGCGCGAAAACGACTACCGTCGCCTGTTCGCCCTCGTGCTTGGCCAGAAGAACCAGCTCTGGTGGGACCTCCCGGCCATCGAATCCTTCAACCTCCTTCGCGCCATTTACGGCCTGCCCGCAGCCCCCTTCAAGACCACGCTCGATGAGCTGGTTGATCTGCTGAAAGTGGGCCCGAAGCTCAACGTACAGGTGCGGGAATTATCGCTCGGCGAACGCATGAAGATGGAGCTTATCGCCGCCCTGCTCCACCGTCCGCGCGTGCTCTTTCTCGACGAGCCCACCATCGGCCTGGATGTGGTCTCCCAGAAGGCGGTGCGGGAGTTTTTGCGGGACTACAACCGGCGTCATCGCACGACCATCCTCCTCACCAGCCATTACATGGCGGACATCACGTCACTCTGTGAACGGGTGATCGTAATCGACCGTGGCAAGAAGATCTACGACGGTAACCTCGACCGCATTGCCGGTGCCGGCGCCGGGCAGAGGATCATCAAGTTCCGGCCGCGCGACGGGGCCTTCCCGCCCGACTGGAAACCCACCGTCGGCGAGAGCAAGGTTTGCGAGGACGGCGAAATCCTCCTGCACGTCCCCAGTGCCCACGTCACGACCGTCTGCCAACAGATCCTGAACCACGGCGCCGTCGACGACATCACGATCCAGGACGTACCGTTGGAGGATATCATCGGGGAGTTGTTCACGCGGAATCAGGAATGAAGGTGAGCTCACTAGAAATCATTTTCCTCAGCTCAGCTTTGCTGACGTGCATAATTGGCATTATTATTCTATGCCTGAATCATTGGAGAACAATTAATCAAGCGTACGCGATCGCATCAATTCTCGCGTCTGTTTGGCTTTTTGGAGTATCCAAAGCCATAGGAAGCGGAAGGATTTCGGAGGTTCAGCAGTCCGTTATAGTATGGCTCACACTCGCTAATGCCACTGCTGCATTTCTTCCGTGGTCTTTCGCGATAATCAAAATCGCAATCACCGATTCATGCACACTTTGGCAGTCGTTTATTCGTTGTTGGTCCTGGTTCTTGGCAGGGATCGTTCTGGCCATCATGGTCGGAACATCCGTATTCGCACCCACAGAATCCGTTTCGATGGCTTTGAAAGACGGCTTTTTCTACCAAATCTATCTCTGTACGTTGGCCATTCTTTGTTCGTTAGTATTTATAGACGCGTGCCGAGGGGTAAACACTTGCCATGGTGTTCGACAACTCGAACTCAAGTTCTTCGTTATTAACATCTGCGTAACCACGTTGACAGTTATCGTTTCGTTCATTGCGAGTGGTTTGCTGGATTTGCCGCTGCTACGGTATGTAGCTCCTTTCATGATACTAATGTCATCGGGCCTCACTTTCTGGGCTGTATTTCATCATCGAGTTTTCGACTCTAGACAGATTTTCGCATCTATTGCCCGCCGGGTTTCGAATCTTGCGTTTCTATCGACAGTCATTTTTTTTGGTTACACTATTTTCTCCGAGTATTGCTCGCCTTCACTAGCCCTAATTGTCAGTGCCTGCGTGGGTGGAACTTCAGTCGCCATTTGGGACAAAAAAATATCCAAATGGTTCGATCTGGATTCGAACCGCAAATTGTCCGGACCAAGAGCCAAGATTATCGAATGGGCAAGAGAGGAAGCCGATACCGGCAGGTTGATCAAACGATATGAAGGCCTACTTTCAGAATGGAGCCAGGCAGAAAAAGTAAAAATTCATACTCTCGAAAACCGCACTGCGTCCGAAGGCATAGGGCCCACGATTGATTATGCAAAATCGTACCCTCTTCTGCTCGAAAATGGGTATATTACCACTGAGACCTTGTACCGTTTGCGGCCAAGCGATTCGATGAGTGCTAGCGAGAATCTGCTAAAATGCGGAAATCTTGGTGCGATCATTGCGGTTCCTCGCGGCAGTCAATCGCCATCCTGTCTTGTTGAGCTCGGATATAAGCAAAGCCTCCGGCCTTATACCCACCCCGACATCCAACTGCTAATCGAGCTGGTCGAGGCCATAGACAATATCCTGGCTCATTCCCAAGTTGCTGCACATGCAGCCCGACTGGAGAAGATGGAATCGGCGGCCATGATGTCGCGCGGCCTCTCTCACGATCTCAACAACCTAACAACCCCTGTATCCACATTCCTGCTCCATATGGAGAGCCGGGTTCAAACGGGCTCTGTAGAGGCCGAAGTACTCGCCGATGCCCAGCATTCGATCGAGGTTATGCAGAATTACATCCGCGAAAGTCTCTTCTTCGCCAGTAGGTTGACCCCTGATTTCAAGCGTCTTTCCGCGGCGAGTTTGGCGACTTCAGTGGCTAAACTTACTCAAATGCGAGCCAACAGTCGCGGCGTTCAGGTTGTCTTGGAGAATATTGAGGATCTTGACTTGATCGCCGATGAAGCGCTTATCCGGCGACTACTTCAAAATCTCATTTTCAATGGAATCGATGCCACACCACGCGGCCACACTGTGACATTTTCGGTCACCGCCGTTGACAACAACAAGGTCTGCTTCCAAGTATCCGACCAGGGCCCCGGCATACCTCCTGCCATTATGGATAAACTCTTTGAGCCCTACTTCACCACCAAGGACACCGGAAACGAAATCCGTGGATTGGGGCTCGGCTTGGCGATCAGCCAAAAGATCAGCGTTTTGCACTCCGGTGAAATCAAGGTCTCAAACTCCGCAATGGGTGGGACCACGTTTTCATTCATATTACCCTCCGAACAGAAAGTGCGTGCGGCCCAGCCCGCCGCCACGATCCCGGAAAACCAAGTCACCACCAAGCCCACGACGGCCGCGCCATCCGGTGCACCCGCCTGACCCATGACTGCCGCCGCCACAGACGTTCTCACCCCGAGTATTTTGGTCGTGGACGACGAGCGTCAGATCCACTCCTCCCTCCGGCTGCGATTGAGCGACAACTATCGTGTGACCTGTCGCTTTGACGCTGCGGAGGCGCTGGAGCTCATCCGCAGCCAGCCTTTTGATCTCTGTATCACCGATGTGCACATGCCAAACATGGACGGACTTTCCTTTATCGAGGCCGCTCGCAAACTGGATCCAGCCCTCGGCTACGTCGTTCTCAGCGGCCACGATACGGAACAGAATCTGCGCCGGACGATTCCATTGCAGGTCTTTGAATTCATACCCAAACCCTTGCCTGATCGGAAGGGTTTCGAGGCCAGGCTTCCAGGTTGGATTGCCAGTACTCGCCAGCGCCGCCAGGAACTGAACCTGGCAACAGGCTCTCAGACCATCGTGAGGGATCTCGCCTTGGCCATGCTGGAAAAGGACGTGGAGTCGACGGCGTCAGAATCGGCCCGGGAGGCGCTTTTGCAAACCGCCGGAAAGCTTACGACCATTCAGGCCCTGCTCCTGAATTTGAAGCATTCACTGGCCAGCCTGGACCGCAAAGACCCCAAGGCGCTGCCCACGATCCGCTGCCTGCAGGAAGCCCAACAGGTTGCCGAGGAGGCCTCCGCGATATCCGATGGGTATTTCGCATCAGCCTACGCCGACCGGGAGTCCTCCGCCGCCGTGCTTGATCCTTGCATCAGTCACGCCGTCGCCATCGCCCTGCGCCGCTCCAATGCGGAGCAGAATGCGCAGACGGTCGATTTTGTGCCCTTGGGCCGCGAACTGGCGCTCGCCGGCGTTACCGGCATCGACTTCCTGCTCATGTTTGTGCCCGCCCTAATCCAAGCGATCAGCATGTCCTCCAAGGGTTCCACCATTTTGGTGCGAAGCTTCGAACTCAGTCGCCTGGACGAGGCGATCCATGATTCCCGTTGGCGGGAAATGCTCTGGGTAAACCGCCGCAACGCCAACTGCAGCTACCCTGGAGTGGCCGTTGCCATCCGCAGCCGTGCCACCGCCCTGTCGGAACCCCAAGCCAGCGCGTGGTTTCATGGCAGGGCCGCGGAATCCCTGCATATCTCCAGCCAGGGTCTCTTGCACGGGGTGACCAAGGCCAAAGGGCTGATCGGCCTCGCGATCGGTCCCGAAGCCGAAAGACATGAGATGGTCATCGTGCTTCCCGTATGAATCCGGTCAGGATGTGCTCGCATTCCGTAAAATCCGGAAAGCGTTGGTGAACACCGGTGACCATAATCCTTTCCAGTTCCGGTCGTGAGGCAGCCATGTTCGCCACCCTGTGCGACCAGAAAGGCTGGCCATGCTACGCGTGCACCTCGCTCGCCGATTTTTTCAAGACGATCGAGAAGCTCACACCCCGGACGATCATCACCCGATACCGGCTTGAGGATGGCTACTCGGACGAGGTCCTCTCGCTGATTTCGGCATCAGCCCGATTCGCCACTACCCGGGTCATGGTGCTCCTGCCGGCAAACGCCCCCACCCTTCAGGAAATCCGGCAAGTGGACCTCGGAGCCGATTGCGTCATGCGCGATCCTTTGCGACTGGAAGTACTGCTGGCACATGTGGGGCGCAACCGAGGTCGCGCGAAGGCCTCGGCAGAGACAGCCTTCGTACCCGAACACACTTTCGAAATCGCCGGCGTGACTGTGCACGCCAACCAATTTCTGCTGGCCAAGGGAGGTCAATCGGTCGAAGCGGCGCCACAGGTGGTTGCGTTGCTGCGATTGCTGGCCCGCTCGGTCGACAAAGTCTTACCGTACCCATTCATCTACAGCGAACTCTTCAACCGTCGATTCACAGGCGATACCTCCAACGCCCGGGTGCTGCTGGCCAAGGCCGCGACCAATATGGATCAGCTCGGCGTTGATTTCCGTACCCACATCAAGGTCATCGCCAAGTCCGGCTATCTTTACCAGCATCTGGCTCCGCGTGAACCGCGCGGAAACGCAAAGCGAACCGCGGTTTAAGCAACGCCGAGCATCGAATTTTTGATTACGGATAAATTACAGCGAAATCCTTGGATGTGACCGACGCCAAAACAAGATGGCCATGCGCTGTGCGATAATCATTCCGTGAAAGCAGTTAGGGGGTCTTACTGGCCCGTTGGACCCCCTAATCAGATTCACCCGAAAGTCGCACAGCGTATTTTTTTGCTCGCAGGGGAAGGTCACCCCGATCCGGAGAAGCGACGATTGGTGCGTAGCTCCCGTCGTAGCGTGCCTTCGCCACAAGGAACCGAGCTGCCCTAACCTTCGGATTGCCAAATGCTCTGGCAGCCTCCAGCTTTTCCCCCATTCACATGTCTGAAGCTGCCTCGACTGTCCTTTCCGCCCCCACCTCAACCCGTCCAAAGGTGCTGGTGGTGGATGATGAACTCGGCCCAAGAGAAAGCATCAGCTACCTCCTGTCCGATGAATTCGAAGTGATTGCCGTTGACCGCGTTGACCGCGGTCTGGAGTTGATCGCCAAGGAATCCTTCGCCGTGGTGGTGATGGACATTCGCATGCCCCAGAAAAACGGGATTCAGGGTCTGGAGGAAATGCGTAGAATCGACCCGGAGGTTTCGATCATCATGATGACCGGCTATGGCGCGCTTTCCACCGCCCAGGCCGCCATCAGCCTGGGAGCCAATGAGTACCTCAAAAAGCCATTCGATGTGGACCTGCTCCAGCAGGCGGTGCGGCGGCATGCCGCCGAAGGCGTCGAAAGGAAAAAGCGCAGCGCCATGCTCAAGCAGCTTGGCGAGATGTATGACTCGGTGATGGCCGAGCAAAAGAAGCAACAGATGTCCACCGGGTTCAGTCAAGCTGCGGCAGCCATGGTCCACGACATCTGCAACCCCTTGGTCGTTTCGATTGGTTACACCAACATGCTGCTGGATGAGGTCCGCCAATTACCCCCGTTGGGCCGCAGTGGTGACCGCATTCTGCAGTACGCCGAAACACTGGAAAAATGCGCCTCCTTCTGTCTCCACTTGGCCGAATCCTGGCGCCAGACCACCCGACATGCCAAGGAGGTGGACACCGTGGATCTGTTCGAGGCTGCCATGGAGACCAAGACAGTACTCTTCTTTGGGACCAATCGGATTGATGTAAAGGGCATCCAGGGAGCTCTCATCAATGGCATCCGCTTCGAGCTCGTGCGCCTGCTCCAAAATCTCATCAAGAACGCCCTCGAGGCGGGCGCAACCCAGGTAACAGTCAATATCGAGCAGCAACCCGGGCATGTCGTTCTGACGGTGGCGGACAATGGCAGCGGCCTCCCGCCTGCCGTCATGGATAGCATCCTTAAGAAGCCAATCGAATCGACGAAGAGTCACGGCACCGGACTCGGCATGACCATTTGCCGACACATAGCTTCGGCACACAGCGGGGAAATGAAGGTCAGCCCCCGTCCAGGCGGAGGTACGGTGTTCACGATCACATTTCCCGCCGCCAAAGCGGTCGCTCTAAGTTAATTTGCCCATTTCTGCCTTCAGCCAGCGAGCGACGTTGCTGTAATCTCTGACGCTGAATCCGCGAGACTGAGCCACGCTGAGGCTCACTTCCTCAAAAAGTTCGATTTCCGCGAGGACGGCGATCGCCATCGTGCGTTGATCTGGAGCGGTCTGGATTGCGGTTTGCCGCAACCGTTGGTCATTCAACCAACGTTCCGCCTTGCGGGCTTCAGGTCGCGGCGAGCTGCCGACCAGGGACGCTTCATCGAACAATAAGGCGAGGCGCCGTTCAACCATTTCCAGATGATACCAACGGAGCGCAGCTCGCACTTCACCTCGCAATACCTTTTTGCTCACCCAGACCGCATGACGCCAGAAGCCGGAGACCATATTGGTGTAATCCGCTTGATCGATTTCGCGCTCACCCCAATCAGTGCTCAATGCTTCAAGCCTCTTGTGCCACGCCTTCGCCCCTTTGATTATCTTGAACCCAGGCCTGACCACCAGTCGCGTGTTCTTGATCCCGGCCAGCAATCTCTCCGGGTAACACCATTCTAATCGTGGATGGGCCATGGCCCAATAGACTAGTTTCATCTGCCACGACGACAAAGGAACGAAATCCGCTTCCCATCCATCAGCGAATACCGCGCTCAATTTGGTCACACCACGTTCGGTTTCATCCCGGTGAGCGCTCCACACCCGAGCGATCCCCTCAAGCCAGCCGAGTTCAAGAAAACGGGGCACATCGCTCACGATTACCTGATAGTCCCAGTCAGACCAATCATCCACTTCACCGCCAGATTGCACGCGCGATCCAATCTGGATCAGCGCCTCAACTTCGTTTGTTCGGAATGCCCAATTCCTGATACAGGCTTCAAATTCCGATGCGGTCATGGTGAGTTTCTTTCTGGGAACGCTCCTCAGTCGGCGCAAATCTCTTTTCATGCCGGGCTTGCCGTCGTGCCCAATGTCCACCTAGCTTAATCAAGTCGGTTGCAGGAAGTGGGCCTCCCTGTCCCTTTGTCCTGGTATCGATCATAATTTACCCAGTGACTATATCCACCTCGACCGATTCAGCCCATGCGCCGACGTGTTAAGATCACCGGTATTGGGCCGGTCACGCCCGCCGGCATAGGTCGCGAAGCCTTTTCCACTGGCATCAATGCGTCTGTCAGCCGGATTCGCGCAATAGATCGCTTCGATCCAACGGCGGGGCCCTTCGTCGGCGCCGAAGTGCTCGATTTTGACTTGGACAATTTCGCACCCGAAGAAAATCCGCGACGATTGTCACGACATACGCAGTTCAGCTTAGCTGCCGCAATACTGGCGCTAAACGATGCCCGGCTGGAAACCCAGGAATTACGTTACCTCAACCCATTGGTCGTCACGGGTACATCCATCATGGATTTTGACAAGATCGGTCGGGGCATGGAAACCGTGATGAAAAAAGGCACACGCTTCACGCAGGGGAGCATCATGTATGAAGCCTCTGTGGCAAATGTAGCAGGGAAGATCGCCCAGTGGCTCAAAGTTCCTTCCCGCATGCTGACAATGCAAACTTCATGTTGCTCCGGCACAGACGCAATTGGTCAAGCTTTTGAGCAGGTAGCGCACGGTCATGCGGACATTGCGATTGCCGGCGGCAGTGAATGCCCCCTTTCCTATTACCCTATGCTTGGGTTTAATGCCGCAGAGCTTAGCCCAGCGACCAATGAGGCACCAGAGAAATTGTGCCGCCCTTTTGACCTCTGGCGGACCACCGGCGTGCTAGGTGAGGGAGCTTGCATGTTTGTACTTGAGCCTGAAGAAAGTCCACGACCTGCACTAGGTTGGGTCACGGGATATGGATTCGCCAATGACCATGATGGTCAGACCGCAATGGGAATCGCAGATGCAATCCGTACGGCGCTTGCCAATGCCACCAGAAGACCCAACGAGGTAGGATACATTAACGCCTGGGGTACAGGCCATCGCTTTATTGATCTTAGCGAAGCCCGAGCGCTACAAAAGGCGTTTGGAAGTCACTTAGCAAATATTCCAGTCTCATCAATAAAGGGAGCGATCGGGACTGCATTAGGTGCATCTGGCCCGATCCAGTCCGCGAGCACAATCATCAGTTTGATGACCGAGGTACTACCTCCCACCGTCAATTGGGAAACTTCGGACCCGGGCTGTCCTCTGAATCTTTCAAACACCGCTAGGCGCGTACGGACAAACGTAGCCGTTGTAAACGCCCATGGACTATCTGGCAGCAATTCGGCTTTGGTTCTGGAGCGGGAATGACGTTGTTAATTTCAGTCGTAGCATTGGTTACGCTTTTCACCGGTGTAAGCGTTTACTGGAATAATCCTTCAAGGTTCACGAATCAAACTTTTGCCCTAGCTTCACTTGCGGCAACTGTTTGGTTGTTTTTTGTATTCAAAGCCCTTCAGGTTGGCGAAAGTTACCACGGTTTCGGGACGCCCAATCCCGTGCCGTGGCTCAAAGGCGCGTCAGCTATTGGATCATTTTTCCCTTGGATTCTGTGGCTGATGATGAGCTCCGTAATCACCCCAGAAGGCCAATCGGTTCAAACAATGAAGCGCTCCTGGCCTTGGTTGGCAATGGCGCTATCTCTGTTCGCTCTCTGCACCTCAGATTACTTTATACCGGCTGATTCCACACCGGATAATCCGAAGCGGGGAGTTGGTTACTTAGTCTATTTCGTAAGCAGCTTCCTTCTCTATTCCATCATCGTAATTCAGTCATATCGGCATGCCAGAAAGGCAAAAGGTATTCGAAAGATTGAGTTACAATTCCTCATATTGAATGCGGGCGTTGCCTGCCTCTTAGCTGTAATTATCAATGGTATCGGGAGCTATCTGGATATTCGCTTCATAGCCCGGCTCAGCCCGCTGATCATTTTCGTTTTCTATGTCTTAACGGTTTGGGCCATTACCATCCACCGCGTATTCGACGCCCGTCAGGTCTTTCTTTCGGTTACACAGCGGGTAGGCATGATCGTAGTGCTCACAGGTGGTATCTATGGGGGTTCAGTACTGCTTCAGAGCATAGTTCCTACCCCAGGAAATCTGATCATCAGCATCATGGCTTTTAGCACGCTGGCCTTCTGGCTCGATCGCCATTCCCGCGGCTGGCTCAATTTGAATGTCTGGCAGAACACGATCGCGATCCGGCAGGCCGCTCTGGAGCTCGCCCGCCGCGAACCCGATCCAAACAAGCTGGTCACCGAATTCGAAGCCCTGCTCCGCGGCTGGTGCCAGACCAATTATGCCGCCCTCCTCTTCGACAGCGGCGAGGTCTACGTCTCGACCAACATCGAATTCGCCAAAGATCGCACCGGTTTTCGCGCCCTCTGCAAACAAGGCTGGAGCACTCCCGAAAGCTTGCAGCGCCTCCGCCCTGAGCCTGGCTTGATCGATCTCCGGCAGTTCTTCACTGAATTCAATCTGGGCCTGACCGTCACTGCCCCCCGCGGCAGCCCCACGCCTTCCTTGCTCCTCTCCCTGGGGGTGAAGACCAATTTCCGCCCATTCACCTATCCGGAGGTGCAACAACTGCAGGAAGTTGCCGAATTCATGGACAACATTCTCGCCCGGTCCCGCCTGTCCATGCAGGCCCGTCAATCGGAGCAACTCGCCACCATCGGTCTCATTGGCGCCAGTCTGGCCCACGAAATCCGGAATCCCCTGGTTTCCATCAAGACGTTTTCGCACCTGCTGGCCTCGCGGTTCGACGACCCGGAGTTCCGCCGCCGGTTCAGCACCCTGATCCCCGCGGAAGTCGAGCGTATCGACAGCCTGACCCAACAACTGCTCGACCTGTCTCATCCGCGCAGACACCAGATGGAAAGAATTTCCCTGCATAAGGTTATACAAGAGACCACCGACCTGATGCTCGCTCGGGCCCAAGAGGCCCAAGTCAATTTGGTGACTCAACAAAATGCGACCGCCGATACTATTTATGCCGATGGTGGCGCCATCCGCCAGGTTGCCATCAATCTAATAATCAATGCATTGCAGGCACTTGAAGGCCAGGAGGGTGAGCGCAACATCACCATTCGATCACGTAACTCGCCCAATGGGAGCGTGATACTTGAAGTATCGGACAACGGTCCTGGCATCCCTCCCGACCAGCGCGCCCGCCTGTTTCACCCCTTCGTTTCGACAAAAACCAAAGGCATGGGTCTGGGGCTTGCCGTTTGCGCAGATATCTTGCATGAGCATAAAGCAACGATCATCGTGCCCGACATTGGAAGGCCCGGAGCCACCTTCCGCATCACCTTTCCATGCCCGCCACCCTCATCCTAACCACTTCGGACACTGGTCTCGAAGCCGCATGGAAAAAACTCCTTCACCCGCGCGACCCGGTAACTTTCGCGCGGCCCGCCGATCTTCAGCGTGAATTGTTGCGACCCGGAGCCCGGGTCTGGATCTCCGATATCAACGATTCGCGGTCCCGTCTCTCCAGTGGTGCCGGCACTCTCGTCATTTTGGTCGGCGAGCCCCACAGCCACCCCTTTGAACTCGCGCGCCAGAACCGCAGTGCCCGGCTCTTCCTCAGTTATGAGGAAAGTCGCGTCCGCCTCGCGGAATGCGTCAACCTCTTGGAGGAAATCGCCGACAAGAACGCCCAGTTGCAGTCGGCCATGGAACGCACCCGTCGAAGCGAGCCCCCATTCCTGCGCGACTCGAATCCGCCTGCTTCCGGCGAGGCGACCGAGTCATGGGATTTTTTGGAAAGCGCCCTCGCCCATCTGGACGATCAACCACGCCTCCTCGACGAATTTCGCCGTGCGGCCCGCTACATTCTCAAGTCCGGCAAGGTTCACTATTTTTTCCGCCAGCAAGAGTGTTTCGTCTCCGACGATGGGATGCACCGTTGCGAAAGCAGCCATCCGCTCGCCCTCTGGTTCGAGGAACATCCTGCGGCGCTCGATCTGAGCCAATGGGAAGGAATGGATGACCCTTCCATCGAGGCCCCGATTCGCCAGCTCCTATCCACCTGGGGCACCCGCATCCTCGTGCCCCTGCACAGCCATGGCATGCTGGCCGGCTGGATGGCGCTGGGACCGCGCGCCGATGGCGCGCCCTATCGTGAATCCGATCGCTTTCGGGCCGTGCTTCATGGCCGCCTGCTTGAGCGATGCCTGGAGCGCTCGAATCAACTGACCGAATACAGCCGGATTGAGGCGGCGGCCGATTTGCGCGCCAAATACCTTCCCGGCGCCCGTCTCATCACCCGCACTGAGCTCGCCACCACCGATCTTCCCGTGGAGGTACGGGCTGTCGCCAGCGAAGCCCTGCACACCGGGAAGACGGTTTCCCAACCGGCCCGCGTGCCGTATCGCTACCGCGTGCAAGCCGGTCCCGCTCCCGAGATCGACGGTGTCTGGGCCATCTGGGAAGACTCCGCACCCGAGATCGAGCGGATCAACATCCTCCTCGAGCAGAATCGTCGCGATCTCTTCCGCAGCCTCAGCCTCACCCTCAGCCACGAGCTTTCGAACCCGCTCGTTTCTCTGGTCACTTTCTCGCACATGCTCACCCGCGGCAGCAACGCCCCCGTCGGCAGCGCCGCCCTCGCGCAGGAAGTCGCCCTCACGAGCGAGGTCGCCAAGCTCAAGCTCCTGAACGAGCACGCCACCCTGCTCGGCGAGATCGCCCAGCCCGTGGCCAAACCCACCGACCTCAACGCCATGCTCGTGGAAGTCGCCACCGCCCGTGGCCTCACCACCCGTTTCCTCGAGGAGCAGCTCCTGCTCAATCTCGACCCGACCCTCGTGCGGTTCGCCTTCAGCTCCATCCTCGATGCGATTGCGGCCAACCGTCTGGACGAAGGACTCAAGCACCTCATCCTGACCCTGCGCGCCGTCGGCTCCGGTGCGAACCGCACCGCCGTCATCACCATCGAGGGCAAGCGCCTGGAACTCGATGGCACCCTGCCTTTGCCGTCCCCGGGGGCGACCCCGAATCAAGGCCGTCTTTCCGTCTTCCTGGCCCGCGAGATCCTCCGCCTACATGGCGGCACGCTCCAGGCCGGTCCGGGTCTCAAGGGCACCGACATCCAGATTTCCCTCGGCTCCCTGCGTACCTGATCGCCAATCCGGGGTGTTGTCTCGACTCTGTTTCCCGGGGCGCTTTCAATCCGCGCTGTGCAGGAAATCCTCTTCATCATAATTGGCGTGGTGGTCGGTGGCGCCTTGGGTTGGTTCGTGGCCCAGTCCCGTTTTGCCGCCACCGCGGAACGGGCGCGAATCCTCGAGGCCGACCTGGCTACTGCTCGCGTGCGCCTGGCCGAAATCGAGAACCAGAAATCCAAGATTGAGAACGAACTGGCGGCCGAACGCGCCGCCGCCCAGGAAAAGATCACCGCCCTGACCGATGCCCACACGCGCCTGACTTCGGAATTCAAGGCCCTGTCTGCCGACGCCTTGCGGTCCAACAACCAGTCTTTCCTCGAGCTCGCCCGCGAGACGTTCGGCAAGCTCCACCAACAGTCCTCCGACGAGCTGGGCAAGCGGCAGCAGGCCATCGACTCGATGGTCAAGCCGCTCCGCGAGTCGCTGGACAAGGTGGACGCCAAGATCGGCGAGCTGGAAAAAGTGCGCGCGTCCGCCTATGGCCAGCTTTCCGAGCAGCTCAAATCGCTCACGACGACCCAGGGCCAGCTCCAGGCCGAGGCCGCGAAACTTTCCACCGCCCTCCGTTCGACCACCACCGCGGGTACCTGGGGCGAACTGCAACTGCGCCGTGTGGTCGAAATGTCCGGGATGGCCTCCTATTGCGACTTCACCGAACAGCAGTCTTCCGGGGCTCTCCGTGCCGATCTGGTCGTCCGTCTCCCCGGTGGCCAGCAGATCGTCGTGGACGCCAAAGCCCCCAACGATGCCTACCGCGAAGCGGCCAACGCTTCCGATGAATCCGTGCGCAGGATCAAGCTCGCCGAGCATGCGGCCAAGGTGCGCAGTCACATCGATGCTCTGGGCGGCAAGGATTACTGGGCCCAGTTCCAACCCTCCCCTGAGTTCGTCGTCCTGTTTCTCCCCGGCGACCAGTTTCTCTCCGGCGCGTTGCAAGGCGACCCCACGCTCATCGATCGCGCCATCGCCAAGAAGGTCCTGCTGGCCACACCCGCCACCCTCATCGCCCTCCTCAAGGCGACCGCCTATGGCTGGCGCCAGGAATCCATCTCGAAGAATGCCGAGGAAATCGCCGATCTCGGCCGCGCGCTCTACGACCGGATTGCCGGATTTGCCGACAATCTCGACAAGGTCGGCCGCGGACTCGAGACCGCCAGCAAAGCCTACAACTCCGCCGTGGGCTCCTTCGAAGCGACCCTCCTGCCCGGCGCCCGCAAGTTCAACGAACTGGGCGCCAAAGGCGCGAAAGAACTCACCGAGCCCTCCGCGACCGAAACCAGTCCTCGCGACGTCCTCAAGCGCGCCTAGCCACGGACGCTAACCGGACGCGAGACCGTAGCCGCCAGGTCTCCTTCGGTCGTCAGGACCGGGCGCCCCCCTGCTGATTTTCTGTCGTGCCATTTCGCGATTTTCGTGGGCAACTCTCCTCATGAACGAATCACTCGAAGGCATCTGGCAGCCGCACTATGCGGAACTCGGCGGCGAGGAAGCGCCGAAAATGATGCTCGATAAGATGGAGGTCGAGCTGACCGCCGGCCGGTACACCGTCCGCTTTGGCGGCGAAACCTACGACCAAGGCACCTACCACGTGGAGGCCGACGGGCACCTGTCCCTGATCGGAGTGACCGGTCCCAACGCGGGTCGCACGATCCCCGGCCTGTTCAAATTTGCCGGAAGCGCCCTCTCCATCTGCTACGGACTGGGTGGGGCCCGTCCGCTCAATTTCTCCACCGGCCAGGACACCACGCTCTACCTCGTCAACTACACGAGAAAGCAGTCCTGAGCGGCTGCTTGCGGGCAAGGTTCCGGCCGATTGCCTCGATACCGGATCGAGGGGATTGATTTCTTTCGTGCCATTTTTGGATTTTTAGAGGACCAATGCAGTCATGCCTCGCGTCACCGGTCTGTTTGTTTACCCCGTGAAGTCCCTGCGAGGCTGCGCCGTGCCGCACGCCGAGATGGATGCGCTTGGTTTCGTCGGCGACCGTCGCTTTCTCGTGGTTGACGCGAAAGGACAATTCCTGACCCAACGCACCGTTCCGCGCATGGCCCGGATTGCCGCCGCGCTGTCCGGGGGCCAGCTTACTCTCTCCGCGGAAAAGGCCGGCGAGATCTCAGTCGCCACCCAGGCAGATCCGTCCGCACCGATCCGGGAAGTCAGGGTCTGGAAGAGCGCCGGCTTGCAGGCGGAAGACTGCGGGTCTGCGGCCGCGAACTGGCTCAGCGATTTCCTTGACCTGCCCTGTCATCTGGTCCGCATCGGTCCCGCGTTCGTCCGTCCCATGCTCAAGCCAACGGCCCGGCCCGGCGATCACGTCGCGTTTTCCGACGCATTCCCTTTCCTTGTCATCAGCGAGGCTTCCCTGGATGCCCTCAATGATCGGATTGTCGAGAACCACGGGGAACCCGTACCCATGGACCGTTTCCGACCCAACTTGGTCGTCGCCGGTTGCGAAGCCTTTGCCGAGGACACCTGGAGCCGCGTCCGCATCGGTCAGACGGTATTCCGCAACGGCGGCCCCTGCGCCCGCTGTCCCGTCACCACCACCGACCAATTGACCGGCGAACGCGGCAAGGAACCCCTGAAGACTCTCGCCACATTCCGTCGCGATGCGACCGATCCGACCAATGTCAACTTTGGCACCAATCTGATCCATGAGTCAAAGCACGGCCGGATTCTGCTGGGGGACGACGTGGTCCCCCTTTCCTGACCGCCCGATCCCATGTTCCGAGACTACCTTCCGATACTGCTGCGACGCGACACCCTCCAGGCCTTGGGCGTCTGCCTCGTGATCATCGGCCTGGTCTTGCGCGGCTTTGCCCGAAGCAGCCGTCGTGACCAAGCCTACCGGAAGCAGCATCGTCTGGACAACCCCGGCAACGAACCGGGTCAGGACCGGACCGATCTTCATCTTGAAAAACACCTGCCGCGATACGCCGCCGGTTGCCTGATCGCGGGATTTGCCTTGGTGGTGATCGCGATGCTCCGCTGACCGTCGACTGCTTACCAGTCACCCGAAACCCGCCCCCGGCCCGCCTTGTGCTTCGCCCGGTGCTTCTTGGCTACGATCATCCTGACTTTCTGGCCGCGTGATTTCTGGCGTTTCTGCCGGCGAATGCGTTCACGCTCCGACTGGGCCGCGTTGACCTCGGCCGCCTTGTTCGATTCGAGCTTGGCCGCGAGCTCCGTCCAGGCGATCAGGCGGTTGACCGATTGGTTGCGCTCCCGCTGGCACCGGATCTCCAACCCGGTCGGCAAATGCCTCAAGCGCACGGTCGAGGAAGTCTTGTTGATTTTCTGACCGCCCGCGCCGGCACCCCGGATAAATTGTTCTTCAACATCCTCCGGTTTCACCCCCAGCGAGACAAAACGCTTCCGCAGCGACGCTTCCACTATATCCGGAAAATCGGCCATGCGTCCTTTCAGTCAGAATCCAGCCCAAATGCCCACGAAAAAGCGCCCTTTTGCACCCGGCCAAGGCGAACCTCGCCAAGCCGCTCCGTTTTAGGCAACTTTCTCCGCCCAGCCACGAACTCTCGTCCGTCCGTGAAGTCATAGCGGCATCCGCTCTTCACTTGTCACGGCCGGAGCCACCCCCTTCACTTTTCCAAAATCCACTCTTATTCCCCATGATGAACGGTCCCACTTGGTCCCAAAAACTCCGCACAGAAATCGGTCAGGCTGTCATCGGCCAGGAGGCCGTCATTGAACGCATGTTGGTCGCCCTGCTGGCGAACGGCCATGTCTTGCTCGAGGGCATGCCCGGTCTCGCCAAGACCTTGCTCATCCGTTCGCTGGGCACGGCGTTGGGCGTGCAGTTTGAGCGCATCCAGTTCACTCCCGACCTGCTCCCCAGCGACGTCGTGGGCACTATGATTTTTTCGCCCAAGGACGGCGGTTTCGCCACGCACAAGGGGCCGATCTTTGCCAACCTCGTGCTGGCCGACGAAATCAACCGCGCCCCCGCCAAGGTCCAGTCCGCCCTTCTCGAGGCCATGCAGGAACGCCAGGTCACGATCGGCGGCACCTCCCACATTTTGCCCAAGCCCTTCTTCGTGATGGCGACGCAAAACCCGGTCGAGCAGGAGGGCACGTACCCGCTGCCCGAGGCGCAAACAGACCGCTTCCTCTTCAAGCTGCTCGTCGACTACCCGTCCGCCAGCGAGGAGTCCCTCATGATGGAAAAATGGGGCCAGGTCACCCAACAACCGGTGCTCAAGGCCGTGACCAGTGGCGAGGAACTCCTCTCCCTTCGCTCCCAGGTAGACGCGATCCATGTGGCGCCGGCGGTGCAGGCCTACATCCTCGCCTTGGTCCGCAGTTCCCGAGAGCTCGCGGCCCAGGCGGAAGGCACCGGCGGCGGCGCGCGCCGTCTGCTCAACTTCGGCGCCTCACCCCGTGCCTCCCTCGCCCTCTTTCAAGCCGGACGCGCCCTCGCCTGGCTCCGCGGCGCGGACTATCTCTCTCCTGCCTTGGTGCAGGAAATCTTCCACGACGCCCTTCGCCATCGCGTCGGCCTCACCTACGAGGCTGAGGCCGAGGGGCTCACCACCGACAAGGTTCTCGACCAGGTCCTCATTCGCACGCCGGTGCCCGCGAAGGCGTGAGCCTGAAAATCCCAAATACCAGATTCCAAACGCCAAAGAAGATCCAATGACGAAAAGCTCCCGCATCACCGCCGGACCTGCCTTGGATTTCAGCCCTTCGGTTTTCTTTGGGATTTGGCGTTTGGCCAATTGAATTTTGCCACCCTGTGTCCGTCCAAGAACATACTTCTCTCGTCACCTCCCAGCTCGCGCTGCTCAAGCAGCTCGAGTGGCGGGTGCGGCATGCGGTGGAAAACGTGCTCAGCGGCGAATATCGCTCGGCCTTTCGCGGCCGGGGCATGGAGTTCGACCAGGTCGTCAAGTACACCTTCGGCGACGACATCCGCGATATTGACTGGAACGTGACCGCCCGGCTCGGGGAGCCCTACCGCAAGAAGTTCATCGAGGAACGCGAGGTCTCGCTCCTCCTCCTTTTCGAGGACGACGTCAGCCTCCAGTTCGGCTCCGGCGCCCAATCCAAGCGTGAAGCGCTGCTCGAGCTCGCCGGCCTCGTGATGATGCTGGGCGCGGTCAACCGCGACCGCGTCGGTTTCCTGCACGCTTCACCCGCCGGCTACACGCTCAAGGAACCCGTGCGAGGCCGCGGCCAGATTTTGCACGCCGCCGCCCAGCTGCTGGGCCAGCCGGCTCCCGCGCTCTCATCCGCCCTCCCCCAGACCCCAAACCCTAGATCCGAGATCCCAAACTTCATTCCCTGGCGCCTTCTCGCCAAGGCCGCGCCTCGTCACAGCATCCTCATCTGGCTGGGCGATTTCCCGCCGCGCATTTCCCCGGAAGGCTGGACCGTCCTCAGTCGCCGCTATCAGACGATGGGCTTCCGCATTGAGGATCCCTGGGATCGGGAATTGCCGGAAGGACGCATCCTCACGACCTACGATCCGGTGGCTGGCCGGCTGGTGAACATCAACGGCAGCTCCGCCGCCCAACAGGCGGCCCACGCCGCTTGGGTCGCCCAGCGCGACGAATCCTTTCGTCAGCTTTTCCCCGACGTCCTGAGCCGGCTGACCGTCCGCACCGACCAAGAACGGCTCGAGGCCCTGGTCCGCTTCTTCCACGCCCGCATGGCCACCGGCCGAAGCGGATGATATTTCAAGTGCCCAGTACCAAGTAACAAGACCCATGCTCCCTGCTGTTTTCAGCTCCTGGCACTTGCCCCTTGGCCCTTGGCACTTGGCCGTGTTCGACGGCAATTTCACCCTTCACGACCCCTGGTGGCTGGCGGCCCTGCTGCTGTTGCTCCTGGCCGTCCGCCTGCGGGGCCGTCGCGGGGCGCCGGTCTTGGTGGTTCCTTTTGCCGCATCCTGGCACCGGCCCTCACTCATCCCAACCTCCCGCTGGCCCGCCTCCTTCGCCCTGACCGGCCTGGTGTTGCTGATCGTCGCCCTCGCCCGGCCACAGAAGGTCGAGGACAAGCGCGAGGTGAAGCAACAGGGCTACGACCTCATGCTCGCCATAGATCTTTCCGGCTCGATGCTCGCCGAGGACTACGAGCGCAACGGCGAACGCATCAACCGGCTGCAGGCGATCAAGCCCATCATCCAGGCTTTCATCAAGCAGCGCATCAGCGACCGCATCGGCATGGTCGTGTTTTCCGGCCGGGCTTACACCCTCGCCCCGCTGACCTTTGATCACGACTGGCTCGAGCGACAGGTGGAGCGCCTGAAACTGGGCATGATCGAGGATGGTACCGCCATCGGCGACGGTCTCGGCGTGGCCCTCACCCGGCTGGAACAGGCCAAGCGCGAGGAAGGCACGCAACGCAAAGGCGCCTTCGTCGTTCTGATGACTGACGGCGCCAACAACCGCGGTCTGCTCACGCCGGACCAGGCCACCGACATCGCCAAATCCCGCGGCATCCCGGTCTACACCATCGGCGCCGGTCGCGACGGGCTTGTCCCGATGCCGGTCTTCGACGACAACAACAACAAGATCGGCTACCGCCGGGTCATTTCCGATCTCGACGAGAACCAGCTGCAAGCGATGGCGGAAATCACCGGCGGCAAGTTCTTCCGCGCCTTCGATGTCGACACTACCGAAAAGGCCTTCGCCGCCATCGATGCCGCCCAAAAAATCGAGTTTCAAGCCAAGTCCTATCTCCTCACCACCGAACTGTTTCACTGGGCGGCCATCCCCGGCGCCGCCCTGCTTTTCATCGGGGCCCTCTTCGCCCTGCCACCTCAATTCCGTCTGGGCAGGGCGCGCACTCCACTCCACGCCGGCTCCCCGAGTGCTCCAGCCCTTGGCCGGCAGTCAGCAAAATGAGCTTCCACTCCCCCCATCTCCTCTGGCTGCTCGTGCCGCTCCTGCTCCTCTTCTCGTGGGAGCTCGCGCGTCACGCGACCAGCACCGTCACCAACTGGCCCAAGATCGCCCGCGCCTGGGCTGGCGCCTTCGAGGTTTCCCTGGGCGCCCGGCATACGACGGCCGAGAACCGGCCGCGTCTCTGGCTCTGGTTCGGGCTGGCGTTGTGCATCATTGCCCTGGCCCGTCCGCAATGGGGCGTCATTGAGGAGCAGGTCTTCGATCAGTCGCGCGAGGTGATCATCGCCGTGGACCTTTCCCGCTCCATGCTCGCGCAGGACGTGAAGCCTTCCCGGCTCGATCGCAGCAAGCTCCTGATCCAGTCGCTCCTCGACGGCCTGAAAGGCGAGCGCGTCGGCCTCGTGTTGTTCGCCGGCACCGCCTTTCTGCAAAGCCCGCTCAGCGCCGACTACGAAGTGTTGCGCGAATTCCTGCCCGCGCTCAGTCCCGACTACCTTCCGGAAGGCGGCTCCAACTACAAGGCCATGCTCGAGGCCTCCATCCAGGCATTCGGCACCTCGACCGCCGACCGCTACCTGATCGTGCTCAGCGATGGCGAAAGCACCGTCGACGACTGGAAGGACCTCACGAGCACCCTCAAGACCAAGGGCGTCCGCGTCATCGGTCTCGGTGTCGGCACGGCGCAGGGCACCTTTATCCCGGATGCTTCCGGCGGTTTCGTGAAGGACGAGCGCGGCGCCGTCGTGATGTCGCGCCTGAGCAGCGCCACGCTGCAAGAACTGGCTCAAGCCACCGGCGGGGCTT
>Ga0208117_100127_pt1 | contig 53156 bp, 43 predicted proteins | sample LakWasMet26_LOW6_2_FD_183870 | JGI IMG/M metagenome (GOLD analysis project Ga0208117, IMG submission 183870) | Freshwater sediment methanotrophic microbial communities from Lake Washington under simulated oxygen tension - Sediment Metagenome... | ecosystem: Environmental > Aquatic > Freshwater >...
TGCGAACTGGATCGCCTGCGCACTCTTCGGATCGAACAACGCCTGCACGGAAAGCGTGCGCATGACGGTCAGGGTGACCGTGGGCGAAGTGCCGCTCGCATCGCCGGTCCATCCGACAAAGCGGTGCGTCGCATCCGCCGCCGCCACCACCGTGACGACCGCGCCATAAGGATAACTGCCACCGGGGCTCACGTTGCCGCCGCCATTCGCACTCGTGACCACCGTGAAGCTTTTCGGCGCGAACAGCGCCTGCACGGTGCGGTTCCGGTCCATCGTCAGGCCCAGCGGGTTGGCCGTGCCGCCGGCGTCGCCGCCCCAGCCGGCAAAATCGTGAGCGGCATCCGGCATCGCGCTAACCGGAGCGATCGTGCCCGCCGGGAACGTTCCGCCGGGACTCACGCTGCCGCCGGCCCCGGCCACGGTGACCAGCGTGAACTGGCTCGGCGGAGGCGCGACCACCGTGATCGCCACGGTGCCGGAATGATACCAGCCGCTGCCGTCAAACGCCGCCGTGCGAATCTGGTAGGTGCCGGTGGCGGTGAACGTGAAACCCGCGGAACGCGTCGAGTCGCCGCCGCTCCCCACCGGGCCGCCCTGATACGGTTCGCCGGTGGCGAACGCGCCCTCGAAGTTCCACGCCCCGTCCGGTCGCTGGATGTCGAGGTTGTGCGCCGTGATGTTGCCATCGGGATCGGTGGCCCGCCCGGTGATCGCGAGCGTCGTGCCCGTGGTGATCGTTTGCGCTCCGGGCGAGACCAACACGACGCTGGGCGGATTGTTGGCCGGCGCATTGATGGTGACGACGTGGCTGATCACCGGCGAGGTGGCCCCGCTGCCATCGACCGCCTGCGCGGTGAAGGTGATGGTCTGGGGCCCGCCGTCGCTCGTCCAGTTGCCGGAATCTCCATCGGTGCCGCTGCCACCGCCCGCGAACGAGAAGGGCTGGCCGTTCTTCCACACGTTCACCTGCGTGAGATTGCCATCGGGATCATGGCCGCGAGCCGCCACATAGTAGCCCTCGCCGCTGCCCGCCGCTGCCGGCGACGCGATCCACGAAATGCCCGGTGCCTGGTTGGGCGGCTGCGGCGATGAGCCGTTATCGAAGGAGGTGTCCGTCCAGACGGTCGAAGCATGCAGTATCCGGTCGTCCGTCCGGTAGGTCCACGCGCGGATCGTGTAGTTGCCTGGCGTGAGTCCGGTGACGTGCCAGGTTGCCGCCAGAAATCCGTCCCCGGGAGTGCCGTTCGGCGCGTAGATATTCACCCAACTGGAAACGTCATCGACCGTTCCGCCGCCGCTCACGGAAATGGACGGCCCGGAGCCCCGGTAGTGGCTCGCAACCACGCGCCCGATCAGCGTCGAGCCCTGCAAAAGGTCGATCCGGCCGGGCGCGCTGTTCTGCGGATAGTCGTCCGCAAACCACGCCACCGAGAACCGGATGTCGTAGGCGGAGGACGGAATGTTGATTGTCTGGTCGCTGGCGTAGGAGCTGGAAACGCTCTGCGCACGCAGCAGCGGGACGAGGAGCGAAAGCGAGAGGATGAAGAGAAGATTTTTCATTGGAGGGTCACGGTTGGGTTTTCGCGGAGGGTGAACCGGAGCGATTCCACGCCCGGCCAGCTCGTGCCGCGGTTGATGATGACGAGCCGTCCGCCCAGGATTTCCGGCGTGACGCTCGCCCCGGTGTTGGCCGCCGCGCTGAACGCGTTCGGCGTGTTGTTGTAGGTGACGAACGCCACCTCGGAGGGATGGTTGTTGTTCACGGTCACGCGGAACTTCGGCAGCACGATGCGACGGACGCAGAGGCGGTTCACCTGCGTCATGCCCGCGGTCCCCGTCGACCACGCCGCCAGCTGGGCCGGCGTCAGCCGGCCTGACCAGTAGGCCGGCGGCTGGGCCGTCCGGCTTTCCCAGTCGTTCTGCCAAAGTGCATCGAACCAAGCGGCCCCGCCTTCATACGCCGGCAGCGCGAGCTGGTCCGTCCGGGCCACCAAGCTCACGAGCAGGAAACGCTGGCGACCGGCCTCGGCCGGACCTGCGATCAACAACCGCGGATTGCCAAGCGCATTGAACGCAACGCGGGCCAGCTCCGGCTGCTGCGCGGCGCTGGGGGCCGCGCCGACTTGCGGCGTGACACCCCGGGCGCGCGCCAGCTTCGCGAACCAGTCGTTGGCGGCCGTTGTCGCATAGGCGGCGCCCGTCGAGGTCGAGAAGGCGGTGGCGGTGTCACCGGGACCGATTTCGCCGGGCAGCGCTGCGATATTCAGGTTGGTGAGATCGGTCTGTTCGAACGATGCGGAGATCGCGGCGGCGAGCTCGTCCAGGGCGCGGCTTTCTGCATCGCGCCGGCCGCGCTCGATCAGGTCTCGCACCGACGGGGCGAGCGTTGCGGCCATCAGGCTCACGATTAAAAGAACGAGCACGACCTCCAGGAGCGAGAAACCGCGTTGGGACCGGCGTGGGAAATGGAAGCGGAGGCGCATGGTTCAGTGGCGGTTGACTCCCCCGAGGAGCGAAAAAATCGGGAGGAAGAATGAGAGCGCGATGCCGCCAACGACGGCGGTTAACACCGCGAGCAGTGCCGGCTCCAGCAGGGCGAGCAGGGTCGACAGCCGCTCTCGCGCACGACTGCCGGCGTATTCCTCGATGTGGCGCAGCGCCGCACCCAGCTGGCCGGTCGTCTCGCCGGCCTTGAGCGCGGGCACGATCCAGCCCGGGAACGCGTGTCCCTTCGGCAGCGCCGCATACAATGGCCGGCCCACCGCCACGCGCTCGCGTGCCGCGAGCAACTGGCGGGAAAGCACGGCATGGTCGGTCAGCTCCGCCCCGGTGGCGAGGGCATCGAGCAGCGGAATGCCGGCCTCGTGCAACAGGCGGCAGTGCGCCGCGAAGCGCGCGGTCGCGAGGCAGCGCACGGTGTCCCCGGCGAGCGGCAGCCGGAGCACAAGTGCGTCGCGCCAATACCGGAGTCGCGGCCACGTCGAGGCCAGCCAGAGGTTCGCCGCCAGTGCGGCCAGGACCGCCAGCATCACCGGCCAGTGCAGACGCACCGCGTCACTCGCGTGAATCAGCGCCACCGTCAGCACAGGCAGCGGGACATGCAGGGATACGAAGATGTCCGCAAACTGCGGGACCACGCCCCCGAGCATGAAAACGAGCAGGGTCGCCGTGGCGGTGAGCACCATGCCGGGATAGATGAGCGCCCGTCTTGCCGTGCGCCGCAGTTCCGCCGCGCCAGTGAGATTGATGGCGAGAGAATGCAGCGACTCCGGCAGGCGCGCGGACGCCTCGCCGGCTGCAATCACCGCCGCAAGATGCGGCGGAAACTGCCGGGAGAAAAAGCGGCAGGCCGCGTGAATCGGCCGCCCCTGCGCAACCTCCTCGTGGATGCGCGCGAGCATCGTGCGCAGCGGTCCGGCGGGCGCGTCCTCTGCCAGTTGCAACAGCGCGGCATCGGCCGTCACCCCGGCCCGCAGCAGCAGTTCGAGCTGGTGCAGGAACGCGAGGAATTCCGGGAGCGGCACCTTGAGCCGTGCGAGGCGCGCCGGTGAGGTGGTTGCGCGCACCCGCACGATCCAGAGCCCGCGCGCGCGGAGTTTTTCCCGCAGGGCCGGCTCGTCCGCGGCGGATTCCCGCAGCCTGCGCCGCTGGCCGCCCTGATCGATGACGTTGATCGCGAATTCCGGCATGGTCAGAGGGCCAGCTTGATGCGCGTGGGCTGCGGCGAGACCGGCAGCCGCAACCGGTGGGCGTTGTAGCGGAGCAGCACGCCGCCGGCTTCGACCTGCTCCACGAGGAAGGACTCCACGCGGTCGCCCGCCTGCACCAGCCGCTTGTTGACGAGGGCGCATGGCGCGGCGCCGAGGATGACCCCGCCGACCACCAGCGAGACTTCGCGGGTTTGTCCCGGGGCGGTCCGCACGGCGAAGGGATTCACCGCATCGCCCGCCGCCACCGGGGTGGCCGCGCTGGCCGCAAGGTCAATGATGCCGTCGGCATTGGGGACAAGCGCGTCGTCGGCGCTGGGCGAAACCGGCCCGGCAACGGGCGAGGGAACGGCCGGCGTCGCGCCCGGTGCCGAAGGCGGTTCCGCCGACGGAGCCGTGGCGGAATTGCCACGGACCGCGAGTTGGGCGACGAGCGCGTCGTTCTGGCTGATCAGCGCTTCGATGAGTTGCGCCTGCTGGCGGGAACGCAGATCCGGTGCGACGGGCGCGACCGGCGGCGGGGCCACGGGAGCGGCGGCCGGCGGTTGGGCGGGTGCGACCCGCACCGGTGTCGGCAGCGGTGGGACGGGCGCTGCGGTCTGGCAGCCCGCCAGCAGGGCAAAGGCGAGGAACGGAAGGAATTTCATGGGAGGGAGACGCCGGCGGGACGATGGGCCTGCGCCAGGTCGAGGGTTTGCGTGACGTAGAGGTAGAAGGGTTTTCCCGCCGGGACCCGGAGGTAGAAGCCGTCGCGGGCAATGGCCTCGCGCATGGTCTGCGCGTAGTCGCGGAGCACGGCTCCCGTGCCGGCGAGGACGGCATTGCGGGCGTTGGTCACCGGGACGGAGGCCTCGCCCAACAGGCCGGTGGTTAGCCGGGTGTCCTGCAATGCGCTGGTTGCGGTCGCGAGAAAGGTGGCGGCGAAGAGCTTCAGCTCGCGCTCGTCGCTTACCTTGACCAGTTGGCCGCGCAATCCGGCGGAGCCATCCTCCGCGCCCCACCGGCCCGTGCCCGCCGAGAATTCCCGGTCGAGCGCCAGACCTTCCACCGCCAGTTCCATCCCGTTTTCGGCGTCCGGTGTGCGCCACACGATGCGCCAGGGTCCCGCAACCGCGAGCCGCTCGCGCGCACGGTCGAGCGCGGCCCGCGCATGCACCTCCGCCCCGGCGGGAATCACGCGGCGCCCATCGTGCCACACATCCTCGGTGACCAGACCGACCACCGGCGTGTCCAGTCGGTTGGACTCGAGCGCGACCACGGTTTCGCAGGGGATCAGCCGGCCGAACGGCGCGAACGGGGCGCGCGGGGCCTTCTGCGCCGGTTCCGGGGACGCAGCGAATAACACCAGTGGCAGGGCCGCGGGCTGCGTTTTCGCGGACGGAGCCGCGACGGGCGCAGCGGCGGGCGTGGGCGCAGCGGGCACTGCTGGCGGCGGAACCTTGAACCGCGCGCCATCGCGGGTGAGCGTCTTCGGCAGCACGACGGCCGGTGCGGACGCCGCCGCAGGCAGCGGGACGGACGTGCGCTTCGCCTGTTGCCAGCGCACCGCGATCACGCCGAGCGCCAGCACGGCGGCAACGAGGACGACCTGACCGGTTGGGGACGTGAAGAAGTCGCGGTTCATGGGTGGGCGACGATCAGGTTGAAGTTCTCGCGCACGGAGAGATTCACGCGTCCGCGTCCCGGCGCCCCGGCGACCAGGAGATGAATCCACGCGGAGGACTTCGCCGGGATCGACCCCGAGGCCTCCGCCAACGCGGCCGGAAAAATCTCCCGGCCGACGCGGATCGCCAGCGACTGTGGATCGTAGACGACGGCAGCATCGCCCGGATTCTCCAACCTCACGCGGAACGCGAGGGCATCCTCCGCGTCGAAACGCGTGACCTCTTCGATGACCGCCGCGAAATCGCGATAGCGGATCACCGTGTTGGGTTGCAGGCGCTCGGCGGCCGGCTTCATGCCCGGATATTGCTGTTGCAGCCGGCCGAGTTGCTTCGAGCGATCCAGGAGTTCCTGCAGCACGCCCGCTTCCGGCAACGGCCGGGGCCTGCCCACCAGAGGTTCATCGAGAAAAACGACCGCCTGGTCGGGCTCGGCGACCGTGGTGAACGCGAGCGCATAGACCTTGCCCCGGAAGACGACGTTCATCGCCCCGGTGGCGTCCTCCTTCATCGCGCGCAGCGAGAAAAATTCCGCACCCGGTTCGTGGGAGAGCAGGATGCCGGGATGCTCGTCCGGCTTCGCCGAGATGTTTGCGCCGACCAGCGCCTTGAGCGGCCCGGGAAAAACGCACGTCGTGGGCTGGTTCAATCCGAGCCGCACCGTATAGACGCACTGCTCCTCCAGCGGATAGGTGCGGAGATCGGCGGCGCTCACCCCCGCGATCAACAGCGCTTGCACCATGATCATTGCGACGATTCGTAGGTCCATACGGCGAGGGGGAAGCGGCCGCTGCCGGCCAGGTTGGGATTTCGGGCGAACGTGAGCCGGATCGTGAAGGCCGGCGCCTCGGTGAAGGTCTGGCCGTTGACAAGGCCGGTGCGGATCAACTGTCCCTCCACCTGCGCGAGCACGGTTTGCTCGCGGGTTTCGAGGATGGTGACCTTCAACACCTCGGGTTTCTGGTGGAGGGCCTTGGCCGCGAACTCCTCCGCATCGGCGGAGATCCGCGCCCGAGCCTGCTTCGCCGCCTCGGGCAGGAAGAGCCTGTCGAGCAGTTCGGGAAAATCCGGTCCCGCGGGGTTGCGCTGGAAAAGGGCGAGACACGCCAGCAGCGCATGCTGCTCGTGCAGCTTGGTGGCCTCCTCGAAACCCAGGAGCGGGCTGAGATGGAACGTGCCCGCGCCATCGAGGACGATTACCCGTTCCCGGGAACGGTAAGCCTGGATGATCAGGAACGGCTGGACCGCCGAGAAGCCGGCGGCGATCAGCGCCACCACGCACCAAAGGCGCGCGGCGAGCGCGTGATCCGCAAAATAACCGAGCGGATTCCACGGGCGGCGAACGCGCGCGGACGAATCGGGCCGGACATGGGCAACAGGGGTTTCGCGCAAGGTGGTCATGGCATCACAGAGAGGTTTGGGGGGTGGGCAGGCGTGCGACGCCCAGCGCGGTAGCCGCGCGGGTGTCTCCCGCGGGATCGGTCGCCGGGCTGGGTGCTGGCTGAGGTGGCGGCGGCGGTGGGGCTGCCGGCGGCGCGGGGGGCGCGCCATTGCCCGGAGCGGACCCGGTCTTCGATGGCGCAGCCGCCGCGGCGACCGCTGCAAGACCGCCGGTCTTCGCCGACTTGAGCATCAGTGCGACCTGGTGGAGGGTGAAGAGATGATGGAGAGCCGCCCCGCCGCCGGCTCCGACCGGGGAACCTGAACCGATAAGGCCCTGCATCAGGAACGGCGTGCCGACGGTGCCGATGATCAACCAGAGAGCCGCGACGAGTCCGCCAAGCAGGCTGCCAAAGGACGCGGGATCGATCTCACCCGGCCTCAGATTGTAGGCGACCGCGAGATTGTCGGCGTAGCCGGTTAGCAGATGGTAGGCGACCAGTTCGGTGACGGCAAAGCCGACTGGCCACGCGAGGATCGCGAGCGTCTGTTGGACGTAGCGGGCTGCCAGCTGCGCCTGGGAGGGGATCATGAACAGTCCCAGCGCCACCGGCAGGAAAAGGTAGCACAGCAGCTTGAGCACGAACTGCAGGATCAGGAACGGGACCTGGAGCAGGCTCGCGACAAGCACGATCACCTTCACCGCGGACGCGAGGAACGCCTGGTAAAGCGATTCGCCGACGCGGCGCAGGCTGAACTCACCGGGGCCGCTGCTGACCGTCTCGCGCAACTTCGCCGCGGTCCGCATCGGGTGGTCGGTGTATCCCTCTTGCACGGTGTTCGCGACGGAGAGGAATATTTTCTCCGAGAACCCGAACCATCCGGGCAGCGTCGCCACCAACCCGACGATAAGCGTGGCGCGAACGATCGGGCGAAGAATGCTCTCGGCGTCGGCGCGCGCCTGCTGCACCTGAATGATCAGGCCCGCCACGCACAGGAAATACACGACGATGCGCAGTCCCTCGCCGAGCGAGAGCACGCTTTCGCGCAGGCCTGGAGCGAAGTTCTCCATCAGTTGCGCCCCTCCCATGGCCGTTGCCGCCGCTGCTCCCGGAGGAGGGAGGGCTCCTGATGCACGATGCGTTCGCCGTCGCGGATCACCGCCTGCCGGTGGACGGAGGGAACCGGCCGCTCCTGCTCGTCGCACAGCGGCGCATTCCGGCAGGCGTGCCGGAAGACCAGCGCGCAGCACACGCCCAGCCCGGCGACCGCGATGATGACGGCTGTAACCATGCGTTTCACCGGTTGTAGGAGGTTGCCTCGACCTTGATCCCTTCCTGCCAGGCGCGCACGACGCCGAGCGTCTGGCGTTCCTCAGCGGCCTGCCGCTCCAGCAAATCCTGCCGTTCCTTCGCGGCCTGGTTTTCGTTGAGGATCTGCTGCGCGGAGAGTTTTGCCGCTTCGCTCTGGCGCTGGCCGTCGAGGCGCGCGAGCTGACCATGCAGCACTCCAAGCTTGGCGGAGAGCTTGTCGACCTCGGCTTGAGTCCCGGCGGAACGCAGCTGCTCCAGCGTTGCCGCCACGTCAGCCTGAAGTGCCGCCGCGCGTTCGTCCGTCTGCGTCTGCACCGTCGCGAGATTGTCCGCCTGCCGTTCCACCGCCGCATAGCGCAGATAAAGCCCGTCCTGCCGGACGAAATCGCGGCCCAGCGAGGTGCGGTCCTCGAGGCGGCGGTAGATTCCGTCGGAGGTCCGGCGCAGCGAATCGACGGCGTTCGCGAGCCGGCGCGCGGCCGCGAGCGTCTCGCCATAGCTCCGGGCGAGATCGCCGGCGCCAAGGTCGCGGAGCACGACACCCGCGCCGGCCGCGCTCGGGTCGCCCAGCACGTCGCGGATGCGGCTCTGCACGGCCAGTTGCGCTTCAAGCTGCCGCAACTGCCGGTTGAGGCTTTCCAGCTGCTGCGCCCACTCGCGCATGACGGCGAGATGATTCGCGGCCTGGCCGGCCTGCACCGCGGAATTCACGGCGGTGTTGACCGGATCATTGACGATCCATTGCGCGCACGCCGACGAGGCGAGGAGGAGAAAAACGAGGAGATGTTTCATGGCTGGCGGGGGTTGGGCGCAGGCACCGCGGGCTGGCGCTGCTGGTTTTGGATGAGCCAATATTGTTCGCGCACCGCCTGCTGGTAGCCGCGCTCGTAGCCGCGGGCCTCGGCCTCCTCGTCCCGCTTGGCGGGGCTGGCGCAGCCGGCGAGCAACAGGCAGAACAGAAATGTCAGGCGGCGCATGGGGTCTCCTGGAAGTGGCGCAGCGTGCCGCATTGCGGCGGCTGCGCGGTGGGAGCGAAGTAGCAAAGCGAGGAGTGGCGCTGCGCCGCCGGCAGTTGTTCGGGCAGCGGATAGCGCTGGATCGCGTCAATCGCGGCTTCGGGCAGCGGCAGGTCGGCGCTCAGATCGACGAGGTCCGCCCGGTCCGCCTGCCGCATAAAGAAAAACTGCTTGGCGTTTCCGATGACAGCTCCGCGCACGCGCGAATGGCGGAAGCGCGAATACTGCTGGATGATCGAAGCGCACCAGCAGTTGTGCTTGCGCAACTGCGCGTAGCCCTCGGCGACGATCTGCTCCCCGCCGGGCGTGTCGAGGAACCTCGCCAGCTCCTCGAAGAGGATGCGCTTCCGCTGGGCCCGCGGCAGCCCGAGGATGTGCTGCCGGCCGATCCCGCTGATGAGAAGCCCGGCAGCGGTTTTCATCTCGACCGCCTGTTCCGGGATCAGCCCGAGTTCGATGTGCACAATCCGGCGACGGAACGAAACGTTGGTGGGACCGTCGAACAGCCGCCCGTATTGTCCGTCAGCCGTCCACGCGCGCAGCAGCGTCGCAAGCCGCTCGATCTCGTCCTTGCCGTGCTCGGGCAGACGCGCGAAGGCGAGTAATTCGACCAGCGCTCCATGCGTGGGATGATCCTCCGGCCCAAAGAAGGCGCAGGCGGTGTGGGCAACCGCACGTTCGGAGAGGCCTTGGCCGAAGCGGACAACGGTGTCCTCCGTCAGGCCGGCGATGAAGGCGAGGGCTTCGTCTTCGCCAGCGGCCTCCCGGTCGCGCAAGTCGAGGAAAGCATCGAGCGGCGATGCGCCCTCCGGGAGTCTGGCGCGCCATGCGTGCACGGCGCACGCGAACCGCTGCACCCGCTCCGCCGCCTGCGGACGGCGGCGGGACCAGTCGGCGTAGGCGTCGCGATAGAGCTGGTGCAGGTATTGGGCGAGCTGCGCCTGGCGCAACGCCAGTTGCTCCGCGTTGTCCGGCACTCCGACCATGCGGGCGAGCAGCGCCACGGCGGTGGCGAGGTGAAGCTGGGTCAGGGGCAGACCCTGCGTGTCCAGATAGTTGAGGGTCAGTCCGGCATCCGGGTGGATCACCACTGGCTTTTCGCCCATCGCCTCCGTGAAGCGCTTGTAGGAGAGCCCTTCCTCGATCAGCAGCGAATGCTCGAAACTACCGGCGGTTTGGAAAAGCAGGTCTTCGACAAACGCGGATTTGCCCGCGCCGGTCATCCCGAAAATCACGGCATGCTGAGGGGAGCCGTGGACAGCGGTCGCCACGCCGACCAGATTCCCCTGGCTGCCGTCGTAGAGGGCCTCGGCGTTCGCGAGCGCACCGGTGAAGGTCGCCGAGAAGGGCAGGACATCGGCCAGATAGCTGTCTTCCGCGTAGAGTTCCCGGTGGCGATAGGAGGAATGGGTCCAGCCCGGCCACGAACCGAAAAACAGTTTCCGCGCCGTGGTGGGCAGCGCGCATTCAAAGCACTGCGCCCCATCCATCGCATTAATCGCTGCCTGCACCGCGGCCACTTTCTCGCGCAGCGCATCCGGGGAGGGCGCCCACACGCGGATCACATAAGTCACATGGAAGGGACGGGCGAAGCCGCCCGCCAACGCCTCGACCTTGCGCTCCTTCTTGCGTAACGCGACGAGCAGTGAGGCGCGCGGCTTCTCGGCGTATTCGCCCCGCAGGCGTTCCGCGGCCTTCTCCTCGCGATTGATTTCCCGCCGACTCGCTGCCGGCACAATGTTGACGGTGACGTTGTAGTCGAGAAACGGCAGGCCGGTCAGGTGCGTGACAATTCCTGGCCGGGTGCGTTGCGGCCAGCGGGACAACGCCAGGACCGCGTGGTGACATCCGTCCAGCACGAAGCCACCCGCCTGACCGACGCCCTCGGCATGCCAGCAATTTTCCTGCATTCCGAGCGCGGGATCGAACATCGCCACGGGTGGCTCTTCCGAGCGCCGCGCCAGACTAGGGTTCAGGAAGCGACGCAGACAAACGAAGTGGTCGAGATCGTCCATCGCATGCACGGGCGTCTCCGGCCCGAAGATGGTGCGCATCGTCCCGGCGAATTCCTCGAACTGGCCGGCCATCTCCTGCAACACCGCGCTGTAGCGGCTTTCGAGCTGCCCCTGCGTGGCCGCGAGGCCGGGTTGACCCGGAACTTCGATGGAAAGGAAAAGAACGAGATGCTCCCGGCGAAGGCTGCCGTCGAGGAGCCTAGGCCAGTAGCGGGCAAAGCGCTCGTTGCGCGCTGCGCGCACTGCCGGGTTGGTCACCTGTTGCGTCTGCGCGTGGTAATCGAGCAGCGCCTTCCGGTAGTCCGAATCCGCCCACCATTGGACTTGCAGCCGCCGGCCCGGCGCCACGAGCGCCAAAAGCGCGCGCACCTGGTCCTGCATGGCGTTGAGTCGTTCGAAACTGGCGCCCCGCAGGTCGGGTCGCTCCAGCCGGAAGCCCTTGGCCACCACGCCGCCTTTGTCGGGTGCCCCGAACACCAACATGCCGGCGACGAAACGCCCGTCGGGGGCTTGGTCATGGCATTTCGTATGGCTTTGAAACGGCTTTTCTCTCGTGAAGTTCCCCCCATCGAGCCACGCATCAAGCTGATCGCTCTCATGTCCGGAAGGTTTGCCGTGGCGGAACAGGGCGACCCAGCCGGTGACCGCTCCCACTGGCAAGAGGGCCAATGGGCCGGCGATACGGTAGCCGATGCCGGCGAACCCGAGCACGGCAAACAGGGCGACGGCTGCCACCACCGCGAGCACGACCGGGAGATAGAGATTCCCGTCCAATCCGAACGCGCGGCCCGCGGAATCGTCCCCTGAGTTCGTATCCGTGAATCGCAGGTCGCTCATGGTCAGAAGCGCGGGTTGATTACGGCGTCTCCCATCCCGAAGATGGTGAAGAGCGCGCCCATGATGGCTGCCGCCGCGGCGATAATGATTCCGGCCAGGATGCCGCCCTTGCCCTCGGAATCGCCCTTGCTGATGGCGTTGGCCCCGGCCCAAATTTTGATAATCCCCCAGAAAAATCCGACCATGAAGATCAAAACGAGCGCGGCACCGAATCCCTCGCGCAGTTGCTGGAGCTGGGCCAAGAGGGGAAAAGCCTGCGGAAGCAGGGCTCTCGGCGAAATCAGAAGATTCATCATGGAGCCATAAACCCACAGGAATTAATCCGCTTGTCAAACATTTTCCTGTGGGTTTATGGTTTTGGTCATGGATGCAGCGCCCGATCTGACCAAGGTGAGTTTCTCTTTTTATCCCGCGGACATGGAGGCGCTGAACGGCCTCGTGACCACGCTACGCGAAGCGGGGTTGAAGGTCCGGCGGGCCACCGTGCTGCGCGCTTTAATCCACCACGCCACGCCGCTGCAGATGTTCAGCTATGCTGCGGTCGTTGCCGAAGCTCAGCGGCAAAAGGACGGTCCGAGGGAGTCGGACTATGTGGCCGACTACCCCACCGTCGATCTGCCGAAAGCCGACGTCGACAAACTGGAGGGTGCGGTAACTGAACTCGGACGCCGCGATTTGTCCGGCAACCGGGCGTTCGTGGTGCGCGCGCTCCTGCGCGGGCTGCCCCGCGACGCGGACATCGTGACCTTGGTGAAGAAATTTCAGAAGGACTGTCCTGACCGGCCGCGGGGCTGGGCAGCGCGCAAGTCGAAGACCTGATATGCCGGATGCGGAGCGCATTGCCCGGTTACGCGGTCTCGGGGCGCACCTTTCGTCCGCCATCCGGGGCCAGGAGCATCTGCTGCCCCGCGTGACCGCCGCGCTTCTCCGTGCGGAGTTTGGCCTGGCGGCCCCGGCCCGTCCCGTCGCCAGTTTCTTTTTCCTCGGGCCGACCGGCACGGGCAAGACCGAGCTGGCGAAGTGCTTCACCGAATACCTTTTCGGCGCGGAGCGGTTATTCCGCTTCGACCTCTCGGAGTATCAAAACCAATCCTCGGTCGAACGCTTGCTGGGGCAGGATCGGTCGGACCGCGGGCTCCTTGGCCAGGTGCTCGCGACCCAGCGGAAAGGCACGCTGCTTTTCGACGAATCGGAAAAGGCGCATCCCTTGGTGCTCGATCTCTTCCTCCAGATGCTCGATGCCGCCCGGATCACCACGGCCACGGGAGAGACATTCTCCCTGGAGGGCTTTGTGATCGTATTCACTTCGAATCTCGGTTCGGCGGAGGCACTCCGCATGGAGCGGTCGAGTCATGCCGCCATCGAGGCCGCGACGCTGCGCCGGTTGCAGCAATCGCTGCGTGCGGAATTCATCGCGCGGCTGGACGAGCGCCTCGTATTCGCACGCCTCACGCCGCCGGTGCTGGAGGAGATTTGCAGTGCGATGATCACGCGTGAAATCAGCCGCCTGCGCCAACTCGGCCACGACCTGGCCTGCGAACGCTCGGTCGCCGTCTTCCTGATGCGACAGGGGTATGATCGCGAACGCGGCGCGCGACCGATGCGGCAAGCCGTGGAGCAGCACATCCAGCAAGCCGTCGTGAATGAGCTGTTCCGCACTGGCACCGTCGAGGGAACGTTGCAGGTGAATGACGCGGCGAGTGGTCTTTGCATCCGGCCGCGGCATCCGCGGGAAATTGCGGCGTAGGCTCGACTACTGCCGGTATTAGGCAGTCCGGAAACCTCCGGCATTGTATTGCATTGGTTGAAGATGCGCCGGCCGATTTATATTTAGCACCAACCGCTATCAAAGTGGTTTCGCGGTAGGGAATTGACAACCGAGGGTGCGGGGGTCTCTTGTGCGCTCGTGGCTTCATTCCGTCACATCGCTGCTCTCATCATGCTGGCCGTCTGGCTCGCATCCTCGCAGCACTGTGGATTGGAAGCCGCCGGTATCATCGCCAAGGAGGCTCCGCACAGCACAGCGCATTCCGCGACTTCCGGCTGCTGTGAGGATACTGGCGACCCCTGCACGCATGACGGTTGCAACGTGGTGGAGAGCGGGACGATCAATCCTGCCAATTCGTTCCTGAAGGCGCCCACTCCGAACCTCGTCGTCTGCGCCTGCTTCATTTGTTTTCAACTCGTGATCCCGGATGTGTCGGCTGAGCCGACTCTGGTGGTTGCTGATCTGGACCGCCCCAAGAATTGGGTGTCGGCCTGGCACTTTGTTCGTCGCGCCGCGCCGCTGTCGCGCGCGCCCTCGCTGATTGGTTGATTAGTTCCTGCGCGGACTAATCAGCCTGCCCCTGTAATCGCCCCCGCTTCGGGACGCCTGCGCGCGTCCGTTCACCGCGGGGGCTTTCCCACCCTCATTGTCGTTTCGTTTTTCCGTATTCATGAAATCCACCGCTACTCCAGTCACTCACTTCATTCGGCCCGCACTCGGGCTGCTTTCCCTTGCCCTTGTCGGGGCGGCGCGCGCCCAGCCCGCGACCGCGGATTCCGCGTCCGCGGTTTCCATTTCTTCGCTTGTCAGCGAAATCACCAACAACAATCCCGAACGCCGCTTTTATCAGGAGGAAATCGTCGCGGCAAAATCGGGTCTCCGCATCGCCGGGCGGCTCACCGATCCGTCGGTCTCGCTCGACCTCGGCCAAAAGCGCCTGAAGGACTCCTCCGGCGCGAACATCGGCGACGGCACCGTGTGGTCCGTCTCCGTCTCACAGACTTTCGAATGGCCCGGCCGCCTCTCGCTGCGCAAGGCCATTGCCAACCGGCAGGTTGATCTGGCCGAACTCGGCGTCGCTCGGTTCGAAAATGCACTCAGCGCGCGGGCTCGCACACTGGCATTCGGACTCTACGCCTCGAACGCCAAGGCGGCTGCGATTCGCGAGGTCTCGGACCGCTTCTCCGCCCTGAAGGAGACGTTCCTGGCGCGTGATCCCGCCGGTGTCACCCCGTTGCTGGAAACGCGCGTGATCGAAGCCAGCGAACTGGCGCTCCAGCGCCGCGCCACCGAGGCGGAACTCGCAGTGCAGGCCGCATTGATCGAACTCAATCTGCTCCGCGGCGTCGCCGTCGACGCCCCGCTGACCGTCAAAGCGCCGGCGATGAGTTTCAACGCGTTGCCCGGAAGCCCCGAACTCTTGGCCGCCGCGCGCGAAAAGAACTTCGACTACCGCATGCGTCTCGTCGAACTGGAGCAGCAGGGCCTCTCGGTCCGTCTCGCCCAAAACGAACGCTATCCCGGGGTCACGGTTTCGCCGTATCTCTCCAAGGATAACGTCGGGGATCGCGAGACCATCGTTGGACTCGGCTTGAGCGTCCCGCTGCCGGTCACCGGTCGCACGGGAGCCGCCGTGGAAGTGGCCAATGCGCGCCGCCGCCAGGCGGAGACTGCGGTCGCCGTCGCGTTACGCGAATTGGACCGCGAGGTCATCACGGCTTCGCAGGCGTTCTCCACGAAGATGGCGGAATCTCGCCGCTGGTCCCCGGATTCAGTCCAGAAATTCCGCGAAGCTGCGGAACTGGCCGACCGCCACTACCGCACGGGGGCGGTGCAGATCGCGACCTACGTCGAACTGCAGAACAGCTACCTCGATGCCGTGGAGGCGCTGCTCGACACGCAACGCGAAACGCTCGAAGCCGGGCTCAAGATTCAGCAGCTCACCGGCCTCGACCTAAACCCTGTGGAAATCGCGCCATGAAAAACCCTCCCTGGCTCATTGTTGGTGTTCTCGGCTCCGCGCTGCTCTTCACCGGGTGTGGCAAAAAAAGCTCGGACACCGCAGGCCGCGAATCCTCTGAGCATGCCGAAGGCGAGGAAGGCGGAGAAACCGGCGTGACCTACAAGGAAGGCCGCGGTCTCCAACTCGTGCCGGAAGTGATCAAGGCGCTCGACCTTCGCACTGTCGAGGCGGACGAACGTGAAGTCACGGCGGAGCTTGAGGTCACCGCCCAAGTTTTCGCGACGAAGCCGAAGGTGCTGGCCAGCGCCAGCCTGCCGGTGGACCGAGCTGAATTGCTGCGAGACGCATCGTTTGAAGGCGCGTCGCTCGTTCGGATCGACACTTCGACCACGACCGCCACCCGCCTTGCCGACGCCGTGTTCGCCCTGGAGTCCACTCCCAGCCGTCAAATCGGCGACTTTGTCCAAATCGCGATCAAGGGCAAGCCCACCAAGGTTCTCACCGTGCCCCGCTCGGCCATCCTCGATGCCGCCGCCGGCACCTTCGTCTACGTCGTCAACGGCAACGCCTATCTGCGCACCCCCGTCAAGGTGGGCGCACGCAGCGGCGAACTCGTCGAAATCACCGACGGGGTCTACGCCGGCGATGTCGTCGTCGCGTCCCCCATCGAACAGCTCTGGTTGGCTGAACTGCGCCTCACCAAGGGCGGCGGTCACGCCCACTAAACCACTCCGTTTCAATCCTCATTCCGTTTTCCCATGATCGACAAGATCCTCGAGTTTGCCCTCCGCCAGCGCGTCTTCGTGATGCTCGGCGCCGTGGCGCTCCTATTCGTCGGGCTGTGGTCAGCCGTCAGGCTGCCCATTGATGCCGTTCCCGACATCACCAACGTCCAAGTGCAGATCAATACCTCCGTGCCCTCGCTGGCTCCGGAGGAAATCGAAAAGCTCGTTACCTATCCCATCGAAGTAGAGATGGGTGGCATCGAGAAGCTCCTCGAAGTCCGCTCCATCTCGAAGTTTGGCCTGTCGCAGGTCACTTTGATCTTCCAGGAGGGCACCGACATTTATCGCGCCCGCCAGCTGGCCGGCGAGCGGCTGCAAGCGGTGCTCGACGAGCTGCCTCCGGGCGTCACGCCAAAGCTGGCTCCAATCACCACGGGCCTCGGCGAAATCTACCACTACACCGTCCGTTACAAGAAGGACTTCAAGGACGCACCCGCGAATCCGATTGATCGCCTCCGCGAACTCAAACTCGCGCAGGACTACATCGTGAAGCCGGCGCTGCGCACCGTGCCCGGCGTCACGGAGGTCAACACCTCCGGTGGCTATGAAAAGCAGATCGTGATCATGCCCGACCCGGCCAAGTTGACGAGCGTCGGCCTGACGATCGGCGAAGTGTCCGATGTCATCGCTGAAAACGTCGCCAATGCCGGCGGCTCGGTCGTCGAAAAGGGCGGCGAGGCCGTCACGGTTCGCTCCATCGGCCGCGTGCAGACCGCGGAGGAAATCGCCAATCTGCCGCTCCGCTTTGCCGGAGCGCGGGCCAGCACGCTGCGCGTGAAGGATGTGGCGGAAGTGGCCATCGGTTCCGGCGTCCGGACCGGGTCGGCCACATACGACGGGGAGGAGGCCGTGCTCGGTTCTGCCCTCATGCTGATCGGTGAGAACAGCCGGTTGGTCTCGGGGCGCGTGCACGACCGCATTGAGGAACTCAAACCCAAGCTGCCTCCAGGCATGGAGGTGGAAACGGTTTACAACCGCACCGAACTCGTGAACTCCACGATTGGGACGGTTGAAAAGAACCTGTTCGAGGGAGCGATCCTCGTCATTGCCATCCTCATCGCGCTCCTCGGCAACTGGCGCGCCGCTCTGATCGTCGCGACCGCCATTCCGCTCTCCATGCTCTTCGCGATGACCGGAATGGTCCGCTACGGCGTCTCGGGAAACCTGATGAGCCTGGGTGCCGTCGACTTCGGACTCATCGTCGACGGGGCCGTCGTAATGGCGGAGAACATCGTGCGCATGTTGGCGCATCGCCAGCATCAGCTGGGTCGCCTCCTCAATCGCGAGGAACGCATCCATACGATTCTCACGGCCTGCAAGCAGGTCGGCACACCGACGGTCTTCGGCGTGGCGATCATCACCATCGTGTATCTGCCGATGTTCACGCTCACCGGCGTGGAAGGAAAGATGTTCACCCCGATGGCGTTCACCGTCGTCTTCGCGCTGATCGGCGCGCTGATCCTCGCTCTGACGCTCGTGCCCGTCCTTTGCTCCTACTTCATGACCGGCAAGGTGAGCGAGGAAGACAACTTCCTGATTCGCTTCGCCAAGCGCGTCTACACGCCGGTGCTGCACTTCAGCCTGCGCATGCGCTGGCTCATGTCCGCCATCGCGGTCGGCATCTTCGCCGTTTCGGTGGGTGTCTTCATGCGCCTCGGCGCCGAGTTCATCCCGCAGCTCGACGAAGGTTCATTGGCCGCCCAGATGATCCGCACGACGAGCATCGGTCTTGCCTCGTCAATCGAGATGCAGACCGCGGCCGAAAAGCTGATGCTGGAGAAGTTCCCGGAAGTCACCCACACCTTCGCCCGCGTCGGCACCTCGGAGGTCGCGACCGATCCCATGGGCGTCAATGTTGGCGACAGCTATATCATGCTGAAGCCACCGTCGGAGTGGCGGAAGATCGACGGTCGCACCATCACCAAGGACGAGTTGACGAACATGATGTCGAAGGAGCTGGGTGTCCACTTCCCCGGCCAGAGCTATCTGTTCTCCCAGCCGATTGAGCTGCGGTTCAACGAACTGCTTTCGGGCAGCCGTGCCGACATCGCGATCAAGGTCTTCGGTGACAATTACGACACGCTGGAGAAGGTTGCCGGCGAGGTTCGCGAAATCGTCGAAAAGATTCCCGGCGCGGCGGACGTTGAGTTCGACGCGGCCGGCAAAGCGCCGGTGCTGCAGGTCGTGCTCAACCGTCAGGCGATGACCCGCTACAACGTCCATGCCGACGAGGTTAACAAGGTGATTGAAACCGCGTTTGCCGGACTTGAGGGCGGCGTGATCGTCGACGGCAACCGTCGCTATCCGATTGTCACGCGCATGCCCGAGAGCGCGCGCCGGGACTTCGCCAATGTCGCGCATCTCCCCATCCGCACGTCGGACGGCGGCATGGTGACGCTCGGCCAGGTCGCGGACGTCACCATGACCGAAAGCGTGAACACGATCAGCCGCGAGTCGTTCCAGCGCCGCATGGCGATCCAGGTCAACCTGCGCGGCCGTGACGTGCAGAGCTTCGTGCAGGAAGCGCAGGAGAAGATTTCCACGAGCGTTAAGATGCCCGAGGGATACTTCGTCGAGTATGGCGGCGCCTTCAAGAACCTGCAGGAAGCCCGCACCCGCCTGATGATCGTCGTGCCTGCGGCCCTAGCGCTGATCTTCCTGCTTATCTTCATGGCGTTTGGCAGCGTGCGGCAGGCGTTAATCGTCTACACGGGCATTCCGCTCGCGGTAACCGGCGGCATCTTCGCCCTCTGGCTGCGCGACCTGCCGTTCTCCATCTCGGCGGCGGTGGGGTTCATCGCGCTCTCGGGCGTCGCCGTCCTCAACGGTGTGATGATGATCTCGTTCATCAACCAGCTTCGCGAGGAGGGGAAGAATGTGCGGGACGCCGTGATCGAAGGCGCGCTTACCCGGCTTCGGCCCGTGTTGATGACGGCATTGGTCGCCGCTCTCGGCTTCGTGCCGATGGCGCTGGCGCACGGTTCCGGTGCCGAGGTCCAGCGGCCCATCGCGACCGTCGTCATCGGCGGCATCATCACCGCCACGTTCCTCACGCTCGTGCTGCTTCCGACCCTCTACTGCTGGTTCGAGAGGGACAAGGAGACGGCGCTGCCCACCCAAACTCCAACCCCCAACCAAGGACACGCGTGAAAACCACCACAGTGTTTCTAATCGCGGGAGTGGCCATCCTGACCGGATGCGCCACGCCCTTTCGGGCTCCGCCCGATGTTGCGCACATCAAACTTACTCGCACCGACGACTCGCCCACGGTCATGGTCGAGAAGATCTGGCTGGAACGGAAAAAAGGGCCGTTGGTGGTCAAGGGCTATGTGGTGAAGCGGCTTTCGGCCACCGATACCACGGGCACCCACCTCGACGTAACGCTGTTCGACAGCGCGGGCACCGTGCTGCGCAGCACCGTCGAACACTTCGAACCGCGGCAAATTCCGCGGCTCTACCGCCGGCCGGACTACGCCAGCTACAGCATCACGCTTGATCCACTGCCAGCCACCACCGCCCGAATCGATGTTCGGGCCCACGAAGGCAATCACTCCTAACTCACCATCAATGTATCCCATGAAATCCATCCGTCATATCGCCCTAATCGTTCTCGCCGCCTTCGCCACCGCGACGGCCTTTGCCGCCAAGCCGATTCCCGGCCCCAAGGGCGGCAAGATCGTCACGACCGACTCCCCGCACGTGGAGTTTCTCGTCGCTCCTGACCGCACCGTTGTGGTTTCCTTCTACGACAAGGACCTCAAGCCCGTCGCCCCCGGCGGCCAGGTCGTGTCTGCGGTCGCGGAGGCAAAGACGGGCAAAGCCAACCTCAGCTTCAACGCGAAGGACGGCTCGCTCGTTTCCACGACACCGCTCCCGGAGGGTGATGGCTATCGCATCGTCCTTCAGGTCCGCGACAACGCGGGGGCCAAGCCGAAGAACTATCGCGTCGAGTTCCACGATGAGGTCTGCGGCGAGTGCAAACGCGCCGAATACGCCTGCGTGTGCGACGAGGCGGGCGGCAAACACGACCACTAAGCATCCGCCCCATGAAAGTAATTGTCGCATTCATCCGCCCGACGAAGGAGGAGGCCGTGCGGGAGGTCCTGCACGATCTCCCGGGTGTCACCGGAGCAACCTTCGCTGACGTTCGCGGCTTCGGCCGGGGACGCGGCCATAGCCATTCCCAAAGCATTTCGGACGAGGCCGTCGTCGGCACTCTCCCGAAGGTGCGGTTGGATGTGATGGTCGCAGACGAACACGTCGAGACCACCCAACGGGCCATCGCGTCCGTGGCGCAGACTCGAAACCGTGGCGACGGCAAGGTCTATGTCCTGCCTGTCGAATCGGCCTTGCGCATCAGCACCGGCGAGACCGGTGCGAGTGCCATCTAGCGCCGCTGCCACGTTCGAAGAACGAATCCACCGTTTGATGAACCACCAACCCCCTGAACCGGCCTCCCCGGGCTCTTCCGGGCGGCTGGCCGGTGAATCACAATGAACCCCAAAATAATCCTGATCGCGGTGTTGGGCGCAGTCTGCCTCGGTGGCTGCGCCTCCACCACCCAGCACAAGCTGGCGCAGGAAGCGACGCGACTGGGCGCTCCGGCTCGCTTGACGGACAAGCTCAACCGAGGCGGCCGGCTGACCCTGGCCGATATTGAAACGATGACGCGGCAGGCCGTTCCCGAAGCGGACATCCTGTCGTATCTTCGCCAGTCCGACGCCCGCTATGAGCTGACGACCGCGCAGATCGACCAGATGCGGGCCTCGGGAGTGTCTGATCGGGTGATCGACTACCTGCTTTCAACGCCAAGCCAGTCGGCGCGACGGTGGGGCAGCTATCCGTATGGCTTCCGCACCTACGGCTATGGTCACTTCGGACGCGGCTACTACGGATCGTTCGGTCACGGGTTTGGTCACCACGGAGGGCACCACCGATGAGCCGCGGAACAAAATCGGTGGTGCTCGCCGTCGCTCTCAGCGGTTGCCTGCCGGGCACGGGCCCCTACCTGACGGTGGTCGCGGCGGCGCCAGTGCCGTCGAAGACGCCGCAACCGGCCAAGAAGGTTGTCTATGAACTGCCGAAGACCGGGGTGAACCAGCCCCGTCCGGGCGGTGGGTGGATAAATGTGGAAACCTCCGGCACGCGCCTGCGCGTGAAGTTCTTCGACAAGCTGAAAAAGCCAGTTCCTCCGAACGTGGAGAAGGGTCTGGGAATCTTCAAATACGCGTCGCGAAATCCCGTCCGTGCGCCGCTCAGCGGAGATGGCACCGGAATGACGACGCCCGCGGTGCTGCGTCCTCCGCACAACTTTCTTCTGATCCTCAGCTTCTTTGCGGAGGGGAAGACGGAGCCGGAGGAATCTTACACGCTGCAGTATCCATGAGCGCACGTTGTTACCCCATGCTGGGTTTGGTGGCGGTTCTCGCCGGGATCATCCCCGTCTCGGCCGCTCCGGCTCCACGGAGCGGGAGCTTCAATCTGGAGGACGCGCTTGGCTACGCGCTGGACCACAGCTTCGCGATTCGGCAGGCGCGGGCCCGGATTCGCGAGCAGGAGGGAGTGACTACCACCATCGCTGCCGCCGGGCTCCCGTCGGTCTCCGCCAGCGCAACTTATCAGCGTAGCTCGGTGCAGACCATCGCACCGCAATCGCTCGGACCCATTTTTCTCCTCCCGTCCGGGAAGTATTGGCGGATGACGGTGACCGCCCGGCAGGCGCTTTTCGCCGGCGGGGGGATCACGGCGGCAACCCAAGCGGCCCGCCTCATGGAGCAAGCATCCGTGCTGGCGCTCAAGGAAACGGCGGCCCAGGTGGTGCTCGATGTGCGCTTGAGGTTCTATAACGTCCTTCTCGCCAAGGAACAGATAACGGTCGAGGAGCGGAACATCGAAGTGCTGGCGCGTCAGCTTGCGGATGCCACGAATCGCTTTGAAGTCGGATCGGTTTCAAGGTTTGAGCAGGTCCGCGCGGAAGTGGCGGTGGCCAACGCGCAACCCGCACTCATCACTGCGCGCAACAATCACCGCCTGGCGATCGAGGAACTCCGGCAGACGATGGGGTTGGCGTCGGGCGACCCCGCCGCGAACACCTTCGAGATCGAGGGCGTGCTCGAAGTGGAACCATACTCCATCGACCTCGCCACCGCGTTGGCAACCGCGCGCAAGAACCGGCCGGAACTGGAACGCCTGGCCAAGCTCCAAGAGGCGGCCGAAAACAAGCAAGTCGTCGCACGGTCCGGATATAGTCCCCAATTGGCGGCGACCGCCGGCGGTGAATTGCGCAAAGGCCCGACGAACAGTTTCGGCGATTCGCGCCGCGGTTTGCGCGCCGGCATCGAGGGCCAATGGTCGGTCGCATCACGCGCCACCGCGGGCCGAGTGATCCAAGCGGAATCACTCGCTGCGCAATCCGTCCTGACGTTGCAAGAAACCGGGCTGGCCATCGACGTGGAGGTGCGTCGCGCCTCCGCTTCCCTCGATGAGGCGACGGAACTGGTCGCCGCCACGAAAAAAACTGGCGAGCAAGCGGAGGAGGCGCTGCGTGTGGCCGAGGTGCGACGCGGGACCGGCTCTGCAACGCAATTGGAAGTATTGCAGGCGCAAGCAGCTTTGACCACGGCACGAACGAATCAGCTACGAGCCGTTCACGGATACAATGCCGCAGCCGCCCAGCTGCGCCGGGCGATTGGCGTATCCGAGATAACGGTATCAGCCAACTTTTGAGCACACACACGCACCGCCAACCCAGCCAACGCACCCATGTCCGCCGAAGACACCCCCTCGGATCACACCCCGGCCTCGGTTAAAACGGAGCGGCCCGCCCGGCCTTTGCGGCCGGCCGGCGAGCGAACCCATGGATGGCGCAGATTGTTCGCACACCGCTTCGGGGGCGTCTGCATTGCCCTAGCGGCATCCCTTGGGATCAATGCGATGACGAGAATCGCGCTAACCATCAGAGAGGCGCGTCAGGTGAGTTGGGACGCCAGCCTCGTGGGATCGTTCTTCTACGGCACGGTTTACGACCTGGCAGCCTCGCTTTGGTGGCTCGCTCCCATGGCTTTGGTCGTCGCGTTGGTTCCCCGCGATTGGTTCACTCGCAAACCGGTCAGGGTCTTCGCGCATGTCGCGGTGTTCGCCGTCATCTATCTGCTGTTCTTCGGTGCGGTTTCCGAAGGACTTTTCTGGGATGAATTCGGCGTTCGCTTTAACTTCATCGCGGTGGACTACCTCGTCTACACGACGGAAGTTCTCGGCAACATTCGCGAGTCCTATTCGATGCCGGCAGTTTTTGGCGGCATTTTCTTTGCCGCCACCGGTGTCTACCTCGGTCTGCTGCTCACGGGCATCATCTCGCTATGGCTGAATCATTCGAGCATGATGGCTGGGCTCCGATGGCGCCTGGCGGGAACCTGGTGCGCGCTCGCTCTCATCACGGGGCTCGGTCTGAGCGAGCGCGATATTCCCGCTTTCGCGAACAGCTACAATCGGGAGTTGGCGAAGAACGGCCTATGGTCGCTCTTCGCGGCCTTTCGGGCCAACCAGCTCGAGTTTGAGCAGTTCTATCGGACAATGCCGGTGGAGGAAGCCTTCGCCCGCGTGGGACACCGATTGCATCATGAGGGTGCCAGGCCCGCCACGTCGCAAGCGAAGGACCTGCTTCGCCAGATCACCCATCCGGGGCCGGAACGCCGCCTGAATGTCGTTCAAATCACGGTCGAGAGCCTCAGTGCCGCCTTTCTCTCTCGGTATGGCAACCCGAATGGGATTACCCCGTCACTGGACAAGCTCGCGGCGGGATCGCTCGTTTTTGATCGTTTCTATGCGACGGGCACCCGGACAGACCGGGGAATGGAAGCGCTCACCCTGAGCGTTCCGCCGACGCCGGGTCGTTCGCTCGTCAAGCGGCCCGATAATTCAGGGCTTTTCACGCTGGGTTCGGTGTTTCGAAGCAAGGGTTACAACACTGCATTCATCTACGGCGGCTTCGGATACTTCGACAACATGAACGCGTTTTTCGGCGGGAACGGGTATCGCGTCGTTGATCGTAACAGCGTCGCGAAAGAGGACATCACATTTGCCAATGCCTGGGGCGCGTGTGACGAGGATTTATACCGCTGGGCTTTACGCGAAGCGGACCGCGACTACGCGGCAGGGAAGCCCTTCTTTCATTTCGTGATGACGACCTCCAATCATCGGCCCTACACGTTTCCGGAGGGGCGCATCGACCTGCCTTCAAAGGAATCCGGACGAAACGGTGCGGTCAAATACTCCGACTTCGCGATTGGCGAATTCTTCCGCCAGGCGGCGGACAAGCCCTGGTTCAAAGATACGATTTTTGTGATCGTGGGGGATCACTGTGCATCGAGCGCCGGGAAGACCGCGCTGCCCGTCGAGAACTATCACGTTCCGCTTTTGGTTTATTCTCCGGGCGGCCAGGTTGCCTCCGGGGTCGTGACCAAGGCAACCAGTCAGATCGACTATGCGCCGACATTGCTCGGCCTGCTGCAGTGGAGCTATCCGAGCCGCTTCTTTGGTCGCGATGTTTTGTCAGACGATGCGGAGGAAGATGGCCCGCTATTCATCGGCACCTACCAAAAACTGGGCATGTATCGGCGGGGTGCCCTGGCTGTGTTGCAACCGGTGCGGCAGTCAGATGCCTACGATTATGACCGGGCCTCACATGCTCTGACGCCTTGCCGTGGTGGCGACGGTCTCGTGGCCGATGCCATTGCAAACTACCAAGCCGCTTCATGGCTCTTCAAACATGGGGTCCAACGCGAGTATGTCTCTGCCACGACTCAACCTTGACCGCACTCTGGCTTGGAGCATCGGCGCCCTGATCGCCGTGTTCCTGCTATTCGAGTTCACGCCGCTGGATCTCTGGGTCCAGGATCATCTCTACGACTCTGAGCGGAGAAGCTGGTGGGTCGACGGACGTAATGAAATCGGGCGCGCGCTATTTTATACGGGGCCCAAAGTCCTCATCATCGCGTTCGGCGTATTCCTCGTGGGCATTGCCTGCGTTCCCTCGCGCCTCCGGCCCAAACTTCCCCCGTGGCTCCGGTCGCGGCGCCGGGTCATTCTGACCGTGCTGCCACTCGGGCTGGTGCCGGCTGTGATCGGCGGGATCAAGGCGACCACCAACGTCTTTTGCCCATCTGAGATTCGCCGTTACGGCGGAGATGTTCCGTATGTTCGGGTGTTGGAGACTTACGCGGCTGGCGACAAGCCACTCCGCCGCGGCCGCTGCTTTCCTGGCGGACACGCCAGCGGTGGCTATGCCTTATTTGCGGTGGCCGGACTGGCATTATATCGCCGCGGACAGCTGGTGGCCATCGCGATTGGGCTCGGCGTGGGCTCCCTGATGGGCGGCTACCAAATGGCGAAAGGCGCGCACTACCTCAGCCACACGTTGATCACCGCTTTGGTGGCGTGGTCCATTTCGGCGATTTTCTTCAAACTCTCGGCGTTTGAAGACGAATACGAAGAGAGTTTGGAGCGTTTACGGGCATTTAATCGTCCTGCCAAGGCCAACGCACCCGGCGGCACAGACACTGTCTGATGATTCAACAACGACTCAACACTATGAAACACGACGACCACAAAACGGATCAGAATTCGGACAAGCATGCGGACCACGATTCGGGTCATGGAGCCGGTTGTAGTCATTCTCATGACGAATCGTCCAATCGTCTGGAGACGATCAGTCTCGCGGTTTCCGGTGTTCTCGTGGTGGTTGCGCTGCTGGTGCACGGTTTCAAGGTCGGTCCGGTCATTGTGCCCAAAGTGCTCGCGCTGGGAGCCATGCTGGCTGGCGGCTGGTTTCTGTTGCCCAAGGCGTGGGTCGCGGTGCGCCGTCTCCGGCCGGACATCAATCTCTTGGTCGTCATCGCAGCGATTGGCGCATCGTTCATCGGTGAGTGGGTCGAAGCGGCGGCGGTGGTCTTCCTCTTCGGCGTCGCGGAGTGGCTCGAAGGATGGGCTGACCGCCGGGCCCGGCGCGCAACCGAAGCCCTGCTGGAGCTTGCTCCGAAGAAAGCGTTGGTGAAGCGCGACGGAAAATTCATCGAGGTTCCGGTCGAGGAGGTCTCCGTCGATGAAACGGTCGCGACGCGTTCCGGCATGAACATTCCGCTCGATGGCGTCGTGTTGTCCGGCGAATCGGCCGTCAACCAGGCGCCGATCACCGGCGAATCCGTGCCCGTGGACAAGAAGCCGGGCGACACCGTGTTTGCCGGAACGATCAACGGCGAAGGTTCGCTGGAAATCAAAGTCACGAAGACCACCGGAGATACGACACTCGCGCGGATTATCCGGCTCGTCGCCGAAGCCCAGGAGCAAAAGGCGCCAACCCAGCGGTTCGTGGATGTATTCGCCCGCTATTATACTCCCGCAATTACAGCAGTAGCCTTGCTGGTCTTCCTTGTGCCGCCGCTGTTCATGAATGGCGACTGGAACACCTGGCTCTACCGCGCGTGCGTGTTGCTGATCATCGCATGTCCCTGCGCGCTGGTGATCTCCACTCCAGTCAGCATTGTGGCGGGTCTCACGGCATTGGCGCGTCGCGGCGTGCTGGTGAAAGGCGGGGCGCATCTGGAAACAATCGGCCGGCTGAAAGCCCTTGCGGTGGACAAGACCGGAACGATTACCGAGGGAAAACCACGGGTTCTCAGCGTCGATCTGATCACGGCGAAGAATCCTGGGGAGGTATTGCGCGTCGCCGCGGCGATTGACGCTCATTCGGCCCACCCGCTCGCAAAGGCAGTGGTGGCAAACGCCACCGACCTGAAAATAGATTTCCCGCGGGCGGAGCGTTACCAGGCCCGCAGCGGGCGAGGTGCAGAGGGCATGATCGACGGGCACACGTATTTCGTGGGCAACCACCGCTTCGCCCATGAACTGGGAGTGTGCTCCGAAGCCGTGGAGGCCCGTCTGGCAACCTTTGAGGCTCAGGGACAATCGGTGGTGGTGGTCGGCCACCGCCCGCATGATGGCTGCACCGGCGAGGTCTTGGGCATCATTGCGATTGGCGATACCCTACGTCCCAATGCGAAGGCCGCGATTGAGAGCATTCATGCGGCTGGCGTGGAACGTGTGGTCATGCTTAGCGGTGATAATCAGCGCACGGCCGACTTCATCGCCAAGCAGGTCGGCATCGACGAGGCGCGCGGCGATCTTCTGCCGGACGACAAAGTTGCCGCGGTGAAGACGCTACGGGAAAAACATGAGATCGTCGGCATGGTCGGCGACGGGGTGAACGACGCTCCCGCGATGGCAACCGCCAGTATCGGCATTGCGATGGGCGCCGCGGGAACCGATGCGGCGATTGAAACTGCCGACATTGCGCTGATGCAAGATGAACTGGGCAAGATCGCAGAAACGGTCGCCCTGGGACAGCGCACGATGCGGATCATCTACTTTAACATCACCTTCGCTCTCGGCCTGAAGGCGGTGTTCCTGGTGCTCACGATGCTGGGTCACGCCAGCCTATGGTTCGCGATCCTCGCGGATACGGGAGCGACGTTACTTGTAATCGCCAACGCACTCCGACTGCTGCAGGCGCCAAAAGGAGCGCGCCCCTGATGCGGTATGAAAACGAAGCGGCCAGTGAAAGTTACCAAGAAGTCGCGCCGACCTGTGCGGTGGGAAATAGAGGTTCTGCCGTGGGCGATGGTCGCCGGACTGGGGCTCGGCCTCGCACTCGAGCTTTACACCCATATCATCAGTGTCGTCTGGATGACCGGCGGCGGTTTGCTCGGCGGTATTGCCGGCGCTATTTGCGACACCGCACTGTTTATCTACCGACGTATCCGCCAGCAGCGGACACAGTCTTCCACGACAGAGGGGCACGCGTGACATCGAAGCGCCTGCCCCTGATACGGACAAAAACAGAAGTCCTTGGTTATAGCCGGTTTTTCCGTGTTATCAGCCGATTCGATCGGGACGGCGTCCAGTAGGATGTCCAAAAATATCCGCGTTGGGCCACGTGGATTTTTTCACGAGCCCGATGATCTCCGCTGCCACAAGCGGTGCCCTAACCAGCAACGCCCTGAACACAGTTATCCTGCCGCCCGCGCGTAACGGCTATCGGAGGAGTATTTATGCTGGGCGAGCGGTGAGCGTGTATTTCGACCAGCATCCGTCGAATGAGTGGCAGGTTCATACGCACATCCAGGATCAGGTGTCGGGAATTGTCGGCGAAGGTTCGGTGAAACTTAGGTATTTGGCCGCTGGTGGTGGTTGGATGCGACGTGAGTTTGGGCCTTCCATGTGGTGGGTGATCCCGCGGGACATGCCGCATGCGGTCGAGTGTGCAGATGGAACCGATATGGTAACCCTCTTCGTTGAGACTGCCTTCACGGATGATATGCTCGGTCAGCAGCCGGTCGATTTCGCCATGACATCCTTGGCGCGCCTCGCAGGTCAGGACCAATTGATTGCTCAACATGCCGCTTCGTTCCGTCGCCTTTGCTGGGGTCAGATGCCCGCCAATGACCTTTATATCGAATCGGTGGGCACCGTGATGGGAGCCCACATCCTGCGCTCGCTCTTCCTGAATGATAAACCTCCCAATTTTCATGCGGGCTTGTCGGATGAGGCGCTCACGCGGGTGGTTGCGTATATTGAAGCAAATTATTCGAACACGACTAATCTCAAACACCTCGCAGGGATTGCCGGCTACTCCACTGGACACTTTGGGGTGCTATTTAAGCGAAGCATGGGACTCACGCCGCATGACTACCTCATGCGGCACCGCTTATCAAAGGCGTGGGATCTACTAGGAACCACCAATCGAAAGGAAATCGACATCGCGCACGCCTGCGGATTCTCGGACGACACGCATCTAGCCCGGCATGTCCGGAACGTTCTCCAGTGCCTGCCACGGCAACTGCGCGGAACCGGCCTTTCGGGCTATAATCCGGCTTTTCCCCGCTTTCAGCCGATTCCGCCACGGCCAATTTAGAATATAGTGCGCCACCATCCAATCGTTTGCCTTGTGAAAAACCCAACAGCACACAGCCCATGCGCACTACATCAACGACCCACGCCGTGGAGATTCACCTTACCCCCAAGGACCGGTCCGCGTTTCAGAACGCCCGCCGAAGGCTTCGAAGAAAGATGGGCGTTCTAACGCCCAGTCTGACGCAACTTTGCACCCACCAATTGACTGGCCGCGATGCCGCGGGCCTGGCCGAAGACTATCTCGCAGCCATCGGCTGGCCGGTCGCACCCGAAAAGTCTCCTTCAGGCCGCCGTGAGCAAAGTTCAAAGCGGTTGCTGGCGGACTTGCGGGCAGCGACGCCACATCCGCCAAGAGCCGTTGACCGCAATTAAACTGGCTTCGGAAAAATTATGATGGGGCTGTCCGACTAGCAGGCGGTCGGTTCCGTGCCTCTACGACGCTGATAGAGTGAAGGAGGTGAAAGGCAGCTTGCGCACGAGCGGCCGGCCGGTCCGACGAGGGTGTCTGATTACGGCTCTCCCTTCAGGGAGGGACAACAGTTCCTCCTTTTTGAACCAAGCTTCGTCCAGCGTCTGCCAGTTCCTGGAAGTGCGACCGCCACTTACTCCGCCGCTATATTTGCGGGTCTCACGTCCACCCATCTTCTCGGAAATGATTTTGGCTCCCTTTTCGTCCGCAGCACGGAAATGTATCTGCGTGCGCAGATTGGCCATGAAAACATCCGCCTTCCGTTCGGTATCGAACGCGGCGTAGAACGAAAGGGGCGTCTGTGTCGCCGAGACCAGGCAGACGCCGGCCTCGCGGAGTTCATCCACCGTCAAGTGGTCTGAAATTCCGTCTTCGGAAACCAGAGTGGTCTTTTGCCCCTCGTCGAGAACCAGGACGATCACGTTGCGCCGCTGTATCTCCTCGGGAGCGAGGTCGAACCGCCGGAACGAATGCAAAAAGAAAAGCTGCTTGCAGAGTAAATTCAGGTAACGGCGCTCAACCTGGTAGGTCTGCGGAACCGAGAGGCAGATAAGCTTTCCCGTATCCACCTCGGATAATGCAAAGTTCGGTTCCACCGCGCAGAATACCTCGCGGATGTCGGGCGGGGTGTAGGGCCGGAGGTAGTTTGCCACGGTATAGACTGTGCCGCCCTTCTGTTCGGGCGGTTGCGCTGCGAAATCCTTGAAATACTGGCGCTCGGCTGCCGCCGCCGGGCCGGGATTGTCCGCCAGCCGTTCGAGCAAGGTTGCGGTGTCACTGGAGATACAGATGACATCGTGAACGTTCGCTAGGGTTACGGCCAAACCAGCCAATTCGAGGGCATGCATCGCATGGGCGATGACATCGCGGGCGGTTTCCTTAAAAAATGCCTGCCCGCCGCGTTGCCCCGCCGCCGTGGCGGTGTCGACGATTAGCTTCGCGTAGGTGCCCCAGGGGACGGCGGGATCGCCAAGCAAGTTCAGCCTGAGCGGAGGCGTCCATTCCGCCCGGGGAACGTGGGTCGGTCGCACTCGAATCAGTCGCAGGGTGTCCTCCTGTCCCAAGGCGCGCGCCATCTTCGCCATCGGTTTCCACAGTGCGCCTTTTGAATCGACGACCAGCAGGCCGGTGTTCGGCAAGGTGGTGCGCAAACCCTGGACAATGGGGACAACGGCCCGAGCGGTTTTCCCGGTGCCTGTGGCACCGGTGATAAAAAAGTGACAGCATACCTCGTCGCGCGTCCACTCCAGGCCCCACAGACGCAAAACTGCACCCCGGGTGTTTCCGTAGCGGTCCGCGATGGAATGAAAAGTGAACCAGACACCGATCGAGCACGCGGCAATCGCGAGCCAGTGTCCGGGAGCGCCTTCGACATGAATCCGCAATGCCCACGCAAGCGTAAGCCAGATCGCAGAAACCGCCGCCGTGGCGTAGCTCATGCCAGCTTCACGGCCAGCGAACAGAGGACGCCCAGCGCCAAGCCGATGAGCAGCGTCGCCAGCAACTGGCGGCGCTGAGACGTTTGGAAGTTCCGGGCCAACGGAGCGAGCGATTCCTCGAGGACACGAAGTTGGGCGAGGGCCTCGGCAACCGGCTGCTTCAATTGGGCCTCGAACTGCCGGCCCAGTTGCTCCGGCTTCTTTTCGAGAGCGATTTGGACCTCACCGAGAACCGCATTGACCCCGGTGACGACATCGGCGGCGTCCGCGAGCATCTCCACGCGCGCATCGAGCACGCTCTTCAATTCCAGCAACGCCAATCGAAGTGTATCTTCGCTGGCCTTCATGCGGCTCCAATGCCACGCGATCAGCAGGAAGACGGGATCATTGGGCTGCAGCCGGTGGTGAGCGACGACCCACTGGAGGTCTTCAGGCAAATTTTCCGGATCGAGGATCTCTTCCGGTTTCATGCGCGGAGCAACTCGCGAGCCTTTGCGAATTCTGCGGTCATGTGGGTGTGAAAGCGAACGCACCGCGACCGGTCCAGGAGATGGAGTTGTGCGGCCGTCCGCCCCTTGCCAACCGTGAGGTTTGCGGCCTGCAAACGATGCCCCGTGACTTCCGCCAGGCATGGCACCTCCACTTCGATGGCCCCCAACTCGGCAAGCCGGCGCCGCGCTTTACTCTGGTCGAAAAGCGAGAGCGCCGGCCCGTCGCGGAGATTGCGTGCAACCAGCCAGCGTGCGCGATTGCCATGCGTGTCCAGCAGTTCGGCGATCTGAGAATTCGCATCTTTGTCGTTCGTGGCGACGACAACAAAGACGAGCAGGCAGTTGAGCTCGGCCTGAATTTCCGGAAACCGAGTGTCATCGAGATATGCGATGACCTTGCCCCCGCCAGATGCGCGATTATCGACGAGCACCACGTCGGCTTCATCCAACGCATGGACAACCCGGTCGAGGACGCCGAGCCGGTCGGTATCTACGTCGGTATCGATAAACTCGGCTTCCGGTATAAATCGCTGGAAGGTTGAGTTGGCGTGATCCAGATCGAATGCCTTGAGGGCAACGCCGTCCTCGGCAAGGTGGTCATGAATCAAGGTCGCCACGAAGCTCTTGCCGATACCGCCCTTGTCCTGGGGAAACAGAATGATGCGTTTGGATGGTTGTTTCATGGTCAGTAGTCATCTCGCGCTATTTTGGGTCCTCGCTTCCCGGGAACGACGGGAGCGTTGGGTCGAGCGGTGGCTGACGCCGGCTGTCCGGAATCCGGTTTTCGTTGGGGCTCCGCGGCAAGTCGCTCCCGCTCGCGAAGCAGCTCCGCCTTGGTGAAATTACGGCGGCAATAAACGCCGACGCCGGCTGGCGAAACCTTGATCCCGTGCCGGGTCAGGGTGGCGGCGATCTGCTCGTAGCTCATAAATTTTACCCGCCACAGGAATATGGCTTCGCGGAAGGGCCCGAGCAGACTGCGGTGGTGCTCCGTCGGATCATAGCGACGAGCGTCCTCATTCAGGCGCACTTGGAGCGGGGAAATATCCATCGATGGAGCGAAGGCTATTTTCCTGTGGGTCTGAGTAAACAGAATGCACCCGGCTGGGAGCACGATTTCGCCTTTCGCGGTCGCGCTGAGGTAGTAGTGGCGGAGTGGTGGTGCAGTGGTGGCGTAGCGATAGAATCATAACGGACGTTAGGGGTGGCGTGTGCCTCACTTGTGTGGGTAAAGGGTAGCGGCTTTTGCCGTCTTCAAAGCGTGGTGACCTCAATCTAGGTATTGTCCTTCGCTTCAGGGGTAATCGGCTGAAATCAAGAAATGAGCCGGTTCAATCGTTTCTCCATCTGGTTTCCTGAGCTAGGTTTCCTATGGCTGTGAGCTAGATTACCGATGTGGTTCGATTTGATTCACCATGTTTCGCGTTGAAGGGTGCCGTGGAGTATTTCCGCGAACACATGGCTATTGGCGACTACCTGACCCAAGAGGGTCAGGCGGAAATGACCTGGTGGGGTGACGGTGCGAGGCGGCTGGGCCTCTCCGGCCAATGTAACCTGGCGGAATTCGAACGGCTTTGTCGCGGCCTGCACCCAGTGACAGAAGAAAAGTTGATGGTGCGCAACAAAGGCCGCCGCCGGCGGCTCTGCTATTTCGGCCAGGTATCACCGCCAAAGGACGTGTCGATTCTTCATCTGGTTGGAAACGACGAACGGATCGCGGGCTGGTGGAAGGATGCCGTCGAAGAGACCTTGCGAGAGATTGAGGCAGTTACCGCAACCCGGGTGCGCCGGGCCGGCGCAAATCGAAATCGGACCACCGGGAACATGGTCACGGCTATTGTCACCCACGACGCTAACCGATCACTCGATCCGCAGCTTCATACACACATCTGCATCATGAACGTCACGTATGATGCAGCGGAAATGCGTTGGAAGAGCATCCAACCTTCAGGATTCTATCGGCATCAGGGCTACTTTCGCGAGGTGTGCTACAATCGGCTTGCCGCGCGAATGATTGCGGCTGGTTACGCACTTGAGCCCGTGCGCGGGCTCGGCTTCACCGTGAGCGGACTGCCACAGGAACTGCGCGATCTGTTCAGCAAACGACGGCGGGAAATCCTACGGGAGGCGGCCCGTGAGCAGACCGCGACACAGGACGACTTGCAGGCCATCGCGCTCCGCACCCGTGCGAAAAAGACCAACGCTACCGCGGCCAGCCTGCGTGGGCGATGGCAGGTGGAATGCGGCGCGCAGTTCGAAGACCTGCGCACGGTGATCGTCAGGGCATCGGGCTATCCGCGTCAGGGAGCAGTCATTTCATCCCTGGAGGCTATTGATTCCGCCGGTGCCCACTCATTCGAGCGACTCTCGGTTGTCGCGGACCGCGATCTTCTCCGGGAAGCGCTTGTTGTCGGCCGTGGCGCAGTGACGTTGGACGGGCTCAAGCAAGGCCTCCGCGTCCGCGAGGCTGAGGGCGAGTTGATCCGATCCGGCGAGGACCTTGCTTCTCGCGAAGGTCTGGCATCTGAGCGTGAGTTCGTTGGCTGGGCGCGCTCAGGACTGAATGGCTGCGGCAAACTCGGCGCGAAACCCGATGGCTTCGGACTCGATGCGGACCAAACCGAGGCGGTAACGAAACTTCTCGCATCGAAATCTCGGGTTACCGTGCTGCAAGGTGATGCCGGCACAGGAAAGACCACCTCTCTTCGAACCGTTGTTGCCGGTATCGCGCGCGCCGGAGGACGCGCGTTCGGTTGCGCACCCTCCGCTGGCGCCACCGATGTCCTTCGAAAGGACCTCACACCCGAAGCCGAGACGTTGCAGCAGCTCCTAGTAAACGAGCCGCTTCAGGAGGAAATCCGCGGGCGCGTGATTCTGGTCGACGAGGCGAGCTTGGTCTCAGTGCGGGAAATGCGCGATCTCTGTCGCCTGGCCGCCCGCAACGACAACCGCGTGCTGCTGGTAGGCGACGTTAAGCAGCACAGCTCGGTCGAGGCCGGCGATGCGCTCCGCGCCTTGCAGGCCTATGCGGGCGTGCCAGTCTTCCGATTGCAGCAGATTCGCCGTCAGCGAGACCCGGCGTATCGACAGGCAGTGGCATTGCTCGCGCGAGGCGACGCCGCAAATGCGTTTCGCCAGTTCCAGCGTCTTGGTGCGGTGCGGGAGCTGTCTCCCGATGCGCTTTGGACGGCCGCCGCGGCGGACTATGTGGAGACGGTTCGCTCAGGTCTGAGCTGTCTCGCAATCTCGCCGGTGTGGCAGGAGATTCACCGTTTCTCCGCAACGGTGCGGGAGCATTTGAAGCAGGCGGGACTGCTGGAGCACGGAGAGCGCACGATCACAACGATCCATCCGCTCAAGTGGACGCGGGAAGAGTCTCGGCAGGCTCGCAACTACCAAGCCGGCGATGTTCTGACATTCCACCGCGCTTGGGGACCGTTCGTTAAACACGAGGCTTTGACGGTAGTGCGCCGGGTTGATTCCCAGCTCATTGTGCAGGACAAGAGTGGGGCCATCCGTCAGCTCGATCCGAAGAGGGCCTTCGGTTTCGATGTCGGGCTGGCGAGGGAGATGCCATTGGCCATCGGCGACCGGATACTGATTCGGGGCAACTTGCCGGAGGCAGGTGTGCGTAACGGCGACTTTGTCGAGGTCTCAGGCTTTAGCGACAGCGGTGGCCTCCTCTTGAAAGACGGGCGAGAACTGCCCGCTTGGTTTCGAAATTTCTCGCATGGCTACGCGACAACATCGCATGCGGCCCAGGGGAAAACGGTGGATCGCGGCATCCTCCTGATGGCCGACGCTGGTATCGCAGCGGGGAATCTCAAGCAGGCCTATGTTTCCAATTCTCGGTTCCGACAGAGTCAGATGATTTTCACTACCGACGCCGTGGCGGCATGCGAGGCAATGCAGCGTCCGGCGGATCGGATGCTGGCACTTGAGCTGGTGGCGTCTGGAGAAGACGCCTTCGACAGAGACTGGAATAAAGAAACAAATCGACCCGGCCATCAGGTGCCTCCGGCGCCGCGCAGAGGGATGGCAACATGAACGCCTGAGCATGAGTCTGGAGATTCAGCCCGGCCGAAAGCCACTCGTTCCGCCACCGTCCCCTCCATGGGGAGAGGTTACCGCTGGGAATGAAGTCTCAAATGTCGTCCGATTTGTGCTGAGCGATCGTGTCGTAACCTTCCCATTCTCGGAACTGAGACGGTGGGAGCATCTTACTGGTGAAGCAGAAAAACTGGTCATAACCGCAGGGCGGGAACGAGTTATTGTCGAGGGGGCAGAACTTGAAGCGATCTGCGTCGCACTCGAACAGCGCCGCCTTCGCGAAGTCCGCGCGTGTACCGAGCGGATCAAAGCAAGGCCAGGCCCTCGAGTTCGCCGTATCGTTTTAGAAACCCCATGACGCAACGGACGGAAATGGCTTCGGAGCCGCGGATGAACCGGATTTGCGAACTATTGGCCAAGGCGTTGTTGTTGGAAAAGGCACGCCGGGTGGTCGATGATCGAACTGAATCTGCATCCGCACCCGCAGGCCCGGGGCCGGTCAAGGATGAGTCGGATGACGCACGGCTGGAGGCACTGGTAGCATTGCGGGGAGAAGTTTCGCCGACCTCGATCCGAGAAACACTCGGCTGGCCGCGCACCCGGGTTTATCTTGCCGTTCATCGGCTTCAAGTTGCCGGCCGGATCGTGGCCGTGGGGCAGACTCGCTCGCTTGTTTATCGGATCAGTCCGGATCGTGCCGCTCAGGCCGTGCTTAATTAATCAGCCATGCCCGGACGGACAGAACCACAGCAGAACGCCGGTGGCTCCGTGCCCGTGGTCATCTACACCCGAGTTTCCAGCACCAAGCAGCTTGGGCGACGGTTCGAGTCGTGCGAAAGCCAGGCGGCGATCTGCCGGGATTACATCAAGAATCGCTCCAAGGAGGGCTGGTATGAAGCAGGACATTTTACCGATCCCGCATACTCCGGCGCGACGATGCGCCGTCCAGGAATGGATGCTTTGAAGCGCTATGTCGAAACCGGACAGGTTCGTGCGGTCGTGATTTTCAAACTGGAGCGTGTGCTGCGCTCCACCGACGAATGGGCTCCGTTTCGGGCATTTCTCAATGAGCACGATTGCCAACTAGCTAGCGCGATGGAGGATATTTCCGAGACCACCGCGCTCGGCCGGCTTAAAAACAACCTCCTGGTCAGCGTCTCCGAATACGACCGCCTGAACATCGCCGAGAAAGTGCGTGCAAAGATGCACGAACAGGCAAAACGCGGCTACTGGAACGGAGGCAGCGTGCCTTATGGATATACTTACGATAAGAATACGCAGACTCTCCAGGCGGACCCGGTCGAAGCGCCAGTTGTGCGCCGCATATATGAACAGGCGGCAAAGCTCATCTCGCTTCACGAAATTGCAAACGCCCTGAACGCCGAGGGGTTTCGTACAAAATCCAGAACGGCCAAGCGACGGGATGGGACGCTGGAGCACATTGGGAATCGGCTGTTCCGGTCAGACGGCCTTCGGCTTCTGATCCAGAATCCACTGTATCGCGGGGTCGTTCGCTATGCCGGGAGTGAGTATCAGGCGCAGCACGAGGGGCTAATCCCGCCTGACCTTTGGAAGCAGGCTGCCGCAGCCACGCGTGAGCCTAAGGAGCGAGCTCCCGAACTGGTCATTGGTCGGGATCGACATCATCACATCCTGAAAGGCTTAGTTCATTGTGGGCATTGCAAACGAACTCTGGTGCCGCATGCGAGTGGCCTCAGTAACAACGCCGGCAAGCGCTACCGATACTACAATTGCGGGTTTGTGTTGCGCGAGAGGCAGCCACAAGCGTGTCCAGTCGGGCGACTGCCGGCCGACGCGTTGGAGTCGGCTATTTTAGGCTTTCTCGGGCAGGTCAGTCAGCAGCCTCAATTGGTGGCAGGCGTTCTGGAAGCGACTCGCACAAGAAACAAAGGCGACCGAGGAACCTTGAAGGCTGACATCGCTAAGTTGGACAAGGCGCTGGCTTCGCTAGACCGCGAGCTATCCCGCTGCGTCGATGCTATCGTCAAGGGTGGCGTGCCGGCACTCGAAGACAGTTTGAAAGGACGCGCTGAAAAACTCCGTGCAGAGCAGAATGGACTGGCTTTGGAGCGCGAGAGGAAGCGGCAGGAACTAGCTGCGTGCGAAGCGACGTTATTTGATGAGCAGCGGGTGCGGCACGCACTGGAGCGGGTCAGCGCATTGTTGCCCCAGCTTGAACCCGGTGAACAAAAGGAACTGGTTGGCCTTTTCGTGCAGCGCATCGACGTGAATTCGGTGGTGAGTTCAGGTGAGAATAACGGGCCGGGCGATACGCAGCGGGTCCTGTCCTTCAAAGTCAGGCTGCATCTGCCCGGTTTGGTCGAAGGTATTGAAAACCGGGAAGGAGCGCGGGATGGGAGCCAAAGAATCACGATGCGTGGGGTTAATTTCGAAGCGCAAATGGACTTTGGGCATGCCGCGCATGGCGTGGTCACCATCCTCACACCGTTCGACCACTTGGTCCGGGTCGGAACTCGAAGTCGAAAGCCGATCCGGTCGGCGGAGCCGCCCATGCAGCATTCAGTCGTCCGGGCTGAACATTGGAAAGCGATGCTCGAATCTGGTGAGGTGGTGAACCGTGTCGCGTTGGCAAAGCGGTTTGGTCTAACCCCGGGTGCCGTCACTCGGATTCTGAAACTCGCGGACCTCCTGCCAGAGATCAGGGCTTACCTGGCCGCCCTGCGTTCGAAGCAGGCGATTCGGCATTTCGGGATCAAGGATGTAGGACCGCTGGCCGCGTTACCACCTGACTTGCAACGGGCTCAATTTCAGAAACTGCAACAAGGGTATTCGCCGAAGGCTGCTTGAGCATAATCAAATCAATCAAATCGAAGGCGTGATGGGCATCGGCGAGAGACAGAATCACCACCCTGAAACAGGGGTTTTTGACCTGAAAATCTCGTTTCCCAGAGGGATGGGCCGCGATTCGATTTGATCACTTCGAGTTCGAATTCAATCTGGGCAGCCATTCGACGCGTTTCGCTTGCTCATGGCCTGCGGCCGGCGAACCAAAGACAATCTCAGTTGAAATCCTCGAAACCGCTAGAACCGCGCGGCGAATGGCCCTGAGCAAGCGCAGTGCATCGAACGGGCTCCGGGACTTGTTCGATCCCGAAAATCCGTGAAGCCCAATCCCCTTATCGCCGAAGCCCATCGTTTGGTTCCGAATATCGCCAAGGGCCAAGCGGCGGTCTATTTCCTACGGCTCAACTCAGGCACAATCTACGTCGGTTGTTCGACCAACTTGGACCAACGGCTCGACGACCACTTGTGCGGACAAGCCTGCCGAACAACGCAGGTCGATCCGCCTGCCACCATCCTCCGAGTCGAAATCCTCCCAACCTTCTCCGAAGCTCGTCGCCGTGAGGCCCAGCTCAAGCGCTGGTCCCGCGCCAAAAAAGAGGCGTTGATCCGTGGTGAGCTTACCGTTCTCCGAAAGCTCAGTCACTCGCGATCCGCTGCAAGGAGCAAAAATTGACCTGTCGATCTATGATCGCTGTGCACTCCTCTGATGTCTCAATGCTTCGAAGGAATGCGGATATCCTCGAATCCTCGGGTTGTGCCGGAACGTTTGGCCGCTACGGTCTGGTCCATGCCCCTCCTGAAAAACTTGTTCGCGTGTCTTGCTCTGAGTGTCTCTTCCGTCTGCGCGTTTGCGCAGGCCCCCGTGCTGGCCTGGGAAACCGCCGGCTTCGTTGGTCCCGAGTCGGTGGTCTTTGATACGGTTCGTCAGGAGTACTACGTCTCCAACATGGGCACGTTCGGGCAAGGCGCCACGCCGGGCGATGGGTTCATCAGTCGCGTGAGCGCAGATGGCAAAATCATCGAGTTGCGGTGGGTCACGGGCTTCGACAATCCCAAGGGCCTCGCGCTGGCCAACGGCCGGCTTTACGTCGGGGACGACAAGGATCTCGTGGAGATCGACATCGCCGCCGGCAAGGTGGCCAAGCGCCATGCACCGGCGGACGGCCCCGGGTCCTTCAATGACTGCACGGCCGATGCGGCCGGGAATGTCTATGTATGCAGCGGCCGGCTCGACACGGTGTTCCGGCTCAGCGGCGGCGAGTTCGGGCCTTGGTACACACTCGACAAAGCCCGGACCGGTGGGCTGAACGGCTTGAAGGCGGAAAGAGACCGGCTCCTGCTCGGTGGCTGGTCGGTCAAAGGGCCCGATGGCGGGGAGCAACTGGGGCATATTTCGACGGTGGCTTTTGCGGACAAGGCGCTGGGCCGACTCGGTGACCGGCCGGTCTGCCACATCGACGGCCTCGAACCGGATGGGCAGGGCGGGTACACTGTGACCGACTGGCTAACGGGCGACGTGTTGCAGGTGACGGCCGATGGCAAGACGTCGCCACTCCTGCAACTCGGCAAGGGTACGGCCGACCACACCTACCTGGTTGATCAGAAGCTGTTGGTCATTCCGCAGATGCTGGAAAACAAGCTTCGGGCCTACCGCTGGACCCCTGCGACCAAGGGGTGAAATTCTCGTTCTGAGGATCCTCGTTAGGCGTGGCATTTGCCCGAGGGTAGGGCCGGTCTGTGACCGGCCGGTAGAAGCGGCCAGTCGGAGACCGGCCCTACTCGGGCGCTGTTACTTTTTGGGTGCCGCTCCATGGGTTTCGGTCAAGATTGTGACAGTCCGGTCGATTAGTCGTTGAAGCTGAATCGCCCGCCCTCTCTGCTTTCGGGCCATTCGTTCAACCCCGAGAATGTCCCAGTCAGACGACTTTGAGTCGACAATCCGAATGTCTACCATTCGGTCGCTCACGCTTATGATGCGTAGGGGGCTCGGGTGGTTGCTCTTGGTGCCCGCCCTGGCCTTCGCCGCTCCTCCGGACGTGCTGGTCATCTGCTCTTACGCCCCGGGCTACGAATGGAGCGACGACATGTTGAAGGGGATGATGGATGCCGTCCGCGAAAAGCACCCGGAGTTCGAGCCCATTATCCACTTTCTCGACAACCGGCGGTTCCCCGACGAACGGCGGGAAGCCTGGCAGCTTGAGGATATCGTCCACAAGTGCCGCACCCGTCCGCCGAAGCTGATCGTCTCGCTCGACAACGCCGCTTTCGATTTCGTGCTCAAGCACCGGGCGGCCCTGGGCCCCGACATACCGTGGGTGTTCGGCGGGTTGAACCGTTATCTCCCCGAGATGATCGCGGGCCAGCGCGATGTGACCGGAGTCTCGGAGGAAACGGATTTCAGCGGCACCTTTGCCCTTATCCGCGCTCTGAAGCCGCAGGCCCGGCAGGTTCTCGTCATCGGCAACCAATCGGCGAGCAGCCTGGAAAAAAGCCGGGCCTTCGACGAGCTCGCCCCCGGTGAAGCCCGCGGTCTTGTTTTGGAGCACTATGACAACTGGACGAACGCCGAGTTGTTGAATCGCGTGCGCTCCCTGAAGGATGACTGGGTCGGGCTCATTTTGGATGTCACCACCGATGCGACCGGGGCCAACAACTACAACGATGCCACATTCAGCGAGCAGCTGGCGGCACAGGCGCGCGTGCCGCTGTTTCTCACCGCGCGTCCGCCTGGCACCAAGGATTGGGCGCTCCATTCCTGGGACGGCATCGGCGGGGGGATGGTGGTGGCGGATCTGCACGGCGCCAAGGTAGGGGAACTGGTTCTGCGCGTCCTCGCCGGCGAGCCGGCCGGATCCATTCCGGTGGTGACCCGTTCACCGCAGTCCCTGGAGGTGGATTATCGGCAGATGAAGCATTTCGGTCTCTCGACGGATCTGCTTCCGGCGGGCACCAAGGTCATCAACCAGCCGAAGACCTATTATCAGGTCAACCGCAGCCGGGTGATTCTCGTCGGCGTGGTGGTCCTGCTCCTGTGCGGCGTCATCGTGGTCCTGTCATTCAACATCCTGTGGCGCCAGCGCGCCGAGCGTGCCCTCCGGGAGGCGGAGGAGCGTCTGCGCACGGCGCAAAAGCTCGAGGCGGTCGGTCTGCTCGCCGGGGGCGTGGCCCATGATTTCAACAACATCCTCCAGGTCATCAGCGGCCATGCCAGTTTTCTCAAGGAGTCCGTCGCCGACCGGCCGGAAGCGAGCCAGGATGTGGAGACGATCAGTGCCGCCGCCGGGCGGGCGGCCCAGCTCACCGGTCAGCTGCTCGCCTTCAGCCGCAAGCAGCCGCTGCGGGTCGAGATGCTTGACCTTGGGGAACTCGTCGCCGCGGTGGTGAAAATGCTCCGCCGTATCCTTGGCGAGCACATCGAGCTCCAGGCTGAACTGCCGGACACACCGCTGTTTTTTTCGGGTGACAAGGTGCAGATCGAGCAGGTTCTCCTCAATCTCTGCGTCAACGCCCGTGACGCCATGCCGACAGGGGGACGGATCGTCATCAGTCTGCGGGCCCTCGAGAGGGGTGAGACGGCCGCGCCGTCGCCCGGACCGCAGGTGGAGCTTGTCGTGAGTGACAGCGGACCGGGTATGACCCCGGAGGTGAAGGCACGGATTTTTGAGCCTTTCTACACCACCAAGACCCTGGGCAAGGGCACCGGCCTCGGGCTGGCGGTCGCCCACGGCATCGTGCATCAGCACGGCGGCACGATCACGGTCGAGAGCGCACCTGGTCAAGGGACCACCTTCCGCGTGGTGCTGCCCCAGGCGGATCCGGCAAAGCGCCCGGCGGTACCTGCGGCCCGTCAGGTCGCGCCGCCACGAACCGGCCAGGCGAAGGGAACGATCTTGCTGGCCGAGGATGATGCGCAGGTCCGCAACCTCGCGATCCGCTATCTCGAGGAGAGCGGCTACCAGGTGATCGCCGCGGCCGATGGCGAGGAGGCGGAGGAGCTTTTCCGGAAGCACGAAGCGGTGATCCGGCTCGCGGTGTTGGATGTCATCATGCCCAAGCGGAATGGGCGGCAGGTTTACGACAGCATCCGCCAGACCCATCCGGAGCTGCCGGTCCTGTTTTGCAGCGGCTATAGCGCCAACATGTTGCCAGCCGGCTTGGTGCCGGTCTCGGACATGGACCTTCTCAGCAAGCCGTATAGCCGGGATGAACTGCTGGAGCGGGTGAGGCGCACGCTGGACCTGCTGGGCTGAGCGGGGACGCCGGTCGAACGGGCGGAATAGACGATCCTGCGTTTCGGATTTGAGATTGCGCGTTGTCACTTTGCCAAGCGGGCCGAAGTCCGGCTCTGTCGTGGGCCTGCGCAATGCCTTCAGTCCACCCCGCCGATCTGCTCCACGCCATCGAGACCGACCTGCACGGCAATATCCTGCCGTTCTGGATCCATCATGTGGCCGACCCCCGTGCGCGCACCTTTCGCGGGGCGCTGGCCAACGACCTGATGGTTGATCCGGCCGCGGTGCGCGGGGCGTTGCTGACCTCGCGGATTCTCTGGACCTTCTCCGCCGCCTTTCGCGCCTTGGCCGAGCCCGCCAGCCTGCAGATGGCCGATCTGGCCTGCGAGGATCTCATGCGTCGCTACCATGACTCTGTTCATGGTGGATTCCTCTGGTCCATCCATGCCGACGGCACCGTCGACCGTGATCGCAAGCAGGTTTATGGCCAGGCGTTCGCGATCTACGCCCTGACGGAGTACCATGCAGCCACGGGCAAACGTGGGCCGCTCGAACAGGCCATCGCCCTGTTTGGCCTGCTGGAAAAGCACGCGCGGGACCGGGTGCATGGCGGCTACGTTGAGGCCTTCGCCCGCGACTGGGCTCCGGTGACCGACTGGCGACTGAGCGCGGTGGACCAGAATGACCCCAAGTCGCAGAACACGATGCTGCATGTGATGGAAGCGTATACGCGGCTCCTGATCGTGTGGCCGGATGCGGGCTTGCGCCAAGCCTTGCGCGATCTCGTGGAAACCATGCTGACGCGGATCCTTGATCCCCGTACCGGGCATCTCGGGCTGTTTTTCACCCGGGATTGGCGACCGACCTCTCGACTCATTTCGTATGGTCATGACATCGAGGCAGCCTGGCTGTTGTCCCGGGCAGCCGAGGTGCTGTCGGATGCTGGTTTGGAGGAGCGGATTGCCGCGCTGGCCATCAAGATTGCCGATGTGACTTTGGCCGAGGGCACGGATAAGGACGGAGCCCTTTTCAACCAAGGTGATCCCGCCGGGATTGTCGATGACACGAAGGAATGGTGGCCGCAGGCTGAGGCCGTGGTCGGGTTTCTCAACGCCTGGCAGATCACCGGTGCCGACCGCTACCTGTCCGCTGCGGCCAAGACCTGGGAGTTCATCGAAAGCCACCTCATCGACCGGGAGCATGGGGAGTGGTTTCGCGGGGTCACCCGCGCGGGGAAAGTCATTCCCTCTTTCGAGAAAGTCGGCTTCTGGAAATGTCCCTATCACAACGGTCGCATGGGACTGGAAGCGATCGCGCGGTTGCGTGCGGGTGTGATGGCCCGTTGAAGGTTTGCGCTGCAAGCCAGCATGAACCTGGGGTCCGTGGACCTTCCGCGGTGTATCGGGACGACCTGAGAGGCGCGCAGAATCTGGATGGATTGTCGCCCAGTCGCACGCCTATCGGTCTCCACGGCGGCTACGGTTGGTGAGGAGACCAACCCTCCAATCCTCGAAGCACGTAATTCTGATTTTGCATTCTGGTGCCTGCACTCGCCTGATGAAGGCATGTCTTTGTGTGCAGTCGGCCAGCGGTGTATGAGCGAGCGGGAACCCGAGCTGGGTCTCGGCGTGGTGACGTTGGTAGATCGGGCGGCGAAGCGGCTGGGCGTGTCCTTTCCAGCCACGGGGGAAACGCGGTTGTATGCGCTGGGCACGCCGGTTCTCCAGCGGGTGCAGTTTGCCGTGGGCGAGACCGTGACGCCCAAAACCGGGGCCCGGCTGGTGGTCGGGTCGGTCGAGGAGCACAACGACCTGCTGACTTATGTCGGCGAGGGGCGACGGGTGCGCGAGGATGAGATTTCGGATGTGACGAGCGTGAGTCTGCCGCCGGAACGATTGCTGACGGGCCAGGCCGACCCGGGCGAGCTGTTCGACCTGCGTTGGCGCACCCTGCAGGCGCAGGCGGCGATCCGGTCCTCGCCGGTCCGGGGTTATCTCGGTGGCCGCCTGCAGTTGATTCCACATCAGTTCTACATTCTGCACGAGGTGTCCCGCCGGTTGGTGCCGCGCGTGCTGCTGGCGGACGAGGTCGGCCTGGGCAAGACGATCGAGGCCTGCCTTATTTTGCAGCGGCTGTTGGTGACGGGGCGGATCCGGCGGGTGTTGGTGCTGGTGCCGGAGTCACTCACGCACCAGTGGTTCGTCGAGCTGCTGAGGAGGTTCAACCTGTGGTTCAGCATCTTTGACGAGGATCGTTGTGCCACGGTCGAGCGCAGCGAGCCCGGCCAGAATCCGTTTCACTCCTCGCAGCTGGCCTTGGCCAGTGTGGATTTTCTGGCTCGCAACGACCGGCGCCGCGAGCAGGCCACGGCCGCGGGCTGGGATGTGGTCGTGGTGGATGAGGCCCACCATCTCGAGTGGACGCCGGATCGCGTGAGCTTGGAATACGCGATGGTGGAAACCCTCGCCCGGCGCACCCCGGGCCTGCTCCTGCTGACGGCGACACCCACCCAACTGGGCCTGGCGGGACACTTCGCGCGGTTGCGGCTGCTGGATCCCGACCGCTATGCCGACTATCAGGAGTTTGTCGCCGAGGCTGATCGCTATGGCGCCGTGGCGGGCGTTGCCGGAAAAATCATCGAGAAAAAGACGCTCACCGCGACCGACCGCGCGGCGCTGCAAAAGATCTTCGGACGGGACCCCGAGCGGTTGCAACAGCACCTCGCGGCCCTGGCCAAGGGGCAGAGTGGTGCGAGGGAAGCGCTCCTGCGCACCTTGCTGGACCAGCATGGTACCGGGCGGGTGGTCCTGCGGAATTCGCGCGCCGCCATGACCGGGTTTCCACGCCGGAAGTATGTCCCGGTGCCGCTCGCCGAGGCCAACCTGAGCCAGCTGGCCCGGGTTGCCCGGGAGACGCGGGCGGAGGAGACCGGGAACGAGGCCGACATCCGGTACTCCTTCCGGGAGGACGTGCGGATCGACTGGCTGGTCGGGTTGTTGGCGGAGGTGCGGCCCGGCAAGGTGCTGCTGATCTGCCGTTCGCCGCGCAAGGTGCTGGCCATCGAGGCGGCGTTGCAGGAACGGGTGAACGCAAAGGTCGGCCTGTTTCATGAGGGCCTGCCGCTGGTGCAGCGCGACCGTCAGGCTGCGTGGTTTGCCGAGCCCGACGGTGCCCAACTGTTGCTCTGTTCCGAGATCGGCAGCGAGGGACGCAACTTCCAGTTTGCCCATCATCTGGTGCTCTTTGACCTGCCGCTCAACCCGGGCCTGATCGAGCAGCGCATCGGCCGGCTGGACCGGATCGGGCAGACGGAAACGATCCGCATCCATGTGCCGTATATCGAGGGCAGCGCGGAGGAGGGCATCGCGACCTGGTATCATCGGGGACTGGATGCCTTCGAAACCTCGTTGCATGGCGGCACCGAATACCGCGATCTGTTTCGTGAACGGCTGCTGACCCTGACCTGCGGTGCGTCCGGCTATGCGGAACGGGATCTGGAGAAGCTGATCAAGGAGACCGCGGCCTTTCGGCAGGAATTGAATCTCAAGATGAAGCAGGGCCGCGACCGTTTGCTGGAGCTCAACTCCTTCGACCCGGAGGTGGCCGCGCGGATTGTGGCGCAGGTGCGGGAACGCGATGCCGATCCCGGCCTCCGCGGACTGCTGCTGGAGCTGCTCGATCATTTCGGTGTGCGGATCAAGGAGGATGAGAATGGAGACCTGACCTTCGATCCCAGCCATGCCTATGTGGAAAGCTTCCCCTCGATTCCGGCGGACGGGATGCTGGCGACGTTTGACCGGGACCGAGCGATCTCGCGGGAGGATATCCGCTTTGTCTCGGCCGATCACCCGCTGGTGCAGGACACCTTCGACCTGCTGGTCAATTCCGCCACCGGTACGACGGCGTTCGGGTCGCTCAAGGCTGAGACTCCCAATCTGCTGCTCGAAGCGGTCTTTGTGCTGGAGGCTGTGGCGGAGGCGCGGTGGCACGTGGATCAGTTTCTCGCGCCGACGCCGGTGCGGGTGCTGGTCGATGGGCGCGGAGGTGATTGCTCGGAGGAGTACACCGCGGAGCAACTGGCGGCCGACTGCACAGATGGCCACCTGCACCGGTTCTTGGAAAATGCGGCGTTCAACGCCACCCTGTTGAAAGGTTTGCTCGAAGCCGCCTCGGAGAAAGCCGAGGAACGGAGCGTGGCCATCCGCGACAAGGCCGTCGCCCGCGCCTCGGGAGCGCTCCAGGCCGATGTCCAGCGGTTGGTGGACCTGCGTCATCTGAACGGCCATGTCCGCGCCGAGGAGATCCAACTCGCCCGCGATCAGCTGGTGCAGATGACCGGAGCCATCCGCGAAGCGCGACTGAGGCTGGATGCGCTCCGGTTGGTCGTCGCGGGACCGGTGCGAAGTGGGTAGGGCGTTACTGCCTTTGGGTCCAATACTCCGGAGCTGGCTCCGGCTTGGCTTCGAGCCGGGAAGATCAGGTCGGTATTGGAGGGCTGATCTCCCGACCAGCCGCGGCCGGTCAGCCCCTCGACTGGCTCGGGGTCCTGAGCTTGTCGAGCGGAGAGACCGGCCCTCCACCACGAATTGGCTGGAGAGCAAGCGTCCTTGCTCGTGACCGGATCGGTCAATTGCCTCGGGGCTTGGCCCGAGGATCTTTACTTGCCCAGCGCCTGCTGGAGATACGGCACGAGCCGCTTCGTGAATTCGACGGAGTCGGGTGCGGACAGGTGCGACCACTCGGGGCAATCGAAAATCAATTCAGGGTGGTCGGAGTAATAGATGTTGGGTGCACCGGTCTCCTGCATGAGGCGGGTCCAGATGCCGGCGCGGGGCGTGCCGAGGTCTTCCAGCTTCTGGAGTTCACCGCTGTTGGGGAAACGGATGAAGACGATCTTGCCGCCGCGCTCGCGGATCTTTTTCACGGCGTCGGCGGTCTGGCCAAAGCGGGCTTCCACCATCCGGGCCATTCCCTCCAGTACTTCCTTGGGGGTGTAGTCAGGGAACGGCGGGGGCGTGAAGAGGGGCAGCCAGCCGAATTTGACGCGGTCTTGCAACGGACCTGGTTGAGCACAGGCGTCAGCCATCCAGGTGCGGCGGTCCGCGTCCATGGTTGAGAAATAGGGCGGCAGGGCCGGAGGCAGGTAGGAATTCGCGCGGTTTGGCACCGAGATCCTGAGCAGGAGCTGGGAGAGCGTGAGGTCCTCTTCGTTCAGGAAGGCAAGGTGTTGTTCGAGGAACATGCCGATATGATGACCGGCGCGTTGGGACAGCGTCCGCTTGTGGTAGCGATTCAGTCCCTTTAGGCCGTTGAGGTAGGGCGGGGCCGGCGGCGGGGCCATCCACATGCCGGGGACGATGCTACACAGGATGGTACCGTGGAAGGTCGGGTCGTTGGCCAGATTTTCGAGGACCGGGTAGGCGCAGCTGCCGGGCATGGCCAGCTGGATTGGGCGCTGGCCCAGTCCCTTCTCCAGTTCGTTCAGATCCATGTCGAAGATGGCGCGGGAATCACCGATGATGACGATGGAATCGGGCCGGACCTTTTCGCGCCAATCCGCCCACAGGTCGGGCGTGTCGTTCAGGGAAGGAACGTAGCCATGGGCGCGCGCCCAGATTTCCCAGCCGAGGGTGCCGAGCGCGGTGAGCAGCAGGGTGGCGAGCAGCAGGCCACGCCACGGCAACGCCGGGATCGGACGCTGGAAATCAAAATTGGAAGTAGATGAATGCATTGCCGCTGCCTTGGGTGAGAATGATGGCGCCGAGCATCAGCGTCCAGGCGGCGCCGACGAGCCAGACCGGTTGCCGCGCGATGGCCGCCTCGAGGGTGGTGTGCCGCAGCCGCCATTGCGCAATCCACAGGATGTGGATCACGAGGGCGACCTGCAGGATTTCCCGGCCGGAGAGAATGGCCTGGCCCACCGGAATCTGGCCGGCCATGGCGCCGAGCAGCATGGCGGCCGAGGGGAAATCGGTCGCCCGGAAAAAGACCCAGGCGATGCAGACAAACAAGTAGGTCACGAGGCAGAGCGCGAGCTGGACGGGCAGGGTTTCCTTCCAGGCGGCTCCCTTGGTCATGAGCCGAAAGAAATGTTCGACCACCAGGCACAGGCCATGGAAGAGCCCCCAGACGACGAAGGTCCACGCGGCCCCGTGCCAGAGTCCGCCGAGGAACATCACGATGAGGAGGTTGACCGACGCGCGGATGGCCCCGACGCGGTTGCCGCCGAGCGGAATGTAGAGGTAGTCGCGCAGAAAAGTGGACAGGGAGATGTGCCAGCGTTTCCAGAAGTCCGAGAAACCCACGGCGGCGAACGGAAACAGGAAATTGTCCTTCAGGTGGAACCCGAGACAGAGCGCGGCGCCGATTGCGCAGGTGGAGTAGCCGGAAAAGTCGCAGAGGATTTGTCCGGAGAAGGCGAACACGCCCATCCAGGCGTCGAGCGTCAGCACGGGGCTGGGATGGCCGAAGACATTGTCCGCGATGGGGGCCAGCAGGGTGTCGGCCAGCACGACTTTCTGAAAGAGGCCGAGGCTCATCAGGAACAGGCCCCACTGGAGCCGGTTCTTCAGGGGCGTCGGGGGTGCATCGCATTGGGGCAGGAAATCCGCCGCGCGCACGATGGGGCCGGCGACCAGCTGGGGGAAGAAGGACACGGCCAGCAGGAAATCGCGCAGCGAGCGGGTGGGCTGGGTCGTTCCGCGGTACACATCGAGGGTGTAGGACAGGGAATGAAAGGTGTAGAACGAGATGCCGATGGGCAGAAACAGGTCGAGATGCGGCGGCGCGTAGGTCACGCCGGCCTGGGCCAGCAGCCACTTCGTGTTTTCCAGCAGGAAGTTTCCGTACTTGAAGAAACCCAGCATGCTGAGGTTGGCCGTGACGCTGGCGACAAGCCAGGCCTTGCGGGAGCCGGCTGGCGCCGCCGCGATGCGCGCACCCAGCCAGAAATCAAGGGCGGTGGTCGCGAACAGCAGAAGAGCGAAGGGCGGATTCCACGCGCCATAGAAAACATAGCTCGCGACGAGGAGCAGGTTCTTGCGCGCATTCCACGACCGGAGCGTCCAGTAGCCGCCCATGACGAGGGCGAAGAAAACGACAAAAGTAAGGGAGTTGAACAGCACGCGTGGAGGTAGCCGTGAGGCGCGACACAATCAGGGGGCGTGCAGTTAGCAAGAAGGCAGATTTGATAATCAATTTACTAATCATCGGCCGGCCTGTCGTCCGCCGCGCAAAGCGTTTCATGGGTGGCGCAGCGAGTCACATCGCCGCCGCGAGGACACCCGGCGTCCGGACGGCTGGCGCGAGGTGCGTGTGGATCAACGCGCCCGAGGCCGCGACTCAACCGCGGCGAAGCAACGCTAACACCGACAAACGCGCGTCAGGCCGCGACGCCGCAGCACTTCTTGTACTTCTTGCCGCTGCCGCAGGGGCAGGGGTCGTTGCGGCCGACCTTGGGGGTCTCGCGGCGCACGGTCTTGCCGGGTTCGTTCACCTGGCCGGTGTAGACCCAACGGCCGTCCTCGCGACCGAAGAGCGCGACCTCGAGGTGCTCGTGGTCCTTGCCCTCGGTCCGGAACTTGGCGGAAAAATGCACGGCGCCATACTTGTCGTCCGGACCGCCTTGCTCGGTGTTGATGATCGTCAGGCCGAGCCACTCGGAGCCCTCGGCCCACTTCTTGGCCTCTTCGGGAGCGAAGTCCTTGCGCTGGTCGGCACTGAGCGAGCGACCCAGATGCTCGACGTTGCGCTGCACGTAGGCCGTGTAGCGCGAGCGCATCAGCGCCTCGGCCGTCGGGGCGGGGGCGCCGCCGATGATCGGACCGCAGCAGGTTTCGAAGGACTGGCCGGAGCCGCAGGGACAGGAACTCATGGAGCCGAGGCTCCATGAGAAGGGCCAAGTTTCAAGTAACAAGTTGCGAGGAGCAGAGGAGGCCAAAAGCCGAGGGCCGAGGACCAAGTTCCAAGTACCAAGTACCAAGTAGCAAGTACCAGGTACCAAGGGGGCGGAGCGGGGCGCCGGCGAATTCGGCTCGGGAGAAAGGTGGCCGGGTGTCGTGCTGGGGCCTTGAACCTTGTCACTGCACCGCTTGCCGCGGTCGGGTGGCCTCTATGGCTCCCGAATTTCCATCACTCGGTTCAGGCTGGTGGGTTTCAGCTCCTGGACCTGTCCGGAGGGCCAATGGATCACGATCTTGCGGACGCGGGCATCGTCGCCGAGACCGAAGGTCAGGACCGAGTCGGACTGGGCCATGAAGCCGAGGGCGGGCGCCACGGTCTGGGCCAGAACCCGCCGCGGGGTGTGGATCTCCACCCGGGTGCCGCCGGCTTCCGGCTGGCTGCGCGTGGCGATCAGCTTCAGGCGCAGCCATGGCTGGCCGGCGCGCTGGTCGTTGCGCAACAGGAGCGGGCTGCCGTTGTTCTGGGCGATGACCACATCGTCATCGCCGTCGCCGTCGATATCGGCGGTGACGATGCCGCGGGCCGTGACGCGGGGGAAGGTGGCATCGTCGTCCGGGACTTTGCCGGTGAGCGGCACCCATTGGTCGGTTGGCTTCCAAAGCAGTCGGGGTGACGCCCGGAAGTCCCGCGTCGTCTCGAAACGGTTGACGGCGGCCTCGGCGACGCCGTTGCCGGAAAAGAGTTCAGGCCGGCCGTTCAGGTCGAGGTCGATCAGGGCCACGCCAAGTTTGGTGGCCAGGGCGAGGCGGGGTGAATCCTGCGTGGGATCGGACGCCGCGCGCAGGGCCTGGAAGCGCTCGTCATCACCTTTGCCCGGGGGCAGCGGCAGCGTGGAGGCCGAGAGCAGGCTGGCGGCGGCACCTTCCTGTCTGGCGTCATTGGCGAGCGATTGCCGGACGAAGTCGCCATCCTTTCGGGCAACAAAGAGTGACGTGGGGTGGTTTTGGTAGGCGATGAGTAGATCAAGCCGGCCGTCGCCATTGGCGTCGACCGGGGTCAGGGCCAGCGGCCAGGCCACGGGCCGACCGGTCTCCGCGTCGATGTCACGCAGGCCGGCGGAGTCGGGCAGGGGAGCGAAGCGGCCCTGGCCCAGATTGCGATAGACAGTGGGCGGCACACTGAAGAAGCCGGTGGGTGTGCCGTAAGAACGCCCCATCTCGGCCACGGCGAAGGCCTGGCCGAGCCCGATCTCCTGCGGCCATTGCGCGTAGTGCAGCACGACCAGATCCAGCCAGCCGTCGGCGTCCACATCGAGCCACGCCGCCCCGGTGCTCCAGAGGTTTTCCACGCCGCCGACCCCGGCGGGTTCCGTGACATCCTCGAAACGTCCCTGACCCAGGTTGCGGAAAAGGTGGTTGCGGCCGACGCAGGTGACGTAGAGGTCAGGCAGTCCGTCGTTGTCGAAATCCCCCGCGACCGCGGTCATGCCCTGCATCTCGCCGTTGAGCCCGACGAGGGCGGTCACGTCGGTGAAGCGACCCTGGCCGTCGTTGCGATAGAGCGCGCTGTTGCGGCCGAGACGTTTCTCCAGGGATTCCTCCCACGGCCACGGCGACCCGTTGACGAAGAAGAGATCGGGGCGTCCATCCAGGTTGTAATCCAGCACACACACGCCGCCGCCGATCGTGGTGGGTGCCTCGTCGCCACCCTGGCGGTGGGCGAAACGGAGACCGGATTCGGCCGTGATGTCGATGAAGCGAACCGCGGGCGCGCCGGCGGCTGCGTCCGGCGGGAACAACCGGGCAAACACCACGCCAAGCAGCACCGAGGTGATCACCAGCGGCAACAGCACCGGCAACAACGGCGACACCACCGACTGCACCGGCTGAGGGACGGTGGGAGCGGGAGGGCTGAGGTGGGCGGGGGCTGGCACGGTGTTCCGACGAATGGGCGTGGACACCCATTGCTTGGTCTCCTTAATAATTCGCAATCCCTTTCAAGCAATGTCCGACCATCCCCTGTCCGGCCGCTCCCTGCTCCGCCTCGCGGGGCTCGGGGCATTCTGGACGCTGGTGGGGCTGGCCTTCGCGAGCCAGTTCTACCTGTCGAGCACGCTGCTTGGCCGGTCGGTGACCTGGGGTCAGGCGATCGGTTATTCGCTCGGCGACTGGTATGTGTGGGCCGTGCTGTCCGTGCCCGTGCTGATGCTCGCGCGGCGCTTTCCCCCCGAGGGCGCCCAGCCGGTGCGGACGGCGGCCATCCACCTCGGGTCCGCCCTGGTCTGCTCCTTGGTCTATGTCGTGCTGCGTTCCCTGGTGGGCATGGGGCACAGCCGT